>Ga0105104_10001980_pt1 | contig 15162 bp, 17 predicted proteins | sample PPLLaktember2015_3_FD_87034 | JGI IMG/M metagenome (GOLD analysis project Ga0105104, IMG submission 87034) | Freshwater sediment microbial communities from Prairie Pothole Lake near Jamestown, North Dakota, USA - PPLs Lake P7 Core (6) Depth... | ecosystem: Environmental > Aquatic > Freshwater >... | reverse complement strand
CTTGTCGCGGCGGAAGTATTTCGTGCGGTTGACTCTTCTTTGACCGTATCCAAATCCGTTCGCGACGGCGACAGCGTAGCGAAAATGCAGCGTGTCGTAGACGTCCAAGGCAACGCCGCTTCCATTTTAAAAGCGGAAAGAACAGCCTTGAATTTTCTGTGTCATCTTTCCGGCATCGCCACTCATACGCACTTGTTCGTTGAAGCTGTTCGTCCCTGGGGAACAGTCATTCTCTGCACGCGAAAAACCACGCCGGGTTTGCGGCGGCTCGAAGTGGAAGCGGTTCGGCACGGAGGCGGCGATGCTTATCGTACGAACTTGTCGGATGCCATTCTCCTCAAGGACAATCATACGGGAATTTTAGGCGGAATGCCGGGGATTCATAAAAAACTTGCCGACATCATGAAAAAGCGGCCAAGCGATTACGATGAGCTGCTGCGCAAGGGTAAAATCGAAGCCTCTTCCTTAGAAGACGTTGAAGCGGCTGTGGAAATGGGCTGGGGACAGATACTGTTGGACAATTTTTCACCCGCCGAAGTTGCGGAAGCGGTTCACAAATGGGGAAAGCGGGTCTTTCTTGAAATGTCAGGTGGAGTGAATTTGGACAATGTTCGTCAGTACGCGGCCACGGGTGTTCATGCCATTTCCATTGGCGCGATCACTCATTCCAGCAAAGCAATGGATTTTTCACTGGAAGTGGATTGGAGGCATTCATGAGACCGAGAATCCTGGTGGCGGATGATGAGAAAAATCTCCGCGAATTGTATCAGATTGAATTGGACAGCGAAGGGTACGAGGTGGACACGGCGGCTAATGCCACGGAAGTGATGAGTAAACTGGAATCGGCGGAATATGACCTGATTGTACTGGACATAAAAATGCCCGGTATGTCGGGCATAGACTTGCTCCAGAAAATCATGGCCAGAGACAAACGGCAGCCCGTTATCTTGAACACGGCTTATCCTTCCTATCGCGATAATTTCATGACGTGGCCAGCGGAGGCCTATGTCGTGAAAAGCGCGGACACGGCGGAGTTGAAGCAAGTCATAAAAAAAGTACTCGCGAAGAAAACATGAAGCCCATCTTTGAAAAAGCTTTAACGCTGATCATGGCAGGCGGACGCGGCGAGCGACTTTACCCGCTCACACGGGACGTGGCGAAACCGGCGGTCGTATTCGCCGGCAGCTACAAGATTATAGATTTTACGCTGTCCAATTGCTTTAACAGCGGCATCCGCCAAATCTATCTGCTCACACAGTACTCCAATCTGACCATGACGCGGCATCTGCGTTTAGGTTGGGATTCACTGTTCCGGAGTGAATTGGACGAGTTTCTCGAAGCGCTGCCGCCTCAGCATCGTATCGCCGAAGACTGGTACCGAGGCACGGCGGATTCCCTGTATCAGAATATCGAGGTCCTGGAACGGCATAAACCGGATCACGTGATCGTCCTTTCGGGCGATCATGTTTATAAGATGGACTACTCGAAAATGCTCGAATACCACATCGAAAAAAAAGCGGAAATGACGATCGCCGCGGTGGAAATCGAGCGCAGTGGAGCCCGCGAAATGGGAGTGCTGGGAATCAAAGATGATTTCCGCGTGCAGCATTTTGTGGAAAAACCGCAGAATCCTTTTTCGGTTCCCGGAAATCCGAATGTATCCTTGGTATCTATGGGAGTGTATGTTTTCAACACGGCGAAGCTGGTCCGCGAGTTGATTCGCGATGCCAAGAACCCGGAGTCCAAACACGATTTCGGAAGGAGTATCATCCCGCATCTTGTTGAGCAGAACGAACCGGTCTATGTCTATCCGTTTCGCAATTCGCGTCAAGGTACTCCGGCGTATTGGCGGGACATCGGTACTCTGGATTCGTACTATGCGGCGAATCTGGACTTGGTAGATCCCTACCCCGTTATGAGTCTTTATGATGCCGATTGGCCGATTCGAACGTATTTCGGTCAATATCCGCCGGCGCGCATCGTTGATTCGAGCATTGATTTGGGGCTTCATGGCCGCGTTGTGGATTCGCTCATCAGTTCGGGTTGTGTTATTTCCGGCGGACTCGTCGAGCGTTCCGTGCTCTCGCCGGAAGTCAGAGTTCATACAGGAGCCGAAGTATCGGAATCCATTCTGATGAATGGTGTAGATATCGGAAGGCAGGCTCGCGTCCATAAAGCGCTGGTCTGTCAGGGCGTGCACATCCCCGACGGGGAAACCGTGGGTGTGGACAGGGATCAGGATCGCGAAAGATTCATTGTTACAGAGCAGGGTGTGGTCGTGATTCCCGGAGGATTTGAGTGGTGAGCGCCCGCCTTGATCGCCTGCCGATCCTCTTTCTCTGGCACCATCACCAGCCGTTCTACCATGCGCCGGAAGCAGAACGACCGGTCATGCCGTGGGTTCGGCTGCATGCCGTTCGCGGCTATGTGGATATGTTGACGGTGGCTCGCGAAACCGGCGCCGCCATGACGTTCAATTTTACGCCTGCTTTATTGGAACAGCTGGCATTTGCTTCGGACAACGATCCCGCCGACGAGTTTGAGAGAATTTCCCGTATTCCGGCTCGCGATCTGACCGAAGAAGAAAAGAAATTTCTGCTCATGAATTTCTTTTCGATCAATTGGTCGGTGCATGTCAAAGGGAACGCGCGATATGAATCGTTGTTGACCAAATGCGGTGACCACGTATCGGAATCCTCGTTCCGGGCTGCGCTGACGGACTTTTCCGCGCAAGATTATACGGATTTAATCGCGCTGTTTAATCTGGCCTGGATCGGATTCACTGGGCGGAAAGATGCGGTTATCGTTGGTCTGATGAACAAGAAAAGAGACTATTCATCAGAGGATATTCAATTCATTTTAGAATATCATCATCAGGTGCTGGGATCTATTCTTAAGGATTATCGTGATCTGAAAGAAAAGGGCCGGATTGAAATCAGTACGTCGCCGTTTTCGCATGCGATTCTACCGCTGTTGTTCGACAGTTTTTCCGCAACTCCAGATATTGCGCGGCATCTCCTTCCGCGACCCGAATACCGGCATCCCGAAGATGTTGACCGGCAATTAAAAATGGCGGTGAATAAGCATCGTGAAGTCTGGGGAGATGTCCCGCAAGGGTTGTGGCCGTCGGAAGGTTCGGTGAGTGAAGAAGTGCTTCAGCGAGCCGAAGCCGCGGGTTTTCGCTGGTTGGCAACGGATCAGGGTATATTAGAACGGAGCGAACGCACGCGCACGGATACGACCGCACATTTCGTTTCATATCAATATAAGGCGAAGAGTGCCGGTATTCGCATCTATTTTCGTGATCGTGCGTTAGCCGACGCCATTGGGTTTCGCTATGCGTCCATGCCGCCGGAAGAATCCGTCAATGAGTTTGTCACTCATCTGGAACGGATCGAGGAGGGGACGCGTGGCGTCGGAGGAAGATGTGTTGTGATCGCACTCGACGGCGAAAATCCGTGGGAAAGCTACACGGACGGCGGGGAGAAGCTTCTACTGACGCTCTTTCAAAAGCTCGAATCGCATCCCCGGTTGATTCCTCAGACGTTTTCCGAGCATATGCGAACTGGATCGCGCGAACGGATTACCAGACTGCACGCGGGATCGTGGATTGATTCGAACTTCCGAATCTGGATCGGCGATCCTCAGAAAAATCAGGCATGGATCGAACTGGGACGGGCGCGCCGGATATTGGACGATCTGAATGTCGGAGACAGCCGAAGAGAGGCCTGCTGGTCGTGGCTGCTCCGTGCGCAGGGTTCCGATTGGTTTTGGTGGTATGGCGAGCCGTTCTCTTCAGCCTATAAGCACCATTTCGATTTGCTCTTTAGATCGTTTCTGAAAGCCGCGTATGCCGAAGCGGGCCGTCAAGCTCCGCCCGGATTGGATTTGCCCATCGCCCAGCCCATCAAACCCGAGCGAAGACTTCAGCCCGCCTATCCGATTACGCCGACAATAGATGGACGGGACACATCCTTCTATGAGTGGGTGGGAGCGTGCCGGATTGATCCCCGACAATTCGGAACCACAATGGGACGCGCCGAGCATTCTCTTAAGTGCGTTAATTACGGTTTTGGGGACAGTGAATTGTTTTTCCGAATTGAACCTGCGCAAACGCTCCATCCGCAAACAACAGCCATTTTGCGTTTGCACGTCTTGGGACAGGACCAGATCACACTGGAGATTCCTTTTAACGGCCAGTCCATGCCGGTAACTCAGAATGGAATCCGGTGGGTGAGCGATGAGACTATCGAAATCGCGATCCGGCATGATCACGGTGGAGTGCCGCGCGGCGGGGAATGTCAGTTTTGGGTCGAGATGACGGACGAAAATATTCTGCTCGAGAAATTACCGCCGGCGGGAGCCTTCCATTTTATTCTCCCGACCTCTGAAACCGTAGCGGCTAATTGGATGGTTTAACCTTTTTGGATAAGAACCATGCCTGAATTAAGACATGATCCGATTCAACGCCAGTGGGTGATTATCGCCAGTGAACGCGCGCGTCGCCCTTCGGAATTTGAAGTCACCGTGACGCAGCAATCGGCGGAGTTTTGTCCGTTCTGTCCTTGTAACGAAGACAAAACCCCGCCGGAGATCATGGCTGTTCGTGACGGTTTCAGCGCGCCGAATTCGCCGGGTTGGTCCGTTCGTGTAGTAGCCAATAAATATCCGGCGCTGCGAATCGAAGGCGATTTGGATCGGGCTGCCGAGGGACTATATGACCGGATGAACGGGGTCGGCGCCCACGAGATCGTCATTGAAACGCCCGATCATACTCGTCATATCGCGGATCAGCCACAAAGCCATCTCGCGAAAGTATTACGGACGTATCGCGACCGCTTACTCGATTTGCAGCGCGACACGCGCTTCCTGTACGTGGCGATTTTCCGCAATTATGGAGAAAGTGCCGGAGCGACACTATCCCATCCGCATTCACAGTTGATCGCGATGCCGATTGTGCCTCGCGTAATCGAAATCGAATTACGCTCCGCGCGTGATCATTATTATCAACGCGAACGATGCCTGTTTTGTGATCTTCTCCGTCAGGAAAGGGATGCCGGATCGCGAATTGTTGTGGATAATGGCGATTATATCGCCTATGCTCCTTATGCCGCCCGGTCGCCTTTTGAACTGATTCTTGCTCCAACTCGCCATCAACACGATTTTGCGCATATCACGGATGACGGAACGGAAAAACTGGCTGCTATCCTTATAGAGACATTGCATCGCCTGCGCTCCGCCTTGAATGACCCCCCTTTCAATTTTGTGATCCACTCGGCACCGAATATACGATCCCGATCCGTTTGGATGCAGGACTTCCCGTATCTCGCCGACGGATATCATTGGCATATCGAAATCATCCCGCGGTTGACTAAATCAGCCGGATTTGAGTGGGGAACGGGATTTCATATCAATCCCACGCCTCCGGAACTGGCCGCGGACTATTTGAGGCGAGTGAAGTATTGACCTGATATTGAATGAATATTAACGGGTCAAGAATGATAAGATGCTGTATAACAGTTACATACATTAAATAATTTGTTGCTTGACATTATGAAGTCGGTTGTGTAAATTTATAGGCTTGTAAAAATAGGATGATTAGCATGCAGACCTACCACGCCAAGTCTGATAACACCGAACGCAAGTGGGTCATAATTGACGCCGCCGATCAAGTGCTTGGCCGGTTATCCACGCGCGTAGCTGCGATTCTTCGCGGTAAAAATAAACCCGAGTATACGCCGCATTGCGACGTCGGTGATTTTGTTATTATAGTTAATGCCTCACGCGTACGCCTCACCGGCGGCAAGCTGACCAGTAAACAATACTTCAGTCATACGGGCCATCCCGGCGGCAAAGCGTGGACATCTCTGGAAACCGTGATGAAAACGCATCCGGAGAGAACCATCGAGCGCGCCGTAAAGGGCATGATGCCTCGTACACGGCTTGGCCGAAAACAGCTCCGCAAGCTGAAAGTATATGCGGGTGCGGAACATCCGCATGAGGCGCAACAACCCCGGCCGGTTCAAATCTGAAACGAACGTCTGAACAATGAAAGCAACACGATTTTATGCCACGGGCCGGCGCAAGACTGCGATTGCGCGCGTATGGCTATCGCATGGTTCCGGTCAAGTTGATGTCAACGGGCGCGATCTTTTAGGCTATTTCCGTCGCGACGTTCTTCGTATGCTCATCGAGCAACCGCTTAAAGTGACGGAGCATTTGGGCAAGCTGGATATCCGTGCTACAGTGGTAGGCGGCGGCCTCAGCGGACAAGCCGGCGCCGTACGTTTGGGGATTTCACGCGCGTTAGTGGCTATGGATGAGAGTCTGCGGCCGGTTTTGCGCCGTAACGATCTTATGACCCGCGATCCCCGTGAACGGGAACGCAAGAAATACGGTCGTCCCGGCGCTCGCAAACGCTTCCAGTACTCGAAGCGCTAATCGTATTCTCAGCCGGTCATCTCATGTTGCGATGCCGGGCTTAATCAATCTATCCGGCTTGTAAGCCGGAATCATCACACACCCGTTCGGATCGGACGAGGGTGTCTGTGGGATCGCACATCCACGGATTATCGCCCGAAATGATGAACGGGGACGTTAACCCAGGAGATCTGAATGTCTCACGTATCACTGCAGCAATTGATGTTGGCGGGTGCGCATTTCGGGCATTTAACCCGCCGTTGGCATCCCAAGATGAAACCGTTTATTCTGATGGAACGAAACGGTATTCATCTTATGGACCTCCGTAAGACTCAGGAATGCTTAATCAAGGCCTGCGCCGCGCTGAAGGATGTTTCGAGCCGCGGAGAGCAGGTCTTATTTGTAGGCACCAAATCGCAAGCGCGCGACGTGATCTATGCGGAAGCCAAGCGCGCGGGCATTCCTTATGTCAATGAGCGCTGGCTGGGCGGCTGTCTTACGAATTTTCAGACGATCCGTCAGGGGATTAAAACCCTCAATTCTCTGGAAAAGAAAATGATGGACGGAACGTTTGAAAAGATTTCGAAAAAAGAACGCCTGATGATTGAACGTCGGCGCGCCAAACTTTTAGATTCCATCGGCGGTATTCGGGATATGTCGCATTTGCCCGGCGCGATGTTTGTCGTGGACATTCGTCGTGAAAAAATCGCCGTGGCGGAAGCCCGCCGGTTGGGCATTCCGGTGGTGGCGATCGTGGACACAAATGTGGATCCTGATCAGGTGGATTTCCCGATTCCAGCCAATGATGACGCCTTCAAATCCATTGCTTTGGTTACGCGCGCCCTTACGGACGGAGTGATGGAGGGCATGGCCGCCTATCGTGCCACCGCACATCTCCAGGAAGCAGCGCAAGTCACGCAATCGCGCGATCAGGATCATCGTGAAAGCCGTCCGCGTGATGCCCGTCCGGGTGGTGGTGGAGACCGCGATATGCGCCGCCGGCGCGTTCGGAAACCCGGTGAAGGGCAGGGAGAACGTCCCGGCTACCGGCCGAACGTTCCGCATGGCGGTGAGGAAAAACCTCAGCCCGCCGATCCTTCAAATCCAAGTGTAAACAGCTCGCCGTCATCAACCGGTGCGCCTGAGGCATCCGCTCCCGAAGCGTAAACGGCGAAATGGCCGTCATTAATCTAAAGCAACATCGTAGAGGATAACGTGTCCGATTTTGAAATCAATGCCGCGCTGGTTGCCGAGCTCCGCCGTGAAACCGGCGCTGGAATGATGGATTGCAAGAAGGCTCTGGCTGAATCCGGCGGCGACAAGAACAAGGCTCTGGAGTATCTTCGCAAAAAAGGAAAAGCGGCGGCAGAAAAACGCGCCGGCCGGTCCGCCGAGCAGGGTTTGGTAGTGATACATACCAGTTCCGACGGTAAAACCGCTGCCTTGGTCGAAGTGAACAGCGAAACGGATTTTGTCGCCAAAAACGAATCCTTCCGCAAGTATGCCAATTCCTTGGCGGATTTAGTACTCGGATGGAAGGATGCTTCCGGTAAAACCGTGGACGATCTGCTTCAAATGGAGATGTCGCCCGGTTCGAAGGTCGGCGATCTGCTCACGGATTTGATCGGAGCCATCGGCGAAAAGCTGGCTATCGGCAATTTCGTCCGCGTTCATGTTGAGAACGGATATGTCGGAAGCTACGTCCATTCCGATTCGAAACTCGGTGTCTTGGTGGCCTTGGAAGGACCTTCCGGTTCGCAACCGGACGTACCAACGCTGGGTCGGGATCTGTCTATGCAGGTTGCCGCGGCATCTCCCTTATTCGTTAATCGCGATGAGATCTCCGCCGATAAAATCGAATATGAGCGAGGCGTCGAAATGGAGCGCGCGCGGGCGGAAGGCAAACCGGAACCGGCCGTTGCGAAGATTGCGGAAGGCCGCGTCAACAAGTGGTTTTCCGAAGTCGTGCTGCTCGACCAGCCATTCGTAAAGGATCCGAAAGTATTCATTCGCGATCTGGTTTCCGAGACGGCTAAAAAGGCCGGGTGCGAAATTAAAGTGAAATCTTTTGTACGAATACGCGTCGGTGAACAATCCAAAGATTGAGGCGGACATCTGAGTTATCGTCGCATTCTGTTGAAACTTTCCGGCGAGGCGCTGGTTGGTGATCGTGAATACGGAATAGATCCCGCTACATTGAGCGCGATGGCTGAGGAAATTGCCGAAGTGCATGCTCTGAACATGGACATCGGCATCGTGATCGGCGGCGGCAACATTTTTCGCGGCTTGAAAGGCGCGGCTGCCGGTATGGATCGCGTCAGCGCCGACCAAATGGGAATGCTGGCCACGGTGATTAATTCGCTGGCTTTGCAGGACGCGCTGGAGAGGCTGAATGTAGTCACGCGAGTGCAATCCGCTATCCCGATGCAAACGGTGGCTGAGCCTTTTATCCGCCGCCGCGCCCTGCGTCACTTGGAAAAACACCGCATTGTGATTTTCGCCGCCGGGACGGGCAGCCCGTTTTTTTCCACGGATACTGCCGCCGCTCTGCGGGCGAAGGAAATAAAAGCCGATGTCCTGATGAAAGGTACGAAAGTGGACGGCATTTACACCGCCGATCCCGTCACCGATCATCAAGCGACCATGTACGACCATATTCGCTATATGGAGGTCGTCGAACGTCAGCTGAAAGTCATTGATTCGACGGCCGTGACGTTCTGTATGGACAACGGCATCCCGATCCACGTCTTCAATTTCAAGGTTCGCGGCAATCTACGCCGCATTTTGAACGGCGAGCAAATCGGAACATTGATTGGCGGGTAACCGACCATGATTAAGGAAATCATCGCAGACACCGAATTGCGCATGAACAAATCCGTGGAAAAACTACGGCAGGAGATGGCGCACATTCGCACGGGCAAAGCATCCATAGGCTTAGTGGAACCCATCCGGGTTGAAGCCTACGGTTCGGAGATGCCGATTACTCAGGTGGCTTCACTTTCGACTCCAGATGCGCGGACGATTGTCATTCAACCGTGGGATCGCACGACGTTGGGGGCTATCGAGAAGGCCATTCAAAAATCGGATCTCGGCATAAACCCGATGAATGACGGGACGCTTATCCGTTTGGCAATCCCGCCGCTTACCGAGGAACGCCGCCGAGATCTGGTGAAGATTGTTAAGAAGTATACGGAGGATGCGAAGGTCGCCTTGCGCAACGTTCGTCGTGACGCCAACGAACATATTAAAAAGTTGGAGAAGAGTCACGAAGTCTCGGAGGACGAAAGTCATAAGGCGCAAGATCGCACTCAGGAAATGACGGACAAGCACATCAAAGACATGGATCACCTTTTCGAACTCAAAGAAAAGGAGATTCTGGAAACCTGAGTGCAGTAATGATGCTGCGAAACTCAAGGACCGCCAGAATAGTGTCGAGATGAATCACATCTCTGCCGACCGCGCTCGCGAAATCATAAAAGCAGCCGGCCAGAAGCACATTGCCGTATTAGGTGATTTTATGCTTGACCGGCATTTAAAAGGCTCCGTCAAGCGTATCAGCCCGGAAGCCCCGGTCCCGGTCGTTGAAGTTGAGAATGAAACGACCGGACTTGGCGGAGCCGGAAACGTCGTTCAGAATCTGGCGGGTTTGGGTGTCCTTCCGGTTGCTTTCGGCATCGTCGGACGGGATGGAGCCGGTCAGGAAATGATGGGGCACCTTGAGAGCGTTGGCGCCATAACGCGCGGCATGTTGATTCTGCCGGATCGCCGCACGACCGAAAAAATGCGCATTATTGCTCAGGATCAGCATGTGGTTCGAGCGGATCGCGAGACGGTGGCGGATATCGCTCACGAGGACGAAGACCGGCTGCTACAGCGTATTGAATCGGCCATGCCGAGTTTGCGCGGTCTGATTTTGCAGGATTATAACAAAGGTGTTCTCACGAATCGGGTCATCAGTGAGTCCCTTCGCCTGGCCGCTGTTCACCATGTACCGGTTGCGGTAGATCCCAAATTCGATCACTTTTTTGAGTACAAACGCTGTCATCTTTTTAAACCCAATGTACGCGAATTGGGACGAGCGCTGGGTACGCGTACGGACGGTACGGAGCGGTTGATTCAAGCGGGTCGCATGCTTTTCGATCGTATGGAACCGGATCTCTTGCTGGTCACGCGCGGGGAGATGGGTATGACGTTGTTTCTGGATCGTGAGACTGTTGAACATATTCCCACGCAAGCCATGAAAGTCCACGATGTCTCGGGAGCAGGGGATACGGTCATCGCTACGTATGTGGTGGCGGAAGCCGGCGGTGCGGCCCCCGTGGAAGCGGCCGTCATGGCCAACTACGCGGCGGGTATCGTCTGCGGTGAAGTCGGAGTTGTTCCGATTGACGGAAACCGTCTGTTGGAAGTCATTTCCGAGCGCAGTTGATTTCGGGCGACTAGCTCAGCTGGTTAGAGCGCTGGTCTCACATACCAGAGGTCATAGGTTCAAGTCCTATGTCGCCCACGATGAATGATCTTACTTTTATGGACAAACTTCTGTCGCGCGAAGACGCTGTGCGCCGCTGCCTGATCGAACGCCTTCGAGGAAGTACGGTGGTTTTTACGAACGGCGTTTTCGATCTCTTGCATCGTGGTCATTTGGAATATCTTGGCGCGGCGCGAGATCTCGGGACGCTGCTTGTTGTGGGTTTGAACAGCGACGCTTCCGTGCAACGCCTCAAAGGATCCAAGCGTCCGCTGATTGGGCAGGAAGATCGCGCTTACGCTTTACTCGCGCTTCATTGCGTGGACGTGGTTGTATTGTTTGAAGAAGATACGCCGAAGTCTCTGATCTGCGAGCTGAATCCTCACATCTTGGTTAAAGGCGGGGATTACTTGCCGGAAAATGTAGTCGGATATGATCATGTAACCGGGATAGGCGGTCGCGTGGAAGTCATTCCGTTTAAAGAGGGCTATTCTACGACGGGATTGATTCAGACCATCGCGGAGCGCTACCGCTGACCTATGTTTGAAGATCTGACTGCGCGGCTCGATCAGGTTTTTCGCAACTTGCGCGGTATCGGCAAGCTGTCCGAATCGAATATTCGGGAAAGTTTGCAGGATATTCGGCGCGTGCTGCTGGACGCTGACGTCAATGTCCAGGTTGCCCGTGACTTTCTTGGCCGCGTGGAAGAAAGAGCGATTGGGCAGGAAGTTGTTAAGTCCGTTCTTCCGGCTCAGCTCATTGTCAAGATTGTTTACGATGAACTGGTGCTGCTTCTGGGGGAAAAGGAAAGCCGTTTAGTTTCCGCGCAAACGCCGCCCACGGTGTTCATGGTCGTGGGGCTGCAAGGCTCCGGTAAAACGACGTTCTGCGCCAAGCTGGCTCGGCATCTGAAAACCAAAGGCAAACGCCCGTTGTTGGTTGCGGCAGACCTCCAACGTCCGGCGGCTCAGGATCAATTGCAAATCCTGGGTGATTCCATTGGTGTGCCCGTATTTCGCGGGGAGGGCAAGGATCCGGTCGTCGTGTGCGATAACGCCTTGCGTCATGCCCGCAAGATCAGCGTGGATCCGGTCATTCTGGATACGTCGGGACGTCTGCACGTGGACGACGATCTCATGAATGAGCTGGAGCGCATTCAGAAACTGACGAAGCCTGCGGAAATTTTATTCGTTGCCGACGGTATGACCGGCCAGGATGCAGTGAATTCAGCGCGCGCTTTTCATGAGCGGTTGCAGTTTTCCGGTTCCGTATTGACCAAGATGGACGGAGATACACGGGGTGGTGCGGCCCTTTCCATACGGGCGGTCACCGGCAAACCGCTGAAGTTCGTCTCAGCCGGGGAGAAACTGGAAGCTCTGGAACCGTTTCATCCGGATCGGATGGCGGGCAGGATTCTCGGTAAAGGCGATATCGTCACTTTTGTCGAGAAAGCACAGCAAGTTGTTGACGAAGAGAAAGCCGCCAAACTCGAAGAAAAACTCCGTCATGCTGATTTTACACTGACCGATTTTTTAGATCAGTTGCGGCAGTTGAAAAAAATGGGGTCGCTCGAAAGTCTTCTCGGAATGATCCCGGGTGTTGGGCAGCAGCTTCGCAACGTCCAAGTGGATGAAAAGGGACTGAAGCATTTGGAAGCGCTGATTCTGTCTATGACCGTGGAAGAACGCGAGCGTCCGGATATTCTGAACGCGCGCCGTCGCCGCCGCATCGCCATGGGCGCCGGTCTTACCGTGCAGCACGTCAATCGCCTTATTCAGCAATATGACCAGATGGTCCATATGATGAAGAAGCTTCGTAAGGCCGGTCCCGGACAATTGCGCCGCGTTCTCAGCGGCCGATGATCGTTTTATCATAACCTAACCATAGGAACTTGTCGTGTCCGTTCGCATCAGACTTACCCGCGTGGGACGAAAAAAAATCCCACATTACCGGATCGTGGTAATGGACTCCCGCAATCGCCGCGACGGCGCTTATCTCGATCAGATTGGCGTTTATCATCCGCGGCATCAACCCGCTCAGGTATCTATTGACGAAAAGAAAGCCTTGAATTGGCTTTCCAAAGGCGCTGTGCCGTCCGATACCGTGCACAATCTCCTTTCGCGGCAGGGAATTTTGCTTCAATTCGATATGATCAAGCGGCAAACGTCCCCCGACGTGATCGCCGAAGCCCTGTCCAAATGGAAAAGCGCCAACGCCGACCGCGAAGTGCGGCGTGCCGGCGCGAAGAAATCCAAGCGTAAGAGTGGTGCCGCGACGAGCGATACGCCCGCTGACGCACCTACGTCGGCATGATCGTTGCCTAATCAGCCAGCAGGGATGATCGGATCATGGAAGAGTTCATCAGTTTTATCGTTAAGCATCTGGTGGACAATCCGGATGCCGTTCGGGTGGAACACACCGAAAAAGAGAGTGGCAGGCATCTCTATCGTCTGAATGTAGGAGACGGTGATTTAGGGCAAGTAATCGGTAAGGAGGGGAAAACCGCCAAATCGATTCGCACGCTCGTGATTGCCGTAGCCGCGCGCAAAGGGTTGAGAGCCGGATTTGAAATTGTGGATCCCGCGCGGCCCCATGAAGACAGTGCGGACGATAGAGCATGATCTGCAGCCGACGACCATGCAGTTAGACGACTTGCGAGTCATCGGAATTATCGTTGGAGCGCACGGCCTGCAGGGAGCGGTTAAAGTCAATCCGCTCTCGGATTTCCCCGAAAGGTTTGATGCGCTTCAGCGAGTGATTCTGGCTAAAGCAGACTCGATAACGGGTGAATATCGGGTTAAGCGTGTGCGTTGGAGCGGATCACTGGTTCACATTCAACTGGACACGATCAGAAATCGGGAAACGGCGGAGCAGTTGTACGGAACCGAACTGTGCGTCCCGGATGGGGAATCATGGCCGCTTCCTGAAGGTGTCTACTATATATCCGATCTTATCGGGTATCGAGTCGTGGCGAACGACGGGACACCGCTCGGAATTCTAAAGGGCATTCTGGAAAGTCCGCAGCATATTCTCGAAATCAGTCGCGACGGGGGGGAATGGCTGGTGCCGTTCGTCGCGGATTGGGTGGGGCGGATCAATTCCGCGGAACGAACCATCGAGATTCTGAATTGGCGGAGATTATTGGAATCCGAAACCGTCAATGAAAACGGCGAATCCGATGATCATTGATATTCTCACGGGTTTCCCCGAAATCTTTTCAGGTCTGGTCAACAGTTCCATTCTGCGGGGTGCGCTTTTAACCGACACGGCGGAAATCTGGGTGCATAATCTTCGCCATTTCACGGACGAACCGCACGGCAACATTGATGATGCTCCTTTCGGCGGCGGACCGGGGATGGTGATGATGGCGCAGCCGGTATGGAGCGCGATGGACTTTCTGATCGCTTCCCGAAAAAAGAACCCGCTTCGCATCTATCTGACGCCGCAGGGGATTCCGCTGACGCAGAGTAAAGTGCGCGAACTGGCCGCCGTGGAATGGCTGATCCTGCTCTGCGGACACTATAAAGACGTGGATGCCCGCATTTTTAAGCGGGACGAGTGGTTGGAAATTTCCGTTGGGGATTATATCCTTAGCGGCGGCGAAATTCCCGCAGCCATGCTGGTGGACGCGGTTACTCGCCTTCTTCCCGGCGCTATAAGTGATCCCGCGTCCGCTGATAGCGACAGTTTTGAAGATGGTCTTTTGGATGCACCGTATTACACACGTCCCGAGGAAATTTCGGGATGGCGTGTTCCCGATATGCTGCTGAGCGGACACCATGGAAATATTCGCAAATGGCGGTTTGATCAACGACTTGAACGAACGAAAATACGGCGTCCGGACCTATGGAAAACCTGGTCTGAAATACATTCCACGAACAAGACAATTGACTAACGGAAATATACGACTATGAATCGCATTGCCAATTGGACGCAGGATGATCTGCGCAAAGACGTTCCCAGCTTCGGACCCGGTGATCTGGTGAATGTTTCGGTACGAGTAATCGAAGGCGACAAAGAAAGACTTCAGGCTTTTCAAGGGACGGTGATCGGTCGGCACGCCGGCGGATTGGATGAAACGTTTACCGTGCGAAAAATTTCTATGGGTGTTGGAGTGGAAAGAGTGTTTCCGCTCCATTCGCCGACGGTAGCCCGCATTGAAGTGCTGCGGCGCGGTCGTGTTCGTCGCGCCAAACTGACGTATCTTCGCGGTCTGAAGGGCAAACGGGCGCGCATTCGTGAAAAGGCTCGCACGTTGATTGCTGTTGAAGGTG
>Ga0105104_10001979_pt1 | contig 15166 bp, 13 predicted proteins | sample PPLLaktember2015_3_FD_87034 | JGI IMG/M metagenome (GOLD analysis project Ga0105104, IMG submission 87034) | Freshwater sediment microbial communities from Prairie Pothole Lake near Jamestown, North Dakota, USA - PPLs Lake P7 Core (6) Depth... | ecosystem: Environmental > Aquatic > Freshwater >... | reverse complement strand
TGAAGGAAACAATCCTGCTTTACCTGATATTGCATTAATAATAATTTCATTTTCACTGTCAGCGCATATATGTTCCAATCCTTCTTTACCCGAATATATTTTAACCTGTTTGTATTCTGCCGTATAACTTTTAAAATAATCAAACATTGTTTTTTTATCAGTTATAACAGCATATTTAGGTTTAAATTTATTTATAATCTTAAGACATGAATCAATATTTTTATGAGTTGTAATACCAACTAAGTTAATTTGATCTGAAAAAATTTCACATATTTTTAAAGCTGATGTACCAATTGAACCTGTTACACCTAATATCGAGATATTTTTTTTCATGATATTATTGTAAAATAAATTTGAAGATATATAAAGTAAAATGGTACAAAATAAATTATGGTGTCCATAGAGTCCAGTATCCCGCCTCTGCCGAGGACTATGTCTCCAGAATCTTTAACATTGCTTGATCTTTTAAAAACTGATTCTACAAGATCACCTATTGGTACTATAATACCTCCAAAAAAAGGTATTATATAATAAAACAGCCATGAATTATCCAATACTTTTAAAGGATTATTTAATATCGGAACATTTTTATCAAAGAGAATATAAAAGAATGTAACAAAAACAATTGTTGATAAATATCCTCCAATATAACCTGCAATTGATTTTTTCGGGCTGGATCCTAAATTTAAAGTATTATTTTTTCCGAAAGCCATCCCAAATACATATGCAAATATATCATTGGCAAAAACATTTACAATAAATAATAAAGCCATTAATGATCCCGTTAAAGTACCGCATGATTCAATGTTTAAAAAAAACGGTACAGGTTTGGCAGGATTAAAACTGAAATTAAAAAGCAAAGGTAAAATATAAGAAGGTATACCGATATATATAAAGCCTAAAAGAAGCAAAGCAGTTTTTTCAAGTGACTTAGAGAACTCATTTTTAAAAATATCAATAGCATAAATGTAAGAAATAGTACAGAATATAAAAAGCACAAAAAATATTAATGCATATCTATTTGACTGAATATTAAAATAATCATTTGCATAAAAATATGAAAACAAATATATGATTGTATTAACAACAGTTAAAAAATATAAAGGTATTTTTATATTTTTCTTTAAAATAAGATTGGTAAATTCAAGACTGCCGATAATAGGCAGGCAAAAACCGAGAAATATTATAATAATTAAATGATTTTTTTCAGGCCAAAACAAAAAAAATAATATTAAAGGTATTATAATCAGTGTTAAAATCAATCTGTTTATAAAATTACTTGTCTTTAATTTTGCCATACCTTCTGTCTCTTTTTGTAAAATTTTCTAAGATATCAATGATATCCTCTCTCGTTAGATCCGGCCATAATTTTTCAGTAATACAATATTCAGAATAAGCTGACTGCCATAAAAAATAATTGCTTATCCTGAACTCTCCGCTAGTTCTAATAATTAAATCCGGGTCTGGATAATCTTTAGTCAATAAATAATCTTTAAATTCCTGTTCATCAATTTGTTTTTTACCCTCTTTAATTACACTGTTTATTCCCTGTATAATATCATATTTTCCAGAATAATTAAAAGCCAATAAAACTGTCGGAGAAATAAAATTTTTAGTTTCATCAACAACATAATCTATAGTTTTCATTACTTCTTTTGAAATCCCTGTTCTGTCGCCGATATGAACTATCTTTATTTTATTTTTTATATAAAAATTAAATTCATTTTTAAAATGAGCAATTATTAAATTCATTAAAAAAGAAACTTCGCTTTCAGATCTTTTCCAATTTTCCTTGGAAAATGTATAAAGCGAAACATAAGGTATTCCAAATTCTTTAATAGTTAATATAACTTCTTTTGCTTTTTCAACTCCTGCACTATGTCCTGCTGTTCTGGGCAGACCTCTTTTTTTAGCCCATCTTCCGTTTCCATCCATTATAAATGATAAATGTTTTATGTTATACTTCAAGAATTTCTTTTTCCTTTTTTTCTAATATATTATCAATATCTTTAATATATTTATCAGTTAATTTCTGTATATCATCCAATGCATTTCTTTCTTCATCTTCAGTTATTTTATGATCCTTTAAAGCAGTTTTTAACAAATCATTAGCTTCCCTTCTTAAATTCCTGATTCCAACTCGTGAGAGTTCAGCTGTTTTTTTAGCTTCTTTTACCAGTTCTTTTCTGGTTTCTTCAGTTAAAGCAGGAATAATAATTCTTATTATGTTACCATCGCTGGAAGGATTTAATCCAAGATCGGATTTTTTAATCTCTTTTTCGATCGCAGGAAGCATAGATTTATCCCATGGCTGAACTATAATCATTCTTGCTTCTGGTATTGTTATTGAGGCAACCTGATTTAAAGGAGTATTATTCCCGTAATAATCAACTGCAATATTGTCTAAAATTGATGAAGAAGCTCTTCCTGTCCTGATTTTTTTTAAACTATCCTGAAAAGCCGAGATAGTTTTTGATGATTTTTGTTCAAATTTTTCTTTGTTATCTTTAATCATTTATTTACTCCTGATGTTTTTATATTATAAATTTTAAAAAGAGTAAAATAAAATATTATTCATCGACTAAAGTACCAATATTTTCACCTGAACATGCATTTTCAAGAATGCCCGGTGTAATCATATTAAATACTCTTAGTTTCATTTTATTTGTTTTTAAAAGTAAAACAGCAGTTAAGTCCATAAATTGTAATTCCTGCTTTATTATCTGGGCGTATGATATTTTTTTATAAAATACAGCATCTTTAAACTTAACAGGATCCCTATCATAAATTCCGTCAACTTTTGTAGCTTTAAATAAAAAATCAGCTTCAATTTGAAGTGCTCGCAATGCTGCTGTTGTATCAGTTGAAAAATAAGGATTACCTGTTCCTCCGCAGAAAATCACAACACCTTTTTTATTAAAAAATTCTTCAATATTTTCTCTGTTAAATAAATCTGCAATTCCATCGACTTTTATACCGGATTGGAGCAATGTATTTATACCGTTTGCATTAAATCTCTCTTTCAATGCCAGACCGTTTAAAACAGTTGACATCATGCCGATTTGATCACCAATGCATCTGTTATATCCTGATATGTTATTAGAGGCGCCTCTGAAAATATTACCGCCTCCAATAACTATACCTAATTGAATATTGTTTTTAATCAATGGCGATAATCTTTTGCATAGTTGATCTATCAATTCTAATGATAAACCAGCATCTTTATCACCTTTTAATACTTCACCTGATAATTTTAATAAAAATCTTTTTATTTTCAAATTTATTTACCTATCATATATCTGATAAAATTAGATATTTTTACTTCAGTCTGCAAATCTTTTGAAACATTTTCCAAATATTTGCTTACTGTTATTTTATCGTCTTTAACATATTTTTGACTTAATAAACAAATTTCAGAAAAATATTTTTGTATTTTCCCATCAACTATTTTTGCCATTACTTCCGGCGGTTTTTTAGTATCTCCCAACTGTTTTGTCATTATATCTTTCTGTTCCTGAACTTCTTTTGCAGGGACATCTTTTTCTGTCAGATAATAGGGAGCATTTGCAGCAATATGAAGACAGATATTATTAGAAGCATCCTTTAATTTAGGGTCATTTTTTAAATTTTGAGGAATGTTATCTAAAATACAGACAACACCTATTTTATTATTTCCATGTATATAAGTTGAAGAATATTGATTGTTTTTTAATTCAATATATTTTGCATTATTGAAAACAACATTTTCTTTTGTTACAGAAGTGATAGTCTGAACATCTTCTTTATATGATTCTAATTTGTCATTTCCGCTTTTTAATATTTTATCTAAAATAACATCTTTTGTCTTAACAAAAATTTCATTCTTTGAAACAAAATCGGTTTCACAGCCCAACTGTATAATAGCTATTTTATTATTATCTGTTTTGATAAATATACCGCCCTCTTTTGTTTCTCTGTCACTTCTTTTTTTTGCATCGGCAAGTCCTTTTTCCTTTAAATATTTTAAAGCTTCATCTATATTACCATTTGATTTTTCTAAAGCATTTTTACAATCCATCATCCCAGCATTGGTTAAATCTCTTAATTTCTTAATGTCCTGAGTTGTTATACCCACTTTAAACCTCCTAATATTTTGCTTATAAATTATTTTTTTTCAGAAGTCTTTTTTTTCACTGTTTTTGATTTCTCTTCGATTTTAACAGCTTTCTTTTTGCTTTCTGCTTTTTCATTATCTTTTAATTTTTCTTTTTTCTCTTTCTTTTCTATTTTTTCTACTTTTTCTTTTTTTTCTTTTTTATCTGTTTTCTCTGTTTTTTCTTCTTTTACCTTTTTTTCATTCTTAACTGTTTTTTCTTTATTTTCCTCTTTTTCTTCTTTTTCTTCTTTTACTTTTTTCACTGCTTTATCTGTCTTTGGCTCTTTATCTGACTCTTCAGAAATTATTTCATCTTTATTTATTATATCTATTTTTTCTATTAATTTTTCATCCATTTTTTCAACATTTTCTTCTTCGGTTTTTTCAGTTGTTTCAGATATTATACTTATTCCAGCCTCATTGTTTGCGTCAATACATGATTTTGATATAATAGAACAGAAAAGTTCTATTGCCCTTATAGCATCATCATTGCCGGGAATAGGATAATCAATATCATTCGGATTACAATTTGTATCTACAATCGCTACAATAGGAATCTTAAGTTTTCTGGCTTCAGCAACTGCAATTGTCTCTTTTTTTGAATCAACAATAAAAATTAAACCTGGAAGTACATCCATGTTTTTTATACCGCCTAGGTTTTGTTCAAGTTTTTCCTTTTCTTTTAAAAGTCTCAATTTTTCTTTTTTCGGTATGGAATCAAAAGTTCCGTCTATTTCCATTTTATCAATCTTTTTTAACCTGAAAATTGATTGTTTTATAGTTGAAAAATTGGTCAACATTCCCCCTAACCATCTGTGATTTACATAAAATTGACCGCATTTTTCTGCTTCTTTCTGTATTGCAGTTCTAGCCTGTTTTTTGGTTCCTACAAATAAAACATGCTTGCCATCTAAAACAGTTTTTTTAATAATATCATATGCTTTTTTAATTTCAAGCATTGTTTTCTGCAAATCAATAATATGAATTCCGTTTCTTTCCGCAAAAATAAAACGAGACATCCTTGGGTCCCATCTTCTTGTCTGGTGTCCAAAATGAACTCCAGATTCTAATAAGTTTTTCATAGTAACTACTGACAATTTACTGCCTCCTAAAATATAAAGTGAATTTATAATAAAGCTTACAAATTAAATTTAAAATTTATTTTTTTAAGCATTTTATATAATAATTCAAGCGGCAACCCTACAACATTGCTGTAGGATCCGTCTATTTTTCTTACTATCAAACTGAATATACTTTGTATGGCATAACCGCCTGCATATCCTGTCCATAAATCATTTTCAAGATAATATTTGATGAAAAAATCATCAATTTTATTAAAATAAACGTTTGTAACAGCTAATTCAGTTAATTTAACTAATTTTTCTCTATTTATCAATGATAAACCCGTAATTACGCTATGTTTCCTGTCTGATAACAATCTTATCATTCTCTCAGCATCATTTTTATCTTCAGGCTTACCAAGTATTTTATTTTTACAATGAACAATGGTATCAGAACCTAATATATAGTCATTAAAAAATTCCTTTTTATCTGCAATTGATAGAGCTTTATTTTCAGCCATTATCATTGCATATTTATAAGGATTCTCTATATTAACAGAATTTTCATCAAATTCATGTTCTGTCAGGATAAAATCAATATGACAGTTTTTTAACAACTCACTCCTTCGTGGAGAACTTGACGCTAAAATTAATCTTTCAGACATAATATTCAATAACTGCCCAGATAATTGAAATATTCACAATTTTTCTGCATCTGATTCAACAATTTTTCATTATGGCTTTTGATTGCGGAATTTTCATATTCGATGATAAATACATAATCCCATTTTTTCAGCTTTGAAGGACGTGATTCAATCCTTGTCATATTTATTTTATTTTTCTTAAAAATTTTCAATACATGAAACAAACTCCCGGGAGAATTCGGAACAGAAAATATAATCATTGATTTTTTTTTCAGAGTTTCAACCGGATTTTTTGAAATAATAAAAAATTTTGTTTCATTATGTTTAAAATCATTAATATTTTTTTCTATAATATCCAGACCGTATTCAGCTGCGCATAAAAGCGGTCCAATGGATGCAGAATCAGGATCTTTGCTTGACTGAATAGCTGCTTTCGAATTTGATGTTGACTCGATATATTCAATATTAGGAAAATTATCCAAGAGATATTTAGAGCACTGATGCAGAGAATGTGCATGACTGTAAATTTTCTTTATTTTCTCTTTTGTAGTTTTTGATAATAAGTTTTGAATAATCTCAATTGATATCTGATCATAGATCTTCAGCTGTGTCTGTACAAAAAGATCAATTGTATCAACTATGGTGCCTGCAATGGAATTTTCCGCAGGTACTACGCCAAAATCAGCGTCATTATTGATAACTTTTCTGAAAACATCTTCAATTCTGTCAACGGGAATTAAATTATTATTTTTATGAAAGTATTTTAATGCGGCTTCATGAGTAAATGTAGCTTTAGGTCCAAAATATGCTATGTTTTTGTTTTCCATACTTTTAATAAAAAAAGACTATCTTTATAAAGACAACTGATTTTTCAAGTAGCATTAAGAATCAATGATTCTATGCTGTCTCTTCCCGATTTTTTAATTTTGTACGTATATACAATAATTATTTATTTTTGGCAAGCTTTTTTTAAAATATAATATAATGCCATTTCATAAGATTCAAGTCCAAAACCGCTTATTTTGCCGACACATACAGAAGATATAAAGGATTTTTGCCTGTATTTTTCTCTTTTATAAACATTGGATATATGCACTTCTATCACTTTTGCCTTAACACAGGATATTGCATCCTTTAATGCAATGGAAGTGTGCGTATAAGCTCCGGGATTGAATATAATATAATCTATGCCTCTCTCACCAGCAAGCTGAATAAAGTTTATCAGTTCTCCTTCGATATTTGATTGAAATGCAATTATTTCATGTTCTTTGCCTGCCTGATTTTTCAATGCATTAAAAATTTCATCAAGAGTCAGAGTCCCGTAGATATCAGGTTCTCTTTTGCCGAGCATATTCAAATTTGGTCCGTTTAAAAGTCCAATTTTCATAACTTACGCTCCACAACATTTTTTATATTTTTTGCCGCTGCCGCACGGGCAGGGATCATTTCTGCCGACTTTATCAGACTTAACCATTACATTTGTTTGAGAGGCTTGAGGAATATCCTGATTTTGCTGTCTGTTTACACTTCCGGAAGCTGATGAACGAGCTGCAGCCCTGTGATCAAAACTTGAGTAACCGGAATGATTATAAGCAAGAGATTCTTCTTTTTCTGCAATATTTATTGTTTCAATTTTAATCTTGAATATCTGGCTAATGACATCTGATCTTATTTTATCTATCAAATTTTCAAACATATTTGCACCCTCTATCTTATATTCAATAAGAGGATTTTTTTGCGAATATGTTCTTAAGTATACCGAATCCCTCAACTGTTCCATATTTTCAAGGTGATCCTGCCAGTATCTGTCTATCAAACTTAAATAAAGATTTCTTAAAAGCTCATTTAAATTCATTATGACTTTATTTTTATTATCAAGATCATTCATCAGGGTTTTTTTCAAAAGGTCATATAAATCGGAAGGATTTTTAATGTTTCTTATTTGAGGGGTATTTATATCCATAAAAAAAACTTCTTTAAACTGTTTTACCAATATTCCGAAAGCTATTTCATTTGAACTTTTAAGACTTCTTTGATAATCATCATAAATATCATCAAAAATTTCATCTGCAGTTTTTTTTACTCTTTCTATTATTTTTTTATCCAGTAATATATCGTCTCTGTTTTCGTAAATTGATTTCCTCTGCAGGTTCAATACATCATCAAATTCAAGGAGTCTTTTCCTGATTTCAAAGTTTCTCATTTCAACTCTTTTTTGAGCCTTTTCAATTGCATTTGTAATCCATGGATGTTCAATCAATTCATCTTCTTTAACCCCAAAACCGGTGAGCATCTTCTGAATCCTGTCGCCGCCGAAAAGACGCATTAAATCATCTTCCAGAGTAACATAAAATCTTGTTCCACCAGGATCCCCCTGCCTTCCTGATCTTCCTCTTAACTGATTATCAATTCTTCTGGATTCATGTCTTTCCGATCCGAGAACAAACAAACCTCCAAGTTTAATTACCTGCTCATTCTCTTCTTTCCAGTCATAAGCTGATTTTATTAGTTCAATGGCACCTTTTTTTGCTTCAGGATTTAAATTACTCAGTAGTTTCTCGGCTTCTTCAGGCTTCATCGTATCAAGAAGTTTTTTTAATTCAAGATAAACTTTCTTATCATTTTCGGAAAATTCCGCAGTTTGAATCAATTCTTCGAATTTCTCATCATATTGTCTTTCACCCCCGAGTTTTATATCCGTACCTCTTCCTGCCATGTTTGTAGCGATAGTCACTGCGCCAACTCTACCCGCTTCGGCAATGATTTCGGCTTCGTGCAAATGATTCTTTGCATTCAATACATTATGCCTTATATTATTTTTTCTCAGCATATTGCTGAAAAATTCTGATTTTTCAACACTTATTGTACCAATTAAAATCGGCTGGCCTGTTTTATGAATATCCTGAATCTCATTAACAACTGCATTTGACTTTTCCTTAAATGAAAGATAAACTCTGTCGGAATTATCCGTTCTGACAACCAGAACATTGGTCGGAATTACAAGCACATCAAGCTTATAGATATCTTTAAATTCCGCAGCTTCAGTATCTGCAGTACCGGTCATACCGGATAATTTTTTATACATCCTGAAAAAATTCTGAAATGTTATGGAGGCAAATGTCTTTGATCTTCGCTGAACAGTGATATTTTCCTTTGCTTCAATAGCCTGATGCAGACCGTCCGAATATCTTCTTCCGTCAAGAATTCTTCCTGTATGTTCATCTACAATCATTACTTCATTGTTTTTTACAATATAATCCACTTCATTTTTGAAAAGATATTCTGCTTTCAAAGCCTGAGTCAAATAATGAATATATTCGAAATTCTCCTGAATAAACAATGAACCGTGAATATAATTTCTTTTCTGCATCAAATCTTCGGCTTTTGACATACCATCATCTGTAAATGATACAGATTTTGACTTTTCATCGAGTTTGAAGTCCCCTACCGGTTTTTGCGGATTAAAAGGATCAGCCTCGTCAGGATATCTGCCGTCAGGATTTTTGTCAACTTCCTTGAAATAAGGCACTATTTTTTTTACATTTATGATTTTTTTCGTATCATTTTCCGCACTGCCTGATATTATCAGCGGAGTTCTTGCTTCATCTATTAAGATTGAATCTATTTCATCAACAATACAATAATTAAAGCCGCGTTGAACCTTATGATCCATACTAAAAACCATATTGTCCCGCAAATAATCAAAACCGAACTGATTATTTGTACCGTAAGTAATATCTGCACCGTATGATGCTTTTCTCTGCTCATTATCAAGACTTTCTAAAATTACGCCGACGCTCATGCCTAAAAGCTTGTAAATCGGTCCCATCCATTCAGAGTCACGTTTTGCAAGATAATCATTGACAGTTACAATATGTACACCGTCACCCGTTAAAGCATTAAGATAAACACTGGCTGTTGCAGCCAAAGTTTTACCTTCGCCGGTTTTCATTTCCGCTATCATTCCTCTATGAAGAGCTAATGCTCCTATCATCTGAACGTCAAAATGTCTCTGCCCCAAAGTCCGCCATGCAGCTTCCCTGACGCATGCGAAAGCTTCAGGAAGTATGTCATCAAGAGTTTCTCCGTTTTTAAGCCTGCTCTTGAACTCATCTTTTTTAATTGTTAATTCTGAATCTGACATTTTTTTAATTTTGGGTTCAAATGAATTAATTGTATCGATTATTGGATAAATTTTTTTTAAATTTCGCTCATTTTGCGATCCAAACAATTTTTCTAAAAAAGGCATAAAACTTCTCCGGACATTTTTAAATAATTATTCTGATTTTTATCATTTATATTTAAAAAATTCTTTTAATTTTAATGTTTATTTAATATTTAATTTTAAAATTTATTTTTGTTTAACAAAATCTTCAAGTTTATTTAAATAATTATTTATTAATTTCTTATATTCAATCGGTATTTTGTCAAAATCATATTCAATGCCCATTGCATAAATATCTTTTCTGCCTTTAATATCTTCGGCTCTTTTAATAGCCCCCTCTAATACAAGCGGTTCATCTAAATAAGATGTAACAAAAAATAATTTAATCGGCTTATTTAAAATAAATTTCGGTGCGCATGCTAAAATTATCATGGTTCCGCCTGCAGATATGTTTTTAATGATGCATGGTCTTTTTATATTGTCTATAACCGATATGCATTTATTTGTGGTGAATCCGATGTCAAGAGTAATTTTTCCCTCAAGCAAAATTCTTATATCCTTTCTTTTTTCAAAATCTTCTCTTTCCTTTATTATTTTCCCAAGTATCTCAATCAGATCATCAGGCGGTCTTTGCGTAAATTCAAGCGTCATCAAAAAAGTGCTCATGTCCTTATTTAAAAAATTTTTATAGCCTGTAACTGAACAGGGGACAAAAAAGACTATGGAATTTTTCATTTCCGATGTAAAAAATGACAATCTTAAATTAACAAAATTTTTTGCTTTTTTTAACTGCTCAAAACTTTTAATATCCATTTTTAATAATATTTTTGCAGTGGTCATTGAACATGAATATAAAACACATGACCATTGTTCGCCTGCTATTTTTAAAAATATCTTCTTAGGTTCCAGACCGGTAAATTTAATAGTTGATTTATTGAAGGCTATTTCTCTGTTATTAAATTCAGAGTAAAATTTATTTAATATATGAGTTGCATAGCTGGCCATTAAAATCCTCAGAAAAAATATTAACAATAATTTTTTATTTTAGCAATTAATAAATTATTTTTCAATAATAAAAATAAAAAGTCTTGATTTTTGATATAGAAATAATTTTTTTTGGCTAAAAGTTATTAAAATACCTATTTACCTGTTTTAAGCGCTTTTTTTGGGCGCATAAGACTATCGATAAATTACATTGTCTGAAAATCAAATTAAATAACAAATGCCTATCCTTTTAAATGTTTAATCATTTAAATTTTTTTATAACCCGGTTATTAGTGGATTATTCACAAATAATCCAATTTAAAATAATTTTTAAAAAATTTATTAAGAAAATTTAAATAAAAATAAATTATTATATAAATTTTTTATTTTTTATAAAAGTTTTAAAAAACTTAAATAATGATATTATTAATTGACTTTTTTGTATTTTTGATATAAAATTACTAAAATTTTTCAAGTATTGTTAACTTAAATTAATCAAGGTTTTTTATGGATAAATTAATAATTGTATTATTTAAAATAGTAAATTTCTATGAAATAAAAAATGTTTTACTGAATAAAAAAAAGAAAACTCTGAACAAATATTATCTAAAAACTATTTTATTGATTTCAATAATTAATATTTTTATTTTTTTACCATCATTTTTCGTTAAAAATATAATTTTCAGCTTATTATTTCTGATTATTTTAAATATAATCTACTTTTTGTTAATTTTTATAAGATCTATCTTAATTTTAAAAAAAATTGAATTAAATGACAAAAAACTTCTTGACTATTCTCTGATAAAAACCGATTTTTTTAATTCATTGAAAGATGATATTTTATCAAATCTCCAATTTTCATTGCTGCTTTCCGGTCTTATTCTCATTTATCAAAATCTGATTTTTTTGCCGCTGGCATTAATCTTTAAAATAGGTTTTATAAAGTCAATCGTAGCAAATCTCTCATATACAGCATGTTTATCAATTATAATTCATTTTTCATTGTTATTTTATTATTTCAAGAACAGAAAACTTAAATATATATTCAGCCGCAGTAAAAAAAATACTATTATAATTAAAAATATTTTGATTATTTTTACCGTATTTGTTGTTTCATTTCTGTTTCTATTTTTTATTCTGAATTTATTTTTAGATAATTTTTTATTAATTTTTTTTATAGCCTTAATTTGTTCAGCCATAAGTTCATTATCAGCAAAAATAATTTTTGATTTTTTTAAATTAAAGCCTAAACTCAGAAAATCCTATTCATTTTTGTCATACTTTAAAAAATCAAAAAAAATTCTCGAGCAGTTAAAAATAAATAATTTCACTGATATTTTTAAAATATTTAAAATGTTTTATCCGCTCATATCCATTTTTATATTTTTCATTTTGCTGGCCATATTAAATAAATACATAAATTTTTCATTTAATTTTAAATTAATTCAATCAATAATTCTTGGTTTAATTTTAATAAATCCTTCTTTTTATTTTATAAATAAAAATAAAGAGAATTACAACAATTCATTAATTTTGACAAAATTTTTTTTATTATTGATATTTTTTATTAATTTTATATCTTTAATAAAAATAAATATTGTTTATAAACAGGATACGATATTATTTTTATTAAAGGATTTTATCATTCCGATTATAAACCTTATAAATAATTCAAGTGCATTTATAAGCAATCTTATTAAGCAAATTAATTTTCTAATGATTTTATTAAGTCCGATTTTATTTGCCATAATTTATTTTTCAATGTTTTATTTATTATTATTACTGCAGTTTATCGGTAAAATCATTGACTTCAAACTAAGAAAAAACCTCACAAATAAAAATGTTTCAATAATTTTCGGAGATTCAATTTCACTTTATCCCTTTATATTTAAACTTATCAGTAATCTTTTAATAATAATAATTTTATATCTTGAAATTTTACCCGTATCAAAATTTTTCTCAAATATTTTTATGACATTTAAAATTACAGAAGTTTTTAAATTTAACTTTTTAACTGAAAAAAATATAATTTCATTTTTCAAATTTTTATTTAATATTTATGTAATTTTTTTATCGGCGAATCTTATTTTAAAATTAATTTCATCTTTGAACAGTCATTTTATATTATTTAATGATGAAATTGTATATTATGAAAATAAACTTTTTAATAAAACCATATTAAGAATACCTATTAAAAAGATTAATTATATAGTTGTAAAACAAAATATTCTTGAAAAATTATTAAATATTGGAAGTATCTACATTGAAACTTTAAATAAAAATAATTTGATAAAAATTTCAGGTATCTCATCGGTTAAAGAAAAAAATATTTTGATAATGGAAAAAATAAAAAGTGATTTATAAAAAATTAACTAAAATAGAATTGATCTTAGCAATAACAACTTCTATTTTCATTTTTTTATTCTATTTCATTTTAAATTTTAACTATTTAACAAACTGGATAGATGAAAAATATGATTCTTCAACATATAAAAATCATATTGAAGATTTTTTAAATACTCCTGATCAGAACAAAGATTTCAAGATTAAATATAATTTATTTAATCCTCATCACATTGCAATAGATTGGTTTGGGATGAAATTTTATATGCTTTTAAAAAAAAATAATTTCTCCGGTAATTTAATGACCGCTTTACAGTTGAAAAATCTCTTTATCAGTTCTTTGGGCTTGGCAATATTGTTTTTTTTATTTTATAAATTATCCAAGAAATATTTCCTGTCATTACTGATGATATGCCTTATAGGATTTTCCTGCGCTTACTGGATTTATTCTCAAATAAACGATACTCCTTTAATTCATTCAGTTTTATTGTGTCTGTTGTTTATGGTCAGTATTAATTTCCCTTATGTAAAAAATAAATTTCTTTTTTCAATAATTTTGGCAATATTTCATGCAGTTAACATTTTATTTCATCAGTCAGATTTTATTTTTATTTTTGTAATTATTTTTATCATTTTATTTTCTGATTTATTCAGATCTGTTTTTTTAAATAATGAAAATGATAACAATATAATAAAATTAAAAAATTACAATAATTCAATATTTTTTAATTATAAGAATTTTTATTATCTGTTTACCTATTTTTTTACCCTTATAATAATTATATTCTCTGTATATTATTATATAGGCTTAATTTATATCGGATTAACTTTAAATCAGGAAAGTGCAAAGTCAGTTAATTACATAAAAGATTCATCATATTTTTTTAACTGGTTAATATTATATGCAAAAATCGATTACTGGGGAAAAGGTTATGAAAAAAATACGTTTTTATCAGTTCTAAACGGTATTTCATCTTATTTTTATCAACAGGAAAATGTTAATATAAAATATGAGATTAATTTATTTAATTTTTTTAACAAAGAATCAGTATTGCCTAATTTAATTATTGTATTTTTTTTTACAATTATTTCAACTTCAATAATTTTCTTTAAACAAATATTAAAAACATATAATTTTGTTATAATTGCAAATATTATTTTTATTATAATTTATATATCCTTTGCATGCTGGTGGGAACCAGATTATAGAGAATTTTGGGTTGCACCAATGTTCTCTATTTGGATTTTTATTTTTTTTATTTTAAATTTTTTATTAAACAGATTAGAAGTGATAAAACCTTTATCCTATATTGTAATTTACTCTTTTATATTTTTACTTTCATTTTTTTTATTTTATTTTAACTTTGTATATTTTATATATCCTAATGCTTCAAAAGATTTCAGATCTTTTGATATTGTTAATAATGTAAAAATAATAAAATAATAACAATTTTTATAAATTTTTTATTATTTTGAATTCTTATAATTGAATAATTATAAATATTGTTATATAATATATTTAGATATTTTTTTAATAAAAATAGTTTTGGGATGAATCGATTGGAAAAATATAAAATATTAATTGCAGAAGATAATACAGAATTAAGCATTATTATTCAAAATCAGTTGGATAAAATCGGTTATGAAATTACCGGTATTGCTTCTACAGGTATTGAAACTATTAATATTGTAAAGAAAAAATTACCTGATATTATCTTAATGGATATAATGCTTCAGGGAGACCTGGACGGCATAGAAACCGCAAGTATTATTTTAAAACAGTATGATATTCCCATAATTTTTTTAACAGGCAATACAACTCAGGAACTAATTG
>Ga0105104_10001978_pt1 | contig 15168 bp, 12 predicted proteins | sample PPLLaktember2015_3_FD_87034 | JGI IMG/M metagenome (GOLD analysis project Ga0105104, IMG submission 87034) | Freshwater sediment microbial communities from Prairie Pothole Lake near Jamestown, North Dakota, USA - PPLs Lake P7 Core (6) Depth... | ecosystem: Environmental > Aquatic > Freshwater >... | reverse complement strand
CTTTTATTGTCAAGGCCGATTTCTTTTACCGATTCGTTCTGGCAGAAAGGCGTCGTGCAGAAAACAAGCAGGGCGAAACTCCAGACCAGCAGGCCCGCGAAAAACCCCATCAAGCCGGCCGCGAGAGTGTTAAAGCCGCGGGGAAACGTAACGTCGAACTGGCCAATCAAAAAGGCATAAGATATGCCGTGTAAAATCAGGAAAGTGCCAAGTCCCGCGCCCATCACCGCGAAGGTTCTTCCGTACAAGCCGCTTGCCGCGGGTATGAATGTCTCGATGGCGGGCCCGTAGTTTATGCCCACGTAAACGGCGATAAGGACGTTGAAAAGCGTCGTCCATGCCTGGTAAAAGCCCAGCTTTACCGCCGAAACCGCGAATCCCGCCGCAATCAATATTCCAATCCAAAACGTCATAGCTTTTTATCCGACAACCCTGGCCAGCTCATCGAGAGAAGAAACCCCCGTTACGACCTTGAGCAGGCCCTGTTTTTGCAAGTTCGATTTTCCCCGCTGGTCGCCTTCGTTTCTCAACTGTGTTATGGGCAGGGTATTACCGGTGATACTGGCCTTTAGCTGCTCATCGAGGATAAGTAAATCGTAAATCCCGACCCTGCCGTAATAGCCGGTGCCGTAGCAATTTTCGCAGCCGACCGCCTGGCATATATTGGCGTAATTGATTTTTCTTTTCTCGAAGTCCTTAATCTGGCTGGAAGTAAGTTTCGCCGGCGTTTTGCAGTAAGTGCAAAGCCGTCTCATCAGCCGCTGCGAAATAATCAGGTTTAATCCCGTCGCCATCATCAAAGGCGTTACGCTGAGGTCCATCAGGCGAATCAAAGACGACGCCGTGCTGTTGCTGTGAATCGTCGCCAAAACCAGGTGCCCCGTCTGCGCCGCCTGAAGCGCGATGACCGCGGTTTCCTCGTCGCGAATTTCGCCAACGACAATAACGTCGGGGTCCTGCCTCAAAATGCTTCGCAGCGACTTGGCGAAGGTGATACCCGCCTTGGCGTTGACCTCAATCTGGCTGGTATTGGGTAAAACGTATTCAATCGGGTCTTCGACGGTGATTACGTTACGGGTATAAAAATCAATCTGGTTGAGCATCGCGTACATCGTCGTGGTCTTGCCGCTTCCGGTCGGGCCGCAAAGAAGAATCATACCCGATGGTTTGCCGATATAGCTTTCGATAATATTACGCTGTTTTTCGGTAGTGCCGATACTTTCGAGGGTATATGCGCTTGCGTCCTGCTTTAGCACCCTTATCGATATTTTTTCCCCGTTGAGAACGCCGGCGCTTGCGACCCTGAAAGAGACGGAGCCATTTTCCAGCTTGGCGACAAACGCGCCATCCTGGGGCCTGCGTCTTTCCGAGATATCCATATTGGCGACGGCCTTGATGCTGTTGATTATCGCCCCGCAGGTTGCCGCTTCGAGCCGGTCAATCTCGCGAAGGACGCCGTCAACGCGGAATCTGACCGTATAGACGGAATCGCTTTTGGGGTCGATGAGGATATCGCTTGCCCTGTCCTCAAGCGCCTGCCATATCATTTGCTCGGTCATATCGAGGATGTGGCTGTCCTGCCGGCGGAGTTTGCCGTGACCGTACAACTCCTTAAGCTCTGCGCCGGATGAGTCCAAAATGCGAATCTTGCTTTTCTTGTTGTTGCCTCCGCCGAGGATATCGATTGATTTTATCCTTTCGGTCATCGCGTCTAAGCGGTCTTTTAACGCCCCGAAAAAGCTTCCCCTTTGCTCAGCCGGCGTCTTGAAAACATCCATTATCAATAACACAAGCAGTGGTATCGGGCCGAAAACAAGCGTCAGGACGTTGGCAATGGGCTTTTGGTGCTTGGGCACAACCGCGCTGAACTCGATTCGCTGCACGAAATACAGGCCCAGATAGACCCAGACAATCAGCACCAGCAGGCGAATCGGGTTTATTTCAGCGGTAATTTGCGCATAAACCGGGTTTATCCATTGACCCGGATATTGCGCCCCCGCCAACAAGTTTGTCAAAAACAGATACCTCATACCTTCCCTCTTACCCTCTGGTCGTATATCAAGCAGTAAACATCAAGCGCCCTAAAATAACATATCGGTCAGACGCTGGCAAGGAATTTAGTCCCTGAATTTTGCATGTATTTCGGGGGGGGCGGATGGCGTTAAAAAGACAAAAGGCAGTGCCAGATATAGACGTATGCGAGCGTATCGTTATCTTCCCAGATTTTGCGTAAAAGCTCCTCATCCCCCTTGATTTGGCTCAGCTCTTTACGCTTTTGGTCCCACGGGAAGCACACGCCTGGTCCTGGTTTTAGTTGTTCCGGCTCAGTCATAAACTCCGTATTCTCTCGTAAAATCTGTCATTGCTTTCATATTTTCGACGCTTGCGTCGTTTTGAATAATAGCGCTTGCGTCCATTATGTATCCGCCGTCACCCGCGACGCCGTCGATGACCTTTTTACAATATTGCCGCACCTCGTCGGCCGAGCCGTAGCTCAACAGGTAATTGGGAATTCCCCCGCTGATGCAGAACTTGTGACCGATTTCCTTTTTGACTCTGAATATATCGCCCTGGTCAACGTGATAGACGATGCTCGCGTCGGGAAGCTGGGCGAAGGATTTCAAATGAGCGTCCCATTTACCCTCGGCGTAAAACAAAACCTGGTGGCCCTTTGACCAGATGCTTTCGATTATGGGTTTGACCGTAGGCCAGTAAAAATTATTAAAGTGGTCCATTGTTACAAAAGGCACACAGCCGCGGTGCATCCAGTAGCCGATAGGGACGTTTTTTTGGGGGTCTGCGCCCATTAGGGCGTTAAACTCAAGATGAGGCATAAGCGCCTCGCAGGCCGCCATCACCTTTTTCGGTCTTTCCTGCAGGTCCGTAAGCAGGCCCAGATAGCCGCGAAGCTTGTCGGCGATGATATCGAGCGGCGCCTTGAATATCCCCGAAATCGCCGAGACCGTGCCGGATTCGGTGCGCAAAAGCTCGTTTTGCTTCGGAAAAGCGCCGAAATACGACAGCATAGCCATCCCGCCCTTCAAAAACGAAAGGTTGTTCTTGTACGACGTCGGCTCGCCCTTTGCGCTTACGTATTTCGACGCCCTCGGCAGCCATATATTGAATAAAAATCCCGTCGGGTCCCTTATAAGCTCGTCGTATTCATCGGGTTTCATAAAGGCCTGCTCTTCGGCCGGCTCTCTGAATTGAAAACCTGTCTGCGCCGAAATATCAATGCCTGGTACCGCGTAATACTTAAGCCCTATCGCCTCGGTCAGGCCCGTCCAGACATAAACCATATTTCCGACGACCGCGTCCCAGTCGAAATCCGCCGCGCATTTGCGCGCCGCTAAAAATGCTTTTTGATAATCGTGCGTTACCTCCTGGCAGGTAAAGCCGGCGTATTTGGCGGTGAATTCCGCGACAAAAGGCCGAATCGGTATCCTGTCGGGTTTGCCGTTTCGCATCGCCGTAACGTATCGCTTGAGACGCTGCGCGTATAGCTTTTCCGTATCCATTGTCTATTGAAGCGCCTCGGCCTCTTCAATCGCAAGCCGCTGCGAGAAACGTTTCCACGCCTCCATTGAGCGTTTGAGGTTCACGTGGACGTCGCCGGTTATTCCGTAATGCTGTAATCCTATCTGGCCTTTGAATCCCTTATTCTTAAGCTCCTTCAAAAACGCGTAAACGTCGAACGTGCCGCTGTCCAGTGTTTCAATCGAGCCGGCCGGCGTCGTGCCGTTTATCGTAACCGCGAACAAATAGGGCATCGCTTTTTGTATCGCCGTATTGACATCCGCAGAGTTGCGGGTCTTGAGGTAATGATAAAGGTTGAAAGTTATTCCGACGTTTCGCCTGTTGGCTTTTTCCGCGACCCGTATCGCGTCATCGGTTTTTTCCAGCCAGAAATTTACGTGCGGATATAGCGCAACCCCTACTCCCTGTTCGTGCGCGATATCGGCAATCTGCCTGATAATCGCGACGGCCTTTTCGTCGCCGCCGGGTGAGGACTTGCGCTGTGAGTCGCTTGTTATCGCAAGCCACACATAAGTTCCGCGTCCGGCCAGAAGCCCGATGCTTTCCGTAATCAAAGGCATAAACTTTTCATTTTGCTCTTCAAGCTTTATCGTAAAATACTCCGGGAACGCCTTCAAGCCGTTCTTGTCCAGCTCGCCTAACATTTCAGCAAGGCCCGCTGCCCCTTTCGAACCGTCTCTTTCCCAGTATCCTATCCCGGCGTAGCCAAGCTCTTTGAGCATTTGCGCCTGCGATTCGGCTGACTTGTGTGCATCGTCAATCGTGCCTGTATCCATCGCGAAAAACGGGTTCGTCAATCCCATCCTGTCCAAATCAATCGGCGCCGCCCAAAAATTGCGAAACGCCACAGGCCCGTGGTCTCCCTGCAAAAGAATCGGTCCTTTCTCACTTTCTTTGGCGTAAGGGCTTCCCCGCGTAATGCCCGTCAATTCGACGTCGTCGTGTATTAAAATTCCGTTATGCCGCATCTTTACGACCCGCGCATTGGCGGTCTTGACTCCCTCCTTATCGAATCGCGGCGATTTGAAAATAATATCGAAGCTTTGCCACTGGCCCGGTGGTCTTGTCGCGTTGATAAGCGGCGAATGTCCCTCGTAGCCCTTCACCGTCCGGCTTTCGTCCCATCGCTGATATATCCCGCCGCATTCAATTCCGGGGTATTTGCTGTTGGCGTCGGTCCAACTGTCGTAAATCTGAATCTCATACCGGCCCTGGAGGTAAATCCCCGAATTCGAGTTTTTCGGTATTATAAATTCGACGTGAATCTTCGCGTCACCGAATTCGTCCCTGCTGACTAAATTCGGGCTTTTCATCGTGCGTCCGTTTACTAAAGTTTCTGTTCCTTCCCGCACCGAAAGCAGGTTCTCATTTTTCGGGTGTTCGAACACGTCGCCGACCATCGACCAGTCCGCGCTTTCCCGCCAGCGCGAAACATCCCCGCAGGTCAGCTTTACTTTTTCAGTAGCGTATGCTGTCCCGCAAAACACAATCGCCAAACAAGCAGTTATGAAACATATTTTTTTCATAATCATCACTCAACGGTTCCTACAAGGTCTTTGATATTGCCAATTTGATGGGTTTCGCAATATTTCTTTATTCCCTCGATGACCTTAATCGCGCAATTGGGCTCGATGAAATTTCCCGTCCCGATTGCCACAGCAGAGGCGCCTGCTAATATGAATTCAATCGCATCGGTCGCCGTCCTTATCCCGCCCATTCCGAGAATCGGTACGCTCGTTCCTTTGGTTACCTCGTTATAAACCTTATTGACCATATATACCGCGATTGGTTTTATCGCCGGCCCCGATAATCCGCCCGTCCGGTTAGCTAACATCGGCTTACGCGTTTCGACATCAATCACCATCGCGGTAAACGTATTGACCAAACTAAGTGCGTCGGCTCCCGCCTCGACGGCCGCTTTTGCAGTTATCGTGATATCAGTCACGCTGGGCGTAAGCTTTACCATTAAAACTTTTCCCGCACAGGCCGCCTTGACCGCGGCTGTAATCTCTTTTATCGCCTCTGGCTCAATTCCGAAAGTAATCCCGCTGTGCTTGACGTTGGGGCAACTGATATTCAGCTCAATACCAGTTATCGCCTTTTGCCCCGCTAATTTCTGCGCTACCGCGACGTAATCCTCAATCGTCTCACCCGCGACGTTGACAAATACTACGCATTGCAGTTTCTCAATCTGCGGTATCTTTTCTTCGATAAACTTATCCACCCCCACGTTGGCAAGCCCTATCGCGTTTAACATCCCCGAATCGGTCTCGATTATCCGTGGCGTGTCGTTTCCCTCCCTCGGCAGAAGCGTTACACTTTTTGTAACGAACCCCCCAAGCGAGCTTACGTTCATAAAATCGCCAAGCTCATTCGAGTATCCGCAAGTCCCCGATGCCGTCCAGACCGGATTTGCCAGTTTCAACCCCGCGAACTCCACCGATATATCAATTCCATCCGCCATTTTATTTCCTTAATTCAAGATTTTTCTTTATTAAAGCGATTCTCTGCTGCACGCAGGCATACGACCTTCCCGCTTCGGCAGGTGTGTTGAGAACATAATCGAGCATCAGCTCAACCGTGGTCTCGGCAACGTGGCAGCGTGTGTCCGATGAGGCGTAGTAAATCAGCAATTGCCCGTTTTTACGCGCCACCCAGCCGTTTGTAAATAAGACGTTCGATACGTCGCCTATGCGTTCCTCGTCTTGAGGCGCTATCAGGTAGCCGCCCGGCCCGGCAATCAGCTTATTCGGCTCATCGAGCTTGGTCAAAAATGCGTATATCACGTAACGCAATCCCGATGCGCAGCCCCGCACACCGTGCGCTAATTGCAGCCAGCCCTTATCCGTCTTTATCGGCGCGGGCCCTAAGCCGTTTTTGACCTCTTTGATTGTGTGATATTGCCTGTCATCGACGATAGTTTCGGGTCCCGTAATTACCGCGTGCTCCATATTATCGCACAGGCCCCACCCGATTCCGCCGCCGCTTCCCGCCGAGATAAAACCATCCTGTGGCCGGGTATAAAGGGCGTATTTGCCTTTGTAAAATTCAGGGTGCAAAACGACGTTTCTCTGCTGGGGCGACGTGGTCTTCAAATCATCAAGGCGCTGCCATTTCACGAGGTCTTTTGTCCTCGCGATTCCGCACTGGGCGGTTGCGCTTGATAAATCGCCTCGCGGGGCGTTCGGGTCTTTGCGCTCCGAGCAAAACAATCCGTAAATCCACCCGTCCTCGTGCTTGACTAAGCGCATATCATAAACGTTTATATCCGGGTCGTTTGTCTCAGGCATAACTATCGGGTAATCCCGGAACTTGAAATTATCGACCCCGTTTTTGCTTTCCGCTATCGCGAAAAACGACTTCCTGTCAACGCCCTCAACTCGTGCGACTAAGCAGATTTTCCCGTCAAATTCGATAGACCCGGGATTGAAAACGCAGTTGATACCCAGCCGTTCCATCAAATTCGGATTGCTCTTATAGTCAAGGTCATATCGCCAGAACACAGGCGTATGTTCAGCCGTCAAAACAGGGTATTTATAGCGATAATAAACCCCGTTGGTCTCTCTGACTTTGACGTTCTTGCGTGCGATAAACCGTTTGTGCGCCGCGAACAACGCCTTAACCTTCGTATCGAATGTCTTCTTATTCATATTTTCAATTTTCTTCCTTAAATCCGCAATCGACAATCGCAAATCGGAAATCAATTTAATTCTCTTCCATCTTGTCAATCCAGTTGAATTTCAGGAAAACCGACGTAACCACAAGCACCGCGATACAAATTCCCATATTCCTGAAATTTTTAATAACGAGGAATATCGGAATCAGCACAAACATCGTCTGCCAGACAATACCCACGGCACAATTCACCATATCGCGATTAAAGTTGTTGTTCGGCTTGAAGCCCGGGTCTTCCGCGCAAACCATATCGCGTATCGGTCCCCAGAAACCCCAGGGCCGGACCTGTTTGTAAAATGCCTTGAGCACCTCAATATCGTCCGGCTTTGTGAGTAAGCTGACCGCAACGGAGGTTATTAAGCTTATCCCCAGAATAATCGGGAATAGCGCCATATTGCGTTCGATACTCCACAGCACCGTTTGGTCCATAAAGGGCAATGGCAGCAGAATTGCCGCGGCAATGCCTGAAACCATACCGGTGAAGTAGCCCATCCCGTTAAACCGCCACCAGTACCACTTTAAAACGTTTGTCGCGACATAAGCCCCCCACAAACCGTTGACAATCCACTGGGTAACGGTATTGACCGAATCGGTCATAAACCCGAAGGCGATACCCACCACCACGACGATAATCGAGCATACATAACTTGCCCGGACGTAATGCTTGTCAGGGGCGTCTTTTTTAATATGCTTTTTATAAAGGTCGTTCACAACATACGATGCCCCTGCGTTTATCGTCGAAGTAAAGGTGCTCATAAACGCTGCCAGCAAACCCGCCAGGGCAAGACCAATCAGGCCCGGCGGCAGGAACCTGCTTATGACGTTGGGCAATACCTGCTCGACGTCGAATGTTCCTCTCATTTTGACAATTTCTTCCCTGAAGAAAACCAGCCCCAGAACGACTATGCCTGTAACCATCAGGTATCGCGGGAAAAACAGCACCACCGAGACAAACCAGCTCATCTTGGCCGCCTCTTTGGGTGTTCGCGTCGATAATATTCTCTGCATATCGTAGTTTGGCGCAGGCCCCGCGACGCTGAGGAGAATCCCCTTGAACAGCATCATCATAAAAAATATGGTGAATAGTTCGTATCCGTCTTTGATAATAAGGTTGTTGAGTTCGGGAATTTTCTGCGACCAGTCGAGATTTAACCTCCAGCCGAAAAATAAATTGTCCCAGCCCGCCGGCACCGCCGCTGCTATATCGGCCGCCGAAACGTGATACATCGCCACGCCCGCGATAAGAATCGAAGCTATGGTCATAAGAACATACTGAATCACGTCGGTAACCGTAACGCTGAGCATCCCGCCGAAAATAACGTAAATCGTCGTTACCCCCATCAGGATTATCGCGTATGTATTGGGCGAAAGGTCCCACGGGAAAAATATCTGTGCGAATTTGCCCATCCCCCGAAAATCGTAAGCCAGAAACCCGATTACGCTTACTAAGGCGAAAATTACGACGCTTATATGCGAAAGCTTCGCGCCTAAGTCGTTGCCGAATCTCGTGGTAATCCATTGTGCGCCTGTCATTACGTTTGACCGGCGAAGCCACGCCGCTAAAAATATCATTAAAAATACCTGGTTAAAAACGGGCCAGACCCACGGCAAAAACGCCCCCTTTAGCCCATAGACGAAAATCGTCATTACAAGCCACATCGTGCCGGTGATATCGAACATCCCCGAGGCGTTGGCCGCGCCCAGAACATACCACGGAACGACATTTCCCCCTAAAAAGTAGGATTTGAGGTTCCTGCTCGCGATTTTCGACATCGCCAAGCCGGCTATCATTATCACCACGATATACCCGAGGATTATCCCGATATCGATTGGTTTGAGCAGCATTAGGCAATCTCCTTTTCGCCGCAAAGTACCGTTTTTGTTTAATCATCCGGCTTTGCCGGGACGGACAAAGGCCGTATTTTAAGAGATAAACCCCGCTTAGTCCACAGAGAATCTTAAAACCCGAAGATTTGTCCCAAAAAAATCAGCCGCAGGTCTCTTAACCCGCGGCCGATTGGTTTTTATCCTTTTTGATTGAAGGGATTTCTTATTGGTCGTCAATATTTGCAGGATGTCCGGCAACAGTGTAATACATTTTTCCCCAGCATCCCGACTGCACCTTAAAAAGATCCTGGAAAGCCGCATCAGGTTCTGAATTCGCCAGAGCAAAAGGAAGGACTCCCGCCTCACCAATTTCTTTAGTTCGTTTTGACCTCCACATCCAGCGGGCGCTGTGACCGTCGACAAAAGACACGTTTGTTCCCATTCCGTGCCTGGTCATAGGCAAGTCGAACCAGCTCTGTTGATTGATATATACGGCGAAACTGTCGGGGCTGAGTCTGCCCGTGTCAATATAAACGATTCGTGCCGCTCCTTTTTTTATCTGGCCCAGATTCTTGATAGCCAAACTTGTTGTCAACGAATCGTCGGCAGCGTTTTTTCCTCTCCATTTATATAAACCGTTCATTGAGTCGATTGTTTCGTATGTGATTAGCTCGCCTTTATTACCGGTAGGGCAGTTGTAAACATTGCGTTCTTTTACGTATTTCCATAATGCGCCGGTTTGCATAGCGCATACCTGCTGAGCTTCCGGTGCCGGAATGCCGCTGTTCCAACCTTCCGTAATGTTCCAGCCGGCCCCGACCCAGGGTAATTCTTTGTCATGCATGTCCGGCGGGCTGGTTGACGGCGCCAGCGGGCTGGTCCCCGGACCTAATGCCGCAGACATCGCGGGGATCCCGTTGCAGCTTTGACAGGATTCACCGGTCACGCCGCTTGGCAGGCCGGCGCCGGGCGCTCCATTGACAACCTTGTCATCGTTATTCTGTGCGTACATTATCCAGGCGAGGGTTAGTTGCCTGAGGTTATTCAGGCAGACGGCGCGTTTGCCGTGCTCTCTGGCCCTGTTCAGCGCCGGCAGCAGTATCGCCATCAACAACGCTATAATTGCGATAACAATCAGTAGCTCTATTAATGTAAACCCCTTACGTTTCATCGCTTCTTTCTCCTTTTCAAATAAATTTACAATAAATTTACCACAAAGTCACTAAGACACTAAGTTTTCTTTATATTTTTACTTCAGGTTCTTCGCGAACTTCTTGGTTCAATATTATTATACCATTATTTTAACTCATTGCAAGCAGTTTCCGCAGGTTTTTTCCCTCATTTTTTGCGTAAAAGCCCTGATTTTCGAAGATCCCGAAGCCATTTTGAGGCGGGGATGAGCAAAATTTCGCCCATCTTGACGCCCCAATCTCGAATTGCGTCCTATAATCGTTAAATCCGTCATAAAACAAAACCAGCCGCAAGGTTTTCCCGCAGCCGGCTTATTGAGAATCCTTCACTTAAACAAACTTATTATTCAAATTCGACATTAGGAGGCGGACTCGGGGTATATCCAAGTTTTCCCCAGCAGCCGATCTGCATCTTATACAAATCGTTCAAAGCTGCCTTATCACTTGTTGCCGGTGTGTAGTTGTAGTGTGGCGGTACCTCCTTGCCTACGCTAACTGTTTCCTTGGATTTCCACATCCATCGGGCTGAATGGCCATCGGCGTAAGCTACATCCGTTCCACTACCGTGACTTACCATTGGGGGGTCAAACCAACTCGGGCAGAGATAATTAACTGCGAAGCTATCCGGACTAAGGTAACCTTCGTCGAGAAAGACGGTTCGCCGTGAGGCATTTTTAATCTGGCCAAGATTCTTTATGCACATATTTGCGGGTACCGAAGGAAAACCATTGGTTGAACAGCCGCTCCAGCAATATTTACCATTCATTGAATCGACAATTGTGTATGTTACCATTTCGCCCTTTCTTCCGGTCGGACAGTGATAAATATTCCGTTCCTTTACATATTTCCATAAAGCGCCGGTTTCTATAGCGCATATCTGCTGGCACTCAGACGCTGCAACACCTGCTATACCGCTCCATCCCGCGCCAACCCAAGGTAACTCATTTAGATGTACAGACCAACAGTCAGTTGTTGCTGTTGGCGCAACAGCCTTACCATCAACAACTCCAGGACCACAACCAAACTCTGGTGGAGGGGTATCGTCAGGCACTGCAGCGATGTTATTAATTGGTCCTCCATTGACGAGTTTATCATCGTTGGCCTGGGCGTACATCATCCATGCCATAGTCAGTTGTTTCAGATTATTCAAGCAAACAGCGCGCTTGCCGTGTTCTCTTGCCCGGGACAGCGCCGGCAGCAGTATCGCCATCAGCAGCGCGATTATCGCGATAACGATAAGAAGTTCTATAAGAGTGAACCCTTCTGCGCTTCCTTCTACGCACTTTGTGCTGCGAAGGGCAGGCACGCTACGAAGGGCAGGCCCTCTTTGGGTATTCACCGCATTCTCCTTTTCAAGCAATTTTGAAATATAATAAGCAAAACGGTTCAGGGTGTATAATATGTCCGTTACCTAATACCAATACCTGCCCCTTTTTATAGCATAATTTCGGGATAATTCCAATATGTTGAAGAAATTTATTTTCCCGTCCCCGATTTTTGGTTAAAATAACGGTTTTGAACGAGGTAAACGAATATGAGCGGAAAATTTGTAAGGGCGATGTTCCCGGGGTCCTTTGACCCCATAACTAACGGCCATCTCGACGTTATCTGCCGGGGAAGCAAGCTTTTCGACGAGCTTATCGTCGCCGTCGGCAAAAGCCCCCTTAAAGACCAGCTCTTCACCCCCGACCAGCGAATCGAAATGATAGCCGAAATGGTAAAGGATCTGCCCGGCGTTTCCGTCGAGGGATTCGACGGCCTGATGGTCGAATACGCACGCCTCAAAAACGCAGACGTCGTCCTTCGCGGCCTGCGAAGCTTGACCGATATGAATTACGAATTAGAGCTTGCCCTGACCAACCGCTCCGTCGCAGGCATCGAAACCGTCTTTATTATGACCACCGAGCAGTATGGCTTTATCAGCTCGACTTTGGTCCGGCAGGTCGCGATGTTAGGCGGCGACGTCTCCAATCTCGTCCCCGAAAACGTTTACAGACGCCTCAAAGAACGTTTCAGAAAAATTTAATTTTTTTCGTCCTTCATCTTATGTCTTGCGTCTTATGTCTTATGTCTTGTGTCTCGGGTCTTCTTTCTGGTATAATAACTCACTATGCAATGCGAAATTTGCCAGAGTAAAGACGCGACCATACACCTGACGGAGATTTCCGACGGCGTTCGCACGGAAATGCACCTCTGCGAGCAGTGCGCACAGGAGCAGGGAATCGGCGCAAAAAACTATATCCCGCTAAACGAATTATTGAGCAACCTCCTGGCCGTCGGCCCCAAAGATGAAGGCGTCGGCTCGCTTTCCGATATCGCCGAAATCTGCCCGCACTGCGGCTTCACCTTAGACAAATTCCGCGAAAAGGCCGTCCTGGGCTGCCCTCACGATTACGAGGTATTCGAGAAAACCCTTTTGCCGCTTATCAAAAAAGCCCACGAAGGCGCAACCGCTCATTGCGGCAAGGTTCCCTCCCGGCTTCCCAAAGATTCCAAAAGTCAGATTGAAATCGCCCGGCTCAAAAGGCAGCTCGACGAGGCCATCAAAAACGAGGATTACGAACTGGCCGCCCAGCTCCGCGACAAACTGGCCGGCAGATAATAACGCTTATGAAACTTACCGAAATCAGCGGCGGCATCAACGAATGGTTCAGCGGCCAGGGGCCTCTGTCCGATGTCGTCATTTCCTCCCGCATACGCCTGGCCAGAAATCTCGCGGGCCACAAATTCCTCGCCGCCTGCACCGTCGCCGAAAAGGGCGAAATCCTCAGAATCCTCAAAGACGTCCTCATGGGCCTCGAATTAGGCGACGAAATCTTCTACATCGGCGTTGATAAAGCCCCCGTCCTCGAAAAACGCTTCCTTGTCGAACGCCACCTCATCAGCCAGCACCACGCCTTCGGCAAAGGTCCGCGCGGCGCCGTCATTGCCCGCCGGGAGTTTTTCACCGCGATGATTAACGAGGAAGACCACCTGCGCCTCCAGGTCCTAAGGGCCGGCTGTCAGCTCCCCGCCTGTTACGAGCAAATCGACCGCATCGATAATGCCATCGAACAGAAAGTCGATTACGCCTTCAGCCCCAAATACGGCTACCTCACCGCCTGCCCCACGAATCTCGGCACGGGTATCCGCGTCTCCGTTATGCTGCATTTACCCGCCCTGAAAATGACCTCGCAAATCGAAAAATTCCTAAACGCCGCCAAAGCCCTCGGCCTGGCAGTTCGCGGCCTGTTCGGCGAAGGCACCGAGGCCGCAGGCGATTTCTACCAGCTCTCAAACCAGATTTCCTTAGGCGTATCCGAAAAAGAGATTGTCAGCAGATTCGAATCAACCATCATCCCCGAAATCGTAGAATACGAGCATGCCGCCCGAAACCAGTTGCTTTCCAAAGACGCAGGCATTCTCGACGATAAAATCTCCCGCGCATTGGCGCTGTTGAAAAACGCCAACCTCATCAGCTCGCAGGAAGCCCTTTTCCTCCTGAGCCATATCCGCCTTGGCCTCAATATGCACAAATTCCAGGGCGCCTCCACACCCGCAATCGACCGCCTATGCTCCCTCTGTTCGGATAGCCCCGCCGACGGAAACCCAAAAGGCCTTTCCATCGAAACAGTAAATCGCCTGTTCTTATTGACCCTTCCCGCCCACTTACAATTAAACTACGGCAAAGAGCTTGACAGCGCCCGCCGCGACGCCCTCCGCGCCCAAATCATCCGCTCCGCCCTCACCGGCTAAATTTTATTTCGTTCAATGTTCCCTCGCGGAATCGCGGTTATAAATTATTGATTCGAGTCATTGCGGTCTTTACCTGCAGGGTGTTCAGCAGCCCTTTGACGGGCCAGAACGCTGTGATGGCGTCCATAAAGGAAGTAAATGATAATTCCGGCCGACATCCAGATAAAAAGCCGCAGCCAGTTGGCCGGAGGCAGAGACAACATCAGCACCAGGCAGAGTAAAACGCCCAGAAGCGGAACAACCGGCACTAAGGGACAGCGGAAGGGCCTGTGTGCCTGCGGATTAATATAACGCATTACCAGAACAGCGGTGCAAACAATGACAAAAGCGAAAAGCGTCCCGATATTAACAAGCTCCGCGAGCACTCCCAGGGGAACCAGCGACGCGAGGGAGCCGACAAAGATACCTGTAAGAATGGTAGATTTCCAGGGCGTGCGGAAACGCGGGTGGACGGCGGCGAAAAAGTTTTCGGGAAGCAGGCCGTCCCTGGACATCGCAAGAAGAACCCTCGGCTGGCTGAGCATCAGGACGAGCATAACCGAAGTAATGCCTGCCACCGCGCCAAGCGAGATAATAAATTGCATCCAATGCAATCCTAATCGCTCAAATGCCGCGGCTACCGGGGCATCGATGTCAATCTGGTCATAAGGGACCATACCGGTCAGTACGATTGTTACCGCGATATACAAAACAGTGCATATAATAAGCGACGCTATGATTCCGATTGGAACGTCGCGCTGCGGATTGCGCGCCTCTTCGGCGTGGGTTGAGACCGAGTCGAACCCGATATAGGCGAAAAATATCATCGCGGCGCCGGCAAGCATTCCTACGGGGGTCCCGTCGGCGCCGGTCTGCCCCCAGACGGTATGCCCGAAGACGCTCAAGCCCGCCCAGCCGAACGGTGCGAACGGATGCCAGTTGGCGGCTTTAATATAAAAAGCGCCGACCACGATTACCAGTATCACAACGGCAACTTTGATTATCACCATCACGTTGTTAAAACGCGAGCTTTCATGGATTCCAATCACCAGTATAATAGTAATAATAGCGACGATAACCAGGGCCGGCAGGTCGAGAAGGGAGCCGGTTTGCACAAAGGACCCGACGGAGGGGTTGTAGTCAAAGGGAGCATCTGAAAAAATATGCGGAATTTTGACGCCGAACATTCCGATAAAATTCTGAAAGTATTTCGACCACCCGTGCG
>Ga0105104_10001977_pt1 | contig 15172 bp, 13 predicted proteins | sample PPLLaktember2015_3_FD_87034 | JGI IMG/M metagenome (GOLD analysis project Ga0105104, IMG submission 87034) | Freshwater sediment microbial communities from Prairie Pothole Lake near Jamestown, North Dakota, USA - PPLs Lake P7 Core (6) Depth... | ecosystem: Environmental > Aquatic > Freshwater >... | reverse complement strand
GGACAAGTAACGCGTAAGCCTGATCCAGGCTGATATGAGGCGGAGGGCTCTCTGCCCACGCCTCGCTGTCCAGCGAACCTTATGCCATCTCCTTTGCCAGAGGCTGGCATCGATATTTTGGATCACCTGCGGATCGAATAGGCTCCATAGATCAAGCAGGTTGTTTACTTGAAAATTATGAGGCAGATGTGCCAACTCATACTCTTTGCCTGTGATCAAAGTGACATCCACGCCTTCATCGGCAAGCGCAGTACATAACTGATACGTATAATGGATCAATCCACCGCTTCCATTGGGTTCTACTATAACGAGACGCAGTTTATTTTTCATAAGTGTGTAATTGATCTAAATAAACCTGTTCCAACTGGTCAACCTGTCGTTCAATGTTAAACTTTTGATTGACAATTACCCATCCCTCAGCGCCCATTGCCACGCGGGTCTCAGCATTTTTCAGCAAGTGAATACACGCACTGGCAAGCCCGTCCAAATCTTCCGGCTCGACCAGGCAACCGTTCTGTCCATCAGTTACCATTTCAGGAATTCCACCTACCCGACTCGCAACGATCGGCAATTTTGCTGCCATCGCTTCGGCAAGCACGGTTGGCAAAGCCTCTGTCAATGTGGGGAGAACAAATACATCACAAGCCGTCAATAACCGTGGCACATCCTTTCGCATCCCGGCAAAAATCACCCGGTCGTTCAAACCTGCTTTAACCACTTCTTCGATCAAAGCATTTTGGTGAGATCCGCTCCCAACGATCAGATAATAAGTATTAGGATTTGAAGCTATTACTTCTGGTAAAGCCCGTATCATGAATTGGATTCCTTTTTGGGGACGCAGTACAGCAACAGTTGTAAGCAGGTCTGCGTCAACTGGAATTCCCAATTCTGTACGAACGGCGGTTCGTTCAAGCTCACGATTGCTATTCATAGAATTGGATAAATCAATACCGTTATAAACGGTAATCACTTGATTTGAAGATGCGCCGCTTATATTGATGTGATATTGCCGCGTCTCGTCTGAAACCGAAATAACGCGGTCACAAAAATAGCGCAGGGCAAACCACTCCACTTTTTGGTGTAGCTTCAATTTGGTCTTTACATCAAGTGACGGCATCACATGGATTGTGCATACACTGGGAAGCCGCAACAACTTTGCCGAAATGTTCCCTAGAATATTGGCAAATTCAAGCTGAGTATGTACAAGGTCAGCATCTACCCCATTCAAATACTTAATCAGGCGCGGTAATGCATTCCAATCTCGCAGATGCTTGATATCCAAACACTGGACTGGAATACCCAGCGCTCGAATTTCATCTGCCATCGGGTTCCCGTTTTTCGATTGAAGCGCGCAAACATAAGCATCAAAATCTTTCCTGTTTAGGTGCTGCAAGATTGGCGTCATAAGTCGTTCTGCGCCGCCCATGCTTAAGCCATCAATGACATACGCGATTTTGTATCTGCGCGCGGGCTTTGATGAGTTGCTCAAATTCAATCTTTCATCCTCCAATCAATTTTCATCCTGCCAATGAAGCAATTCGGCAAAAAGATATCGCCACACAAAATCATCCGAATGACTGTAGCCAAATTCAAGCGCAGATCGAACCGCTTTCTCCACGCAGCACATCATCATGCCATATTTCTGAGGGAGCAGCAAATAATGATCAGGCTTGCCATATATTGACAAATATTCAGGAATAACATCCGCGCGCCAATCACTCAATAGGCAAAAAGCATCTTTTGCGCGTTGTTCCGCTGACCCATTTTCAGTTGCAGAGAGGGCGCCAGCCAACAGAAAGAAATAAACATCAATGCTTACATCTGCAGACCAGCGCGCAAACTGCCAATCAACGAACATTAATTTTCCATGCTTTTCATCACGGATCATATTTCCATGCCAAAAGTCCCCCTGGATCAACACCTTGTGATTGGCGGTTGCGATACCGTTCTCCATCATTTTCACCAAATCAGACAGGAGCTGGTCCTCCTCAGGCGTTATCCGAAACAACTCTCTAAATTTATCGACCTTTTGCGGGAAATGGGAATCCAGAGATTCACCGCGCTCAATTGGACTTTCTGTCAGACGATTCAAATGACGCAACGCGCGCGCTGCTTTTCTTGCCAAAGCCGAAACCTGGTCGCCGTTTCCCCAAAATGAGCTACGGGACAGCCGCGTCAGACTTTCTCCCGGTACGTAGGAAATCATCAGTACAGGTCTCGCCTGTAAAGTAGCCAGGGCATAAGGCTTGGGAATGTAATGCGCTGCCTCTTCCCCAATACAGTTCCATAATTCGACCAGGTGGTCATATTCTGTCTTTAGCATCCGTCCATTTTCGATTAAGCGAGGCACCTTTGCAACCAATACCGGATCGTCCTGTGTCTGATCGAAGCCAAAGAAAATGACATTATCGTGAAAATCAGCATCCCCATTGGAGAGGATTGTCCAATGTAAAGGTGAGGAGAAAAATTTTTGCCCTCTCTCACCGAGAGAAAGGGCAAAAACCGAAAGATCATCGATAAATGAGGTCATCATGTTTAAATAGCTGCCACTGCAAAATAGCATGGCAGAAAATTGGAAATGCCAGCCAGCCCTATGGTGCGTGACAATACTTGCAGAATATTTAGCGCTGCTGGTTTTCGTCGAAGACACTGTGACAAGGCGAAACGTATAGCCTGAACATTTAGATCAAAAATATATTCAGGAATACTTAAGTTTGGAATTGCACCAAAGATTTTAATAGATTTGAATCCCGCTTGCTTTAATTGATAAGCGACGCGGCGAGGCGTGGAAGAATGATAATTGGATTGGGTTTTGGAACGAAAATCCCAGGAGTTGTTAAATCCCATCAATAAATAGCCACCCGGCCCAATCAAACGCTGAATGGAGCGATAAGACTCGAGCTGATCCTCCTGCTTTGCGCCCACCCAGCGCACGGGAAGGCCAAATGGAATCACCAGTGACTCTGCACTACTTTTTCCATTTTGATTAATATCCGAAAAGGAAAATTGATTCGCAACAGGAATTCCAACTCGCTCTAGAGCCTCACTAAGATCAGTATCATCCTTCTCCAATACAACGCGTATTTTCCCGCCAGCGTCACTTGGCAGCAAAAAACGCCAATCGAGGCTGTAATTGAAAACCCGCGACATTGGTTTTTCCATCTCAGCTAACATGCACGTTAACCCGGCACTCTAATCATGCGAGCAAATCGCAACAGGTTTTCTCTGTCAATCCACCATAACACACTCAGGTAGCTGATCACTCCCGACGATATGACAATAGCCAATTGCAAAAATGGGTTTAGGGTTGTAGTTAGATACAGCACCGCTATTACCACTGGAGCCATCACTGAAGCAGAAAGGAAAGATGGCTTTAGCTCTCTAAAGATGTCAGTCATGGATACATTCACAAAACGGGTTGCAATGCCGATGCTGATGATGCGTCGAATTAGCACGGCAATCAAGTGCCCAATCGCAACGCCTATCAATCCGAATCTGGCTCCAATTAGAAGCGATGGGACAATGATCAATAGAGTCAAAATGGAAAGTCTTAAAGATATGTCGGGACGACCGATAGCCTTGTATAAACCACCAACATGAAAACCCAGCGAATACACCCACGCGTAGACGGCCAACACCCGCAATATTGGTATTATATCCAGCCACTGATTACCAAACATTACCCTGACAATGGGATCAGCCGCGATCAACAGCCCCAAACATATTGGTACAGCCATCAAATCGACAATTCGGACTGACGCCAGAAAACCGCGGCGCAATTCATTCGGTTGATCTTGAATTGTCGAAAAAGCCGGAAAAATAACTCCTGCCATCACCCACAAGTTGCCTATCAAGAGGATTTCTGGCAGGCGATACGCCAATGTATAAATGCTTAATGGAACCAGTCCAAATAGTCGCGCAACAATCACGTAGTCGATATTATCTATGATTTCACTAAGGATATCGATGGCTGTAACAGAAACTCCAAACTTCATTAAACCCCGGGCAATCGCCCGATCCAGGGTAAGCCGCGGCCGCCACGGAAGAATGATCCAAACCAGAATGACAGAAGCAATTGCACCGGCAATCTGTCCAAAAACCAGTGACCAGACCCCATAACCAAGGTAAGCCATCCCAATTGAAATCGCGCCTTTGATCAGTGCACCTCCAAGTTCGGGAACCAGCTTGCGACGATAATCAAGATCACGAACAAGCCAGTTGGTATGCACTGATCCAAGGGCATGGATAATGAATGAAATCCCCATCCAGCGCAGAACGGGAGTGACTTGAGGGTCGCGGAAATAAGCCGCGACAAAAGGCGCCAATGGAATAACGATAGCAGATAAGACAAGCCCGATAATAATGTTAATCGTAAATACGGTGTTGGCCGCTTCCTTTATATCTCCCTTGCGCTGAATGAGCGCCACACCCAGCCCCAGATCTTTCAAGACGGAAAGATAATTGATAGCCACCACGGCGACTGCTATCAATCCAAAATCGTTCTTGGCCAGCAAGCGGGCAAGAATTGATGTGGTAATTAAAACAACAATTTTTCCCAAAAAATGGGCCGAGAAATTCCAAACAAAACCCCAGGCCGTTTTTTGAGCAATTTCGAGATTGTTATGCCCATCTGAGACAGGAGAATTGATCAACGGCCAGCCTCGATTGATGTACTTTTCTCAGGATTGTTCAGTAGATTATAGGTAATTTGAACGCCTGCTAAAGCCATCGCGACAAGAATCCAGAAATAGCGAATATAGGCATTATGCAAGAAAATACTGGTCAACAAATAGGATAGTACTGCCAATCGAATGGCGCTGATCCATGGCAGCCAGTCTTGAAGATGAGGTGACCGTTCGAGTTCCCGAATGGCTTTATTAAGAGCGTCAAACAGGAAAAACACCATGGCAAAAAAGGCGATTGTGCCTAAAACTCCTGTTTCTGCCAATACCTGGACATAAAGAGAATGAGCGTCACGTGACTCCGTCCTGAATTCAAGGCCGATCAGTTGAGTATAGCTTTGGTAATTTGGACGATAATTTGCCGCTCCCACACCCAAAATAGGATGGGACGTAAACATCGCGACCCCGGTCAATATTTCACTGGTACGCCCGCGAAAGGAACTGTCTTGATAGATACCATTTTCAGACGTAAAGACAGTCAATGTGCCGAAGCGATCCCGATAATTTGATGGCAGGAATGGGATCAACAGAATCAGGATACCCAGTCCGGCAAACGCAACCATTGGACGAACGCGTTTCGCAAACACGAACAGGATCAGAACTACATCGATGGCCAGCACCAAATACGCGCCCCGGCTGTAAGTATTAAGAACAGCATACGACATAATTCCCAGCATCAAGAGAGCAGCCAGTTTCGTGATTGTCTGCTTTTCATAAATAATTCTAAAGATAAGCAAAGTGGAAACTGCAACCAATATTTGACCCCAAAAATTCGGGTCATTAATGGGGCCCCTTATGCGGAGGGCGGATGAATCGCCAAGCACCTGATCCATCCGTATCGAAGAGAGTCCGAAAAAGGTTTGCCCAGGGTCTTGTGTAACTAATTGATAAACATTCAGCAAGCTTAACAGGGCTGTCGTAATAATAATCAGCCAGATTGTCTGTTTCCAGAGTCGAGGCTCTCGCAAAGCAAGTACAATACAATAAACAATAACTAAATCTTTCCCCAGATCCAGTATCTCCTCGAGAGCCTTATCCTGATAGGATGCTACGAAAAAAGAGGCTGTTATAACTATAAAATAAATAAACAGGAAGATTTCAACCCGGATGGTTTTGGGATGCCACACAGGCGCTTGTCCAGCATACATATAACGAACTAGAAGTGCAAAAGCGACGATGACTACCAATGGTTTCATAATGCCTGGAAAACCTTGATTCGTCAGCAGCGTGGAAATGTTTGTAAAAATTGTAATAACGAGAATATTCGCACCCAGGCTGGGTTTTATGATAATTGCCATCACCACTGCAATTCCAAGCAAACCCAGCAGGCTATACAGACCAACTTTGTTATTGGCATTACTGACCGCAACCACCCCAATCGCTGAAAATGCGATGCTTATCAATATGTAGAACAGATCATTCTTGGTGACATTCATGTTTCTCATATTTCACTCTTTCCGAATGTAACTTGTGAAGCAATGTAACAAAAGTGCGAATTTTTATTCCAGTGACGCGAAATTCAATTATTGAGGTACTCTTCAAATCTTGTATTTTTCAGTACGGCCTCAATTTCGTTGTAATTTATGATCAATTGCTGTAAGGCTTCCGGGTTTTGTCTTTTCAGACTGATCTTGTTCGGATCAATGCCGTTGACTCCCAAATATGCAGCGACAGACGCAAATACCTCGCTGGGCGACTGAATCAAATCTTCATAAACAACTTCCAGGATCTGCCTATCACCAAAACGGGCTCGTGTGGCAGTTTCACCCTCTTCGATTTGCTCGATTCTTTTTATTAATTTCGAAGGGTCAAGCACTATGCATTTCTCCTTGGGGCCCCTGGAATTACCAGACTTTGTCCATTGTCCGGTCTTGAAAGCGATTTCCAAAGAAATGACTGTTCTTAAGCGATTTCTCCTCGTAAGATGAATTACTTTTAGCTCCTGGCAGGCCAGGAGCTTGTTCCACTCCTCCTCTGTAAGATGATTGTAAAAAACTTTGAAACCAACAATCTTCGTAAAGTTGCTTTCATATTGAAAAACAGTTGAAAGGATCTTCTCAAAATCCCTCCCCACCTGACGATTATGATCTGCAAATATTTCATGATACATCCGTATGGAACGCGAATTTTTCAAACCCTTCAGGAGATAATTCGATCCGGTGCGGGCGCTACCAACGATGACAAACCTTTGTCTGATCTGATGACCAAACAGTCTGAAATATATTCGTTGAAGCGTATTAACATAAATTGAAGCGGCCTTGTCGCGCAATTGTGAAATAACCTCTTTGCTGCTCATCTAATGAGCCTTCGTTGATGGATTATTCCAATCGATCACAACATACCAGTCAGGCGGAATGTCTCTCAGCATATCCTCCGTCCAGACAGATGGATCCCAGTTTGCCGTTGGATTGCCTTCAGCATAGGTTTTGGGATGTCCGCTATTGTCCACGATAAACCCGCCATATTCCTGCATGGTCAATGCCCATACCACACAACCTTTTATTCCAGCACAGGCCTCTACAATATCTTTTTGAGGAATTTCTGGTCGTATGGCAAGACGAGTACCCTCAGGAATATCAAACTGAGAATCGCCCTTTCCATCCGTTTTTCGAAACGGAGGGATGGAAGCGGGCCAGCTATTTAGCTGACATACTTCGGGAGAACAGGGATAATCATACGCGATAGTCACCGCGTGATCTACGCGCCCGCGGTCCACTTCGCAGCGCCGCACAATTCCGGCCAACTGGCCGATCCCTGCCCCGCGCTGAGCAAATCCTTCCGGGGGAATTCCCGAGTTTTGGATACTATAACGATACACGCCACCAGCAGACCACCTTCCTAGGACATCGACATAACCCACGTTCAATCCCCATTCTTCGCCTGTATCGATATTGATTACTGCCAGTTGCCCGTCCGTTCCAACCGCGGGGCGCGCATTCAAAGGTAGCGGCATCCACACACTCCCTGCCGGCTCACCAAATATGACCTGTTTATCATCAATTGCATCGCGAAAACGGTATCTTCTTAACTTGACCTCGACAAGTGGAGTATCGTTCGACACCCAATATATATTGGGTGTGTATTGTGAGGCGTCCGATCCGATCCAATCCTCGTTTTCGAAAAAGGCATCCAGCATCAGATCGCTCATCGGATGGACTTTGGCAATTTCCCAGTCGATTGGGATATTCCAAATGGACGAGTCTTGATAAGGACGCTTACAGGAAGCATCAGTAGTTGCAGCTCCAGGGGTCGGCAAAAAATCATCGGTGCCGGGAGGTAGGGCACTATTATTAATCACAGGAGTATTGACTAAATTGGGGTCCATTGAAAGTTCATCGGTTGGAGAGGGTGAGACAACTGGTCCTGTATTTTTATTTTCCAATTGTGGTATGCAGGAAATGGCTAGAAAAATTATGGAGCCAGCAGTTGGAATCAACCAGTAATAAAATCTTTTCTTCCTCATATCGTCACATGTAGTCCTATCATTCTTCCTTTGTCCGGGATGGCATTTATCTTATTTGACCTTCGCAGTGCCTTCGGATCACCGAGGTCTTCTGATGATCCACGCGCCGAACGGCAGAGCCTCCTATCCTTTTTCGCCTTCGCCTTCCACACTGAGTGGCAGTAAGGCTCCGGTGCTGGTCAGAGCTCCTGGAGATCCGCTGCTGTCCTCAGCCTTTTTCGCATCCCGTTTTGCCGAAAAATAAAAGATGGCTGAGACCAGCAAGGCAAAGGTAAAGCCATGTTCGCGCATCTCATGTACTCCCTGTGGGATTGGCATGCTTGGATGTTGGTAAAGCCCTGGAAACAGAGGCAGAATTCTAAGCATGGCTTTCTGAAAAACATAAGTCGCCACAGTCAATACGCCAATATCCAACGGCATGACCGGGAATATCGGGGTCAGAAATCTCCCGACCTTAGGGAAGAGTCTGCAAACCAGGGGAAGGATCAATGTAAAGACAAAGGCAAAAACCAGAAGTAGTTGTGAGGTATTTAGAGGAATGACAGCTTCCTCACCTTGAAAATATTTTAAATTATGGAGCGTTAATTCACCCTGGACATTTATGTCCCTAATGTAATTGTGATCATTCCACTTAAAAATCCGCTCGCCCCAGCTGATTTCCTCGCCTGCGCCCACAAAGAAAAGCAGCGCCAGGCCCAGATATGACCACCTCAACAGCCATGATGACTTCCGAAAACGAAAAAAACCATTCACAAACACAACCGATGCAACGAGCAAATAAACCGCTGTCAGGTTTTCAAAGATACCATCTTCTCTCGCAAACACATCGAGGGTCGTTTCACTTGCCAGGAGAGGCAGGTATGTAAGTCCAAGGAACACGATGGCAATAATCAAAAAGGCGGCGCGAGATTTATATCGTTTCATTCCAAAGATTCTCCATCTGATGTTCGTTTTTTGCATGACTCTTCCCTGATATGTGCTTAATTCATTCAGGACCAAAACCAATAAGCTGAAATGCGGTTTGGTAACATTGGCTCTTCAGGGGAGCGCTTCTATCATCCTTAACTTATTAATTTCCAAACGATGTGAGGGTATACAGCTCCACTTTCTCAGTGGGCTCCGCGGAATTGAAACACTGCGATAACCGTTCGAAAAAGGATATTAATATCCAGCCATAGAGAAGCACGTTCAATATATGCAATATCAAGGCGCAAACGATCATCGAATTCCAATTGGGCGCGGCCGATGATCTGCCAAAGGCCGGTAAGGCCTGGCATTACATCCAGCCGGGAGGTGTGCCAAAGTTTATAGGTTTCAGCTCCAAACGAGGTGGGACGCGGCCCTACAAGACTCATCTCACCCTTCAAGACATTGAATAATTGAGGGATTTCATCCAAACTCGTCTTGCGCAGAAACTTCCCTACTGGTGTGATACGTGGGTCATTTGTGATCTTAAAATCAGGCCATTGGAGTTCATTTAAGTGCGCGTAGCTGGATTTTAATTCCTCCGCGTCAGGCACCATTGTGCGGAACTTATACATATGAAAGCGACGTCCACCCTTCCCGGTACGAAGCTGTGTAAACACCACAGGGGCGCCTGGAGAGGTAACTCGAATGATCAAAGCAATAATTCCATTCAAGGGTAACCACAAAGGAAGCGTGATCACAACCAGGAATAAATCCATAAATCGTTTCGCAAACAAATAAGCCTGGCCTCTTAGAATCCGCTTATGTGGATCAAACTTCTTGAGCCAATCATATTGATGCGTAGTGGTCATTTGCAATATGCTCATAGCTCACCTTTACGGCAATTGATGCGATTCGACTACTGAGACTGTCTCATTTGAAACTGGCGCAGAGGAGACAAGACGTTCACGCGCCTTCTGCAATAAATCGTCAAAAGTCAGCGCTTCATCAGGAAAAGCAGCAGCTCCCCAAAGCACGCCCAGACCGGTCCTTTCCTTAATCGCCTGAGAAATTCTTTGCGCCAACAAAGAGGCACTCAGAAAATCAGTCTCCGGACAGAGAACAATGAACCTTCCCTTGTGATCCCGTAAAACAAGATCTGTTTGACGGACGCGGTCATCAATGATCTGTCCCATTCGGGCGGAGGTAAAGCGGGTCAACAGGTCGTGCTGAACGCTTTTCAGCATTTCCCTGGTCGTCTTTTCATCTTCAGACTCGGATTGAATAACCACCACACTAAGCGGACGGTGATATCGGCGGCTGCGCGTCAACTCGATCTTGATCCGCTGGTTCTCCGAATCGATGTCACGCGCCCGGTTGGGGAATGCACTCAACGCAAGGGCATCCATGATAGATTCAGCATGACTGATTTGCATTGCCAGTTGATGAGCGAACCAAACTCCCACTTCCAGTAGCATGAACTCCAATACAATGACCGGCAACTCACCCTTATTTGCGGTATAGTCTCTATTAATGATTTGCAGCAAAATAATATAAACGCCAGCCCAGATGAGCAGAGGAACATACACAGAGACGCGGGAAACCGATGGAAAGAAAAGTGTCAGCGGTACGGCCACCATTACAGCCAGGTAAAAATAAGATGCAAAATTGATGATCGGCCGGTCTGCATAATCAAATTGCCCAAGTACAAGAATCAACGCCAAATAAATGGCAACACCAAAAAATGAACGTTTTAGGTTAGTCATAAATCCCTATCAAACTCTTAGTTTTGTAATGCTGACTTTGAGGAAAATGGTTATACTAAGCTGCGAAGAACCAGAAAAAGTCATTTTCCCGCAGAAAAATGAGATGCACTGGTGATATTTATTCCAAGGCAGCGATTACTAAAACTAGACGCTGAACATTAGAGAATGTTACAACTTTACTCACATTTGGCACTATTCCTTGGGCAACCCCTATATTTGAGGAAGGTCTGCAAACATCGAACCATGAACGACCTTTACACCACGGCACCAACACAAATCGTTATGTATGCAACCGAATATTGTTCGGATTGCGTGCGGGCAAAAAAATTCTTCGAAGCGAACAATATTCCCCACCTGCAGGTGGGATTGGAAGGCAACGCAGAAGCCACAGAATTCGTGATAAAGATCAATCATGGCTACCGGAGCGTTCCAACCATTATCTTCCCTGATGGCTCCGTTCTGGTCGAGCCAAATTGGGATGAACTGAAGGCCAAATTCTCGGAATCATGAGCCGAACAGCGGATATCGTTATATGCGGAGCCGGGATTACCGGCGTCGCTGCCGCGCATTTCCTCAGCAAAGTGGGCATCAGTAATATCCTTCTGCTTGACGAGCGTCCGCCTCTTTCATTTACAAGCGACCGTTCCACGGAATGCTATCGCAACTGGTGGCCCGATGCCGAAATGCTCGCGCTGATGAATTGTTCGATTGATCTGATGGAAGCGTTAGCCGATAAAAGCGGGAATGTCTTTCGAATGAATCGACGAGGCTACTTATTTGTGACCGCCAATGAAAGCAACGTTGCGAATTTGGAAACCGCTTCACGCGCGACCTCAAGCCTGGGCGCGGGTCCGATACGCGTTCACTCGTCTTCGGCATTATACTACCAACCTTCACCACCCGAAGGATTCCACGACCAGCCGACAGGCGCGGACTTGCTGATCGGCAATGAACTCATTCGCAAATATTTTCCATACCTAACAGAACGCGCGGTCGCCGCGCTGCACGTCCGGCGCGCGGGTTGGTTGAGCGCGCAGCAGTTGGGCATGTACCTCCTCGAAACGGCACGCAGTCGCGGAGTCCGGTTTGAATCCACACGCGTGACAGGCGTGGATGTGGCGAACGGCCGCGTAAAGGGAGTCAGGCTGAGTTCGGGAGAACGCGTCGATTCGCCAATATTCATCAATGCTGCCGGCCCCTACCTCAGAGAGGTCGGCGGGTTGCTTGGCGTTGACTTGCCCGTTCATACCGAGTTGCATCGCAAGGCAGCGATCAAAGATCCGCTTGGTGTGGTGGGACGCGATGCGCCGCTGTTGATCTGGACCGATCCGCAGTCATTGCCATGGGAAGAGGAAGAGCGCGCAGCATTGGCAGAAGACGATGAGACAAGATGGTTAACTGAATCGTTCCCTGCAGGCTTACATATACGGCCGGAAGGCGCGGGCGAAAGCCAGACGATTTTAATGCTGTGGGAATACCGGACCAAAGTGATGGAACCTGTTTGGCCGCCGAAATTGGATGAGCAATATCCCGAAGTGGCGTTACGCGGACTTGCCGCGATGCTGCCGCGTATGAAAGAATATTTCGGCAGGATGCCGCGTCCACAGCTCGATGGCGGGTACTATACAAAAACACGCGAAAATCGTCCGTTGGTAGGACCGATGGGCGTGGATGGCTCATACGTGATCGGAGCGGTATCAGGGTATGGGATTATGTCTGCTTGCGGAGTAGGAGATCTACTCACCGCGCATGTGACCAGGTCAGAATTACCATCCTATGCGCCCGCATTTGCATTAGCGAGATATGACGATCCTGGATATCAAAAGAGATTAGAGAATTGGGGGGAGAACGGACAACTCTAAATGAGCAGACTCTAAAGCTCTTTCTAAGTTCCCAACGTTGTCCTCAGCCCTGGTGTTATCGAATTATTGCCGTCATCCCGCGGGGAATGCCGTCCGCAGGGACGGCGTGCGGAAAGGGCAGAGACGTGAGCGATGAGGTGCGACACACTTTTTATACCTAATGGGGACTTTGCTCATCCCGTCTGGCAGGATACAATAATAAGGAGGAGAAGAGAATGAAAAAGACTATTCCTGTGATTCTAGCGATGCTTTTCATGGCATCCTGTAATGGCTGGGTGATCCAGCCGGGACCGTTCAATCCCCCCACCCCATTCCTGCCTCCAACGAATACGCCATCCATCTTTACCGCGACACCGGTTGTGGTCGCGGCGAGCGCGACGCTCACGCCTCAAATCGCCACCTCGACTGCCATCCCATTTATCATCGCCACAACTGCACCGACATTGACCCCTTCAAATACGCCGGAAAATACACAAACAAGCCCGCCCAGTGGACCATCCATTTCCGTTGAAATCCTCGGGTGCAACACCAGCGTTGATGTGACGCACGGCATGGGCGAGGTCACGAATGCCTTTATTGTTTTGAGAAATACAGGCGTTGTTGAATTGACAAACCTGAAGGCAACCCTCAACGCATTAGATGAAGGGCGTGAACATCCCGACAAGACCATTGAAGTGACTTCCCTTTTGGCTGGCTACAAAGTAACGTTGAAACTAACCGTTGACAGCACCTATCAGGAGGAGACTCCCATACAGGTCGAAGTCAGCGGAGACGCCGGATTGTTCCAGCGCGCCGGGGCCGAGTCCTGCGAGGATATTGGTTTATTTGCACCCAATCCAAATGGCTTGAATACACCCGTGCCGAACAATCCATAATATAATCACTCTTATGCCTAATGAAAAACTAACTAATGGTCGTCAAAAGATCGCCGTTCTCATCGACGGCGATAATGCCCAATCCTCCCTGCTGCCTCAAATGCTCGTGGAAGCGGGCCGGCACGGACAGGTCACCGTCCGCCGCATTTACGGGGACTGGACCACCAATAACATGAACTCATGGAAGGAAACGTTAAACTTTCATGCCTTCCAGCCCATTCAACAATTCCGCTATACCGTAGGCAAGAACGCGACCGACAGCGCAATGATCATCGACGCGATGGATCTCCTGCACTCTGGCGTAGTGGATGGATTCTGCCTGGTCTCCTCCGACAGCGATTACACGCGCCTCGCCACACGCATCCGTGAGGCAGGGATCTTCGTGATGGGCATTGGCGAGAAGAAGACGCCGAAGGCCTTCGTCAATGCCTGTGACTTGTTTGTCTACACGGAAAACCTGGTTGAAGAGAAGAAAGCCATCCAACAAAAGAAGACCCAGGCCAACCGAACCAAAAAGACGAAAGAGGAAAAGGAAGAGCCCGATCCTATGCCCGTTCTAAGCCAGGCGTTCGAAATGGCGGTGGGACAGGATGGCTGGGCGCGGCTGGATGTGATGGGCAATGCGATCTACCAGGTGGATCCAGGCTTCGACCCGCGCACATACGGACACAAGCAGCTTTCACGTATGCTAAATAAGCTCAAAGATAAATTCGAGATGCGCACACAGGATATTGAAGGTCAGTTGATCTTTTATGTGAAGATGAAGGAATAATAGCGTCGTCACGTAACCAGTAAATGAATCCGATATGAATATGGCTTGTCGTCTTGTAAAGTTGTATACATAGAACTGTACCCCCTTCATCTAAACGGCTTAGCCTTCGGGTTGAGCTGTTTCTTTTTATACTTTCCTGGTTTAATTTCAGAGTCTTCCGAGCCTAAGTTTTAGTTTTTTACCAACCCCTTATACACATCCACAATTTGCATCGCTATTTTCTCCCAGGCGTAATCCTGGGCGTATTCAACAGCGCGCTGGCTCATAGTCTCGTGAAGGTCACTGTCATTGAGGAGCCAGGAAATTTTTTCGCACAGCTTATCCGGTTCCTGATCGGGGATCGTGAATCCGGTTTCTCCATCCCTTACCAGATATGCCAGCCCTCCCACCTCCGAAGCCACGACAGGCGTCCCACACGCCATCGCTTCCAACGCGACCATGCCGAACGACTCATAGTGCGAAGGCATCACCACCAGCTTCGCCGCGGAATAGTAATAGGGCAATTTATCCTGATCACGTTTGCCAAGAAAGACCACCGTCTGCCCCACCGAGAGATCATCGCATAACTTTTGCAGGCGCGCCATCTCGGCACTCATCTCCTGAGGGCTTGCTGCTGGGTCGCCGCCAATGATCGCAAGATGCACGGGCCGTTCCTCCTTCAACTGCAAGCGCGACATCGCCTGAATGAGCGTATCCTCACCTTTTAGCGGTTCGATGCGCCCCACAAAAAGCACCATGCGGTCTTCCGCCTTAAGGCCCACATACAACTGCGCTTCGTCGGACGGGATCGGATAAAAGTGACACACATCCACGCCCGGCGGGATGATGACCAGCTTGCCGGCGCTG
>Ga0105104_10001976_pt1 | contig 15175 bp, 13 predicted proteins | sample PPLLaktember2015_3_FD_87034 | JGI IMG/M metagenome (GOLD analysis project Ga0105104, IMG submission 87034) | Freshwater sediment microbial communities from Prairie Pothole Lake near Jamestown, North Dakota, USA - PPLs Lake P7 Core (6) Depth... | ecosystem: Environmental > Aquatic > Freshwater >... | reverse complement strand
ATCTAGCGCGATTTCATAAGGACTGGAGATCATTTCGGTTATTCTACCCCACCTCTGCCCCGGCATGCCGACCAGGGGGCAAAACAGGGGGGCAAAACAGGGGCAAAACAGGGGACGCTGGCTATTCTGGAAGGGGACGAAAACCAAGAAAACCAAGCCAAGAAAACCAAGGGACGCTGGTCGTTTCAAGGATGCCGCAATCGACTTGAGCTAGGGATTTAACTCTCGCCACCGTTACTCCTTTTTCGGGTCACCGTCTCATTCCACCTGTGGCCGATTTACATTTTCCTTCGTAGATTTTTCAACTCGAGCGTTATAGCTAACGAGGGAATTATGTAAGCGCCCTCGAAAGGAGATCGGTCAATGCCCCGCTTACCCCGCCTGAAACCCGTCCATCGGGAACAGACCTACCACTTATACAACCGTATAGCCGGCGAACCCGGGATCTTTCCGCTCCAGCAGAGAGGCGCGCGCGAAAAATTCCTCGAGCTTCTCACCTCTTACGCGAGCGTGTATTTCTGCGTCCTCGCCGCTTTTGCCGTGATGGGAAATCACTACCACGCCCTGGTTCAGTTTGAAGCTTTTCGCATCCTGACGCGTGTGGAGTTGCGCCGGCTTGCAGAAGAGCTCTACCGGGGCCGTTGGTTCAAACCGTACCTGTTCTGGAGGGCTTCTGAGTGGCGGCGCTTCAACCACCGCCTGTTTGACGTCTCTGAATTCATGCGCAACGTCGAGTCCGATTATGCCCGGTGGCATAACCGCGCATTCAGTCGTAAGGGACAGCTCTGGGCAGACCGCTTCAAGTCGAACCTTCTCGAAAGCGCTCGGGCCGTGCAGGCGGTGGCGCTATACATCGAGCTGAATCCGCAAAGGGCTCACCTGGTGCGGCGGCCCGAAGAGTACCGCTTCTCATCAGCACGTCTGCGTCTTGCAGGCGCGAGGCACGCGGAGTGGCTCATGCCCCTCACCAGGTTATGGCCTTGTGTGTCCCAGACCCGCGCCCTTCAGCTGCACTTCGGTTGTTTAGCGCACCGAGGTGGTATGACGATAGAAAACGAGGACGAATTTCTGCGCGACATCATTCGGCAAGACGAGGCGGACGGCTACGCAGCAGGATCTTACCTCGAGAATCAGAGGTACATGAACGATGCGCAGGCTATGGGAGATGAGGAGCAGATGCGCCGCCTTCATGAGGACTTGGTAAACAAGGGAGTCTACCGCCGGAAACGTCGCCCGCTCACGGCCTCGGTCGGTTCATTGATGATCCTTCGGGGACAAAGACGCAACTTCCTGGCGACCGACACCTGCAGAACCGCGTGATTCGGTGCCTGCTCAAGATCGCTCCGACGGCCAGATACGCGATAGGACGTCCACGGCCGACTGTTGGTAAGGTTCTGTCCGAACGTCGAATACCGAGTTGGTTTTGAATGTCGCGCGGCTCGAAGTGCGGACTGAAACGACTACCGGGATACCCGAGAGTTGGCCGCAGACCCCGGTAAACTGCCTCTCGAACCAGGTGACCAACAACAGGCGGGTTCTTTTAGTCCTTCATTTCTCGCCTTATCCTCAAAATATCGGGTGGTATTTTTGACGCTGTTAACTTCTTCCCCCCTCTAAGTGCCAGCGAAATGCGGCTTAGCGGCGTTCGTTTTCGATCTTTCTAAGCGATCTCTATAAGCCAGGATCTCTATAAGCCAGCGTCCCTTATTCGGCGGGCGGTGGGGTAGGTGGGGTAAGACACCACGGCGCGGGTTAGTTCCGCTGCTTGATGAGTGTCTGAAGGAAAAGTACCATGACGAATCCAGCGGCGGCAGTAGCCAGTCCGGCTTGAATGCCATGTTGCCCCACGAGAAAACCCGCCAGCCACGGAAGTAGCATGCCGCCGACCAGCGCGATCGTGAAGAGCGCGCCGAACACGGTCCCCGAGAGGCCCGGAAAGCGGGCCGCGGCATACCCCAACACACACGGATAGATGGGAGAGATACAGAAGCCGGCAAGGACGGCCGCAATAAACGACACCAGCGGATCGGGGAAGAGCACCAGAACGGATAACCAGATGGCTGCGGCGCCGGCGGAGATCTGGACGAGGGTTGTTTCTCTCATCCGGCGAAGCAGGATCGGGCTGATTGTCCGGCCAAGAATAACGGAGCCCCAGAAGGCGGAAAGATAGTAGAGACTGGTCGCCGGTGGTAACCCGATTTCCCGATCAAGAAAGGCCGCCAGCCAGGCATTCGAGTTCATCTCGTTTCCAGATTGAAAAAACAACAGAATCCCCAGCAGTAGAACAAGTGGACTTTTTAGGACGCCGAGTGCCTGGGACACCGTAAAACCGGTGGCGGCCTGCTTTCCAGGAGGAAAGTGCAGGGTCAGAAACAGGACGCCGGGAACTAGGGCGATCGAGGCAGTCAGAATCAAGATCGTCTTGAGCGAAAGCAAACTGAGGAGCGATCCGATAAAGATCGGTATGAAACAGGCTCCAAATCCGAAGAACACCCCCAAACGGTTGAGCGCAGCAGCCTGGGCCTCGGGATAGAGGTCGGCAATAAAGGCATTCGTGCCTGAATTCAGCCCGCCTCCTCCCAGCCCCAGCAGGAAGCAGCAGAAAGCCAGGGCCGGATAGGTCTGAGCGTAGGCAATACCCAACAAGGACGCTGCGTCCAGCAGGGAGGCCAGGAGCAGCAGCACCTTAAAGCCAAACCGGTCAAACGCCGGACCGCTCAACATTGTGACGACCAGCGCTCCGCCGTTCAGGAACACAAACAGGCTACCGGCTTGGGAGGGTTCCAGGTGCATCTCACGAAAAAGGGAAGGCAGAAGTGCTCCGAGGATAGCCAGATCGATCCCGAACACGAACATTCCGCTGTACGAAGCCCGGGTAAGAGCGGCCCGATTCGATACGGGTGGCGTCATCGCTGCCTCACTTGGGTTGGTAACAGCGCCGGCGGTAGGTGTTGAAAACCTGCTCGTTGTGATCCGGGCCGATGCCGGGCACGTTCGGTGACACAAAAGTGTCGAGGTGATACCCTTCCCGCCGCAGGCGATTGGCGGTTTCGGAGACGAGCGCCATGCTGATGGTGATGACCGCGAATGTCGACCCCGCCCCGACCTTTTCCGGCTGGCCGACATCGACCAGTGAGTCTTCGGGCGGAACGCAGTTGTCAATGACGATGTCCGCCGCATCCTTGAGGCTCTTGCCGGAGCTGTGCTTCGGGCGGTTCATCTCTTGATTAGCCACCGATGTGACAGCAACGACCCGAGCGCCGTGTTCGCGCGCATACAACGCGGCCTCAATTGGAGCAGCATTCATGCCCCCATGCGAGTAGACAACGAGCGCATCCTTCGATGAGAAGTCCCAATTCCGCAGGAAGTTCCTGACGTAACCTTCCTGCCGCTCCAGCCACAGCAATTCGGGCGCGCCCCCGGGTCCTACCACGTTAAACCACATCAGTCGCGGGTCCATCAGCGGCCGAAAGCCGACGAAGCTGCCGTAGCGGGGATAGACATCAAGGACGGGGATGACGGAATGCCCGCTTCCGAACAGATAGACCCACCCGCCTTTTTCGATGCAGTCGGCAAACAGTTGAGCCGCCTTGCCGATGTTCTCTGATTGGGAACCCTTTATTCTCTGAAGAAGGCCGTCTACGGCTTGGAAGTAGTTCTCTGCGCTCATCCTTCTCCCCTCGTGATCAAAGACTCGTCTGCGTAACCTCTGCGCCTCGGTCTCTCTGCGTCTAAAGCCCTCTGGCGACTGCCGCAGCTCCAAGTATTCCCGCGTCTTCACTCAACTGGCTCACCACGACCTCGACCTGTGACACTCCGATGGGTTGACCCCACAGCCGCATCTCGGGCATCGCGGAGAGCGAAAGCAGGTCCCAGCAGGCGCTGACACCTCCCCCCACGACGATGAGCTCCGGGTTGAAAATGCTGACGAACATCGAAAGGACCAGGCCGATCGCCTCACCTGCTATTTCGAAAAGCTCCAACACGGCGCGGTTGCCGTGACGAGCTAACGAGGCCAGCTCCGGAAGGGTCGCGTGTCGGCGGAACAATTCGAGAGCTGCGTGTTCGATGGCTGGACCGGCGGCGATATCCTCAAAATGCCGTCGTTGACCCCTAGCACAGACCGGAATCCATCCGACGGCTCCGCCGATGTCGTTCGAACCGCGGATCAGTTGCCCGCCCGACAATACTCCTGCCCCGATCCCCGTACCGAGGATCATAAAAACGACGTCCCGCTTTCCGCGGGCACATCCGTAAAGCACCTCGCCGAGAACGGCCGCGTTGCGGTCGCTCTCGACAATAATGGGACAGGAGAAACGCAGGGACAGCTGCTCGAGCAAATGGATGTGGTTCCATCCCTTGATATTCGGCGCCCATACCGTCTGCCGTTTCTGATCAGCAATACCGGGAATACAGACACCGATCGCTCGGGGGGCCTCGCCGTATCTCTCGATCAGAGCAACGATCTGTTGAACCGCACTTTGCTCATCAGATTGATCAATCGACTCACGCCGCCGCTCTCTGACTGCTCCGTCATCGCTCACCAAACCGGCAGCCAGCTTGGTGCCTCCCACGTCGATCCCGAGGAACATGGCATCAAGATAACACAGTTAAGCTTACATCCCTTTGGCCAAAGCGGCCGTCGCGGCCGGGTAGCAGCCAAGCACCTCGAGGAACTCGGTGATTTCCTCGAGGTGGCTCAAGGCCCTCTTGACCCTCGTCTCTTTGATGTTTCCGAGAAAATCGATATAGAAGAGGTATTCCCAGGGACGGCCTTGAATCGGGCGCGACTCGATCTTGGTTAAATCAATATCGCGTAAGGCAAAGACACTGAGGCACTTGAACAGCGCTCCCGGCGCATTTCGGAAACTGAACACGATGGATGTCTTATTCGCTTGGTCAGAAACCTCCATCTCGGTTCCCAGCAGGACGAAACGCGTGAAGTTTTCCTCGTTATCTTCGATCCCGCTCATCAGAATCTGACCCCCGTAGAACTCGGCCGCGCCTCGGCCTGCGATAGCAGCGCAGTCACGCCAATCGCCCTCCAGTATTTCTTTGACGCTTCCTGAAGTATCGTAGGCAGTCCGACGTTCCAGGTGTGGATGCAAAGCAAAAAACTTTTCACACTGGTCGAGCGCAACGGGGTGAGAGAAAACGGTGCGGATTTGGTCGAAAGTCACTCCGGGAACGGCAATCAAGTTGTGGTGGATCAGGAGGTTCGTTTCCCGAATGATCCGCAACCGACATCGCGAGAGCAGGTCGTAGTTTTTGTAGATGGAGCCGGCCAGGGAGTTTTCAAGCGGAACGAGGCAGTGGGGGACTTCCCCCGCCTGAGTCAGCCGAAAAACCTCTTCGAACGTGCGGCAGCACCGGCACGAGAAATTGGGACCGAGGAGGTTGTGCGCCGCTTCTTCACTGTAAGACCCGCGCTCGCCTTGGATCGCAATCGGACCGTTTTGAGCTGCTGGTGCCTGCACGGGGCCTCCCTCATTGGCGGAGGCACATGGGAATCGAACCCACCGGCCCCGGCTCTCACCGCGGCCCGACTGGTTTTGAAGACCAGGCCCGTCACCAGACGAGAAGTGCCTCCGAACCGGGTGATTATAGCAAAACCGGCAGCCCCGTTAGATGAACGCGAGCGCGGAGCCTGCCTGTTTCTTACCTCAATTCCATGATAAGTATCTGAAGCAAGGAAGATGCAGGAAGACCTCGCTGCCCGAGATATCGAAGAACTTTGCGAGCAGGCGGCAGCCCTTCGCGACCGCGGCAAAGGCAAAACCGTGTCGTATTCGCTCAACGTCTTCCTGCCACTAACTCGTCTCTGCCGAAATGTCTGCAGCTATTGCGATTACCGGATCTCTGAACCACCCGGCGAGGATTTCTTCCTTTCTCCGGACGAAGTGCTTGCGGCCGCTCGAAACGGCGAAAAGGCCGGATGTACTGAAGCGCTCCTTGTAACCGGCGATAAGCCCGAAATGCGCTACCCGGAGGCTCGCCGCTGGCTGCGGGACCATCACTTGGACAGCACGGCCCAGTATGCCTGCGCCATGGCCCGCCTGGTCCTGAACGAGACGCGCCTCCATCCGCACACGAATGCGGGTGTAGTCAACAGGGGCGAACTGGCCGAGCTCAAGCTAGTAAACGCGTCCGTTGGTCTAATGCTCGAGACGACGGCCGAACGCCTGAGCCAGTCGGGTAAGGCGCATTTCCAATCACCCGACAAAGTTCCTCAAGCACGACTTGATTTCCTGGCCCGCGCCGGTGAAATGCGTATCCCGACAACGACGGGCCTTCTGATCGGTATAGGGGAGACACGACAGGAGCGCCAAGACACAATTCTTGCCATACGTCGGGTTCACGAAAACTACGGCCATATACAGGAGGTCATAATCCAAAACTTCAAGCCCAAGAGTAGTTTGCACGGAACCCATGCGGCGGCGCAAATAGCCAGCGTCCCTTTTTCGGAAATCCTCTGGACGTGTGCCGCGGCCCGTCTGCTGCTTGGCCCTTGCCTGAACCTCCAGGCAGCGCCAAATTTGGTCCCTCGCGCCTGGTTGACCGCCTGTCTCGGCGCTGGGATCAACGATTGGGGCGGCATATCGCCCGTGACGCCTGACTACGTGAACCAGGACTCCCCGTGGCCGCCTCTCGCGGTCCTTAAGCAGGAGACGGAGGCGGCGGGATTTCATCTGCGCCGGCGCTTCCCGGTTTATCCGGAATTCATAGACTGGCTTCAGCCACTTCTTAAGGAGCGGCTGATGCGCGATGTTGATGAGGACGGTTATGTTCGAACTGCCTCCGCCTGCTGAGCAACCACCTGGCTCTTCGGAAATTGAACTGGATCGAAGTCTGGAATGGCTCCCCGTCGAGACATCCAAAATCCTGAGGCGGGCCTTGGAAGGTTCGGATCTCTCGGCGGAAGAGTTGACGACGCTGTTCGCCCTGGAAGGCGTCGCGTCTGACGCTCTCTTGGCAACCGCCCACTTCTTAAGGACGCAAGCAGTGGGCCAGATCTGTACCTATATCGTCAATCGTAACATCAACTTCACGAACATTTGTTATAACCACTGTCACTTTTGCGCGTACAGCCGACCGCGGTCAAGCGGGGAAGCGTTTTCGCTCTCCGCTGACGAAGTCCTGCGGTTGGCAAAGGAGGCTCATGAGCTGGGCGCCACGGAGGTGTGCATCCAGGCCGGCCTTTCCCCCGAGCTGGATGCCTCCTTCTATCCACGGCTGTGCCGGATAATCCGTAAATCCCTGGCCGACATTCACATCCACGGTTGTTCTCCGCAGGAAGTTGTGCACTGGTCACGCGAGGCCGGACGAACCATCCGGGAGTACCTCAGCGAGTTGAAGGACAGCGGGCTCGACAGCCTTCCCGGGACGTCGGCAGAAATCCTGGATGACGGCATTCGGGCGATCATTTCTCCACGCCGTCTCAGTACGCAGGAGTGGACGCAAGTCATTGAAACGGCTCACTTAATCGGCCTACCGACGACGGCGACTATCATGTACGGGCATATCGAGCGTCCCCTGTTTAGAGCGCGCCATCTGGTGCACGTGCGGGATCTGCAGAGGAGAACGGGGGGGTTCACCGAGTTTGTTCCGCTGAGCCTGGTTGCGGATGCAACTGACGCGCAGGGCAGGCCGGTCAGACTCAATCGCGCTCTTCAAATAACTGATGTTCTCAAAATGCATGCGATTGCGCGCCTGGCACTGCAGCGGGACATTCCGAACATCCAGGTTTCGTGGGTCAAGGAAGGCTTGGAAACAGCGAAGGTTTGCCTGCGCGGCGGCGCCAACGACCTCGGGGGCACGCTAATGAACGAGTCGATCTCCTCATCGGCTGGCGCGACAAACGGAGAATTGAAAAGACCTTGCGAATTACGGGCGGCGATCCGGGCTGCGGGGTCCGTGCCTGCTCAGCGCGACACGCTGTATCGAATACTGCGCCGGTTCGATGATCCTGCGGAGGATCCGGTCGATCCACTGGATAACATGTCGCCCGGGCCGCCGGGTCACACTATCTCGCCCCTTTAAGCCTCTGCAGCAAGCCGGAATGGCGTTTCGTGACGCGGCTGTTGCGGACGGCCAGGGCTAGTGCCTTCTTCTGCCCAACCACGACAACCATCCTCCGGCCTCGGGTTATCCCGGTGTAGATCAGGTTACGCTGCAGGAGGATGTATTGCTCCATCGCTATCGGTATAACGACAGCGGGAAACTCCGAGCCCTGGGACTTATGGATGGTGATGGCGTAAGCCAGTGCAATCTGGTCGACTTCATCAAAATCGTAGTTGATTGATCGGCCTTCGAAATTTATTGCGATTTCGTGCTGAATCGGATCGATGCGTTCAATGAAGCCTATGTCGCCGTTGAAAACCTCCTTGTCGTAATTGTTTTCAAGCTGAATAACCTTGTCTCTCTTCCCAAACCGGAACCCGAACCGATCCAGTGTAACTTCGCCCGGTCGGTGCGCGTTCAGTAGCTCCTGCAACCGAACGTTCAGCTCCCGCACGCCCAACTGACCGCGATTCATCGGGCATAGCACCTGGACATCCCGAACCGGATCGAGACCCAAGTGGGAAGGTATCCGCCTCTGTACCAGTTCCGACACTGTCGCCAGGATCGTGTCTGCCTCCTGACGTTCGAGGAAAAGGAAATCAGCAGGACGCTCGGCTTTCACAGGGATTCGAAAGGCGCCTTGTCGAATCGCGTGCGCGGACCTAATGATCTCGCTTCCGGCCGCCTGCCGGAAAACCTCAGTCAGACGAACGACCGGCACAAGACCGCTTTCGATCAAATCGCGTAGCACCATTCCAGGACCGACGGAGGGCAGCTGATCCACATCTCCGACGAATACCAACGCGGCGCTCGACGGACAGGCACGCAAGAGCATGGCCATCAGGGGAACGTCGACCATGGACACCTCGTCGACAATCAGCAGGTCACACTCGAGTGGATTCCTGTCGGTTCGGCCAAACCGGCCGGATGGCTGTGCTTCCAGCAAGCGATGAATCGTCTTCGCCTCGTGCCCAGTGGCTTCCGAAAGGCGCTTGGCAGCGCGGCCGGTCGGAGCGCAAAGCAGGCACCGAACTTTCTTGGCGGAGAGGATCGTCAAGATGGTCTTGACCAGTGTCGTTTTTCCAACGCCCGGCCCCCCGGTCATGATGGCGGCCCGGCTGTTCAGCACGACCCTGAGCGCTTCTTTCTGGCTGGGGGCGAGTTCCAAGCCCGTCCTTTCCGCGCACCAGGCGACCGCCTTCTCAAAATCAATCGGAGGATAGCTGATCTCCCGCGCGGAAACCAGACGTGCCAGTCGGCTCGCGATCTCGCGCTCCGCGGCCTGCAGATGTGGCAGAAAGGCCGTTTTCTCGCCGTCAATTTCCTCCAGGATGATCCGGTTATCCCTGATCTGTTCTGCGAGGGCCTCCAATACGACTCCTTCTGGCACCTGGAGGAGCTCGACTGCCTCTTCTATCAACAAGGCCTCGGGCAAACCGCAGTGTCCCTCGTCAGTCGCCTCGAGAAGAACGTGACTCAGACCCGCAGAGGCGCGCTTGACCGAGTCCTGAGGAATCCCGAGACGTTGGGCGATCTGGTCCGCGCTCTTAAAACCGATGCCGTGGATGTCCCGTGCGAGCGCGTAAGGGTCTTCCATCAGGATCTCAATCGCCCGATCACCGTACGTCCGGTGGATTCGAACCGCCCGACTCGTGCTGACTCCGTGCGAGTGCAGGAAAACCATGATCTTGTGGATGTGTTTGGCTTCTTCCCACGCGTCTTTGATTCTCTCCCGTTTGGTCGGGCCGATCCCCTCGACCCGCTCCAGGGCTCGCGGGGCTTCCTCGATGATTGAGAACACGCGATCCCCGAACTCCGCGACCAGCCTTTCTGCCAAGACCGGCCCGATTCCCTTGATGAGACCGCTACCCAGGTAACGCTTGATGCCGTCTTCCGTACTTGGCGGTGACGTGCGGATGCTCTCCGCCTTGAACTGCAGGCCGTGATCCCGATCCTGGACCCAGCGTCCTTCCGCCTCGATCCACTCGCCTGGGTTGATCGCCGCCGCCGAGCCTATCACCGTAATCAGCGCACCGCGGGACTTCGACTTCACCCGAATCACGCAGAATCCGTTTTCCTCGTTGAAATAAGTGACCCGTTCGACGAGCCCCGTCACTGTTTCTTGACCGGGATGTGTGGCGGGATTCGAATGCATGGCGTCTGAAACGGAATGATAGCAAGCCAGGGAGTCTGGGCCAACGAATAACCAACGAATAACCAGCGTCCCCTTTAGCGCACCTGTAGCGCAGACCTATTCGTTCGGCGAAGGTGCAAATAACCAGACATCCCCTATTTGCCTCCCAACTGTCGTCGCCAATTGCCCCGAATTTTCCAGATGTGGCGCCAATTTAGCGGACGCTGAAAATAACCAGCGTCCCCAATTCTGTGCCCCAATTCTGTGCCGCAACTAATAACCAGCGTCCCCTATTTGGCGCCCCGTTTGGCGTCCCAAGAGGCGAGGTCCCTTTCCTATCCAGCCTGCCTGTAACCGTATGCTAAAATTGCGTGATTCCTTATCTGTCCCGAGGGTATCTATGAGTTCTCGCGCGAGCGGTCTTCTTCTTCATCCCACTTCTCTTCCCGGACCGTGGGGCATCGGGGCCCTCGGTCAGCAGGCGTACGATTTCGTGGATTTTCTCGAGAAGGCAGGCCAGCGCATTTGGCAGATTTTGCCGCTTGGCCCAACGGGACACGGAAATTCCCCCTACCAATGTCTCTCTTCGTTTGCCGGGAACCCGCTGATGATCTGTCCTGACGACCTGGTCAAACAGGGGTGGCTGAAAGCCGATGAGCTGCACTCCGCTCTGTCTGCAAACCGGCTCGGCGAGGTGAGGGTCGATTATACGGCGGTCGGCGAGTTCAAAAGATGGTGTCTAAACCGGGCCTACGAGCGGTTCAGGGATCAGCCGAGCTACGAACAGCGCGCTCGTTTCGCGACCTTTTGCGCTGCCGAACAGGAGTGGCTCGAGGATTTCGCCCTGTTCGTTGCGCTGAAGGAACATCACGGCGGCGCCTCATGGGACCGCTGGGAGCACGGGGCAGTTCTGCGGGACCCGCAGGGTCTGCACCGTTGGAAGCAGAATCTGCATGAACAGGTCGAGGCGAACAAGTTCTTCCAGTTCGTCTTTTTCGAACAGTGGGGGAGACTTAAAGAGTACGCGAATCGAAAGGGCGTCCGAATTGTGGGAGACATGCCGGTTTTTGTGGCTTATGACGGCGCCGACGTGTGGTCACATCCGGATTTGTTCTTCCTTGACGACAACCGTCGCCCGACGGTGATGGCCGGTGTTCCGCCCGACTACTTCAGCCCAACCGGGCAACTGTGGGGAAATCCGCTCTACAGGTGGGATCGCATGGCGGGAGATGGTTACCGCTGGTGGATCAGCCGAGTCAAGAATACCCTGGACCTGGTCGACGTCGTTCGCCTGGATCACTTTCGAGGATTCGAGGCGTACTGGGAGGTTGAAGCGGGTGAACAGACGGCCGCCAACGGACGCTGGGTCAAAGGGCCTGGCGAAAAGCTCTTCCAGGCGCTGAAACAAGCGATCGGCGAACTCCCGTTTGTGGCCGAGGACCTCGGACTGATTACACCGGAGGTTGAACAACTTCGTGAACAGTTCGGTTTGCCGGGCATGAAGGTCCTGCAGTTTGCATTCGGTGACAGTGCCGCCAATCCCTACCTTCCGCACAATCATGTCCGAAACTGCGTCGTGTACACGGGAACCCACGATAACGACACGACGCTGGGCTGGTTCAAGGGCCTGGAAGCCCGGGAACAGAAAGTCATTGAGGAATACCTGGGACACCCGATCCAGCAAGCCTGTCGGGACTTCCTGAGATTGGCGTTTGCTTCGGTCGCAGATGTCGCTATAGTACCGGTCCAGGATCTGCTTTGCCTGGATCGCGACGCTCGCATGAATGTTCCAGGGGTCGCAGATGGTAACTGGGAATGGCGGGTCCAGCAGGGTCAGCTCACCGAAAAGCTAGCGGCCGAGCTGAAAAACCTCACGCTGTTCTACGGACGCGGGGAAAAAAGCAGGATCGAGCTGAAGAAACTGACAACGAATTGACGATTGACGATTGACGATTAAAAACGAGGAAGGTTAGCTCGTTTTAATCGTCAATCGTCAATCGTCAATCGTCAATTCCGGGGAGCAGCAAGAGCTTCTCGAAAGGGATCGATGCCCTTTGACCGCATTGAAGAGACTCGGATCCAGACCCTCGGGCAACTTCTCGATCTTGTTACCCCTCCCGAAGTGGACAAAAACAGCGGTCGAAGGCGCGACTATTCGGTTTATCGGGGCGATTCGGACGCAGACCGGCCGCTTCTAACGAGTCTCGACAAGCTCGGAGGAATCTCCCCGCCCCACACCAAAGCGCATCTCGAAGAGCACATCCTGAGGAACTTCATCCGTTATTCTCGTCCTTACCTGCCACAGCCATACGCCAACGATTGGGAACTCTTGGTAATTGCTCAGCACCACGGACTGCCGACGCGCCTGCTCGACTGGACTTATTCGCCGCTGGTCGCCGCCAATTTCGCCACGCTCGGAAGCTTTCCGGGTCGAAACAGAGTCATTTGGAAGCTGAACTGGAAACAGGTGCACGAGCACTTCAAACTGCGTCCGCTCGCGTTTCTCGTTCAGGACCTGGACGAGGTTCTCAATGAGAAAGGTATTTCCTCGCCCTGGGATCTTTTCAACGCTTCAGGCACGGGCGAATCAGCTTTTGCCTGCATGCTCGAGCCGCCGGCGCTCGACTCCCGGATCGTCGCGCAGTCGGCCACCTTCACGCTTTCGTCGGACAAGACGAAATCCTTCGACCTGATCCTGTCGGAACACGGGCTCCAATCGGCCCTGCGACGGTTCGTCATCCCCAGGGAGAAGGTCGATCTGCTACGCGATCAACTCGACCTGTGCGGCATGGACGAGCGACGCCTCTTCCCCGATTTAGACGGCGTTGCGGCCGAAATGAAACGTTACTATTCTTCGTCGGCCCGTCTGGCCGATTGGGACCAGGAACAAGACGACAGCCAGCAGGGGGATAAGCCGAACCCCAGCCGTTAGCCCATAGAGCTCGTCTTCTCAGGTCGGATCTTGTAAAGGACTCGAACCTCACCCGGCTGGGCGTTTGGATACTTGTCGAGGCCCAGATACTTCTTGGCCATCTTGTCGATGTGGTCGCTCGCCCCTTCCTCAGTGATTTCGGCTACTGTGCCCCGTACTTCCAGATAACGATAAGGGTTTTTGGGATCCATGATGGAGAGGGCCACGCGATTGTCCCGTCGCATGTTCCGGTCTTTTTGCCGGCCCTTGGCGGAGTTTACAACGACATGACTCCCATCGTAGTCGCACCAGACGGGCGTGACTTGAGGCCGCCCATCGGGCATCAGCGTCGCCAGGTTGGCGAAACAGGGTTTCTGAAAGAGGTCGAGGTATTTCTGCGGAATGACTTCGTTGGCCACGGCTTGTCCTCCTCAAATGTTCTGATGGAGAGCATGTTATCGCCGGTCGAACGAAGCTTCAACCCGATGAACAACGCGGGAAAAAGCATTCGCGGAAGACCGCGCGCGAAACGATCCGTGCTTCGACGTCTTTCCACGAGTGCTTTTTCCGCAGGCCGTCCGCCGGGGTTCACGCGCGGCTGTGCGCCATCCGGCTTGCTTCACGGTCTGTGCCCAGCACGGATTCGCGATACTCAGTCAGCCGGGCAAGACTGAGGGCGGCCATCGCCATGACCACATCACGGGCCGCAATGTCGAAATACTGCCCGGTGGTAACAAGGTTCAACGCAATTCCGACCAGCCAGATGGCTGCAATATAGCCGCCCAGCCGGGAATAACCGAGCAGGATCAGAGCAGCAACTGCCATCTCAATCACTCCCACCACCTGCATGAACGTAACCGACGAGATCGGCAGGACTTGACTCGCCAAGGGACTAAGGTAGCTTTCCCAATTCGCCAGAAGGTTGAAGAATTTGTCGAGCCCGGCCAGAAAGGCGGTAATACCCAAGGCCAGCCTCAATACCCACCACGTCGTCTCTATTCGTTGATCCATAGCTTTCAGCTCCTTTCCCAATTTGACTCAGGTGCCGGTTGCGAGGTTACACTTGCATTACTTGTAACCAATTCGTGTCCGCCGCTCTCTATAGTCTGGAAAGTGAAAAAGAGGGGAAATTAGTGAGCCCTGAAACGGTCGTTCCACATCAACAACGGGACGTTTTGAGCGATGAGGAGGTTGTAACCCGGGTCCTGGCTGGTGACGCCGCGCTCTTTGAGGTGATCATGCGGCGGCACAATCAGCGCCTTTACCGAACGGTTCGCGCCATTTTAGGCGGCGATGACGAAGCCGAGGACGCGATGCAGGACGCCTATATTCAGGCTTACCGCCACCTTGGCCAGTTTGAGGGCAGGTCGAGCCTAGCCACCTGGTTGACGAGGATCGCTGTCAACCAGTGTCTCTCCCGCCTCCGGAAGCAGCGGCACATTTATCCGATTGACACGGAATTGGAAAAGAAAATGATCGAGAACATTGATGACGCCCGTCCCGGGCCGGAAAAACAGATGCTCAACAGGGAAGTTCGGCGAGTGCTCGAGCTCGCTATTGAGCAAATGCCTGCCCGATACCGCTCCGTCCTCATCCTGCGAGATGTTGAAGGTTTGTCGACTGCGGAGGCCGCCGAAGCGTTGGGAATGAGCGTGGAGGCGGTCAAAGTAAATCTCCACAGGGCTCGCACCTACCTCCGAAAAGCACTCAAGCAGAAGGGCGGAGAGACGTTGAGCGACCTGTTTGCGTTCGAAGACCCACGTTGTAACCGTATAGTCGCGAACGTCATGGCGATCATCAACACGCTGTGAGCGCCTGTCGCTGGGAGCGCAGGCGTTCCGCCTATTGGCGTTAACTTAAGGAGCAATTTCTCTCATTGAACGCGGGGCACCGGACTCCCTCTGCCCTGATCTTTATACGCATGTTGGGACCGAAGGCAGCTGCTCGAGTCGCGTTACCGAGCCGCGCACGCAGTGGAGAGGCTCGCTTTTTGAGCCTCGGAGCGGAGTAAGCGGGACCACCCAACGAAGCTCTGAAGCGCGGTGGTTGCGGCCAGTCACGATCACGAT
>Ga0105104_10001975_pt1 | contig 15177 bp, 12 predicted proteins | sample PPLLaktember2015_3_FD_87034 | JGI IMG/M metagenome (GOLD analysis project Ga0105104, IMG submission 87034) | Freshwater sediment microbial communities from Prairie Pothole Lake near Jamestown, North Dakota, USA - PPLs Lake P7 Core (6) Depth... | ecosystem: Environmental > Aquatic > Freshwater >... | reverse complement strand
CTTCTCTGTGCGACACTAAACATTCAGGCCAATCCTGACATGTAAAAGGTTCTTGCCCCTCAATATAAAAGCGCAACATACCTTCAGTCTTGGCAAGCAACGGATTTGCACTGTCATGGTGAAGTAGATGAGTAAATAACTTATGTGCGGTTTGGGTAGCCATTGGTCTCAACCAAGGGTGGAAATCCACTCGCTGGCGTACCGGCTTCGGAATTAATCCCATCCGTAGTTTGAAATCATCCACCGTGGCAGGGGCATCAAGAGATTGAACCGTGAAGAATATTCCCTCTACGCTGTCGCGAGCAAGCAAATTACAGCTCACACTGTAAAAAATAGCATTATTCACATGATCACTCAAAAACTTTCGATGACTGAGCGCATAGGGTACACACCATGTATTATCGATCTTACATACGATCAGCGCAGCAGCCAGCTCATTATTAGAAATAGCAGCCCAGGCTTCAAAGCCAGGAAGATCTGTTGCCGAACGGCAAATAAGTTCCCATTCTGCCTGGGTCATACTCCTCAAACGATTCTGGCGATCAAGTGTATCCCGTTGCAAGATCCAGCCCTCTTTAGCCAATCGCTCAAACGAAATTTGCTCGATCATCCAGCAACTCAAGCCGCGTTTCACACTGTTGCGGTGGTGAGCTTTGAGGAGATCCATGTGATAGGGATTGTGCAAAATGATATGATAACTAATTTTACCGACCGAAGAATTGAGCAGTGTAGAATAGCGCAGTGATGCAATCCCGTTGGTGATCATCAAGTCACGAATTTCTTTTTCAGTGGGACTGATAAGCCAATGATAAGGAAATGCCTGCAAAGCATGAGGTCCCGCCTCATGCCAATAGCTACTTGCGGTACGAAATACACGGTGGCCCCGACGGCGCATCCATTCTGCAAAGGTTTCAGCATTCATTAGTCCACCTATTCACAATTTTTGTTGAAATATCATCCCACTCCAGAATTAAGCAGCATTTCCCGGCAAGACACCAGGCCTTCGGGCCAGTTCTGTTCTCTAAGAGGCAGATTTCCTTGAAGATAAAAACGCAGCATACCTTCTGCCTTCGAGAATTTTGGATGACCAGGATTATTCATCAAAAGTCTTTGGGTAATCGCGTGAAAAAAATCATTAGCGAAGGAGCCCAACCAGGGATGAAACTCCACTCGCTGACGCACTGGTTTCGCAACATAGCCCATTCGAAATTTGAATTCATCCAGAGAGGTGGGAGCATCCAGTGAATGCAAACCGTAAAAGACAGTTTTTGTCTCCGGACGTTTAACAAGGTTTTGGGTCATCGTAAACGTCAGAGCATTGTTAACATTTTCCGACAAGTATTGACTCAAACTCTGCTGATAAAGCACATAATAACAATCACCCATTTGAAAGACGATTGCTGATGCCGCTAATTTTCCTTGTAGCATTGCTCCCCAGGCTTCAAACCCAGGTAGGTCACTCGCCGCAAGGCAGAGCGTTTTCCACTCGCTGTGCGTTAGATCGGGTTTCCGTCTCTGGCGATGCAAAGTATCCAGTTGAAGTAAAAATCCTTCATTGGCTAAACGCTCAAAAGAAACAGGTTCGACCTGGAAAAAATCCAATCCGCGTCGCACATTTTTACGTGTCCGTTTGCCTAAGACAGAAAGATCATAAGTGGTATCTTTCAGGACAGCGTGATAACTGGCATAACCAGACTGCGCATTGATAGGTGTGGAATACCTGAGCGCAATTGCTTTGTATCCTTTCAAAAGATCATCAAGTTCATCCTGCGTTGGTTCTATTACCCAATGATATGGAAAAGCTTGAAAAGCTCTGGAACCCTGATTCACCCAATAACTACTTGAAGTTCGAACCACCTGTTGATTCTGTCTGCGAAACCATTCGGCAAGAATTTCAGCATTCATATATTCATTCTTCAAATTGCTACAGCTTTGCTAGCCCTCTATAGCAATTTCTCCCGGCGATCAATTAGAATTCAGTCCATTATTATCCGGCTTGTTGTAGCCTTCAATTCCATATAGGGAATTAATGTTTCACTTCTTTTGCATTGCAGCTAAAAACAGCTTTTCAAATTTTTCTTTTGCCACTCTAGGAGAGTGATTTTGCTCCGCCCAAAGGCGTCCATTACGTCCAAATTGTTCACAACGCTGGTGATCTTTTTTCAAACCCAGAATCGCATCACTTAATGCTTTTGGATTATCGGGAGGAACCTGCATACCTGCCTGCGCGCGGTCCAAAAGTCTCCACATTTCGCTCTCTTCTTCAACACTTGCTAGCACAGGCCTGCCGCTAGCCAATGCCGTGAAAAGTTTTGAGGGTAGGGAACCCTGGTCTATACCCTTGCTTAATGGAACTAATAAGACATTTGCGCTTGCCAGGACATTCGGTAATCGTTTCCAAGGTTGAAAAGGCAAGAACAATACATTTGACAAAGAACGTTTCTCAGCTTCAGCAACCAACATTTTTCTTCTAATCCCATCCCCAACGAGGATAAATAAAATATCCCTTTCTTCCTTTAAATTTTCTGCCGCAGCTAATATACTTTCCAAGCCTTGGGATGGTCCCATATTTCCAGCATATAAGACAACAAAGCGCTCATCAAGATTGTATTCCTTTGAAAACTCATTCAACCGAGGAAGAGGGTGAATGAATTGCGTATCAACCCAGTTATATATAAGTTCCATTTTGCCGTCAGGTACACCAAGATTTTGCAAGCCTGGTCGAAAAGAATCTGAGATAATTTGAACAATATTCGCATGCTTAAGAACAAATTTCTCCAAGAAAGAAACGGCCGCCACAACAAACTTATTACGAAATATTCCCAGGGTAATTCCAACATTTGGATATAAATCTTGAACAGAATAAACTACCGGTTTACGGTGAATAACCGCAGAAACAGCAAATGGCATCCATACCGATAGGGAAGAACTGCTTGCTAACACAACGTCATACTTAAGATTAGTCAAAATGACCCATACTGCTCCTAATTGATAACAAATAAATTGAATCAAACGCATTGGCAATTTAGAACGATCGACAGATGGAACACCAATCCTAATAACATGTACCCCATCTTCAATGGAGCGCCAAATCGGTCTGCCGCGAAAAGGTTCAGTAACCCTGCCTGAAGGGTAATGCGGAACTGGCGCAATGACCGTCACCTGATGCCCGGAATGAACGAATTCTTTACACAACGAGCTAAACAATGGAGCACTAGGGCCTAAGTCAGGCTCATATAGTGCGCCCATAACTAAAATTCGCATAAGTCAATTTTCCTTTTATTACAGTAGTTACTAAATTAGCATGTTTCCGAGAACAGCTTCTTTTATTATCCAAGACAGTACTGGGCGTTCAGAGATGCAATCCGGATTAGATCATCTTCAGGCTTAGGAGATATTTGGCAAATAGTTCGCAGAAATTGAAGCCATGCTCTCCAAATTGGAACATACAGTGCATCTGAGCCAAATAAAAGCCGCTGACGATCTACCTTTTGCAATATTAATTGCAATACGGGTATTGTCAGATTTGATGTGTCAGCCATGAGATTGGAATACTTATCAAATAAACGGTTTAATATCGACAAGGCATCGGGTACTTCAGACTCTGTCAAGCCATAACAGCCGCAATGTGCAAGGACAACTGGGGCTGAGGAAAGCCCCCAATCGATTTCTTTCAAGCGGAGCATTGTTCCATACTCACGCATTTCATAGGGCTCTAACCCGGGCGTCATCCCTCCATGGATGACTACCGGGAGCCCCAGCGTCCCAGCCGCAAGCAAAGTTGCTTCGATTAACTCTCTGCCAGGTTTGGTAAGAAAGTCAATACCTGCTAAATTGGGATGAACCTTTATGACATGTATTCCCCATTTTTCGCGAGCTGAATGATAAAAGCTGAATAGATCGTCAGGGGGTAATCCAATAGGAATTGGGCAACCTAAAAACAATCGCTTATCCTTCCCAAACATTTTTGCACCTGCAGCTAACATTCTTTCTGCATCCCCACTTTTCCGAGCCACTGGTAAAAGAATAGCACCAGCAAAACCAACAAGATCTAATTGATCGGCAAATACCTTCCTGCCTGTACATGTATAAGCAAAACGGGATGCAAGGATAAATGCTTGTAGAGAATTCCAAACGGGGCGTTGTACAATCTCTTCTTTAAAGAGAGCAGACTTTTGCGTAATTGAAGGAGTCCGATAAACGACTGAACCTTTTATAAAAAGGTCATCTACCTTATTATCCATTTGATAGGTTGTGTCTCCAGTAAGCACATCAAACGGATGAACGTGAAAGTCAAAGAAAGGATACTCCTTACCAATTTCGTTTCCCCAATTCAACAGAGAAATGATATCTTCATCTTCTGTCATAAATTATTCACTCACCGAATAAAGTTTAAGGATACCATCACGAGAGATTTTTCCACGATCATTTCTAGGGAGGAAGTCCATTCTAATAAACCGTTTGGGGATCATGTATGTCGGAACTCGAATTTCCATGAATTTGATCAAGCCCGCAATATCTAGGTCACTATCTGATTCAAAGAAAGCAACCAATTCCGTCAATCCACCTTCGCCTGTGTTGGCAAGGAGTACCGCTGCATCTCGAATTTGAGAATGGGCCATTAAGTTAGTCTCGATCTCGCCAAGTTCAATGCGATATCCCATCCACTTCACTTGATGATCTTTGCGAGAGACAAAGACAAAATTGCCATCAGGCATCTCGCGCGCCAGGTCACCAGTGTGATAAAACCTATCGCCAAGACCAGAACAGCCAGGTGGTGGGGGAGTAAAGTTCTTTTCAGTCTTTTGGGGGTCATTCAGATAGCCTTTGGCAAGACATTCCCCCGCGATACATAACTCACCAATGTTACCTGGGGTCACCGGAAAGTCATCGTCTCCAATCAAAACAACTTTGGCTCCTTTACAAGCGCGTCCAATGGGTATCGCTTGACCGGGCCCTGGAACATGCTTCACATGATAACAAAGAGAAACCCCAGTCGCTTCCGTTGGGCCATAACCATTAAAAAACGATTTTTCTGGAAATAATTCCATCCATGTCGCCAAGTATTTGGCATCTAATGGTTCTCCAGCGAATATCACTGTTCGTAATGATGGCATTCTTCCTGTACGCAAAACTCCTGCGCGACACATATACATCAATAAAGAGGAAACTCCTTTCCAAAGTGTCACCTTCTCATCTTCCATGAAGCGGACAAGCTTCTCAGGAAATAGCAACATACTCTCGTTTGCCAAACAGAAGGTTGCGCCGATTGCCATGAAACAGAGGATATCGAAAGTCGACATATCAAAGTAAAAGGGAGCTGTTCCAAGTATGCAGTCAGCCTGCGTCATATGAAAATAATTGACTGCCCAATCGATGTAGTTCCGAATGTTGCGATGCGTGATCATAACGCCTTTGGGCCTCCCTGTTGATCCGGAGGTGTAAAGCACGTAAGCAACACGATCCAAATTACCCTCTACAGCAAGGGATACTTCCTGCGAGTCATCCATAGCATCATAAAAGTAAACTTTCTGCTCAAGTGGTTTTGATTGCTCATTACGTGGACTAAGACAAACAATAAACGGAGGGACATCCAGCGTCTTAACTCTTTCCAGAGTTTCTGCCAAGGTAGTCTGATTACAGATGATTGCGCGCGGAGTTGCATCAATGACAATTCGGCGCCATCGCTCGAAAGGAGTCTTCTGATCCAGAGGAATATAGGCTCCTTCCGCTTTTAAAATGCCTACAGTCGCAACAATACAATCAGAGCTTCTTTGCAAGTAGTACACAATTCTGTCTTCACAACAGACTCCCAGGCTTATCAAGAGTTTGGCAAGACGGTCTGATGCTGCAGATAATTCTCCAAACGTCATGGACTTTTGCCCATCTGTAATGGCCGTTTTCTGCGGATAGAGCTTTGCGGTGTGCTCCAGGTAATGTTGAACTAAAGTCCCAAGCATAGTTACAAGCCTGCAAGCCGCGCAATGATGTTCGCTTGCATCTCCGATGTTCCAGAGTAGATCGTGGACGCAATGCTATCTCGCAAATCACGTTCTACTTCATATTCTGTCATATATCCGTACCCACCGCGGATCTGAACAGCGTCCAGGCAGGCTTGTTTATAGCTCTCACTAATAAAGTATTTGGCTACTGAAGTTTCGAGAGCAGCATGTTTCCTGTTATTCTTGATAGTCGCGGCATTGTATAGTGCCAATCTCCCCAACTCCACATTCATCTTTGTTCTGGCTATTTTATGAGAGACAGCCTGAAAATCAGCGATAGGTTTGCCAAATGCTTTCCGTTCCTTAGCATATTGAACAGTTTCCTCAAGGACACGCTCCATCTCTCCCAAAAGGCAGGCAGGGATCAGAACACGTTCCCACTCCATTGCTTCACTAAAAACGATCACTCCCTGTCCTTCTCGGCCAACGATAGAAGACGCCGGAACGCGGCAATCCGTAAAGACGAGCTCCCCATTTGTTAATGTGCGAAGGCCTAACTTTTCCATAGGCTTTCCTTTGGAGAAACCCGCGTTACTTGTAGAAACATGAAAACATGAAAATCCACCTAAAGCCTTTCTTGCTGGATCGGTGGTCGCAAAAACGAGAACACAATCGCAGACAGGGCCATTGGTAATAAAAGTTTTGGCTCCGTTGAGGATAAAGTCATTGCCATCCTTAATAGCGTTTGTCCGCATTGCAAAGGCATCAGAGCCCGAGTCAGGTTCCGTGATCGCCTGAGCATAGATAGATTTCCCCGAGGCCAAATCAGGTAACAGGCAACATTTTTGTTCTTCGTTTCCAAATAATAAGATCTGAATGCCGCTGATCAATTGCGTTGCAAGGGCGTGGACGAGGCCAGAATCCTTACAGGAATATCCAAGCGCATGAAACACGGCTACAGTAGTATTAAAGTCAAATCCATCTCCCCCATAAGTCTCAGAAAATGGAAGAGCCATTAACCGCATCTTCGCGCATTTATTCCAGAGTTCCCGCGAAAATACACTGGAACGGTCACGTTCCATGACTCCCGGATTGAGCTCCCTCTGCGCAAAATCAATGATGGTCTTGCGCATCTCTTGTTGTTCCTGAGTAAAGGTGAAATTCATAGCAGGCGCCTAATGTGTTTGCTGACGGTCTACAAGTGCTACGATTGTGGATACAGATTCAAAGTTTTCCGGATTCAGATCCTCACTTGGAATTTGAATAGAGAATCTTTCCTCTAAAAAGCTCAACAAGGACATAATCCCTAAGGAATCCACAATACCAGACTCGACGAGTTGATCAGTATCATCTAATGGTTTGTCTAAAGCATGCTTAACAATTTCGGTCTGTATGAAATCTTTGATAACATCCTTCGTATTCATGATAGATCAATCTCCTTTTCCAGTAGTATTGCCCAGTGAGGCAGGCACATTGGCTGAACCAAACGATACCGACTTCATCGAGAAGAAGAAACGCGATACCCTTCTTTTAGGGAGTTCTTTAAGTTTGAGCATCCGATGCATCCATAGGGCAGGAAGGTTATCCTGCCAGTAAAACCCATAAAATGTCGAATAGCCATCTGCTTTTAGAGCCATCTGAAGAGCGCGTTGAATAGGCACGGCCAGGCGCTTTCCTCGAAAATCAGGGTCAATCAACATATCAAATGCATAGACTTCGTTTTCTTTCGCTTGAATCCCTAACATATCGAGATCAGGATGTTGGATAGGCTTCCCAATCTGGGTTGGAACTATGCACCATATGTCTCCTATTACCTTTGCGTCCTTTATTAATCCAAAACCGCGGAATCCTCGCTTCAAATTACGAATGGCTTTATAGCGTCGACTCGTTGTCACAAAACGCCAGTCATTTGTTTGGATCTTCTCTAGCTTAAATTCAGCAAAGTAACTGTTTTCCAGTTCCTTAAAGAGGTCGGTTTGCGGGCTCAGTGTGGTTAGATCCATCTGCACAGGGACAGCAACTCTTTGATTCCATAGCTGGTCATGAAAAATATCTTTCAATTTACCTTCAGTAATAGCCTCCCAAATCATATGGATAATCATAGCAAAATGTTCAAGCATAGTAGAGACCTCCTCTATGAATGTAGAACTTGACGATATAACCACCCCCGAGATGAGCGATTCAGTATAGTGATACCTCAGTAATCATTGTGAAGTTGACGATATACCAACCACTCTTAATGAGCATCTTCAGATTTTTCTCAGGAACCAGTTTCTGTAGCGAGAGCTGGTCGAAAATTCAACAAGACTAAGCAAATTGCCTAGCACGGGATTATTGGCCTTTCTTAAGCGGAATATTTGCGCATCGGAACTTCCAAACTTCAGTTTAAATTGTTCGGCCTCGCCACCCAAGTGGAGTATCTTTGCGCCCTGGCTTTTTAAAGTTTTTATTGCTTGCCACATTACCAAATCATTGGGATGTAACGGCTGATATTGCCTCCAGCTCGCCCCTCCCCAATATATTGCTATTTTATGGAAGTTTAGAAAAATACCTGTTGCGATACAGTCTCCTTCAGGGTTTTTTGCTCGTAACAACAGCAACGATCCGGTTGGAAAAATATCTCTAATTAATTGTCTTACCCGCTCTAATCCATAGGGTGGTAGCAGCGACTTATTTGACATCACTTCTTGATATTGAGCAAAATAATCATCAGCAAAAGAAAGATCATCAGCTTCCTCTATGACTACACCGCTCTTGATTGCCTTTCGGATGCCGCGACGCCCGGTATCTTTCATGTTAGCAAATATAGCTTCTTCACTGGGAACAAGGTCAATAGCAAACCAGGGAAGATGATCAATCTTATATTGCAATTCAGGCACTGTATCGCTTTTCAAACAAGGATCAGTGATTTCCAGATAGTGACATTTCAATTTTTTAAAAACAAATGGAGGGAAAGAATACAAAACTTCTTTTTGAGAGATATCCGGCTGTAAATTAAACCCCATAAAGTACGTAGCCCATCCACGAAAAGGACTACCAAGTATTCTTAAACCCGCCTTTTTTACAATTAGCCCAAAAAAATATCCGCAAATCTGTTTATTTGATTTCACTGAAAGGATAACGGGTTCTGCACTATGGGTTGTGGAGAGAAAACTGAGCCATGGTAAAGTCTGAAAAACATTTGAATTACCAATTCCTGATATTTTTCTCCACTCCACATCTTTTATATCTATGCGTTCAAACGAAATCATAATATGTCTCTTTTCATTACATAGCAATCTTTAATGGGCTGTCTTCGGAAACCAAAATCTAATCCCCCGTAAATTACTCATGAACCAGCTTGCAGAACTATTGTATAGCCTGGACAAAGAAGATGCTGGATATTACCAAGGCTCGGGATTTTTAATCATTTTTCCTCATAATAACCGCATCGAACAATTGGAGCATTTGTACCGCCACCGCATCAATTTCGAAACGCTCAGACACCAGTGTCCTTCCTTTTGTTCTCATTGTATTGCGCAAATTAACATCAGAAAGCATTTTTTTCCATACCGTGGCTACTTTATCGGGCTCTGGAGTTACCATAATTCCCGCACCTGTTTCATCTATTTCCCGAGCAATCCCTACGTTGGTTGAAAGAAGAACAGGTAATCCAGCAGCCAATGCCTCTATCACCACCATCCCAAAATTCTCTCGATGGGACAAAAGAACCAACATATCTGCATCTGAATAGGCCTGTAGTAAATCGTTTCCAACTTGCTGGCCGAGAAAGTGGACTCGCTTCGAGAGCCCAAGCTGAGATGCCTGTTTCCGGGCCCGCTCGCCGCTGCCATCCTGTTCCTTGCCTACGATAACGAGATGCGCATATGGCAGATGAGCAGCGACAATCGCGAACGATGCAACGATCAACTCAAGCCGTTTTTCCTGATGCAACCGCCCAACGAACAGCGTAACGGTTCCCGAGGGAGGGATATTTAGTGCCTCCCGTAACTTACCGCGCCTCGGTAAATTTCTGTATACAGTCGTGTCGAGCCCGTTAGCGATCGTGGTCACCAATGGAGTGAAGCCCCATTGGTCCCACTGTTGCCTTTCCAGCGAACTAGTCATATGGATCGCAGCTGCATGGTTGATGATCCGGCGCTCGACTAGAGCCAAATAAAGGCGCTTTTTGAATCCTTTGTAGCCCATCGCCCAATTCATGAAGCTTCCACGTGGGCTGATCACGTACGGGATTCTGTGCTTCATCGCCGCATTCGCAGCCGCAAAAACAGGATATGTCCAACTGCCAGGAATATACACCACATCAAATTCGGATATGCGTTCCTGGCAAGCTCGTCCCAGTTCGGCAGAATAAAATGGGGAGAGTTTCGACCCTGTCCAGTTGACGGGAAAGTACTGAACATCCACTCCATCAACCAACTGAGAGTGATCAGTTGACACATCAAGTATCTTGCCCGGACCGTTGGCGTTCGTGGTAAATGCAGTGACTTGTGCGCCGCATTTGACCATTGCTTCCAGTAAAGCTGGACCACTGCGCGCCGGCCCGCCATATACATAAGCTGGTTTGTAGTATCCACCAACACAGAGAATTTTCATGAAAGGTTCAAACCTATAATTCGAGATATGGAAAGATGATCGTTCACTTTTACCGAATGGCAACTTGCAGCGCCTGGTAAATTCCTTGGGCGAAACGTCTTGGCCCCCACTGGCTAATGATGTCGCGTGAAGCCTGTCGCATGGCTTTTAAATCCACCTGTCCGGTACTCATGCGAACCATCAGGCTTGTCATAGCTTCCAGGTCATTGGGATCAAATGAAAAACCATTTTTTCCTTCAGCTACTAAATCCGGCATACAACCCGTTCGACTAGAAACAAGTACAGGGGTGCCCGCTGCCATAGCCTCGTTCACCACCAACCCCCAAGTATCTTGAAAAGAAGGATGGATGAACGCGCTGGATAACCCATAGTAAATTGGCAAATCATCAATCTGCCTAAAACCAACAAAAGACACCCCACGAATATTCTCCGCTTGAACAAGGCGCTCAAGATTGGGTCGTTCAACCCCATCACCTAAAAGAACTAATCGCCACGGCGCACACCCATTTCCTGAAGTGCTAATTCGTGATCGGTATTCAGCATAAGCGTGCAACAAGCCATTTAAATTCTTTCCGTTCACAAAGCGATTCGATGCTAAGAAGAAAGGTTCTGGCGACTCGAGTCCGGGTAGGTAGCGATAGGCTTCGGGGTTGCGGCGGGCCTTCTCAGCGCCTTGCCAGAAAAAATCATTGTCCACCACATCGAGACCTTCAAAAATCTTATCCGACTTCATTCCCAGGTGTTGCAAGTACGCGCGGGAAGATTTCCCCCCACAAAGCCCAGCATCGCATAGGCCGATGATCAGGCGCTTGGGCAACTCTTTCCACGCTCTGCGAGGAGCATCTTCCAAACGGCTGTCACAGGTAATAATCACGGCACGTCGATGCAGTTTGCACCAGGTTAACGCACTCCAGGCATCGTAATAGCTGTATCCATTGATTGCTACTACATCGGGAACAATCTGATCAAGTGCGGTCATCGTTGCCCGCCACATTGTTAGAGGCGCGACTCGCTCAAAAGTCTGACCGGAAAGCACAACCTGCCGCTCAAATAGCGTTGAATTGTTATCGGGGTTCCATGCAAACAGCTCTTTGCGGCTGGTCATTTCAAGACCAATCACCTTTACCCCTTTGGATTCCAACTCACAAGACGCGGCGTTCAGCCGGGCCAGGTGGAATGGGCCAAAGGAACTCCAATGGATGGCTAATCGGATAACAGAATTATGATTTTGCATTCAGACCTCAAGCCAAATGCTATGAAAACATCTAACTATTGATGATAGGTAAGCTCATCGATCGTGCACCAACTCTGCGTCTCGAGTCGAAAAGCTTCTTATTCGAAACAAAAACTCCGAACAGAAAAAATATCATTACATTTAATGTACTTGCAGCTGCCCCTACACTCTCAACCATACATAACGATATGAATCCTATGATGTAACCTAATGCCAGCGCCAACATGGCTCTCACGTTCGGATCTTGGTAAGAATTTCGCCACAATACAAAATTTGTGCCTAAATAATATATCTGAGCAACTGAATAGAAAATTAACCCCAAAAAGCCTGCGTTATACCATATCTCCAAATATGTATTATGAAAACTCGCACTGACCACTGTTTCAGCAGCACCTATACCGCGTCCTAGTAAAGGATTTTCACTTATTACAGATAATGCCATCCCCCAGATCCCTTCCCGGTTCGATAACCCGGAATTCAAGCTATATCTAGATAATAGAAATTCGATTTTGCTTTGACCAGCCATTTGAAAAATGCCAAAACCTAAAAGGGTCAAAAACATGATCATAAGCAAAGATAGCAGGAAACTTCTTTTATTATTAAAGGCTGTGGTAAAGATCAATGGTATTAAACTAATTATTCCAGCAATTGTCCCCGCCCGCTGTCCGCTGAAAATAAGCGTTATTATTCCCAAACTAAAACCAATAAAACAAATAAACTTTAATAATTTTGCCCCGCTCCTCCACATACCCCAAAATGTAAAAGGAAGCAAACCACCCAGAATCATCGCAAAATTCGGAGCTGCCGCAAAATATCCTGCAAATCTTCCTGCAATACCGAATTGACTTGGAAGTGGAATGAAGCTGTATATCGAAAAAATGGATGCTACAGTGGCAATCGCCATAAAAGAAGACTCGTATTCAGAAAACTCCTTATCTCCATATGCAAAAGGAATTGCTACCGCAGCTAAAATTAACAATATTCCCCTTTGGAATTGCCACAAAGGATTCCTGGCACTGAGTATTGAAACAAACCCTAAGAATACATAACACCAAAACAAAATAATTCCTACAGATAGTTTTACTTTACCTAGAACTAATCCAAAAAATACCAATAAAAATAGAATTATCCATCTAGCAAATGAAGATGTGTCGGCCAACATCGGTACAGAAGAGCCAACAAAAGCAGAACTTAATGTAAGGAAAAATAATAGGCCATAGACTTTTTTGGTAATTACAAAATAAAAAAGAACAATACCTACTATGGTTAATAGAAAAAGACTGGCAAAATCCAATCGGCTTAGAATAGCTAAGATAGGTATGTTCATAGGGTAGACTCTGTCTTTTAATTTTTTCACCCAGACTTTATCTGGAATGATTATGGCACTGTATTTTCTAATTCGAGTTTCTCAAATTGAGCAACATTAATTTTTTCGTTATCTCCGGATGTCACTGCCATCCCCACCATAAGCGAGTCTTTTAGGCGCGGTAATTCAATCGTAGAATTTTGAACGAGTTTCCAATTAATCCCATCCTCTGATATGTAAGAACTAAAAACATCGCCAGAACGGGTAATCTTAAGGGAAAGCGGTAAATTAACAGATACACTTCTTAAATTATTTGCTTCTCGTCCGTAATCAATACTATATTGTATAAGCAACTTCGAATCAAACGATATCAATGCCGAATAATAAGGGGAGACGGGATCAAAAGATTTTCGGATCATGATACCGGCCTTTGAAAAGCGATTTTTGGCTGTTTGATTAATAAATTTCACACTTATACTTCCATCCCCATCCAGAGCTTGCCAAACAAATCGGAACTGATCAGCTTTTACATCTGGTTCAGCCCATATGCTCCACCCCGATCCTGATATTTTCCAAATATCATTATCCAAAACTTGCGAGCCGGCATAAACTGGATTACCTATATCTTCACAGTGCCATCCAAATGGACATATGCTTGGTGGTTCACTAGTGGGTTGTATAAAAGTAGGCAGCGGTCCAAATGCAGCAGATGCCAATTCATTTAGATGCTGAGTAGGGTTATCCGTCTTCAAAATATCCTGATAAGTCCACCACAGAATTATTGCTGGAGTTGAATTCAAAAGTACCTGATCGCGTTGAGCTTTCATCTGCTCATAATTTGGAAAAGGAGCACACCTTGGCCAGGGGAAACATAATGGAGTTGAAGCATAGCGCGTCATGGAAAAGGCTTGCAAGACCATCGCGCTGTCCCCATCTAATTTATCAGCCCAATACTGAGCACTTTTTGCAGTTTCTCCGGTGAGTGTCGTTAATGAATTACCATTATTAATATACCCATATGGATAATAATCGGGTCCAAAAACATCTGCAAGATCTCTCATGTAAGAATGAAACCCATAAAATTGTTCCATCGGGTCGTTTGACCCGGCTGTAACAAACAATCTCGGGTGAGATGGATCGTTCTCCCGGATAACATCAGTCCATTTTTTCATGTCTTCATATTCTTCCGGCGAGATTTCATCAGCAACGTAATATCCCCAGGTGGCCGGATGATGCTTCACCAAGTTTACAAAGTAAGCAATCAAACAATAATTATCCAGACAATGAGACTCTGCGGCCAATTCCGGATAAGATGTTATCATCCAATCTTTAGATTTTTTAGTCTCGTATTGTAAAGCCCAAATAACTTTCATACCCACTGACTTTGCTCGATCCGCATAGGCAATTTGAGAAGCAGAGTTACTGTATAGTTGTCCATAGTTTAAGATCAACCCAAACCCTTTTGCTCCCAATGTATCCAGGTGATTCAGGCAGTCCGGATAACTGGGCACGCAACTATCATATAAACCTTGCGGCGGGAGAATGATTGGGGAGTGTTTAATGGTTGGAGATGGTACTATCACTTCAGTGGTTGGCATTGGATTACTGGTGGAGGTAGGCCGAATAGCCGCGACCGCAGTGGGGAAAAGCACTGAAGAACTGGTTTCAACAGTTGTTCCGGTCTGATCGACTGAGCATGCCATCAGCAAGAAAACGAGAGCAAGAATCAAATGCAAGATTTTCATTGGGAAAGTCTCTCTAAGCCAACTTCATGACTGCCGGTCAGGAGGGCACAGCACGGGGCGATATCCACCGAACTGACTACCTGCACGTTCTGTCCAATCTTGAAACCGCGCAGCCGCAATAAAAAAGCCTTAAAGCCATGCATGCGCGTCTCAGACAAAAGGGAAAACAAAAATTGAATGATATAAGACCACATAGGTGTACCAGGGTTAGATTCTCTTAAATCGTCCCCTCAGGTAGATTGCATACGGGATCAACATACAAGGAATGGAAACCGCAAATTGTGCCCAAATCAATCCGGGCAGGCCGGAAGTCCTTGTGAAATATACTTTTGCAATCGTGGCTATAACAGCAGT
>Ga0105104_10001974_pt1 | contig 15180 bp, 14 predicted proteins | sample PPLLaktember2015_3_FD_87034 | JGI IMG/M metagenome (GOLD analysis project Ga0105104, IMG submission 87034) | Freshwater sediment microbial communities from Prairie Pothole Lake near Jamestown, North Dakota, USA - PPLs Lake P7 Core (6) Depth... | ecosystem: Environmental > Aquatic > Freshwater >... | reverse complement strand
TGACCTCGGCGGCGGCACGTTCGACATCTCCATCCTCGAGCTGGTGGAGGGCGTGTTCCAGGTGAAGTCCACCGGCGGAGACTCCGCGCTCGGCGGGGACGACTTCGACCGGGCGATCGCCGCCCGCTTCCTCGAGACGCACGGGGTCGCAAACCCGGATGCCGCCCAGGTCACGGAGCTGCTCGCCGTGGCACGGGAGGCCAAGGAGACGCTGACCCGGCAGGAGACGACCGAACTGTCGGCGCTGGGGAAGTCCTTCCGCGTGAGCCGCGCCGAGCTGGAGGCGTGGATCTCTCCCCTGCTCCAGCGGACCGGCGTCGCCTGCCGGCGGGCGCTGAAGGACGCGGGCATCACCCGGGAGGAGCTGGACGGCGTCATCCTGGTCGGCGGGAGCACCCGGGTCCCGGCGGTCCGGAGATTCGTGGCCCAGATCTTCGGGAAGGACCCCCTGGGAGACATCGACCCCGACCAGGTGGTGGCACTCGGCGCGGCCGTGCAGGCGGATCTGCTCACCAACCGCGAGCGGCAGGACGAGGTGCTGCTGCTCGACGTCATTCCCCTCTCGCTGGGGCTGGAGACGATGGGCGGGGTGGCGGAGAAGCTCATCCCCCGGAACAGCGCCATTCCCACCGCGGCGGCGCAGGTCTTCACCACCTTCCAGGACGGCCAGAACGCGCTCGACGTGCACGTGGTGCAGGGCGAGCGGGAGCTGGTGACCGACAACCGATCCCTGGCGCGTTTCCGGCTCTCGGGCATCCCGCCGATGCCGGCCGGGATGGCGCGGGTGGAGGTGCGGTTCGAGGTGAACGCCGACGGCATCCTCTCGGTCTCGGCCAAGGAGCTGAGCACCGGGGTGAGCCAGGCGATCACCGTGAAGCCGACTCACGGGCTCACCGACGAGGAGATCGAGCAGATGCTGCTCGACTCGATCGAGCATGCCGAGGAGGACATCCACGCCCGGCAGCTCCGCGAGCAGCAAGTGGAGGCCGACCGCATCCTCCACGACGCGCGGAAGCAGCTGGTCGCGTTTTCCGACCTGTTGCCCGAGGACGAGCGCCGCGAGGTGGAGGCGGCCGTCGGCCGGGTGGCGGAGCTCCGGGAGTCGACGACCGATTCGCAGGCGCTGGCGGATGCGATCAAGGCGCTGGACGACGTCTCGCGCCCCTTCGTCGAGCGGATCATGAACCGCGCCGTCGGAACCCTGCTCGAGGGCCGCCGGGTCGACGAGGTCTAGAGTGCTCCGACCCGGGCATGCTGAGCGCTGTGGCCTCGCCGGGCTCACCACACCCGGGCCGGAGCACTGACATGCCTCGCGTCCGGTTCCGGAGCCCCTTCGACGACGTGACGGTCGAGGTCCCGGAGGGGACCAGCATCCTCGACGCGGCCGAGAAGTGCGGAGCCACGGTGGGCCACGCCTGCGGCGGCGTCTGCGCGTGCTCCACCTGCCACGTCTGGGTCAGGAAGGGGCTCGAGTCGCTCTCCGAGCAGGAGGACGCCGAGGCCGACCGCATGGACCAGGCCTTCGACGTGCGTTCCTACTCCCGGCTCTCCTGCCAGTCGCTGGTCGGGAGCGAGGACGTGGAGGTGGACATCACGCAGGAGTCACTCCAGGCCTTCCTCGACGAGAACCCCGACCTCCGGCACCGCCTCGAGGCCGAGGGGAAGTGGCCCTTGAAACGCTAGCCGCCTCCTCCTATAAGCCCCGACTCCGCACCGCCCAGGTGGTGGAATTGGTAGACACACTAGATTCAGGGTCTAGCGCCGCGAGGCATGGAGGTTCGAGTCCTCTCCTGGGCACTCTTCACCGCAGGGTCAGCGCCGGCGCTCCGAGTCTCGCGTCGAGCGCGATGATCGGCAGCGCCTGACGCCCGATCCGCGCGAGCACGCGCCGGTGCGTCGCGATCGGGAAGCCCCTCACCTCGACGTACGCGCGCCACACATGGGCGCCGCGCGCCCAGGAGCTGATGATCTCCGCGACGTAGTCGTGGCGGACGATGAGCCCGTCGACGGCGAAGTGGATCGTCTGGACCGCGGAGTGGGTATGCAGCGTGGGCGGGAACCGTACGGTCAGCGCGTGGGCCGCGCCGCTCTGCCCTGATCTCGAGACGGCCAGTGGCTCGGCCTCCCGCAAGCTCCAGGGTAGCGCGTGATAGTGCGTCAGCGCGTACCCGAAGAAGTACAGCGCATCGAGCGCTGACCAGCGCCGCCACTTCCGTATCCCGGAGAAGCTCGCGCGTTGCTCGACGGGCTCGGCATCCCCGAGCGCGACCCGACCCGCCTGGTAGATGCCCTGCTCTCCGGGACGCGGGTAGTCCACGAACACCGCGCGCGCCCGCAGCGGCTCGAGGCGGATCAGCCGGGGTAAGCCGAAGGTCCGACCGTTGCCCTTGAGCCAGGGGAGCATGCCGGAGAGGGAAATCACCGGGAGATCGATGGCCTGGATCATCGACCAGCGCTCGCCGCCATGCCGGGCGATGGCCGTCTCGATCAGGGTCCGTGCCTGTCGGTCCATGAGGATGTCGCGCCGGGGGGAGCGCGAGCTCTCCCGGGGCGGCATCTTCGACCAGCGGCATTCGCGCCGCGAGCCACGCTCGCCGCTCTGCCGTGCGGATCAGGAACTGCCGCGGCCGCTCACCACGGCGGGAACGGTCTTCAGCAGCAGATTGATGTCCTGACCCATGCTCCAGTTATCGATGTACTGGAGGTCGAGGTACATCCAGTCCTCGAATGCCACCTCGTTCCGCCCGCTGATCTGCCACAGGCAGGTGAGCCCCGGGGGGACCGACAGCCGCCGGTGCTGCCAGGGCTCGTACTGCGCCACCTCCTGCGGCACCGGAGGGCGCGGGCCGACCAGGGTCATGTCGCCGCGGAGCACGTTCACCAGCTGCGGCAGCTCGTCGATGCTGTACTTGCGGAGGATGCGTCCCAGCGGCGTGACCCGCGGGTCACGCTTCATCTTGAAGACCGGGCCGGCCTGCTCGTTCTGCGCCGCGAGCTTCGCCTTGAGCGCCTCGGCGTCCGCCACCATCGAGCGGAACTTCAGCATGTGGAACTTCTTCCCGTGGAGCCCCACCCGCAGCTGGCGGAAGAAGATCGTGCCTGGAGAGGTGAGCTTCACCAGCGCCGACACCACCAGGAGGAAGGGGAACAGCACCCAGAGGGCAGCCGCTGCGCCGGCAATGTCCACGAGTCGCTTCAGCACCCGCTGATCGGGCTGCACCCGGTCGGTGACGTAGTGGAGGAATCCGTCGGCCACGGCCTTGTTCGCCACGGGCTGCGCTCGTCCGAGCCGCACCGTGTACGCCGGCAGCGCGAACGGAACGCCGATGGTCTCGCAGGTCCCGACCGCGGCCTGCAGCGCCCCGTTCTGGAGGTGGGGGAGCCCGCAGAGGTAGACCTCGTCGACGGCCTCCTTCTGGAGCACCCGGGAGAGGTCGATGGACTCGCCGACGTACCGACCCCGCAGCGGCTCGGGCACCTTCTCCCCGGGCCAGCTCAGGTAGCTGCACTGGGCGCGGCGAGTGGCGAGGTCCTCGCCGGTGATGCGGCCCAGCGCGCCGGTGCCGACGATCAGGAGCTGGCGCGGAGGACTGGTCCGCGCGCGCAGGTAGGCGAACACGGTGAGGCGGAGCAACACCTGCGCGGGGAGCGCCAGCGCCAGCAGCGTCAGCACGTCGGGCTGCGGACCGGGAAGCAGATGGCCACCGACTCCGAGCACGGTGGCCACGGAGAGAAGGTTCACCAGCGTGAGGACCACGTCCTCCCAGGCCGCGCGCTCGGCGGCGTGCGCGTAGTAGTGCGCCACGGAGCTGGTGGTCCAGAAGACGATCAGCGCGGAGAGCGCCCAGAAGCCGCGCAGCACCAGCGGTCCGTGCGTCGCCGCCGCGGTGCTTGCGGCGAGAACCGCGAGATCGAGCGCGAGACCGAACTTGGCCGCAGGCGTCGGCGCGAAGCGATGAATGCTGATCGACACCAACCACTCTCCAGCGCGCGAGAACGGAAGCGCGTTCCACCGAGTCAGTTCAAAAGCGACGCGGCAGTCTTTCGCACCACGACGGAGCACACAAACGCCTTCTGTGTGAATCCGCATGAGGTAGCGCACACCCATGGGGTCCAAAGCACCCTGTCCGCTCGCCGGGGGAGAGCGCGCGCGTGCCGTTCGGGTGACGCGCGCGAGACCTCGTTCGCCCGGATCGCCAAGCCTGCCGCGGACGCCGGTCTTCGAGATCCTCTAATGCCGCGAACCGGCCGGCTGCTCGTTGCTGCTGCTTGCGCGCACATGGTACGTGCCCGCCACATGCGTACCGCCCGTGCCGTGGGGAGCGCGCTGTCCGTCCTCGTTCTCGGTGCCTGCGCCGCCGGCGGGCCCTACACCCCGGTGAGCGCCTACGAGGAGCCCCCAGCCCCGGCGACCCCGGCGGGCTACGTCATCCAGCCCGGCGACGTGCTGCAGGTCAGGGTCTTCAACCAGCCGGACATGTCCGCCCGGGCCAAGGTTCGCGACGACGGGAAGGTCTCCATCCCCTTCCTGAACGACGTGGTGGCCGCCGGCTTCACTCCCAATGCACTCGCGCAGCAGCTTCAGCAGCGGCTCAAGGAGTTCATCAACTCCCCGGTGGTGACCGTCTCGCTCGAGGAGGCCCGTCCCTTCTCGGTCTCGGTGCTCGGCGAGGTGAACAAGCCCGGGGTCTACGCGGTCCCTGTCGGCGCGGGCGTGCTCCAGGCGCTGGCCGCCGCCGGGGGCTTCACCCAGTACGCCTCGCGGGACCGGATCTTCGTCGTCCGGGAAACACCCCAGCGAGCGCGGATCCGCTTCCAGTTCGAAGAACTGACCCAGGCCACGGGAAAGGCTGCCACCTTCCGGCTCCGGGCCGGGGACACCGTGGTCGTGGAGTGACGGGCAGATGCTTCTCGCGCCCTTGGGGATTCTCGCCGCCCTGCTGACGGGGGCGGCGGAGCCCGACAAGGACGCGTCCCTCGAGGCGGTCATCGACCGGCCGGAACCGGTGCGGTTCGAGCTCGGCGCCCGCCTCGAGTTCCGCGCCGGGCAGCCGGACAGCTCCACCCCGGGGACCGCGATCACTGATCTGGAGATCGACCCGCTGGCGGCGCTCCGGGTCCCTCTCCGAACCGGGAGCCTGACGGTGGCCTACGAGCCGCGGGTCTTCATCCTCCTCCGGGAGCCGGTCGGGGAGGCCGTGCAACAGGTCTCGTACCTCCACCGGGGCCGTCTGGTCTTCGAGGTGCAGCCCGCTCCCCTCTGGCGCTTCTTCATCGAGGGGAGAGGCGCGTACGGCGAGTACGACTTCCAGCCCCTCAGCACGGTGATTCCCCAGTCCGGGGGAACGGGGCTGCCCCCCGACCAGCCCTCGAGGCCCGGAGCTCCTCCGACCGCCCCCACCCCTACCCCGGGCGTGAGCACGCTTCCCGGGGAGCGATTTCTCCGGGTGGTCGACCTGCACGCCATCACCGGGGTCGTCGCGAACCTCTCGCCCAGGGTCTCCTGGCTGTTCTCCGGGGGGTACGACTACTCGGGAGGTGCGGACGCCACGTCTCGGACCCAGCTGCCGCTCCAGAAGGGGCCCCGGGGGCTCACCGGCGCGCTCTGGTCCGTGACCCGCAACGACAGTCTCGCCTTCCTCCTCGAGGCCTCCCACAGCCGGTTCAGCAGCGGCCCGCAGGCGACCCTCGGCAGCCTGACCAGCACCTGGAGCCACGTCTGGAGCCGCACGGTCGCGACCGACCTGATCGGCGGGATCGGGGGATTTCACTCCGACCTCCCCGCGGTGCAGACCAGCCCCGCCCGGACCGAGGACAAGCTCCTCCCGGTGGCCGGCCTGGGGCTCCGCCATGCGTGGCTGACCCGGTGGGCGTCGTGGAAGAACAGCCTCACCTTCCTGGCGGCCCCCCTCCCGGATCAGATCAACGGGCTGGTCTACGAGCGGCTCAGCGCCGTGCTCCGGAGCACGCTCGCCCCGGGAGACAAGGTCCTGCTGGACGTGAGTGGCGGGGCATCGGCCAGCATCGGGGCGCCCCAGCGGGATGCCCGGGTCGAGGCGAAGGGAACATTCCTCTTGGCACCTCAGTTCGGGTTCTCGGTCGGGGCCCGGGTGGCCTGGCTCGAGGGGTCGACCCTGCTCCCCACCGGGTTCGGGTGGCTGTGCTTCGTGTCCATCGGGACGTACGCCGGGAGCCCCGTGCTCGGGGCGCCAATGTGACCCACCCCCCGGTCGTCCCCGGGGTGGGCTGGCGAAGTCTCGCGTCGTCTGGCTGAATCATCGCTCGAGGAGAGGGAATGGCCGCGCGAAAGGCCTTGGTCGTCGAAGATCATCCGGATGCACGGGCGCTGGTTCGCACCTACCTGATGGCCATGGGCCTGGAGGTGGTGGACGTCGCCGAGGGTCGTTCGGCGATCCGGGTCCTGCAGGCGAGCCGTCCGGATCTGGTCTGCCTCGACTTGATGCTCCCCGAGCTGAGCGGGTTCGAGGTGTGCGAATTCATGCGCGCCAGTCCCGAGCTGAGGGACGTCCCGATCCTGGTGATGAGCGCCCGGGCCAAGCCGATGGATCGCGCCTTCGCCGAGGAGGTGGGCGCGACGGCTTACCTGGTGAAGCCGTTCAAGCGCAGCGAGTTCAGCCGCGCGGTCGACCTGTGCATGAAGCAGGGGGAGCAGCGAGGCGTCTCTTGACGGTGGAGAAGAACCGGGGACCTCCGGCCGATCCCGACGAGTTCCAGCTCATCGACGTCAAGGAGCTCAAGCAGTGGGTGCAGTTCGTCCTGCACTCGGTGCGGCGGAGGAAGTGGGTGGCCCTCGGGGTCTGGGCGCTCACCGTCGCCGTCGCGCTGGCGATGCTCGCCATCCTTCCGCGCACGTACCACGTGGACGCCCAGCTGCTCACCCAGCGCCACACGGTGATGCCCGCGCTCGGCAACCCCGGGCGGACGGTCCCCACCGAGGCCAACGTCCCTACCCGCGCGGCGGCGGAGACGGTGCTCGGTCACGACAACCTCCTCTCTCTGATGAAGCAGACCGATCTCCTCAAACACTGGGAGCGGAGCCGGACGCCGGTCCTGCGCCTGAAGGACTGGGTGGTCAGGAGCGTGACCAATCCATCCGAGGAGGACCGGGTGAACGCGATGCTCGGTTTCCTGCAGGATCGCTTCAACATCACCACCGTCGAGTCCACCATCACCATCGGCATCGACTGGCCGGATGCGCAGATGGCCTACACCCTGGTGGACAACGCCCTGCAGAACTTCCTCGAGCAGCGCCACTCGGCCGAGGTGTCGAGCATCGCCGAGACCATCACCATCCTCGAGAGCCATGCCACCGAGCTGCGAGAGCAGATCGACACCGCCATGGAGGACATCAAGCGCGGCCAGGCCGGCGGCGCCAAGAGCGAGCCCGAGCCCGCGGCGTCCGTACCCCGGCGCGACCCCGGTCAGGACGCGCTGAGGACGCGAGCCGCGGAGGTGAAGGTCCTGATCGAGGCCAAGCGGCGGGCGATCAACGAGCTGGACGATTTCCGGCGGCGCCGTCTGGCCGAGCTGCAGACCGAGCTCTCCCAGAAGCGGCAGGTCTACGCCGACGCCCATCCCGCCGTGGCCCAGGTGCTCCAGAGCATCGCCGCGCTGCAGGATGACTCGCCGCAGCTGGCGGTGCTCCGCAAGGAGGAGCGGGAGCTTCAGGCCGAGTACGACAAGGTCTCGCAGCGGCGGTCCGAGGCGGCATCGGCCGGAGGCGACCGGGGGCGTGAGGTGGGCACTCGCAAGCGGGCGTCCGACCCGCTCGAGCCGGACGTCCAGGGCGAGTACAGCCGGACGCGGCTGCGGTTCGCGATGGAGAAGTACGACACGCTCCTCGACCGCCTGAACAGCGCACGCATCGAGCTGGACACCGCCCGGGCCGCGTTCAAGTACCGTTACGCCATCGTCCGTCCACCCCAGCTTCCCAAGCGACCGGTGAAGCCCAAGGTGCCGGTCCTCGTCGGCGGTGGAATGCTGGCCGCCACGGTGCTGGCGGTGATTGCCGCCGTGCTGGCCGATCTCCGCTCCGGGCGGATCCTCGAGACCTGGCAAGTGGAGCGGACGCTGGGCCTCCACGTGCTCGGGGAGCTCCCCCGCCCTTGAGTGATCCGGGGGTTGGCTTGATCTCCCCCGACTCCGGCCGTATTCAGGGACGCTGGACGCCGCGCCCCCTCGTGGGCTGGGAGCGCCGGGGTCTCCGGTGCGGGCGGCCGGAGGGCGTGCGCGCGAGATGAGCCGGTCCAACATTTTCAAGCTCGCCGACGCCGCTCCGGTCGAGGCCGCGACGTGGCCGGGACCTCCCTCGCTGTCGATGCAGCAGCTGTGGTTCACCATCCAGCGCCTGCAGTGGGCGTCGCTGGTGGTCGTGCCGGCGGACGGGACCAGCTCGGCCGAGGAGTTCGGTCGGCCCCTCTACGAGGTCGGCAAGCTGGCGATGGGAGATCGGCTCCGCCTGCTCGACGCGCGCGAGCTGAAGGCCGACCGGACCGCATCCCTGATCCTGGACATGACCGGGGCCAATCGTCCCCACAACGCGGGCTCGCGGGAGTGGAGCGAGCGGGTGGTGGTGATGATCGAGTCCGTCCTCGCCGCGCCCTCGGCCATCCCGGTCGCGCTCGCCGCCGACGCCGCGATCCTCGGGATCGAGCTGGGGAAGACCTCGCTCGCCGGTGCGCGCGAGACGATCTCGCTCGTCGGCGCTCATCGCTTCCTGGGCTGCGTCACCCTCGCCCCGCCCTGACACCGTCCCCGGGCCCGGAGCCTCCGGCAGGTGAATTCCTCCAACGTCCAGCGGGTCCCCGAGACGGCCGCGTCCCCGTCGGTCCCGGCGGAGCCGGTGCAGGGCGCCTCCCTGGCCCGGAACGCGCTGCATCTGGTGACCGGCCAGGTCCTCACCATGGTGCTGGGCGTCGTGTTCAGCGCCGCGCTCGGCCGGACGCTCGGCGCCGGGGACTTCGGCCTCTACTTCGTCATCAGCTCGTTCGCCGCGTTCGCCCTGGTGGTGGTCGACTGGGGGCAGCAGTACTTCGGCATCCGGGAGGTCGCGCGCGCACCGGAACGCGGGGGTGAACTGCTGGGGACGGGGCTCGTGCTCCGGGCCGTCGGGACCGCGCTGGTCTGCCTTCCTACCGGCCTGAGCGCCTGGGCGCTGGGCTACGACCGGAGGACCATCGTCTTCGCCGTCGCCTTCGTCGCCCTCAACCTCCCCCTGTTCCTCGCCCAGAACTTCGGCGTCGTGTTCCGCGGCCGGGACCGGATGGGGCTGGACGCCACCGTGTCGGTCACCAACCGGGCCGCCGGGCTGGTGCTGGCGCTCGGGGCCCTGGGTCTCGGGCTCGGGCTGGGCGGGGTGGTGGTGGCGCAGGGCCTGGCCGGGATGGTGGCCCTGGCGATGGCGCTCCGCCTCTACCGGCGAGTGGACACGGGCCCGCTCCAGTTCTCCGCCGCCACCGCCCGGGAGATCCTGACCGGAGGCACGGCCATCGTCACGATGACCCTGACCTCCAACGTCCAGCCGTACATCGACGCGGTCCTGCTGTCGCGCCTGGTGCCCAAGGACGCGGTGGGCTGGTACGCGGCGGCGAAGAGCATCATGGGCACGCTGCTCGCTCCCTCGCTCATCCTGGGGGCAGCGGCGTTCCCCCGGCTGTCTCGCAGCGCAGCGGACCCCGCCGCCTTCCGTCAGGAGCTGACCCTCGCCCGGCGTCCGATGATCTGGATGGCAGGGCTGGCGGGCGTGGGGACCTGGCTCTTCGCGGACGTCGCGATCCACGTGGTGTACGGCCAGCGGGCGTTCGGGCCGGCGGGGATCATCCTCAGCGTCTTCGGGATCGGACTCTTCCTCACCTTCATCGACGTGCTGCTGGGCACCTCGCTCACCGCGCTCGGCCGCTCCACGGCCTTCGCCACCGTGAAGGTCGGCGCGGTGGTGCTCGGCAGCGCGCTCGAGCTGTGGCTCATTCCCCACTTCCAGGCCCGGACCGGGAACGGGGGACTCGGGGTGGTGGTGTCGCTGGTGCTCTGCGAGGGGCTGATCTTCGCCGGGCTCCTCATTCTCATGCCCCGGGGCACGGCACGGCTGGGAATCCTCGCCGACACGGCGCGGGCAGCCGGTGCGGCGCTCGGGACGGCGCTGCTCCTCCGGCTGCTTCCGCCGCTCTCGCCGTGGCTGGGCATCCCCTTCTGCGTGCTCGTCTACTCCGCGGTCACCGCCGCGCTGGGCCTGCTCCGGCGGAGCGATCTGCTGGCGCTCCGCAGGATGCTTGGCCGCACGTCGGGGAGGTCATCCCAGACCTCGGCGGTGGAAACGGGACCCGCCCCGCTGCCCTGAACGGCAGCGGTGTGAATTCTCGCCGACGCGGCGTCTGTTCCGCGTGGCATTACCCGACTGGGGTTTCGATTGGTTAGAGTCCGCGCCGCAACGTCAGGAGACGGGCCCGCCGCACGCAGACCGCGCGGCGATCGCCAGGGGACACGATGAAGATCCTGTTGACCGGGAGCCGCGGATACATCGGCTCGGTGATGGCGCCGTTCCTGGTTCGCGCCGGGCACGAGGTGGTGGGCATCGACACCGATCTGTATCGCCGGTCGAGCTTCGGGGAGTGGAAGGACACCATCGAGACGTGGCCGAAGGACGTGCGCTCGCTCGAGACGAGGGACCTCGCCGGATTCGACGCGGTCATCCATCTCGCGGCGCTCTCCAATGATCCCCTGGGCGACCTCAACCCCCAGCTGACCTACGACATCAATCATCTCGCCTCGGTGCGCCTGGCGGCCCTGGCCAAGGAGGCCGGCGTCGCGCGCTTCGCCTTCGCTTCCTCGTGCAGCAACTACGGCGCCGCCGGCGACGCTCCAGTCAACGAGGAGTCGGAGCTGAACCCGGTCACTGCCTACGGTGAGTCCAAGGTCCGCGTGGAGCGCGACGTCATCAAGCTGGCGGACGACTCCTTCAGCCCCACCTTTCTCCGCTGCGCCACGGCCTACGGCGTCTCGCCCCGGCTGCGCTTCGACATCGTCCTCAACAACCTGGTCGCCTGGGCCTTCACCTCGGGGAAGGTGATGCTGAAGAGTGACGGAAGCCCGTGGCGGCCCATCGTGCACATCGAGGACATCAGCCGTGCCTTCCTCGCCGTGCTCAGCGTTTCTCGCGAGCGGGTGCACGCCCAGGCCTTCAACATCGGGCGCAACGATCAGAATTACCGGATCCGGGAGATCGCCGAGATCGTGAAGGAGACGGTGCCGGGCTGCGAGATCGCCTTCGCCGACGACGCCGGACCGGACAAGCGCAACTACCGCGCCGACTTCTCCAAGGTGGCCCGGCTCCTCCCCGAGTTCCAGCCCCAGTGGGACGCCCGCAAGGGAGCGAAGCAGCTCCACGACGCCTATCGCGCCATTGGCCTCGAGCTCTCGGACTTCGAGGGCCCGCGCTACCGGCGCATCGATCAGATCAAGCAGCTCATGGCTGCGGGCGAGCTTGGCCCGGACCTCCGCTGGAGCGACCGCCCGTGATCTTCACCGAGACCAAGCTGAAGGGCGCCTTCATCATCGACCTCGAGCGGCGGGAGGACGACCGGGGGTTCTTCGCCCGCGCCTTCTGCCAGAACGAGTTCTCCGCCCACGGACTGAAGCCGGTCATCGCCCAGGCCAACCTGGCCTTCAACAAGCAGAAGGGCACGCTGCGGGGGATGCACTTCCAGTATCCGCCCCACGCCGAGACCAAGCTAGTGCGGGCGACCCGCGGAGCGATCCTCGACATCATCGTGGACCTGCGGCCGGAGAGCCCGACCTACCTCCAGCACGTGGAGGTCGAGCTCACCGCCGACAATCACCGGGCCCTGTACGTTCCGGAGCGCTTCGCCCACGGCTACCAGGCGCTCGAGGATGCCACCGAGACCAGCTACCAGGTCGGTGAGTTCTACGCCCCCGGAACCGAGGGAGGGCTGTCTCCGTTCGATCCACGGCTCGGCCTGACCTGGCCGCTGCCGGTCTCGGTCATCTCGCCGAAGGACGCCGCCTGGCCGCCGCTCGATCAGGTCGGCGACGAGGTGAAGCGCAGGATGAGGGTGTCGCCATGATCATCGTCGACCGGGCGCTCAAGGCCCGCGAGGCAGAGGGAAAGCCGATCCGGGTGGGGATGATCGGAGCCGGCTTCATGGGCCAGGGGCTCACCAACCAGATCGAGAACAGCGTGCCCGGGATGCGGATGGCCGCGGTCTACAACCGGCATCCGGAGCGCGCCTTCCACGTCTACCGCTACTCGGGACGGGACCCGGTGGCCGCGGGCACGCAGTCGTCGCTGGACGAGGCGGTGCGCAACGGCCGTCCGGTGGTGGCCGAGGACCCGATGACCATCTGCCGCTCGCCGGAGATCGACGTGGTGATCGACGTCACCGGCTCGGTGGAGTTCGGCGCCCAGGTCATCCTCGAGGCCTTCGCCCACCGGAAGCCGGTGGTGCTGATGAACGCCGAGGTGGACGCCACCATCGGGCCCATCCTCCGGGTGTACGGCAAGAAGCACGGCGCCATCCTCTCCGCCTGCGACGGGGACGAGCCGGGCCTGCAGATGAACCTGGTCCGCTGGGTCCAGGGCCTCGGGCTCACGCCACGGGCGGTGGTCAACGTCAAGGGGCTGCAGGATGCCTACCGCAACCCCACCACCCAGAAGGGCTGGGCCGAGCGCTGGGGCCAGAACGCGGCGATGGTCACCTCGTTCGCCGACGGCTCGAAGATCAGCTTCGAGCAGACCATCGTGGCCAACGCCACCGGCTTCAAGGTGCTGTCCCGCGGGATGTCCCGCGGCCGCAAGTACGACGGCTCGATCATGGACGCCGCCCAGCTCTACGACGTGGAGCAGCTCCGGGCCCTCGGGGGCGTGGTCGACTACACGGTGGGGCCGCCGCTGATCAAGGCGTTCGTCCTGGCCGAGCATCCTGACCCGAAGCAACGGCACTACCTCGAGCTCTACAAGATGGGGACCGGGCCGCTGTACCCGTTCTGGGTGCCGTACCACCTGGTGCACTTCGAGACCCCGTTCTCCATCGCCCGGGTGGTGCTCTTCGGCGACGAGCTGGCACCGCCGCTCGGCGGGCCGGTGGTGGAGGTGTGCGCGGTGGCCAAGCGTGACCTCCAGGCCGGCGAGATCCTGGACGAGTACGGGATGTACTGCACCTACGGCGAGGCGGTGAACGTCGAGGAGATGAGCGCGGGGCAGTACCTCCCCGAGGGCCTGGTCGAGGGCTGCCGGTTGAAGCGCGCGGTGGCCAAGGACCAGGTGCTCACCTACGCCGACGTCGAGCTGCCGGAAGGCCGCATCGCAGACCGGCTCCGCGCCGAGCAGTACGTCCACTTCCGCGGCGAATCCTGGCTCCAGGAGCTCCTCGCGGGCCAGGGCCAGCCCCGTCCCCCTTCCCGGCCCGAGGTCCGCGCCCCCGGCGCATCAGTGTCCCCGGCCTGACGCCAACCAGGAGTCACGAGATGAAGGTGGTCATCTTCTGTGGTGGGCTGGGCATGCGGCTCCGGGAGTACTCGGAAGCCATCCCCAAGCCGATGGTCCCGGTGGGCTATCGGCCGATCCTCTGGCACCTCATGCGGTACTACGCCCACTTCGGGCACAAGGACTTCATCCTCTGCCTCGGCTACAAGGGCGACACCATCAAGCGCTACTTCCTCGATTACGAGGAGACGGTCACCAACGACTTCGTGATGCGCGAGGGGGGCAAGAAGATCGAGCTGCTGGGCAGCGACATCCACGACTGGAACATCACCTTCGTCGACACCGGGATGAATGCCAACATCGGCATGCGTCTCAAGGCGGTGCAGCCCTACGTCGAGAATGAGGAGCTGTTCCTCGCCAACTACAGCGACGGGCTCTCCGATCTTCCGCTGCCCGACGTCATCCAGTTCCTCCATTCGCGCCCCGAGGCCGTGGCCTGCTTCACCGGGGTGGCGCCCACCAGCAGCTTCCACCTGGTGAACGTCGGCGAGGGCGGGCTGGTCCAGAGCATCAGGCACGTGAAGGAGACCGGGATGCGGGTGAACGGAGGCTTCTTCGTCTTCCGTCCCCAGCTCTTCGAGTGGATGAACGAGGGCGAGGAGCTGGTCCAGGAGCCCTTCCAGCGGCTGGCCAAGGCCGGGAAGCTGCTCTCCTACAATTACGACGGCTTCTGGGCCTGCATGGACACCTTCAAGGAGAAGCAGCTCCTCGAGGATCTCTACTCCCGCGGCCAGGTGCCCTGGGAAGTGTGGAAGACCGCGGCCCGCTCGCTCCCCGGCCGCAAGAGCGCCTGACGATGCAGCGGCTGTCGCTGTCCGTGGGGGGATCGGCGCGGCGCATCCTCGCGCTCGGCGCGCACTCCGATGACATCGAGATCGGCTGCGGGGGGACGCTGCTCCGGCTCGTTCAGGAAAGCCGGGAGCTCGACGTCACCTGGGTGGTCTTCTGCTCCACCCCGGAGCGGGCGCGCGAGGCGGAGGCCTCGGCGGAGCAGTTCCTCGACGGGGCGGCGCACCGGCGCATCGTCATCAAGTCCCACCGCGATGGCTTCCTCCCCATGGACTGGGCGGCGGTGAAGGAGGAGTTCGAGCAGCTGAAGCGCGAGGTCTCGCCCGATCTCATCCTCACCCACTACCGGGAGGACCGGCACCAGGACCATCGCGTCGTCTCCGAGCTGACCTGGAACACCTGGCGGAACCATCTCATCTGGGAGTTCGAGATCCCGAAGTACGACGGAGACTTCGGCAGCCCGAATCTCTTCGTGCCCCTCAGCGCGGCGACCCTGGAGCGAAAGATCGCTCTCGTGCTGAAGGCCTTTCCCACCCAGGCCGGCAAGGCCTGGTTCACCGCCGATCTCTTCCACGCCGTGGCCCGCATCCGGGGCATGGAATGCCAGGCCGAGGAGCTGCTCGCCGAGGCCTTCTACGTGCGGAAGCTGGTGGTCTGATCAGCGCCGATCGCCTGCGGCCCGCGCAGGACCGGGCTCGGGCACCTGGACGGCGGGGGCCACCCGCTCCAGCCAGCACTCGCGCCAGTAAGGGTAGATCTCCCGCGAGCAGAACCAGCGCCGGAGGCTGTGGTTCCCCGAGCAGACCACCCCCTCCAGGGTGATGGCCTCGTTCTTCAGCTCGACCATCTTCCCGTCCTGGTCGTTGATGAAG
>Ga0105104_10001972_pt1 | contig 15206 bp, 10 predicted proteins | sample PPLLaktember2015_3_FD_87034 | JGI IMG/M metagenome (GOLD analysis project Ga0105104, IMG submission 87034) | Freshwater sediment microbial communities from Prairie Pothole Lake near Jamestown, North Dakota, USA - PPLs Lake P7 Core (6) Depth... | ecosystem: Environmental > Aquatic > Freshwater >... | reverse complement strand
TCTGCGACCTCCGGCCTCCGCGGGTCGGACGGGCTCACCTCCTGCTCCTCCGGTGCGGGGATGGTTCCGCCGAGGATCGACGGGAGCGGCAGGCGAAGCCCGATCGGCCCGTCGCCCGGGAGGAGGAAGAGGCGGCCGCGGCGGAACTTCCACCGGTCGGTGACCCACTGGCCCTTTCGCCGGGCCAGCGGCAGCACGTAACCGACCTCGCTCTTCAGCCCGCGCCGGAGCACGCGTGCGAGCCGGCGCCGTTCCTCGGGATCGTCGAGGTCCGCGGTGAGCGCGTCCACCTCCGGTGGCAAGGCGGCCTCGCTCTCCACGAAGTGCCAGGGGTCCTCGAAGGCGGCGAGGACGCCCGCCGGGAGGCCCAGACGGCGGGCCAGCTGTTCCATGACCTGCTGCACGTCCTCGAGGCCGGAAGTGCATGGGGATGGCCCGACATCGCCGTTCCAGAGGGGCTGACCATCGCTCCGGCAGACGAGCTCCAGCGTCCAGCGGGGAAGGCTTTCCCCGGGGTAGTGCTTGCCCTGACCGGCGAGGAGCGCAGCGCCCGGCATCATCCGGCGGCGAAGCTCGGCACAGAGCCGCACTCCCTGGCTCCACTTCGAGGGGCTGAGGGCTGCCTCGTTCCACTCCGGGGCGTCCGCATGCTCGCGGGAGTTGAAGGTCGGCTCGCCGCCGCTGGTGAGGTGGAGACCGGAGGCGACGAGCTGCTGGTCGGCGCGGTCGGCCGAATCGAGCAGGGAGCGGTAGACCTCGTCGGGGAACGGTGCCGTCGGCCGTGGCTCGTGGCCCAGCCGTCCGATGCGCATCTCGAAGGTCACGTCGCTCGAGGCGCAATCCGACGTGCCCTCCACGGGAGACGCCAGCTCCGGGCTGGCAGAGCAGGCCAGCGGGACGTGGCCCTCGCCGCAGAGCAGTCCGCTGGTGGCGTCGAGCCCGATCCATCCAGCCCCGGGGAGGAAGACCTCGGCCCAGGCGTGGAGGTCGACCACGTCGCGGCCGACGCCCTTCGGCTCGTCGGGGAGCATCCCCTCGTCGGCGAGCTGGACCAGGTAGCCGCTGACGAAACGTGCCGCGAGGCCCCGGGCCCGCAGCAGCGCGACCATCAGGACGGCCGAGTCGCGGCAGCTGGCCCGGCCCTCGAGGAGGGTGTTCTCCGGCGTCCAGACCCCCGGCTCGTCGCGGAGGATGTAACGCACGCGGCGGTTCACGGCCTGGTTGAGCGTGGTGAGCAGCTGGAGGCTCGGGCCCGACGTGGGCAGCGCCGCATCGAGCTCGCGGAAGCGAGGTCCCTCCTCGTACGCGGCAGTCTGCCGCATGAGGAACGGTGCCAGCGCCTCCCGGAGCGGGGCGGGGTAGGAGAACGGGACGGACTCGGCGATCTGATCGAGGAGGAAGTCGAACGGGTTGATGGGGCGGATCTCCAGCGCCACCTCGACCTGGAGCTCGAGCGTCTCGACCCGCGTGTCGCGGCGGAAGGAGATGCGCGCCACCCGGTTCCCGTACGGGTCCTGCTGCCAGCGCAGGTCCGCCGGCGGCGAGACGTGGAGGCCGTAGCTCTCCACGCGCGCGCGGGTGTGGTCTGCGGGGCGGAGCCGGATGAGATGGGGACCGAGGCTCGCCGGGCGGGCGTACCGGTAGCGAGTTCGGTGCTGGATCAGCAGGCGCATGAAACGCCTGCCACCTTACCGCGGAGACGTCCGTCCCGACGGCTGACATTCCCGAGGAAGCCCGCGGAGTTAACGACGCGAGCAGGCCGACCGGTCGGTGGGGCCTCCGGGCGGGACCTCCCGCGGGACCCACTCCGGCAGCCGAGCCGGGCAGCCGGCGAACCGTCACTGGAGCAGCGCCGGCCACGACTCGATGAGGCACTCCTGTGGGTCGCGCTTGCTGATCCCGTCCAGGTACAGCGTTCCGTCCAATCCCACGCTCGCCGCCGAGAGGTCACATGCTCCCGGCGTGGGATCGCCGCACGAGGCCTCGACCCAGCCGCAGGACTCCCCGCTGGAGGTCACGATCTCCAGCCCGGTTCGCGTCTCGGTGCCGGCGAAGGTGGTGCCGTGGAAGACGGCCCAGCCGCGCCCGCCCCGGATGGAGAACACCCGCGTCTCCCGTCGCTGGTCCAGCCAGCACGGGGGAACATCGAGCTGCGGATCCAGATCGTGGACGATGACCCAGCCCCGTATCGAGTGAGCCGGGGAGATCCCGAAGGCGAGCGAGCCGCCCGGAAGCTCGAAACTCGGACCGATCGCCGCGCGGCTGGAGAAGATGCCCTGGGTCTCGCCGGTGCTGGCGATGCGCCCCTGCTCGTCGAGCCACACCACACGGACCTGGAAGGCGTCCACCGCCACGACGGCCATCACGTGCCCGGCGCCGTTCGGATAGACCTGCGCGTCGCTCGGCTCGGCGACGATCGAGGTCGGGATCGGTGTGGACCAGAGGATCGATCCACTCTCGTCGCGCCGTGTGATCCGGAGCGGCTCGGTGAGCTTCCGTCCATCGAGCGTGTAGAGAGTGCCGCCCTCGGCGATCACGGTGCCCCCGTCGGGCATCGCCGCGGCGGAGCGGGCCATCCCCACTGCACGCTCGGACAGCGCCCCAGTCCCGTCGAGCGTGAGCAGGGTTCCCTGCGCGTCGCCGTCGAAGCGGACGACACCCGCCCCGTGCGCGAGCGGCACGGTGAAGAAGAAGGCGGTCGTGCTCTGCGGCGGGCTCCGGACCAGCCCTCCGTCCGGCGAGAGGAGGTCGAGCTCGAGCTGGCTCACCCGCCGGTTCTGGTCCTGGTCGAGCGTCCGCATCACCCCGAGGACGCCGTCCCGGTCGCCGCCGAACGGCCCGGGCATGCAGACCGGGTCGGCGGGCGAAGCCAGCGGCGGGCCGAGGGAACGGTGCGGCGGATCGAGCGGCCGCGGGGGCAGGAGCTCCTCGCAGGAGGCGACGGGAGGCTCGGGCGTGGGCCGGCAGGTCGGCACACCGCCGTCGCTGGTGCTGCCACCGTCACCACCGCCGGCGTCGGGTTCGCCGCAGCCGCCGTCACCGCCGCCCGCGTCGGGTTCGCCGCTGCCGCCGGTGCCCGCGTCGCTCCCGCCGGAATCGGGGGTCCCCGGCTCGGACACGCCCGCATCCACCAGACCGGAGTCCGGGGACGAAGGAGCTCCGCCATCCGGGGCCGAGGGAAGCCCGGGCTGTCCGCCGCCCGGGACGGTGCTCGCCCGACCCCCGCCGGTCCCCCCGCATGCCACCACCAGGAGGGCAGCTGCCGCCCCCAGGCACGCCCCTCGCCTCACGACCTCCTCCGTGCGAGGCGTCGCGAACAGCCGCACGACCCTCGCTTGCCCGAGGTGGGGACGGGAATCCTCGCCGGCAATTGTCCTGAAGGAGAACCCGGCACCGGCGAGGCCGCGACGATTGCCGCGAGAATGGATGCGGGAGCAGCAGCACCGTCCGGAAGCGGGGGCTCGGGTCAGCGGTAAACGAGGACCGGAATCTTCGAGTGGGTGAGGACCTTGCTGGTCTCGCTGCCGAGGATGAGCCCGGTGACGCCGCCGCGCCCGTGCGAGGCCATGAAGATCAGATCGCAGCCGCGCTCCTTCGCGGTGGCGATGATCGCCTCGAAGGGGTGATTGCTCACGGTCCGAAGCGTCTCCACCGGTACGCCGATCGCGGCCGCGCTCATCTTCACCCGCTCCAGCGTCTTCTCCGCGCGAGCGGCCTGCGCCTTCTCGTACTCGGGCTCGGTCGCCACGAGGATCATCGGCTCGGTGCCGATGAACTGGAACGGCGGCGTCACGGTGAGCGCCGTCACCCTGGCGTCGAGCGCCCTGGCCAGGGTGAGGCCCGCGGCCTCGGCCCTCGAGGAGAGATCCGATCCGTCGGTGGGAATCAGAACGTGCTTGTACATGGCGACCTCCGTTCGTGCCGTATCGCAGCGGGCGGAGGCCGCAAGTAAACCAGCGGCCTACGCGCAAACCTTGCGCGATTCAGGCCGCCGGAGATGGCGACGGCTTCTGCAGCGGCACCGCCCGCAGCGGTTGGCCGAACTGACGCCACTCCTCGAGCCGGCACGACCAGACCAGCTTTCCGTCGTGAACGGTCATGTCCGGACAGCCGTCGCACATGTTGTCCCGACCGTCGGGACCGAGATCGATGGGCTGGATGACGAGGACGGACTGTATGTGTTGGCGCCGCAATGCCGCCCGGGGGCTGGTGAGGGCCGATCGGGCCCACGCTCTCGCCGCTGCGCGTGCGCTCCTTCCACGCCCTGGTGGTGAGCGCCGCGGGCCGTCACTTCGCGGCCATCGCGCTCGCGGTGTCTCCGCTTGCCATCGGATGACGAGCGCCGGCGGCTACGCTAGCCGCGCCTTGAGATGGTCCCCCACCCGGAGCGCGTTGGCGACGATGGTGAGCGCCGGATTCACCGCCGCGCTGGAGGGGAAGAAGCTCCCGTCCACGACGTAGAGATTGTCCACCTCGTGCGCCCGGCAGTTCACGTCGAGCGCCGAGGTCCCCGGGTCACGCCCGAAGCGGATGGTGCCGTTCTGGTGCGCCACGCCGGCCAGCGGGATGCGCTGGCCGAGGAAGACGTTTCGCGAGAAGAGGCCCTGGTAGCAGGCCTTGCCGTGCGCGGGGCACGTCCCCCTTGCCTGCAGGAACGCCTCGAGTGTCCGGATGAGCTGCTTGTGTCCGTCCTGGTTGTTGGGCTCGTAGGAGAGGACGACGTTCCCCTCGCGGTCGAGCGTCACCCGGTTCTCGGGGTCCGGCAGATCCTCGGAGGTCAGCCAGAAGTCGAGCGAGTGCCTCGCCATCAGCTCCAGCGTCCACCCCGGGGCGATGGCCGGCGCGCCCGCGCTCAGCGTCGCGGCGTCGAGCTTGCCCACGAAGGAGATGTGGCCCATCGGGTGCGGGAACTGGTCCGACCCAAAGTAGAAGTCGTTCACCGCCAGGGTCTTCTGGAACACGGTCGGGTTCGGGCACTTGCTCAGCGCCATCAGGACGCTGTTGACGTGGCCCATGTAGTGGCGTCCGACCACGTCCGACCCGTTCGCCAGGCCCCGCGGATGCCGCTCGTTCGCCGAGCGGAGCAGCAGCGCCGCCGAGTTGATCGCGCCGGCGCTCACCACCACCAGGTCGGCCGCGTAGCGCTCGACGCGATTCTCCCGCTTCACGACGACACCGGTCACCTCCCGACCCGTCGCGCTGGTCTCGAGCTTCTCGACGTACGCGCCGGTGAGCAGCGTCACGTTCGGATGGCTGAGCGCCGGGGTCACGCAGAGCACCTCGGCATCCGACTTGGCGCGCACCAGGCAGGGGAAGCCGTCACAGGTCTCGCAGCGGATGCAGGGGCTGGTTCGCGGATCGCGCTCGTCCAGCTGCACGCCCAGGGGAACGTGGAACGGCTTCAGCCCCTGCGAGGCGAAGCTGTCGCTGAGCGCCTGGATGCGGGGCTCGTGGCTCACCGCCGGGTGGCGGTACGGACCGCTGGCGTGCGGCTCGGTGGGGTCCTCCCCGCGATTGCCGTGCACCTGATAGAGGTGCTCGGCCTTCAGGTAGTACGGCTCGAGCTCCTCGTAGGAGATCGGCCAGGCCGGCGACACGCCGCCATGGTGCCGCAGCTCGCCGAAGTCCTCCTTCCGGAACCGGAACAGCGCCGCGCCGTAGAACTTCGTGTTTCCACCGACCGCGTAGTTGGTGTGCGGGTGGAGCGGCTTGCCGTCGCGGTCGTGCCAGACCTCCTTCGTCTGGTATCGCCCCTCGACGTTCACTTGGCGCGGGTCCCAGTTCGCCTTCTCGCGCCGGACGAAGTCGCCGCGCTCGAGGAGGAGGATGCGCTTGCCCGTGGGCGCCAGGGCGTGGGCCAGGGTTCCCCCGCCGGCGCCGGTGCCGATGATGATGACGTCGAAGCGGTCCACGGCTCGAGCCTCCAGGGCGGCCTGACAGAGGTCCCCGGAGCGCGGTGTGGTCGAGAGCAGGGACCGTTACGCCCGCCCGCGCAGATCTTGCGCGTGGGCTTCTCGGCTCACTTGCGAGGCGGTGGGGGAGGGTTACCGATCTCCTGCGGCCCCTCACGCCGCGGACCGAGGCGCACGATGCTGATCTACGGCCACGATTTCTCGGACAGCTCTACGTCAATGGCCTCCGCGGCTGCCGCGCTCGCCGCGCGCCTTGAGCTGCCACTCCTGCTGGTGCACGTTCACGAGGCGCATCCGACGCTGGACCAGGAAGCGGAGGCGCGCATCACTGCCCGGGCGCGCGAAGCCCTGGAGTCGCTGGCGGCCGAGCTCGACCGCCGCTGGCCCGGCTGCCGCGCACGTGCCGTCCAGCTCCGAGGTCGGCCGGCGTTCGAGCTCGCGGCGGTGGCGGCCCGGGAGCGCGCCGAGCTGCTGATCGTCGCCTCCGGAGCTCACGCGGGTCCGCTCTGGCGAATCGGCACCACCTCCGAGCGGGTCGCGGTGGAAGCCGAGTGCCCCGTGCTCGTGTTGCGCGCGGCCGAACCGTTCGAGGCCTGGGCTCGTGACGGGCGGCCGCTGAGGCTGGTGCTCGGGATCTCCGACGACGCCAGCTGCGCCGGTGCAGTCCGGTGGACCTCGCGGCTCCGGGCAGCCGCCCGCTGTGACGTGACCGCAGCGCAGGTGTACTCGACGCCCGAGGCGGCGGACCGTTACGGGCTGGCACTCCAACGGCCCTGGACCGAGCCGGATCCGGAGCTCGAGCGACTCGTCGCCCGTGACATCACGCGCCGGGTCGGATCGTTGGAGGGCCAGGGCAAGCTCGACATCCATCCGGCGCTCGGGCTCGGTCGCGCCTCCGACCACGTGCTCGACCTGGCCGAGCGCTCGGCGGCGGATCTCGTCGTCGTCGGCACGCACCGCGCGCGTGGCCTGTCCCGGCTCGCATCGGTCTCGGGAGGCGTCCTGCACCACGGCCGGAGCTCGGTGCTCCTCGTTCCCGCGTCGCGAGAACGCCAGGAGACGCCGCCCGAGCTCCGCCGGGTGCTCGCCGCGGTCGACCTCTCTCCGGTCTCGGACCTCGCCGCGTCCCACGGGCTGGCGCTCGCTCGCCTCGCGGGAGGTGAGCTGCACCTCCTGCACGTCGTGGAGTCCGAGGAGCCGTCGCCGTCCCAGGCCATCGCCCTGGCGGCGAGGATGCGAGCCCTGGTCTCCGAGATGTCCGGCGTCCCCGTCAGGACCGAGGTGGTCAGCGCGCGCGAGCCGGCCGGGGCGATCACCGCTGCGGCCGAGCGGCTCGATGCCGACGTCGTGTGCCTCGTCTCGCACACTCGTGGTGGGCTGGAGCGGCTCGCGCTCGGCTCGGTCGCCGAGCGGGTGGTGAGGACCTGTCGGCGTCCGGTGCTGGTCGTGCATCCGGCTCGGGCGTGACATGGAGTTCGCGTCCCGGCAGATGGTTCCGGCGACGCCGCAGGGCCTCGCCAGCGACGAGGTGCGAAACCTGCTCGCCCAGGTGGGGCCGAACACGCTCGGCGTGGACGGACAGGCGGCCTGGTGGCGGACGCTGCTCGGCGTGGTGCGGGAGCCGATGGTCCTCATGCTCCTCGTCTGCGCCGGGGTCTACGTCGTCTTCGGAGACCTCACCGAGGCGCTGATCCTCGGGGCATCGGTGGTCCTGGTGGTGGTGATCAGCCTGGTCCAGGAGCGCCGGACCGAGCGCGCACTGCAGGCGCTCAAGGATCTCTCGAGCCCCCTGGCGTCGGTTCGCCGTGACGGGCGTGCGGTGCGGGTCAAGGCCTCCGAGGTCGTCCCGGGCGACGTGCTCCTCCTCCAGGAGGGTGATCGGGTCGCAGCCGACGCGGTGGTGGTGTCCGCCACCGGTCTCAAGATCAACGAGTCCCTCCTCACCGGCGAGTCGGTCGCGGTCAGGAAGCGCGCCGTCCCCGCCCCGGTGCCGCTCGGGCCGCCGGGAGAAGGAATCACCCCCTTCGTCTACGCGAGCACGCTCGTCGTGTCCGGTCGCGCCGAGGCGGTGGTCGGCGCCACCGGCGCACGGACCGAGGTGGGGCGCATCGGTCGTGCCCTGGAGACGGTCTCCACGGCCGAGAGCCCGCTGAACCGGCAGCTGTCCGGACTGGTTCGCGCGCTGTTCGCCGCTGCCATCCTTTTCTGTATCACGGTCCTGCTGGTCTACGGCCTCGCGCGGGCCGACTGGAAGGGCGGCCTGCTCGCCGGCCTGACCCTGGCCATCTCGCTCTTGCCGGAGGAGTTCCCGGTTGTGATGGCGGTCTTCCTCGCGCTGGGAGCGTACCGGATGACCCGCGAGAAGGTCCTGGTTCGCCGCCTGGCGGCGCTGGAGACGCTCGGTGCGGCCACCGTCCTCTGCTCGGACAAGACCGGGACCCTGACCGAGAACCGGATGAAGGTGGTGGAGTTCACCACCACCGTGGCCGGTCAGCAGAGAGGAGGGGACGACCCGCTCGCCGAGCTCCGCGAGATCGCCGCGCTCGCCTGTCCTCCGGAGAGCTTCGATGCCATGGACCAGGCCACGGTGGAGTTCGGCCGAGGAGCCTCCGCGCACGCTCCGCCTCGCCGACCGGTCCGGGAGTATCCCCTCACCCCCGAGCTGCCGGTCATGGCCTTCGCCCACTCGACGCCCGGTGGGCTGGTCATCGCCGCCAAGGGCGCCCCGGAGGCGGTCGCCACGCTCGCCGGGTGGGACGTCGCGGCGCGCCGCGCGCTCGATGCGCAGGTTCACGGATTCGCCGAGCGCGGGTTGCGGTTGCTGGCGGTGGGCCGCGCCGACCTCGGATCGGCTGCCGCTCCGGAGCAGCTCGGCCGGGTCCACCTCAGGTTTCTCGGCCTCCTCGCCTTCGCCGATCCGCTCCGTGCGGGCGTTCCGGAAGCGGTGGCCGAGTGCCGCCGCGCGGGGGTGCGGGTCATGCTCATCACCGGCGACCACCCGAGCACGGCCGTGGCCATCGCTCGTCAGGCCGGCATCGACGCTGACCGGTTCCTCACGGGAGCACAGCTCGAGTCCCTCGACGACGCCTCCCTCCGGGCGGCGCTCGCGGAGACGGAGGTCTTCGCGCGCGTGGCGCCCCTCCACAAGCTCCGGCTGGTCGAGGCGCTCCAGGCGATGGGCGAGGTGGTGGCGATGACCGGCGACGGGGTGAACGACGCGCCCGCGCTCCGCGCGTCCCACATCGGCGTGGCGATGGGCGGACGAGGAACGGACGTGGCCCGCGAGGCCGCCGACCTGGTGGTGCTCGACGACAACTTCGTCTCCATCGTCGGCGCCATCCGCGCCGGCCGGCGCATCTACGGCAACCTCCAGAAGTCGCTGGGATTCGTCCTCGCGGTGCACGTGCCCATCGCGGGAATGGCGGTGCTGCCGGTCTTCCTCGGCTGGCCGATGCTCTTCACCCCGGTGCACATCGTCTTCCTCGAGCTGATCATCGACCCGGCCTGTTCCATCGCCTTCGAGATGGAGCCGGGTGATCCGCGGGCCATGGAGCGCCCGCCCCGCTCGCCGCGGGCGCGACTGATGGGATGGAAGGAGATCGCCCGCAGCCTCGGCGAGGGCGTCGCGGTGTTCGCCGTGGTCGCGCTCGGGTTCTGGATCGGTCAGCAGAAGCACGGAGGCATGACCGATGCACGGACGCTGGCCTTCAGCGGCCTCATCATGGGGAACCTCGGCCTCATCGTCGCCAATCGCGCGCACACCAGCGGTCTGCTCCGGTCCTTCCGCACGCCGAACCCCGCCTTCTGGGCGGTGGTCGCCGGCGCGATCGGCGTGCTGGCGCTGGTGCTCGCCGTTCCCGCTCTCCGCGGCATCTTCCACTTCGGACCTCTGCACCTCGATGACTTGGCCATCTCCGCGGGGCTCACGATGGCGCTGGTCCTGGGGCTCATTCTCGCCGTCCGCATCGGCGCGACAGCGCCTGGTGCAATCCGGTGGCGCCTCTAGCGAGACCGGCGTCCGCGTCGTCCGTTGCCTGCGAGGCGTGGCGGCAGCCCGCCGTCGGGGCCGGGGAGGGGTGCCGACAGCGTCCGGGCCCGCTCCCACAGCCGGCGCGCGCCGGAGAGCATGGCCCTGCGCTCGGCGGGGCGGAGCGTCCCCGCGAGGTCGGCCAGCCGCTTCGCCATCAGCGGGAGCAGCGCCTCGACTCTCCGTCGGCCCGCGGCAGTGAGCAGGACCCGCTGCGAACGCCGGTCGCCGGACATCACCCTCCGCCGCACGAGCCCCTCCCGCTCGAGAGAGCGGAGCACGCCGGTCATGTTCGGCGGGGTGGTGCCGGCCCGCGCGGCGAGCCGGGCGGGAGTGAGCCCACCCTCGGACTCGAGCAGCTGGGCCAGCACGTGGCCCCGCGCGCTGGAGAGCCGATGTGCGGCGTAGAACGCCTCGAACGAGGCGGACATCTCGTCCGAGAACCGCCACAGGCACAGACACGTCTCGATGGCGCGAGGATCTGTGCCGGGAACCCGTGAGACCAGGCGGCGCGCGGCTTCGTAGCACTCGAGGGACGGTGGATGGCGGGGTCGGGCCAAAGTGACGAATCCCTTCGAGCAGTCAGGTTCCTGCGAGTCCTGGGCACCGGATAATTAAGTTACGTACGACCTCCTTGCCACGTCGCGCGATGGCCATTATCGAGCGCTCGCGTAGTCGAGGCTCGAGGAGACGAGACATGGCCGATGCGGCGGTGGATCGGGCGCCGGAGCACGCCCAGGCCCGCGACGCCCAGGGCAAGGACGGCGCGGCGGCGAGCACCGCGGCGAGGAAGCGCCGTGCGCTGATGATCATCGGTGGCGTGGCCGGGGTGATCATCCTCGGGGTGCTCCTCTACGTGCTGCTGACCGTGGGCAAGGAGACCACCGACGACGCTCAGCTCGACGCGGACGTGGTGCCGCTCGCGCCGCACGTGGGCGGGCAGGTGGTCGCGGTTCCGGTCGCCGAGAACCAGGCGGTGAAGAAGGCCGAGGTCATCCTCCAGATCGACGACCGCGACTATCAGGCCCGGGTCGCTCAGGCGCAGGCGGAGCTGGAGAGCGTCAAGGCGCAGGCCCAGGCCGCCGATGCGCAGGTCGCGGTGGCCGAGGCCTCGGCCCGCGGTGCGCTCACCCAGGCCGAGGCCAATCTCATCGGCAGCAGCCGCTCGGTGTCCGGCGCGCGCGCACAGCTCGAGCAGGCGCGGGCCACCCTGGCCAGCCGTCAGGCGGATCTGAAGCTGGCCCAGTCCAACATCGAGCGGGCGCGCGAGCTGCAGAAGGCGAACGCCATCCCCCAGCAGCAGTTCGATCAGTGGCAGGCGCAGTTCCTCTCCGCGGAAGCGGGGGTGAAGGCGGCGCAGGCGGCGGTGAGCGCGGCGGCGGATCAGCTGCGCCGGACCGAGGCGCAGGTGAACGAGGCCGAGGGTCGAGTGGTGGTCACCCGCCCGGTGGACGCGAGCATCGCCGTCGCTGCGGCGAACGCCGCTTACCAGCATGCCCGGGTCAAGAGCGCCGAGGCCACGCTGGCCCTCGCCACGCTCAACCTCGAGTGGACCCGCATCGTCGCTCCGGACGACGGGACGGTGAGCCGGATCACCGCTCACCCGGGAGCGCTGCTCTCCACCGGGCAGACCGTGGCCCAGTTCGTGCCGGTGCGGAAGTACGTCACCGCCAACTTCAAGGAAACGCAGATCGGGAAGATGCACCCCGGTCAGCCGGCGGACGTCGCGGTCGACACTTACGGCAGGACGCTGCACGGGAAGGTGGAGAGCCTCTCCGGCGGCACCGGCGCGCGCTTCTCCCTCTTTCCGCCCGACAACGCCACGGGCAACTTCGTGAAGGTGGCCCAGCGCATCCCGGTGCGGATCGCGCTGGACAGCGTGCCGTCGGGCATGGTCCTCCGCGCCGGGCAGTCAGTGGTGGTGACCGTGCACGTGAACCAGTGACCGACAGGTCCGGAGGTGTGCCCTTGATTCGACCGCTCATTGCAGCCGCGCTCGTCGCCTCGGCGGCGGCGCTGGCCGAAGGCCCGCAGACGCTGACCATCGACGAGGCAGTGAACGAGGCCCTGAGGGTCAACGACCAGCTGAAGGCGGTGCGCTATCGCGCCGAGGGGGCCGAGGACACGGCCCGGAGCGCTCGCGGGCGGCTGCTCCCCGTGCTGAACGCCAGCGACACCTGGCAGCACTGGGACGGACCGTTCGTCATCTCCCTCGGCCCGCCGGGGACGCCGAGCTCGGGGCTGGTGGCCAGGAACATCAACACCAACGTCTTCACGGTCGCCGCGCAGCAGCCCATCCTCGGCCTCCTCCACCGCGAGCGAGACCTCAAGGCGGCCAGTGCCTCGGCGGACGCGAGCCGCGCGGACGAGCTGGATGCGCAGTCGCAGATCGCCGAGCAGGTCCGGACGACCTACCTCCGTCACTTCGGGTCGAGGGCCGGCGTGGCCATCGCCGAGGCGAGCATCGAGCAGCTGCAGAAGCAGGTGCAGGACGCGCAGGCCCGGTACAACGCGGGCACCATCACCAAGGCCGACCTCCTCCGGTTCCAGACCGCGGTGGCCAACGCCCAGCAGCTGCGGATCCAGCAGGCGACGCTTGCGCAGACCGCCCGTCAGGCGCTGCTCACCTTGCTGGCCCGGAATCCGGAAGACCCCACGGTGGAGTTCGTCGAGCCGGTGGACCTCGAGAAGCAGGCGGCGGTCCGGCCTCCGGAATCGGTCGACGAGCTGATCAACCGCGCCCTGAAGAACCGCCCCGAGGTCGCCCGGGCGCAGAAGGAAGCCGAGGCGGCGCGTGCCAACGGGCAGGCCCGGATGTGGGCGCTGCTCCCGGAAGTGGATGTCCAGGCGGCGTACAGCAACGTGCGGGGGCAGGTCTTCCAGCCGGAGAACGCCTCCTTCATCGGCGTCGTGAGCAGCTGGCCCTTCTTCACCTGGGGCACCCGGTGGTACGCGGCGCAGAGCGCGCAGCGGCAGGCCGATGCGTCCGCGTCCCTGCTGGAGAACACCCGGAAGCAGGTGGCATTCGACGTGTCCAGCAAGGCGGTGCAGCTCGACGCACAGTTCGTCGCGGTCCAGGTGGCAGAGACGGCCATCGCCAGCGCGGAGGAAGCGTACCGGGTCACGACCGCGCAGGTCTCCGCCGGTACGGCGACGACAACCGACCTGCTCGACGCCCAGTCGGCGCTGACCACCGCGAGGGCGAACCTCGCCCGCGCGCAGTACGACCGCGCCATCGCCCGGGTGGCGCTCGACCGCGCGACCACCGCGCGGTGACCGGATGCCGGCCGAGGCCCATCCCGAGACGAGCTGGCGGCCCCGCCACAGTCCGTGGCTGGTGGGGCTGACGGTCACCCTGGCCACGTTCATGGAGGTGCTGGACACCAGCATCGCCAACGTGGCGTTGCCGCACATCGCCGGTGGTCTCTCGGCCAGCCTGGACGAGTCGACGTGGGTGCTGACCTCGTACCTGGTATCGAACGCGGTGGTGCTGCCGATCAGCGCCTGGATCTCCAGCCGGGTGGGTCGGAAGCGCTTCTACATGTCCTGCGTGGTGCTCTTCACCATGAGCAGCTTCCTCTGCGGATTCGCGCCCAACCTCCAGTCGCTGATCTTCTTCCGGGTGCTGCAGGGAATCGGCGGTGGAGGCCTGGCGCCGAGCGAACAGGGAATCCTCGCCGACACCTTCGAGCCGCAGCAGCGCGGGATGGGCTTCGCGATGTACGGGCTGGCGGTGGTCTTCGCCCCGGCGATCGGGCCGACGCTGGGCGGGTTCATCGTCGACCACGCCAGCTGGCGGTGGATCTTCTACATCAACATCCCGGTGGGCATCCTCTCGCTCATCCTCAGCTCGATCATGGTCGAGGACCCGCCCTGGCTCGAGCAGGAGCGGCGGGAGTCTCGCGGCGCGCAGGTGGACTGGCTGGGGCTCGCCCTGGTGGGCGCGGGCTTCGGTTGCCTCCAGGTCGCGCTGGACAAGGGGCAGCAGGAGGACTGGTTCAGCTCGCCGCTCATCGTGGTCTTCACCATGGCGACCGTCATCTGCCTGGTGGGCGCGGTGATCTGGGAATGGGTGCACCCCAATCCGATCGTCAACGTGCGGTTGTTCAAGAGCCGGAACTTCGCGATCAGCGCGGGGCTGATGTTCACCCTGGGGGCGGTCCTGTACGGAAGCACGGTGCTCATTCCCCAGTTCGTGCAGACCCTGCTCGGCTACAGCGCCGAGCGGGCCGGCATGGTGCTTTCACCGGGCGGCTTCACCACGATGGCGATGATGCCGCTGGTGGGCTTCCTGGTCTCTCGCGTGCCGGCGAAGTACCTGATCACCGCTGGCTTCGCCGGGCTCTCGCTGGCGCTGTGGCACATGACCACCATCAACCTCGGTATCGATCCGCACACCGCGACGATGTACCGGGTGTTCCAGGCGGCCTCGCTGGCCTTCCTCTTCGTGCCGATCAACACCGTCGCGTACATCGGCGTGCCGCGCGAGCAGAACAACCAGGTCTCCGGCCTGATGAACCTGGCGCGGAACATCGGGGGGAGCGTGGGCATCGCCTTCTTCGTCACCACGCTCGCCCGCCGCTCGCAGGTGTACCAGGGCCAGCTGGTGGACCGGCTGACGACCTCCAATCCGTTGCTCCAGGAGAGGCTGGGGTTCCTGCAACAGCTCTTCTCCTCCGCCGGACCGGGCGACGCACTGCGCCGTGCGTACGCGACGGTCTACATGACGCTCCAGCAGCAGGCCGCGGTTCTCGCCTACAAACGGATCATCGAGGACCTGGCAGTGATCACCGCGATCCTGGTGCCGATCATCCTGCTCTTCCTCCGGAAGAACAGGCCTGGCGGAGCGCCCGCCGGAGCCCACTGAGACGCGCCGTCGCTGGAAGGAGACGGCAGGACGTCACAGCTTCGGTCACCTCCAGGAGGGACACGGATGATTGCTCGGGTGTTGACTCTGTTGCTCGGCCTTGCCATCGCCGGCACCTCGGTCTGGGAGCCGCGCGGGTCCGAGGTGGCGACGCACGACGTGATCGTCGGGCTGCTCATCGCCGCCGCGTCGGTCGTGGCCGTGGCGGTGCGTGGAGCAAACTACCTGTGCACTGCGCTGGGGCTATGGCTCTTCTTCTCCGGGATGGTGTACCCGGTCGTCCCCCACATCTACATCGGGATCGTCGGCGGTACGCTGGTGTTCATCTTCTCGCTGGTGCCCACCTCGGACCGGACGTTCTGGCCGTTCGGTCGGTCCACCGCCCCGGCGGGCTGAGACC
>Ga0105104_10001971_pt1 | contig 15206 bp, 12 predicted proteins | sample PPLLaktember2015_3_FD_87034 | JGI IMG/M metagenome (GOLD analysis project Ga0105104, IMG submission 87034) | Freshwater sediment microbial communities from Prairie Pothole Lake near Jamestown, North Dakota, USA - PPLs Lake P7 Core (6) Depth... | ecosystem: Environmental > Aquatic > Freshwater >... | reverse complement strand
GTGTATCCGGCAATTGCGCTGGACAGGAACGGAGCTCCGCACATCAGTTACCTGGATGACAATGACCATTATGTCAAATATGCTGTCAAAAACGGTTCACGGTGGACGATCCAATCTGTCGGGCTTGCCGCGAAATCCAGCGGCACTATTGCGAATGGGGGATTAAGCTCTATCGCTGTCGATAGGTCGAACAATGCACATATTTCTTATTATGATTACGGAACCGGTACATTCAAATATGCAAAGAAGAGCGGCGCATCCTGGGGAATAACATCGCTCGCGCTGCCCAACGATCCGCTGATCACCACGTATGCCAGTCCGTCTATTCCCTGGGCGGAGAGTTCCATCGGCGTTGATACGCTGTCGAATGTCACGCATATTGCGATACAGATGCTCGGCGGCAGGAGCGGGTGTGTGCTTGGATATTGGCGCACGGGCATGACTTCTGCGATCATCGTCGATGCGAGTGACGATGCCGGTTACCATAATAATTTGAAACTGGATGCCAGTGGAAATCCATGTATCAGCTATGAAGCGAGAGGGGCGGGCCGATTGAAATTTGCACGCTGGAATGGTTCTTCATTTACCATCGAATCTCTCGATACGATACCCGGAATTTACTGGGAGGACCACTTAACTTCGCTCGCACTCGACCGCAGCGGCGCGCCGCGAATCGCTTATGTCGGCGTTGCGTACGGGTACAAGTACGCATCCAAGAGCGGCGGTTCATGGACCGTATCGTCTTATGCAAAAAATTCAGGGTATCCCAGCATATCTCTCGCCCTCGACGGTTCGGATAATCCGCACGTGGTGCTGGTCGATTCCAAGCTGAGATATGGTACGTTGAGCGGTACGACATGGACGTTTACAGACATGGAGAGCGATGTTAATCGCTGTGCCATCGCCGCAGGCAAATCAGGAAAAATACACATCGCCTATGATTATGGAAATGTTGGATCGATCATCAAATATGCGAGCAATTAAGAGTAAGTACCGATGAGATGGATAGCAGAATGAAAAAGCAGTAAGCAGTAAGCAGTTACCAGTTACCAGTAGCCGGATAGTGCGTAGTTCGTAGTTCTTGGTTCGTTGTTCTTTGTTCTACTTCTAACAACGAACGACGCACGAAACAACTAACATCATCTCACTTACTCATATGCTCATTGGCTTAATGGCTCAAAGGCTCATTTGCTCATCGGCTCATCGGTTCATTTCATAAACATCATTTTCCGTGTTTGTGAAGAATTCCCGGCGGCAAGAGTGTAGAAATACACCCCTGAAGCGAGAGACAGTGGATTTGCAGAAAAGCTCGTGCAATACGTCCCGGGAGATTTGTATTCATCAACCAGCGTCATGATTGATCGCCCCAACGCATCGGATACTCTTAACGTCACGTGAGTGCCCACAGGAACCTCCCAGCGTATTGATGTTTCCGGATTGAACGGATTGGGATAATTCTGATCCAGACGGAACGATTCCGGCTTTCCCTGCGGTTGTTGAACAGAAGTCGGATCATTGATGGTATTGTACTTCATCACCCGATTATAAAAAGCCCCGCTTGAGTTTACACCTCCAATGGCATAAATAATACCTCCTGTCTCAACAACGGCATTTCTCCACTGGGAGATATTGGGAAGAGACGCCTGACTGTTTGTCGCAGGATCGTATTTAAACACCTTGTTCGAATAATTCATCGCTGTTACCGGATGGCCGCCCACCAAATATAATTGGTCGTGATAGACCACCTTCCCGAAATCCATTACAGGCGACAGCATCTGAGATTTCTCAATCCACGTGCCGAGCGCCGGATCGTATTCACCAATCACCGCTTTTGTAAAAGCGCCCGATGACGTGATATCAGATGACAGCGTATAGATTTTTCCGTTCATGGCGACCGCCTGGCATTGACCGTCAAAGCCGTTCGTGAACGCTGTTTTCATCGTCCACATATTCGAAGCAGGATCAAATTCTTCAATCGTATTTTCACCCGAAAGCGGGATACCGTTATTGCCGCCGATAGCATAAATTTTGTGATTGATCGCCACTGCATCGGACCACGATCGTTGTTTCTGCATGCTTGCCCGTTCAGTCCATGTATCGGTTTCCGGAGTGTACTCGAATAACCGGTTGCTGGTGCTGTCCAACCGGGAGCCATTGTTCGTCGTTTTGCTGTTGCCGCCGATGACATAAATTTTGCCATCCATCGATACGAGGCCGAAGACGTATAACGATTTTGGCATACTCCTTTTCAGCTGCCATAGTCCCGTTGAAATATCATACGCTTCAACGTCGGCGAGAGTCACAAACGCGGCATAGGTATTATTTGAAATGCCGCCCAGGACATATATCTTCCCATTGAGTTCGATCATTCCAAAATTGGTTCTCATGGTGTTCATCGATCCTTTTTTTGTCCAGACATTCACTCCCGGGTCATATTCATACATGGAAGAAGGTTCCGTAAGGGATGCGCTGTAAAAATCGCTTCCTTTCACTGCATATATTGTTCCATTGACGGCCACCGCTGAAGGCGCCATCGGCTCGGGTAACGAACTGCATTGCTGCCAGGACTGTCCCCGCGTTGAACTCGTCACGAGTCCGAGTGCGATAATATTCATGAGAATTATTCGAACCGGCATTATTGTCTTCATTTGTTCTCCATTTTTAAAAGCACTGTATTGAATTCGAATTTATTATTGAATGCGTTTCAATGAACCCAAGTATTTTAGCAGACTGCAGGATAAACATACTCCATCGGATGGAGGAATTCGACCGAATTTATAAATAAGGACAAAAATGATAGAATGAACGAGGGGTGATGGTATGAATCGGTTTGAAATTATGCGGCTTTACATCTTTTATACTCTTTGGGAGTTATTCCGGTATGCCGTTTGAATGCGCTGTTAAAAGAGGATTTTGAATAGAATCCGACCGCAAAGGCGATTTCCAGTATATTCATCTTGTTATCCTGGAGCTGCGACAGGTATTGCTTGCTTTCTTCAATCCGGTACCGGTTTATAAAATCCGGAAAGCTGAGATTGAAGGTTTCGTTGACGATCTGCGAGAGGTGAGGGACAGGGATCGATAATCTTTTGGAGAGGGATGTCAATGTGCAGGCCGGCGCCAAATAGGCCTTGTCTTGCTCCATTGCCTCGATGATCCTGCGTTTATATGATTCCCGGTCTGAATCCTTCAGTACCGATTTTTGATAGCGGACAATAAACGAAAACAATTCCGGTTTCAGAAGGGCAATCAATGCGGTGGCATTGAAAAAGATAAAAATAAAGAACATATGGATAAGCCGGCTGATGATAAACAATTCATAGGATTCCCAGACGACACTGAGAGTAACAAATATTCTGGTGCAAAGTATTACGATATATGCGAGAAAGAGGAATTTAAGCCAGGCAAGCCGGATGTCGTCCACAGGTGAAAAGGGAGACTTTATTCTTGACCGGACACTGTATATTGAGACACCAATATAAATGGCAAGATGAATAATAACAGCCTGCTGGTTGGCCCACAAGAACCAGTTGAGATTATAGATTTTAAAAATAACTCCGGCGGCAACCGCTGCGGTCGCAAGGCACGGAATAAAATGGACCGTATCCCTGAGACGATATTGAAACGAATCACCGGCTGCAGACCGAGTATAGAAATAGAGCAGCGGGCCAAAACAATAGTTGAATTCAAAGAGCAGCCATAACGCTGGAATCCTGGATAAAATGAGGCTCCCTTCATGCGAACTCGCGAGCATGAGAAAGATTAAATAAAAACCGTAAAAACTTAATAGTGTGCCAAGAATCCGGTTGCTCGACCGCAATCCTTTTTTATTTAAGAAGAAAAATGTCGACATCAGGAATGCCTGAAATATGGCGATGCCGTAAAATATCGTATAGAAATCTACTTTCATAATAATGAATAATTCAAAATTATTAATTGAATGTCAACGAATACGCACCGGGCTTACGTCGGAAAATGAGAAGTTGGAGAAATCACTCCTTTGAGAGATGATGCCGGGTGGCACTCTTTCATAAAATTCTCATTCTCTCTTTTTTAACTATTGAATAATTATCTTACCTTATTACCGATAATAATATTTACCAACGATCACTCGTAACGCATTCCTCGCAACTTCTTTTAATATGAAATCACGCGAACGATATGAAGATAGTTTTTCCGTTGTCTCCTACGAAGCGGATTATTTAGGAAGAGTGACTCTTTTTTCACTATTCAACAGGTTCCAGGATATCGCAGGCCTCCACGCGGCATATCTGCACGTTGGATATGATGAACTTCAAAAGGCGAATCTCGCATGGGTGCTCTCCAGGATGAAAGTGCAGATTCAGAGACTCCCGCGCCGGGGTGAACAAGTCCGTTTGGCAACGTGGCCTAAAGGGATCGAACGGCTCTTTGCGATGCGTGATTTTTGCCTGACCAGCGAAGAAGGGAAAACCTTCGTCACCGCAACCTCTGCCTGGTTGTTAGTCGACAGGGAAAAAGGCCGCCCGCGGCGAATAGAAACGCTGCCCATCGATTTGCAGTTTCCCGAAGCAGCGCATGCGCTTCAGGATCCGCTGAATAAAATAATCGTACCGGAAGGAGCGATACCGGTCTTTGAAAAGCCGATATGGCTGAGTGATATCGATACCAACCGGCACGTCAATAATGCCCAGTATGCGAAATGGATCACGGACAGCTTCCCGCAGGATCAATTCAGCACCCGGGGCATCACTTCCGTTCAGATCAACTATCTGGAAGAAACTCTGCTGGGCGATACGATAACGATTTTTAAAACTCCGGATAATAGTGAAGCGGATGATTATTTTCTTGAAGGAGTGAGCCGCTCAAAAGGAATGAAGGTGGTTCAAGCAGCTGTTTCATGGGGATAACTATTATTTTATACGCAGGTTATGACACCTCCTCCACCCAGATCCATCGGGGATCGGACTCTCGTGAAACTCGCCATCAGAATCCATGTATTCTACATTCTTCAATCATCATTCTTCATTTGTTCCTCCTATCACCCTTTTTTCTGTTTCAGCAGGGCTGCGTATCGACGGCTCATGGTTAAGGGCGTTTCGATCCCCTTGAGGGTGACCTGATAGGAATTGCCGAACCATTCATCGATTTTATTAATGTATTCGATATTGACGATGGTTGACCTGTGGATGCGGCAGAAAAATTTTTCGGGGAGGCGCTGCTCCCATGCAAACATCGATTTCTGGACCAACCCCTTTTTGTTGTCGTCCGTGACCACTTCCGTGTAATCACCCGCCGATTGAATATAGACAATGGATTTCAGGCGAAGAAATTTCAGGTGAGTGTTGATCGTCAGGAGCATCGCATCGTCATAATCGAGAGTGTGGTGATTGTCGAAGGTGGTGCTTTCCACATGATCGAGGCGTTCGATCGCCGTCTTCAGCCGTTCAGGATTTACAGGCTTCAGCAGATAGTCCACCGCGTTCACCTCGAACGCCCGGAGAGCGTATTCGTCAAACGCAGTAACAAATATCACTCGCGTGTGGAGGTCGATCTTTTCGAGCAGATCGAAACCCGTTTCTCCCGGCATCTGAATATCGAGGAAGAGAAGATCGGGATCCTGCTCCCGGATGAGTTCAAGTGCATTGCGCACATTGTCGGCTTCGCTGACGACCTCGATGTGAGGATATTCGGAAAGCATCGATCGCAGGTCGTTCCGGGCGAGGCGTTCGTCATCGATAATAATTGCCCGCAGTTTTTTCTTCATGCAATTCTCCGTTGGTGAGGGCCAGCTCCAAATTCAATGACGCTTCTCCGACATCCTGGGTCGATGTGAGCTGATAACGATTCGGGAAGTGATCCCGCAGCCGCGCTTCCGCCTGACCGAGCCCCGACTCCAGGATTTCATTCGCACCATTCCCGTTGCTGATGAGGTGTTCGCCGGAGTGTGTGACCCTGATCCTCAGGCGGTGATCCCTCAGGAGTGTCTGAATTTTCAGCCGAAGCGGCATGGCACTCGTCTGCATCCCGCACCGGAGCGCATCTTCGATAAGGGGATGAATGACGAAACTCGGAATGAAGATATTGTCGGTTTCCGGATCGATCTCGGTGATCACCTGCAGTTTGTCCTCGTACCGCTGCTGTTCGATAGAGAGGTACAGGCGGACTGCATCCAGTTCTTCCTTCAAGGTCACGAGCGGCTTATTCCGGCTGACGAGGGAGTACCTCAGGAATTCGGACAGTTCGGTAACCATCAGTTTGGCGCTGCGGGTATCTTCATCCACCAGAGCGCGCACAGAATTCAGCGCGTTAAACAGGAAATGCGGGTTGAGCTGATAACGCAGCATCTGAAGCTGGGCACGCTGCACTTCCTCGTTCGCCCGGTCGGTTTGTTCGCGTTCCTCCAGCCAGTTCCGCCAGAGTTTTATGCCGAAATACAATGTACACCATGCAAGTTTGTCGGGATAGGCATACGCAATGGTGCCCAGGACGTTGAGAGGTTTGAAGAACGCTGCAAGAAATTTTTCTCCAAAAAGAGCGTATTCGATCGTGACGAAGAATCCGAACCATACCAGTGTCACACCGAAAGATCCGGCGGCGATCCAGAGGGTCATGGAGAGGAGAGAAAGATTTTCATACCGGATCCGCCGATAGAGTAACCGCAGCATGCTCGTCAGAAAGAAACACGCTGCCACCTGCAGCATAATGCTGATCATTACCTCATTGCTCCAGCCCTTTGCAATGATCGTGACGAAGACTTGAAAAAGGGCCATGGAAGACCAGCCGGCAATCTGATAATGCCAGAAGGAGAGATCCCGAATACGTGTTGGGAAGAGCCGAGATTTCATCATCGTTCTCCTGTGGGGCGATGGATCTCAAGGGCGGCTTCCACCCAGCCGTCAAGTTCTCTCGTCTCGAGGTGATAGTTGTTTTTGTAAGCATTTTCCAGCCGGGCGCGAACATTTTCCAGGCCGGTCCCTGTTCCATGAACGGAACGTTCCGCTGCAGTCAACCCCTTGAGCCACGTCCCGGTATTGGAGATCAAGAGCTGCAGTGTGTCATCCATGACCGATGCCTGGATACGGATTCGGAGCGGCATGGGACTGGTCTTCATGCCGTACTTGATTGCGTTCTCCACGAAAGGATGAATGAGAAAGCTGAGCAGCGGAACCTGCATCGCCCGTTCATCAATATCGAACGAAATATCTAGGTTGTCTTCAAAGCGTTTTTTTTCGATGGAGAGGTAATGGCGTATCGCCTCCAGTTCATGCTCGAGCGTGACTTCTCCATGGTCGCGCGTGACGAGTGAATACCGGAGGAACTCTGAAAGCTCGGTAATCATCGTCTTCGCATTTTTTTTATCTTCATCGATGAGTGCCCGCACGGAATTGAGGGCATTGAAAAGGAAATGGGGGTTCACCTGGTACCGCAGCATCTGGAGTTGTGCGCGGTGCGCAAGTGAGATCGCCTGCCGTGCCCGTTTTTTTTCGGCGTCCAGATCTTTCCAGTATTTAATCCCGAAATAAAGAGCACTCCACCCAAACCAGATGGGCATCGTCAGGCTCAGCCATCGGGCGGTGAAATTTATCTCCCAAAGATAGAGTGCAATCTTCGGACTGATCAAAAAATACCTGGTGGTGGTCATGACCGCGTGCCATGCGAATGTAAAGACGATCGACCAGAAGAGGATGTAGGCGAGCAGCCTCAGGATCGAAATATTTTTGTAATCGGTCCGGAGGTAGATCTGGCGAAGTCCGAGCGCAAGCGTGAACCCCAGGGGAGCATCCAGAGACTGGGCGATAATCTCGCCCCGGTCGATGTGCTGCAGCCAGATAAAAAAAATGTCTCCACACCAGAAGAATAACCAGCCGGTGATCTGAAAATGCCAGAAGGTAAGGTTTTGAAGCGTCGGAACATCTTCGAGGAAACGGCGTTTCATTCTGTTCTCATGGGTTCGTTGGATGCATGAATGTCGGATTTTCTTCTGTGAGAGTAAAGCCTCTGTCGTCCAGCGGAGTAAATTCCCGTTAAGCGGTATGCCAGTCCGCCGGGAGGAACCTCGAAGAGCGATCCGAAATTCTCATTCTTCTCCCGGCAGTGAGAGCCGAATGGGAGACAGATAAACGACTTTCCTTCCGGCGAATATTGATGCCGCTCATCGAATTTTACGTTTCTTTTTGAACATTGTTGCGTAAATCTCTGCTGTCGAATTCAATCGCTGACCAGAAGAGAGAAGGAATATTTTATGGCCCGATGGTTTTACTGTATTTTTCTCGTCACTGCCGCCCAACTTTATATTCCTGAGTCTCTCGTATCGGCGGAAAATCAATCGATCACCGTCGTGCGTACCGCAGAATCGGTGAAGATTGATGGAGTGCTCTCAGAGCAAATATGGCAGCGGCCCGGGTTCACCGGCATCAGTCAGGCGGATCCGGATCAGGGAGAACCATGCACTCAAAAAAGCGAAATCTGGTTTGCCTATGATGACGGTGCGATCTATTTTGCCGCAAAGTATTACGATACCAATCCCGATTCGATTATGGCCCGTCTTGTCCGCCGCGATTTCATTTGGGGCGATCCATCCGATGGCTGCGTCCTGTATCTTGATCCCTACCATGACCATCGGAATGGTTACTTCTTCTATGTCTCTGCCGCCGGAACGCTTGCCGACGGAATTATTGAAAATGATGTAAAGCAGCCAAACGATATTACCTGGGATGCGGTCTGGGACGGCGCATCTCATCTCGATCCGGACGGGTGGACGATTGAAATGAAAATACCGTTCTCGCAGCTCCGATTCAAAGAAGGAGCGTCACAGGTCTGGGGAGTGGACGTGGAACGGTACATCAGCAGAAGAAATGAAACCGATATGATTGCCTACACGCCGAGGAATGACAGCCGGTTCGTCTCGCGGTTTCCCGATCTTGTCGGGCTTGAAGGCATGACGCCTTCGGCACGGTTCGAAGCGCTGCCGTATGTGACGGCACGAACCGAGCGCATCGGAAATGACCATCGGGATCCGTTCAGACACCGGGAACGGTACATTCCGGGGGCAGGGCTCGATCTCAAAGCAGGGCTCGGCAGCAGCCTCACGCTCGATGGAACGATCAACCCGGATTTCTGTCAGGTGGAAGTGGATCCGGCAAATGTCAATCTCACGGACGTTGAAACACTCTACGAAGAGAAACGACCGTTCTTCATCGAAGGAGTCGGCATCTTCAGATTCGGGCAGGGAGGATCGAATAATATCGTCAGCTTCAACTGGAACGAACCGAATATATTTTACAGCCGGAGAATAGGCCGCACACCCCAGCGTGGGATTTCAGGGAGCGATCCCGCCTCTCATTACTTTACGGATATCCCGGGCATAACGAGAATTCTTGGAGCCGGAAAAATTTCCGGCCGGCTCGGAAGCGATTGGAAGATCGGTGCTCTTCTCGCTCTCACCAACCGCGAGCATGCCGAGATCGATGAAAACGGCGCACGATCAAACATCGAAATAGAACCGTTGACGTATTATGGGGTTTTTCGTGCCCAGCGGGATTACCATTCCGGAATGCAGGGTCTCGGAGTATTGTCCACCTACACGCGCAGAGTATACGATGATGAAGCCCTCCGCAATTTTACGAATAAGGATGCACTCGTTGCGGCGATTGACGGATTCACATTCCTCGACGATGAGAAAACTTACGTAGTATCAGGATGGTCCGCGGTCTCGAATGTGAGCGGGAATCAAACGCGATTGACCGCTCTTCAGAGAAACAGCGGACATTATTTTCAACGCCCCGACGTCGGTTACCTTGGCGTTGATAGTACCGCGACTTCTCTGACCGGATATGCAGGACGGGTCATGCTGAACAAGAACCGCGGCCAATGGATATTTAACACGGCAGCTGGTTTCATCAATCCAAAATTTGAGGTGAACGATCTCGGCAGCAGTGTTTACAGCGACGTCATCAATCTCCATTTCTACACCAGTTACCGCTGGAATACGCCGACGAAGTATTATCAGTATACCGGATTGAATGCAGCGGCATACGCGAATTTTGATTTCGGCGGGAATAACACACTTCAAGGATATTACTTCAGCAGTTATCTTACGCTTCCATCATACTACGGCGCGAATTTTTCGGTGACGTATTATCCCGCATCCATGAACGCGCGGCTGACGCGGGGCGGCCCTCTCACACGCAACCCGAAGAGCCGGCAGGTGAACATCAGTATGTTCACGGATCTGCGCGATTGGTGGGTCTTACAAGCCGGGGGGTCAATTCGGACGGGTGACGCCGCGGTCATCAATACGGCCTTCGCCTCTCTCGAACTGAAGGCAACTGAAACACTGACTCTTTCAGTCGGCCCAACACTGACCGAAGAGGTCAACCGGGCGCAATACATGAATTCCTATCCGGAAGCATCGGCACTTGAAACATACGGAAGGCAGTACCTGTTTGCCCGGCTTGACCGTTATACACTGGCCGCGGATATTCGTGCCGACTGGATCATCAGCCCGAAGCTCAGTTTCCAGGTCTACATTCAGCCCTATATCACGACGGGACAATATTCGGATTTCAAAACGCTGGTCCGCCCAAGATCATTTTCGTTTGCTTCATTTCAGTATTCCGGAAATCCCGACTTCAATTATATATCGCTCCAGGGAAATGCGGTCCTGCGGTGGGAATATCTTCCGGGATCAGTATTGTATGTGGTCTGGACGCAAAGCCGTCTGGACGACCGGTATTACGGCGATTTCCAATTTGGAAATTCTATGGACCGGATGCTCCGGGTCAGGCCGGATAATATTCTTATGCTGAAACTCTCTTATTGGTTCGGTATGTAAGGTGTTTTGTTGATGGAGTTCTCATGGAACGGTTGTCCACTGATTGCCGTCGCTACGCAATCCTTGAGTGTACAACCCGTCTGATATGATACCCCGCAAGGAGATAGCATGAAACAAAATGCGATACAGGATGAAAAGAAGGATGTTTTACGGGAGAATGTCGAAAAAGGAAAGAGGCAGCGGGTGATATTGGTCCTGTTCCTGCTGGCAGTCATATCCGTCGTCGCATTTTTCGTCCTGCGATTAGCGCTGGACCGGATCCCGTAAAATAATCTTTGAACGGTGGAACATCCTGGAGGTCGTTCCGTATGCCTCTATTATTATAGAGGCAGGAAGTGATCGAGAGGTAAAACTTCATGCACGTGCATTATCGTTTCTCTAACCAGGAGGACCGTAGTATGAAATATTCTTCAACCATGCTGCAGACGTGGTGTCTGATGATTGTTGTACTCTCGATGCTGTCGCTCAACGATCTCAATGCCGTCCCGATGAGAGCGGCCGTTTTTGCTGAACCTGAAGAGCAGGTGAAGACCCCGGTCGTCACATTGGATGACTTTACCAAAGAGGAAGTGAAAGGAATCGGCATCACGCTTGACAAAGATCTTCGTGTGGATATTTCAGGAGCGGGAGGAGGGGACCGGTCATTCTGGAGTGATTGGAAAATGACCGACGATGATCAAAGCAGCGAGATGTTCGCTGCCGGGTGGATTATTGATGCGACCACACGAACCATGGTCTGGCAAATGACGATGGAGAACACGTCGGGAAAAACCGCAAACCGGATTTGCCATGAAACGATCGAGCTGAAGCGCGGCTCGTACGAAGTGTACTATGCAGCGTACGGATATGTGAGCCGTTCGCCGTTCAGCAGTTTCATCGGCAATATTGACCGTCGTGAGCATCGCCCATCGGACCATGAATCTTCCGGCTCAACGATCGGAAAGATCTTTAAAGAAATTATAACCGGATCGGATGATCTTCAGGAAGAATTTATGGATCATGCCAAAAATGACTGGCATCTGATACTGGGAGTGGATCAGCAGGATGCCCGTTCCGTGGCGACGTTTGCAGCCCCCCGGCCTTCGTCCGACGTATTGATTTCGGCGGCAAAACTGGGAGACGGGGCAGTGGTGAAGAAAGGAATCACGGTCGCCCGGGAGGCCATTCTCCGATTATATGCGGAAGGAGAAGGACGGAACCGCGATGAGATATTCGATTATGGATGGATCGAAAACCGGGAAACGCGCGAACGGTTGTGGGAAATGAAATATCAGAATTCGGAATATGGCGGGGGGGCACGTAAGAATCTTGTCTATCGGGGAGAGGTGAAACTACCGAAGGGGACGTACGATCTCGTGTTCTGTACCGATGGTTCCCATTCGTGCGATGATTGGAACGCCATGCCGCCTGCGGATCCGTTCAATTACGGGGTGACGGTGAGCTTGGCCAATCCGAAAGACCGTTCCATGGTGAATGTCATCGATCCGGAGGATCTCTCAAAGAACGCAATCGTTCAGCTGACGAAGGTCCGTGACAGCGATATGAAAAGCCAGGGATTCTCACTCGCTGCACCCGCGACGCTCCATGTGTACGCACTCGGCGAATCAATCGATGGGCGTGAGTTCGCAGACTATGGATGGATTACGAATACGAAAACCCATGAACGCGTCTGGACAATGGAGGGGCATGAGTCCTCCCATGCAGGCGGTGCGACGAAGAACCGTCTGGTCGATGAACTGATCACGCTCCCCAAAGGAAATTATATCGCCGCGTATCAGACTGATGATTCTCATGCGTATCGATCATGGAATGCAGATCCCCCTTTCGACGTGGATCATTGGGGATTAACGATCTGCGGGCGGGGAAAAGATTTTGATCCGGCGAAGGTCAAATTATTTTCTGAAGAGTTTGAAGAAGGTGTGCTGGCCCAGCTTATCCGCGTGCGGGACGGCAGACACGTTGAGAAATCGTTTACCGTCAAAGCACCGGCGAAAATTCGTGTCTATGCACTCGGCGAGAGTGATGGACGCGAGATGGCAGATTACGGATGGATTCAGAATGCAACGACAGGCGATCTGGTCTGGGAGATGACATACTCCATGAGCACGGCAGCGGGCGGTGCACATAAAAATCGAATGGTCAATAGAACCGTTCACCTTGATGCCGGCGAATACAAGCTCCATTATAAAACGGATGGCTCCCATGCCTTCGGCGACTGGAATGATGATCCGCCGGAGGATCAGATCCATTGGGGCATTACATTATATAATGAGGAATAACTCTTCACCTGAGGATGAGGTGCAGCGAGGTCCGTTTCGAATTATGTTGTACTTGCCGCTGGACGGTAAAACTCTTGGCGGATGAAAAAGAATTCACAATACCATGATTGATATTACTGGATGAAGGATTATCAGAACAGAACGGCCGAACCTCCTGCGGGGAATCTCGTACTTCCGCAGAATTATTCGAAGAATCACTCCGCTGGAAATGGCCGGGGGGAAAAGCTCCGCATTGCAATTGTCGATGATGAAGCGCTGGCGCGCAGAGCGTTGAAACGCGCCATGGAGCGGCGTTCCGATATTGAAATTGTTGGAGAGTGTTCGAATGGGTCGGAAGCGGTCATGATGATTGAAGAATCACATCCCGATCTGATCTTCCTCGACGTGGAAATGCCCCAGCTGAACGGTTTTGAAGTCGTTGAACGGATGAATCCTCATGACGTTCCGCAAATCGTTTTTGTGACCGCACACGAACAGTACGCGCTTGATGCGTTTAAGGTGCATGCGGTCGATTTCCTGGTGAAGCCCATCCGGGAAGAAAAAATCGATGATGTACTCCGGCGGGCGTCCCGTATGATCGAACAGACTCGGATCAAAGAAATGGACTTACGGCTTCACTCCATTCTCCAGATACTGGGAACACGGGAATCGAGCGAGCTCCGGCATGAGCCGTTGGAGAGGATCCCGGTCAAAAATAAAGGGAGAATTTATTTTGTTGAGACCTCCTCCGTCGATTGGATCCAGGCAGATGGTAATTATATCACCCTGCATACCGGTTTCTCCAAGCACCTGATCCGGATGAAAATGAACTGCATGGAAGAGCGGCTCGATCCTAAAATATTTTTGCGGATTCACCGCTCGACGATCGTCAACATCCATTCGATAAAAGAATTGCGCCCGTACTTCAGCGGGGCATACACCATCCTCCTGCAGGACGATACGAAGATTTATTCGAGCCGGGGTCACCGGAAACAGGTGGAACATATCCTGAATTATTTGACCTAGGCAGTCACCGCGTTCCTGTTCTTTGAGAGGTGAACATCTCATCGAGTTCACTTCTCCGACGTTCTACGCCTGTCTCTCCGTACGGACTATCCGTCACGGGAAACCCGTCATTCATCCCATTACTCTTTTTATTCTCTTTCCACATCCCTAAGTTGATTCCAGAAGGAGTTGAACTCACTCAACTTTATTCATGGAGGTCGTTATGAAGAATTTCAGGATTGTTCCGTTGTTCGTTCTCAGCAGTATGTGCGCAGGATTGCTCCTGTCGCAGGAAGCAAGTTTGAAGAACGAAACGAATAAGGAGCTCATTGAAGAGAACTACCTTGTCGGGCTTCAGTCGGAGAACGCCGGACTGCAGCGCAGCTGCGCATTGATGCTCGGACAGATGCGCTCGAGCCGTGCGGTGGTCCCGCTCATACACATACTCAAGGAGAATACTCATCCGGAATTAAAGATCGCCGCGGCATGGGCCCTGTGCACGATCGGTGATTCGCGGGGTACCTTTGCGGTCAAACAGGCGGTCGAATTTAACGATTGCTGCGAAACCCAGCTGGCGTGCGCGTGGTATTACGAGAATCTCGTGCAACCGGGCACGTTCTACTTTAAGGTTGTCGGAGAAACAGCTCTGGCGGAAATTGAAAAGGGAAAAAACAAATAACCGTTCGTCATGGCAGAATGACAGTTCATCACAAGAAACCGGCCGCTTGAACCATAGGAATAGGATAGGAGGATATCGAGTACAATATTGTGCATGAAATGGCTGGCAACCGCCATGCCGTCAAGCACATGAAATCCGGGACGAACAGTATTGAATAAGAGATAGAATATCTGCTGCGGCACTTGAGTCGTTCAACACGTAGGCCACCTCCTTCTTAGGACTACCGAGCGGACAAGCATTTCAACTGCAGCAGATATTTTTTTTATCAAAAAACGAATTCACCAGCATGAGATCTCAACCGTTTATGATAGACCGCCGTCATTCTCTTCAATCCGATAAACCCATAAAACAAAATTTGACATGCCATTACTGCAATGGAGGAAATATGAAGTTATTCCTGAAGTGTAGATTGATGCTGTTCTGGAGTGTTGCTGTTGCGCTCTCTCTC
>Ga0105104_10001970_pt1 | contig 15208 bp, 12 predicted proteins | sample PPLLaktember2015_3_FD_87034 | JGI IMG/M metagenome (GOLD analysis project Ga0105104, IMG submission 87034) | Freshwater sediment microbial communities from Prairie Pothole Lake near Jamestown, North Dakota, USA - PPLs Lake P7 Core (6) Depth... | ecosystem: Environmental > Aquatic > Freshwater >... | reverse complement strand
TCCGCCGAGGAGGGTCATCAGACCCTCCCGGAATATTGACGTTTTCCCGGTGGTGACTCTCCAGAGTCACCCCTCAAACGAAAGCGCGAAGCATTTCTGCTTCGCGCTTCTGCTCTCCCCCCGTTTACGGGGGGACGAAGGGGGGTCTCTTTCCGCCGTGCAGGGTCCGCGACCCTGCCGGAAAAACTACGGCTATCGGTCATAGTATAGCCCACAGCGCGAGTATATGCTTCATTGGAATTACCTCCCACCCTTGGTTCGCAATTGTTCCGCTCTTTTCTGCGCTTCCTGCAAAATGGCAGGTTTTCCAAGCCACCGTGCAAAATCCAGCAATGCGTCTGCTGTTGCTTCTGGGGACCGACCTTTGCAAAACGTTGCAACTGCTACTTCAACAATCGACATCGCCGACATTCTTGGTTCATTCGCAAGCTCTTTAAGGTAATAATGGAGTTGATTTAGGTCATTATTGTTCAGGGAGTATTGTGTGCTATACAATTCGAACGTGAACAATCCCTCTTCTAAGACCTCTTTTCGATAAAAAGTACCTTCGGGCAATACAGCAAACTCCTGCATGACATGCCGCGCACTGTCAAGAATCGGATCATTCTCCGCGAAGGTGTGATCCTTTTTAAAGCGACGAAGGCTGCAATACTTTTGCCAGTACACTTGTAGCGTATCCGGAACAGGAAGTACTGTAAAATAAAAATCTGGCGAAACTATACCACAATCAAAATAGCCTACATAGTTTCCGGGCAAGAGGTGATTGAATCCATATTCATCCCGTGTCTGGACATCATAGAACGTCCCATTGATGCTTAGCATATCGTTAAATTCTGTGGCGAGTTCACGACCCGAAAAGTAATCGCCGATATTACTACGAAGCCTGCTGAGATCATTCCCGTTTCGTTTTAATTCGATCCAATTAAGAAATCCGAAATTACTCCACGGACGATATCTTGGTTCTGAGCAAGTTATTCGGTAATATAGGTCTATTTGCTGACCTTGGAAATAAAATCCTGTATCTGTATGCAGCTCAACCGTGATTCCCTGATATTGTTCAAGTTTACGCTGCAAATCCTCACCCATAAAGCGGGATGGACGGACTGCATAGCAGGGGATTGCGGCGGCATGGAGGATAAGCGCGGTCCAGAAGATCACGATTATTTTGGCCGGGGATATGCATGCTTTGCAACAGGAGTATCCTGCCGCAAATCCCTTTGAACGCATCGTTGATAAGGTCATCGGACTATTCCTGATTCACCGTGCAATGTGTATTTGCCCCCTGATTCCGGTCCGTCCGCTTTGCGGACGAGATCTCGCCAAAGGCGGACGGGGTCAGCGACCACCGCTCGGCGAGCTTGGAGACACAGCAAGCTGTGTCACTACGGATCGGGTTCGGGATTCATCGTTCATCATTCATCCTTTATCGCGTCAGTCTTTCCAAAATCTGCCGATACGCAAACGCCGTTTGCTCCACGATCATGAACGGCAGAGTCGGACCGGGAGGGGTTTTATCCCAGCCGAGATCGCTGAGGTAATTGCGCACGATCTGCTTGTCGAAGCTCGGCTGATCGCGTCCCGGTTCGTAGTGTTCGGCGGGCCAGAAGCGCGAACTGTCGGGAGTGAGCACTTCATCCACCAGATGGATTTCGCCGTCAATCAAACCGAATTCGAATTTGGTATCGGCAATGATAATCTCCCGCTGCGACGCGTGCTCCCGTCCCGCGCGATACAGCGCGAGCGAAATCTCTTCCAATTTGCGCGCGGCTTCCGCACCCACGATATCCGCCATTTTCTCGCGGGAGATGTTTTCATCATGCCCGGCTTCGGCTTTGGTGGACGGTGTGAAAATCGGATCTCGCAGCCAGTCGCATTGCCGGAGTCCCGGCTTCAATACATGGCCGCACACGGCTCCCGTCTGCTGATAATCCTTCCAGCCCGATCCCGCCAGATAGCCGCGCACCACGCACTCGATCGGAAACACTTTAGCCTTGCGCACAACTTCAATTTGATCCGCGGACATTCCCTGCTGCAAAGCCGCCAGATCGCGCAGCAGATCTTTGTATTTATCGCGGTCTTTCGGCAAATGATTTTTCACAACACCGGATAATTTGTCCATCCAAAATCGCGTGAGTTTGGTCAGAACTGCGCCTTTCCCCGGAACGGCCGTGGGCAGCACAACATCGAAAGCGGATAAACGGTCGGAGGTCACCACCACCAGATGTTCTTCATCCAGCTCATACATGTCGCGGACTTTACCGCGCTTGATCAGCTTCAGATCCAAATGACTTTCAGATACCATGGTCAATGCATCTCAGTTGTTGTTGCGTTCATTTATCAAACGTTTCGCATCCGTTCCTATCACGAAAAAAAGACTTTCAATCCGATGATGATGAGAAATGCCGCAAACACATAACGAAAAACTTTTTTTCCGAGCTTGCGGTTCAGTCTGCTGCCTAAGGGCCCGCCGAATAACGTGCCTGCCAAAATCGGCAGCGCAATCGCGGGCATGACAAAACCCCACGATCCGTCCGGCCTGCCCGCCACATTCCAACCGTTGATAATATATCCCGCCGCACCCACTAAACTCGTCAAGATTCCCACCGCCGTACTCGTTCCCGCCGCCATCTCCGTCGGCACACCCGCCCACAGAATAAACAGCGGCACCATGATGATTCCGCCCGCCACGCCGATGTAGGCCGAAACGATTCCCGCAATCGCACCGATTCCCAACAGCCGCAAGCGATGCAGCGGAATTTCTTCTTTCGCCGCGGGCGGTTTGATGAGCAGCATGAGTGCGCTGGCCGCTGCGAAAAACACGAAAAACATTTTCAAATACGAGCCGGGCGAAAGCGCCGCCAAACGCGAACCGATGAGCGAGAGCGCGACCGCCGCCGCGCCCGTCAAAGGAACCGCCGCCCAATAGACCCGCTTGACTTTCGCGTAGGAAATCGTCGAGGACGTTACCGCGCCGATGATCGCCAAGAGTGTCGTGCCGAACACGAGATGGAACCGCACGTCCTCGGAAATGCCGCGCGCCTTCAGCATTTCCAGCAGCACGGGCGTGATGATGACCGCCCCGCCGATGCCGAGATAGCCGCTGAAAATTCCCGTCACAAATCCGAGAGCCACAAGTCCTAAAAGTTCCGTCATCACCTGCTCATTATGAGTTTTCTTTTAGCGCGGTCCTCAATTCTGTCGTCAATATGTTCATTTCACCAGCAGCAATTTCTTCACCGCCGAGAAATCCTCCGCGGTCATGCGGCAGAAATACACGCCCGACGGCAGCGCGCCCGCATCGAACAACACACGATGCGTGCCTGCGTTTGTCAATCCGTCCCGCAAGACCGTTGCTTCCCGGCCCAAAACATCGTACACGACAAGCTTCACGCGTGATGCACGCGGTACGTCGAAATGAATTGCAGTTACCGCATTGAACGGATTCGGAGAACTTTCGTACAGCGCGAAGACGCGCGGCAAATTGTTTTCCCGAACCGCTGCACCCGCGCCGATCAAGCACACGCTGAAATGCTGCGCGCTTTCCAGATAGGTATCGGGACGGTGTGAATGCGCCGTTACCCACCAGACCAAAGGTTCCGTCAAATCTAAAACCAGCCCGGAGAGATCGACGGTGTCGAACGTATCCGAAAACGTCGGGAAGGTCCACGTGAAGTTTCCCGAACGCAGATAAAGAGTATAAGTCACCGTATCGCCGCGATCCGCATCCAAACTGCGGCGCCAAAAAAAGCACACGCGGTTCGTGTCCGTCACCGTATCACCGTTGCACGGCATGAGCAGATCAAACGGTTCAAGCAACGCATACGGCCTATTGCAGGAGAACGCCCCCATGTCCGCCACGGTTTCATCCGGGTCGTGCGGCAGAGCCGGATCCCCCGCGTGAATGCATGGCGACGTTGGCTGCAAATGGAAATCTCTCCAGACGAGATCCACCAGCAAGGGATCGAGTAGAATGTTGAAATAGTTATCACACGAGTCGGCGTTCACATTGTGCCCGGTAAGCAGGCCAAGACCGATCGGCGGATTGCCTTCAGCCAAAACCTGGCCGTAAAAATCGCTATACCGCACTTGCCCCAGTGAACTGTTGAAGAATTGCAAAGCCGAACCGGTATTGAACGCGAAAATCGAACTGTTGATATCGGCGACGGACCTCTGCAAATACATCCCCACACCGCCCTGACTCTGCGGAAAGGCGTTGTTGGCTGCCACCGTGCAATGGATTAATGTCACCGCGCTGGACGAGCAGGAAATCGCGGCACTGTTTTGGGTACTGTAAAAATTGCAGTTTTTGGAAACAACGGTGAATTGCAGTTCAGCGGCGGAGGAGGTCATGGCTATTCCCGCGCCGTTCATGCCGACATGATTGAAAAATATCCGGCATGAAATCAGTTGTGCAATCGCGTTATCTAAATACAATCCGCCGCCCAGACCGCCCCCGTTTGCCCAGAAATCACAGCCATCGAAGACCAGCGATCCGCCGTAAAGATATGCCCCGCCGCCGCGAAAAGCCGAATTGTATTGAATCAGGCAATGAGTGAAGTGACAGGATGTGTTCTCGCAATAAATCCCGCCTCCCCAGCTTGCCGTATCCGTTCCGACCGCACGTCCGCTTTCCACGATACAATACTCCATGCGGCTGGCGCTGTCGGCATGGACAAAGCGCAATCCCCGCCAGCGATCGGGATTGACCAACGTGTCCGTCGTGAAACGGACGTATTCGGTTTCCGTTCCGCGCGCCAGAAGCTTGCCGTGAATCGTGAACGAATACGGCCCGGCAAAGTCCACGATCACGCCGGGATTGATCCGCAGGGAATCTGCAGCCGCCACCGTGACGTTTCCTTCGATGCGATATGGATTCCCCCGCGGCGTCCAAAGTCCGGAAATACTGCCGCCGGCTACATGCGTCGGACCCGCCGGAATGTTAAACGGAAACGCGCCGATATCGGTGTATGTTCCATCCGCATCGCGCGGCAGCGATGTATCTCCGGCATTGATGCACGGCGACATCGATAGTAAATGGAAATCCCCCGCCGTGCGATCCACAAACCGCGGATCGAGAAAAATATCGCCGAAGGCGTCGCAGGAATCATGCATGAAATTGATCGAATCCAAATCTCCCCAGGTCCCGATAATCGGCCCCTCGAACGGACCGCCAGTATTGTCATAGAAGCCGCAACTGTGAAGCTCCGGCAAGTTCACCGCACTCGTTGTAGAGCACCACAAGCCCGCACCGTCATTAAAAGCGATAATCGTACTGTTTAAGCACAACTGCCCGGCCCAGTTCGCAACTCCTCCGCCCTCTGCCGCCCGGTTCCCTGCGAATGTACAGCGTGTAAACCGCATTGAAGCCGCTGGGCCGATAAATGCTCCGCCGCCCTCGCCCCCCGCTGTGTTGCCACTGAAAATGCATTGATCGAAAAGCAGATTGCCGTTTTCGGCATACACGCCGCCGCCGTGATGAGCCGCTTCATTGTTGCGGATCAAGCAGTGACGAAAACGCATGTTCACATCGTAGTGCACATATACGGCGCCCCCTGACAGATCATCCGGAAAAATACCGTCCGCGCGCGCATTTTCGATCGTGCAGTATTCGAATTTGATCGTATCGCGGGAATTGAACTGGACCAATCCCCGCCAGCGATCCGGATTGGTCAGTGTATCCGTCGTAAACCGGATGGAATCCGTTGCGGTTCCGACGGCGTATAGACATCCGGCTGAGGAAACTTGAATTTTGTATGCCCCTGTAACGATAACCGTCACCCCGGGTTCAATCGTCAGCGGTCCTTCCCAAATAAAGATATCCCCCATTACCATATACGGGCTGTGCTCCGCTGTCCACATTCCCAGAGTGTATCCCCCCTGAACCCATGTCGTATCCGCCTTCGACTCACAAACTGAGATCAACAGCAAGATTACCGCAAGCCATCCGCGCTGCATGCTGCACCTCCCGCCGTTTGAATAGTATGCGAAAATAATTTGCGTCTGTGTTATCGCCGGATCATAGCGGACAGCCACAGGAGCCGCCCCTGCCATGCATTATCGTTCATCGTTTCCGCTTGTTCCCTTCACCGTCGTGAGCAGCTTGCCGTATTCGTCGCGGTTCTCCAGAACGCGCAGCGCTTCCTGAATCACTTGATCCGTGGCGAACGACGATTCGATCCGGCCGCGCGCTCCGAACAAGTTCGCAGCTAACTCCCCCTCCAGACTGCGGCGGATGAAGGGAGTTTCCTTGATAAACTGCGCCGCGCGGATCACATCTAAAAATTCTTCGATGTGCTTGAAGTCCGCAGCCAAGGTGTCGGCCACACCGGCTTGCGCCGCCAATTTTCGCAGTGAATCCAGTTCCGCCTCGCCATCCGTGCCGAAATGAAAACCCGTGGAATCCAGCCAGCGGCGGAATTCTCCCAGCGCCGCGTCATCCATGTGTTCAGACGTCAGATTCGGGTGCCTTGCGCGATACTCGTTTACGAAATCGAAGAACGCGCCCTGCCGCCAGAGTTCGGTGCCCAACTGCCCGGGCTGCGGAGCGGGAATTTCGCGGTCGGGAATGATCCCGCCGCCGCCTTCCACCGGCCGCCCGTTGCGCGTGGAAAAACTCTCGCGCACTTCCGACGGGCCGCGCACGACGCCTTCATCGTCGTGAAAGTAATCCACTTTCTGAATCAAGCGTCCGCTCGGCGTGTAATATTTCGCGGTCGTCAGTTTGAGAGCTTCGCCCGTTTCAAACGAGACCACGGATTGCACCAGACCCTTGCCGAACGTTGTTTCGCCGATGAGCACGCCGCGATCCAAATCCTGAATCGCTCCGGCTACAATTTCCGAAGCCGACGCGCTGCCGCCGTCCACTAAAACGCTCATCGGTATGTCGCCCGCCAACGGCTCATTCTGTGTTTTGAAAACCTGATCGTTGTCGGTATGGCGTCCCTTCACCGCCAAGATGGCGTCGCCTTTCGGACAAAATCTTTGCAGCACGGCTACCGCGCTCGATAAGAGTCCGCCGGGATTGCCGCGCAGATCGAGCAGGAGCGACGTCATGCCGCCCTTTTTCAATTCAGTCAGCGCGTCGTCCAGTTCCTGCGGAGCGCCTCGCGAAAAATGCGCCAGCTTCACGTATCCCACACCCGGTTTTACGAATCCATAATAAGGCACGTCCTTGAGTTCGATTTCCCGCCGCGTGATGAGAAACTCAATCGGTTCCGAAGAGCCGGTGCGTTCGATAGAGAGCGTGACCTGTGTGCCCGGATCGCCGCGCAAGTATCTCGCCGCATCGGACGTGGAAAATCCCGCCGTGGACAAGCTGTCAATTTTCACGATCCGGTCGCCGCTGCGGATGCCCACGCGCTGCGCGGGAGAATCGTCCATCGCCGAAATCACGGTCAGCACTTTGTCCCGCCCGCGCACGCCGATCTCGATGCCCACTCCGCCGTAGCGTCCCGACGTGATTAAGTCGAGATCCTCCGTGCCCTCTTCATCAATGAACACGGTGTACGGATCGAGCGTACTGAGCATGCCGTCAATTCCCGCCCGCACGAATTTCTGCGGATCAATGTCATCCACGTAGCGGATGCTGATTTCGCGGTAAACATCGCCGAATATGCCGATGTTGCGGCGAATCTGTTCGTAAAGCGAATCCTGCGAGGAGGGTTTGGCGGCATACGCCATTCCCGCGCACAGAATAAGAATCAGAATCAGGGACCAAAAACGCGTTCTCATGGTATCCTCAAGAATCAAACGGCAAATTCATTCCGCCGAGGAGGGTTCTAAGACCCTCGCGGAGTCTTCATCGCACGATGCGCGACACAAACACCGCAAGATCCGCCGACCCTTCCGTCGGGGCACAGCGCGCTGTGCCCTTTTCGTTATATCCGCATCGGTAAACGGACATGGCAGGCCATGTCCCTACATGACGGTATTGTGTTCTACAACCTCTTTTCCAGCTCCTTCTTGATCTGCGCAAACAGAACGTCGGCGGATTGCGCGCCGTCGAGCAGAATCATCCGCGCGGGATGGCGGCGGTGGAGTTCATGATACGCCGCGCGCGCCCGCTCGAAAAAGTCGTGCGCGTTCCGTTCGAGGCGGTCGTTTTCCATTCCCGCTTTTGCCCGCCGCGCGCACGAGGTCGGCCAATCGAGATCGAGAACAAACGTGATGTCGGGCACGAGTCCGCCCGTGGCAAAGCGGTTGATCTCTTCGATGGTTTGGATTCCCAATTCGCGGCCGCCGCCCTGATAGGCCGTGGAGGAATCGTCGTAGCGGTCGAGAATCACCACCGCTTTGGGTTTTGCAAGATGCGGCCGCACGATTTCATTCACGAGCTGCGCGCGGGACGCCGAATACAAAAAGAATTCCGCTTTTGCGGCCATGTTGTGCCAGCGCGGATCGAGCAGAATATCGCGGATGGCTTCGCCGAGAAGAGAGCCGCCCGGTTCGCGCGAAACTAAAACGTCATAACCGCGTTCGCGCAGCCAAGCTTCCGTGCGCGCGATTTGCGTGCTCTTGCCGCTGCCGTCTATGCCTTCAAAAGTGATGAACATACTTGCGATTAAAAATCCTTGATAAACCGCACGCGGAAAATTTTCGGCCAGAGTTTGCCGGTGAGAAAGAATTCATTTGAAGCGGGTTCGCAGGCAATGCCGTTCATCGGTTGTTCGGTGGCATTTCCACCCGCCAGAGTTCGCAGCATCGAAGCATCCACCACCGCCAAAACCTGACCGTCGGCGGGATCAATCTGCGCGATGTAATCCAAACCGAGCAGATTGCCCCACAGTCCGTTCCACGCAAATTCCAGTTCGTTCACGGCGTTCATTTCATAATCCGCGATTTTCATTTTCATCCGGCTTTGCAAAGAAAAGTCCACCGGTTCGCGCAATTGCAGCAGGGAACTGCCGTCGGTCATGTACAGCCGGTCGCCGTCTGCCGCCAAGCCCCAGCCTTCGCCGTCAAAGGGAATGGTTTTCACGCGGGCAAGATCGCCAAGCCGGTAAACCAGCGCAAGGTTTTCCTGCCAGGTCAGTTGAATCAATTCGCCATTGCAGAGCGCGAGACCCTCGCCGAAAAGATTGTCGTCGAGAGAAACGGTTTGCACAATCTCGCCGCTCTGCGCATCCAGTTTGCGCAAAGAAGATTGTTTGTACAGTCCCGTGCTCTCATAGAGAAAACCGTTGTGGTAAACCAATCCCTGCGTGTACGCGGCGGTGTCGTGCGGAAGTTCGGATACGATCTCCAGAGTGTACACGGGCAGCTCGGCCGTGCGCGCGAAATCACCCATATCGAAACCGGCAGCCGCACCGCAAATGAAGAGCATGGCCATGATGATAAAGGCTCCCGATCTTTTCATGCTGCCGCCTTTTTACGATAGGATCGCAGAACTAAGAAGAACCCGCAGAGAATCAGCCCGATAGAAATCACCTGCGAAAACGTCAGACGGAAGCCGTCGGAAAGCAGCACCATCTCACTTTCATACCAGCGGAACTGTTCATTGAAAAAACGGCCGATGCCGTACAGACCGAGAAACCAGCCCACAATTCGACCCGCCGGCCGCGGCGCGCGGTCGTAGATCAACAAGCCGATAAAAATCACGAACGCGTAAAAGACTTCGTAAAGCTGCGTGGGATGCACGCTCTGGCCGGGAAAGACCCAGGCCGCCGAACTGCCTTCCGGAAAATGCACGCACCACGGCAGCGTTCCCGGCAAACCGAAACAGCAGCCGTTGAAAAAACAGCCGATTCTGCCGACGGCAATGCCTAAAGCCGTGGAGGGCGCGAGCAAATCCATGAGCGAAAGAAACGGCATTTTTTTACGCCGCGCGAAAACGAAAACCGTCAGAATCGCGGCAATTACTCCGCCTAACAGCACGAGTCCTTCAATGCCGATTTTCCCCGTGTGCTGAATGGGAGAGATCGCATCGAACGGATGTTCGCGGTATTCGGACAAGTGCGTGAACACATACGTGGCCCGCGCCCCGATCAGCGAAAAAATCAGAATCGCCACGGAAAGATCGAGCGCCGTTTGGCTGCCGAGTCCACGCGTCTTCGCCCGATGCATGGCAATCAGAATTCCCGCGGCAAAGGCCAAAGCCATCGCCAGCCCGTAGCTGTGCAGGGAAAACGGTCCGAGATTGAAAAGAATGGGATGCACGAAGAAAAACTCGAAATTAGAAATGAGAAATCAGAAAATTTGTCGCCGTGCGGGGTGTCCTTACCCCGCGCGTGATTCGGATTTCGGGAGGGTCTGATGACCTTCCTCGGCGGAAGATTCCGGGCAGATCTGGGGATCTGCCTCGGCGAAAAAGATCATTTCACCAACAGCAATTTCTTCACCGCCGTAAAATCGTCCGCGGTCATGCGGCAGAAATACACGCCCGAAGTCAGCGCTCCCGCATCGAACAGCACGCGATGCGATCCCGCCTCCATGAATCTATCCTGCAGAACGGCAACCTCGCGGCCCAAGAGATCGAACACAATCAGTTTCACACGCGATGCGCGCGGCACATCGAAGCGAATCGCCGTTACCGCATTGAATGGATTCGGATAACTTTCGTACAGCGCGAATTCGCGCGGCAGAGAATTTTCCGGAACCATCGCACCCGCACTCACTAAGTGCGCGATGAACCGTTCTTGACACTCGATAGATGTATCGGGGCGCGGCGAATGCGCGGTTACCCACCACTCCATAGGCTCCGTTATATCCAAAGACAGCGCGGATAAATCCACAATATGCTGCGAGTCCACGAATACCGGGAACGTCCACGTCGAGTCTCCCGAATGCAAGAACAGCGCAAACGTGACCGTATCGCCGCGGTCGCCGTCTTGGCTGTTCTCCCAACTGAAGCGTACGCGGTTCGTGTCAATCAACGTATCGCCGTTTTGCGGAGAGAGCAATGCAAACGGCGTCGGCGGAAAGTAAGGGCGATGGTAATAAAACGCCCCGATATCCGCCACGGTTTCATCCGGATCGTGCGGCAAGTTCGGATCTCCCGCGTGAATGCAGGGTGACGTCGGCTGCAAATGAAAATCCCGCGCGGTAGTATCTATGAACTGCGGATCGAGTAAAATGTTGTGATAGCTGTCGCAGGAATCGGCGTTCGCGTTGGTTGCGGAAAGCACACCGAATCCTGTCGGCGGAGATCCTCCAGCAACCTCTTGACCGTAGAAATCGCAGTAATTCGCCTGAATCTGCGTGCTATCCCAGAAAAACAGAGCCGGGCCGTTATTGAAAGCAAAGATCGTACTATTGATAACGGCCTGTGATTCGAGCACATACATTCCCGTTCCGAACAGACCCGGCGGAGTCGCGGAATTACCGATAATCGAGCAGCGGATGACGGACGGATCGCTGTGTGTGCAGTAAATCCCCGCGCCGTAGTGATGATCTCCCAGACTTCGATTGTAAGAGATCGTCGTAAATTCCAAATAGGGTGCCGAGAATCCTGAAATGAGAATACCCGCACCGCTTCCGAAAGACGTATTGCCGTCTACCCGGCAGGATAGAAGCCGCGCATCCGTATCGAATAACACCAAGCCCCCGCCGTAGATGTTGGCATTGTTTTGCATGAACCGGCAATGGTTGAACACCGGCGCCGCTCCAGTCACGAATACTCCGCCGCCATAGCGCGCCCCGTTGTGCCGAATCAGACAGTGCGCAAACGTGGCTGATGTGCCATCGCAATAAATTCCGCCGCCGAATCCCGCTTCCTCCGTACCCTGCGCGCTGCCGTATTCCACGATACAGTATTCCATCCGGCTTGTGTTATCGGAATTGATGAAGTGTAGACCTCTCCAGCGGTCGAAATAAGCCAGCGTGTCCATCGTGAATTTTATCGAATCGGAAGCAGTTCCGCGCGCCAGAAGCTTGCCGTGAATGGTTAACGAATACGGCGCGGCAAAGTCCACGATCACTCCGGGATTGATCCGCAGGGAATCTCCCAACGCCACCGTGACGTTTCCCTCAATGCGATACGGACTCCCCCACTGCGTCCAGCGTCCGGACACATTGCCGCCTGTCACGTGCGTCGGACCAGCCTGTAGATAAAATGGAAATGCTCCGATATCAGCGACCGAACCGTCCGGATCGTGCGGCAGAGCCGGATCCCCAGCGTTGATGCACGGCGAAATCGGCAGCAAGTGTAAATCTCGCGCAGCCGTATCGGCCAACTGCGGATCGAGTAGAATATTATAATGACTATCGCAGGAATCGCCGTTGGCATTCGTGCCGGTGATAATACCCAGATCATCAGGGAGTGAAGACCACGACTGCCCGTAGAAATCACAGTACCTCACACGTGCAGTGCTATTCCGAATAAGAATAGCTTCGCCAAAATTAAAGGCGAAAATAGTACTTGTAACAATAGCCAGTGATTCATATAGATACATCGCTGATGCCGAACCTGCCCACCCACGCGGATGGTTGGCGACCAGCGCGCAATGAATTATTGTCGGGGCGCTCGAACTGCAAAATATTCCTTCCCCATTGGAAACAATGTTCCCATTATGGTTAAAGGAAACGGTAGTGTATTCCAAATAGGGAGCGGAATAATTCAACATAAATATTCCCGCGCCGCTTGCTCCAGATGTATTGCAATCAATCCGGCATGAGAGTATGTTGGCGTCCGCGCCATCGAGTGCTAATCCTCCACAAGTCAAACCATAGTTGAACATTATTTTGCAGTCGTTAAATGTCGGCGAACCATGGTAAACATACACTCCTCCGCCGAACCAAGCATAATTATACCGAAGCAGGCAGTGGGAAAACCGGCAGGATGTGTTCTCACAGTAGATGCCGCCTCCACGTCCGGTATCCATTTCCGGCAAATAGCCGTATTCCACAATGCAATACTCCATGCGGCTGGCACTGTCGGCATTGATGAAGCGCAATCCTTTCCAGCGACCGGGATTGGCCAGCGTGTCCGTCGTGAAGCGGATGGAATCCGTCTCCGTTCCCACCGCCAGCAGCTTGCCGTTCACGGTCAGAGAACATGGAGCCGCAAAATACACAACCACGCCGGGATTGATCCGCAGGGAATCTCCCGCCGCGACCATCACATCTCCCTGAATCATATACGGGCTATGCTCCGCCGTCCAATTTCCGCTGACGGATCCCCCCTGCACCCACGTCGTATCCGCATGCGATTCATAAACCGAGATCAACAGCAAGACCACCGCAAGCCATCCGCGCTTCATGCTGCACCTCCCGCCGTTTGAATAATGTGCGAAATTAAATTGCTGTTGTGATGCCGCATCGTATCGGGCGGCCACAGGAGCCGCCCCTGCCGTTCCTTGCCCACGGGCACGATATATCGTGCCCCTACACGTCGAATTCCGGCAGGGTTGGAAACCCTGCGCGGCGGATCTTGCGCCACACACTTCCGGCTTAACTTTACAATATACGAGGTTTCTTGTCAGCGTTCAACCCGCGCGGCGGCGTTCGAAATCTTCCCGCAGCCGATTCATGAGCGAGCCGTCCACAACCGGCAATTGCGGCCCGCTCAGAGCCTCCCGCACAAAGGCCGCAAATTCGGGATCAACAGGTAAAGAGTCCCGTTCTAAGAACTCATTCTTCAAACTCTTCTCAAAAAGTTCAAAGACTCTTCTTTCTTCCCTTCTTTCTTCTTAGAACGTGGTGGGCCGGGTGAAGTTGCCTCCGAATTTAGGTTGTATGCCCCTGAAACACTTACGTTTCCGTTTTGACCTTCAGGAAAATTGTCTTCCCTAAAATCATCCGCCTCGGGGTGGACAGTAATTCGTGTCAGCCCCTTTTCGATAAGAATGTCGGCCAGACCGGCGGTTTTAAGATCACTCAGGAAATCATGGACTGTTGTTCGGTGCCAGCCCCAAGTTCTCGCAAGCGTGGCCAAACTGCACAGGAGGTCACCCGGCTTAAGTATAATCTCCTGTTTTTTAATGTAGACCGTGCTGACATGAAAGCTGGCCCGGTCCAAAAGATCAATGTAAGCCTCAAACCGGCCGAGCCGCCGTGTCTGATTGAGAAGTGGATGATCTTTCAAAGATCGCGGAAGTTTAACAAAACCCTTATTCATGACATCCTTATTGTATTTTATTTTCACAATATCGGCATTTCATGTTTAATATAGAGCGCAGAAAGACGTTTGTCAAGAGAAATTTGAACAAATGTATAAATGAAGAATGGGAAAGAATTTTAGTTGTGATGAAAAGCTCGAAGGGAAAGAGCGGCGGAAGATTTGCTTGTGATAAGTCTCTTGCTATTCCCGTACTTCGTGCGTATTTTCAACGATTGCGGTAAAAAGTTGTCCAATGCACGTGAAATCCATTATTCCCCTTTTGGCCGTCGCCGTTTGGCTCCTCTGCCTCGGCTGTTCGGCCCCTCACGATAATCCGTACGATTCCGAATCCGAGCGCTACCGCCCGCCTCCGGCCACTCCGTCCGAGCTTGCGGGACGGATACACTCGCTGCACATCACGCGCATCTTCCCCACCACTCCCTCCTATTCGGTGATTGCCGAAGTGTACGGAGAGGAAGCCGTGATGCAGGATTCGGTTTGGGTTTCTTTTAACGGACGGCCGGAATTGACTCTCCGTCTAATCCAACCGGAGAACATCTGGGCTTTCACGTTCTCCGCTTCGTACTTCGGGGAAGACGATCCGCAATTGGGAGGCGTGGTCGGCAGACCGTTTGTATTCCGCTCGAAAGACAATCAGGGCTATCGGCACGACGTCGGGCCGGTCTATCTCTTTCGCGTGATCGAGGGAGTGCCGGTCGTGGCAACACCGGCAGGCAATGACACGGTGAACTCGCTGCCGCTCTTGACATGGCAGCCGTTTGTGGCAAGTTTTCCGTTCGGATATACCGCGGCGGTTGTGAACATCACGGAAGGATTTCAAACGACCGTGTGGACGTCGCCGCTTTTAGGCGATTCGGTTTTGTCCATTCAAGTGCCCGATTCGCTTCCTTTGCCTGAAGGCGATTATTTCTGGACGATCTCCGTCTCCGACAGTTTTCTGAACAGCTCGCGTTCGAAGGAAGGGCCGTTCGTGGTCAGAAACGAGGAACGATGAATGATGAACGAGGAACGAAAAAACTGATCGCCGCGCCCCCCTTTCGAGCCTATCCCAAAATAATTCTTGACAGGGAGGAGCGGGTTTTCGTATGTTAGGAACATCGCACAAGGAGAGACGATGTTCCGTAAATCATGGGTATTATCGGATGCCTTTTG
>Ga0105104_10001969_pt1 | contig 15209 bp, 14 predicted proteins | sample PPLLaktember2015_3_FD_87034 | JGI IMG/M metagenome (GOLD analysis project Ga0105104, IMG submission 87034) | Freshwater sediment microbial communities from Prairie Pothole Lake near Jamestown, North Dakota, USA - PPLs Lake P7 Core (6) Depth... | ecosystem: Environmental > Aquatic > Freshwater >... | reverse complement strand
TTCTACAACTACGAAAGGATCCAGTTAAAATCGAGACGGACACCTTTCCAACTCAGGTGTCCGTCTCTCTAATTTGCCCCGGGGGTCTTTCTTTTCGTGTCTACCCTACGGGGTGCAGTTCAAGTTGCTACTGGGTGGTTTTTTATTGTTTTCTCAAAATTCCATAGAATAATGGGTAGTAATTTATACATAATGAAAAATAAACTATACCAAATGAGTAGTATACTTGACAAGTCCAGCGCATTCTGCTAGGATATTCGTGAGGATCCATCCATGGCCAAACTCCACCTCGCAAACCGGATAAAAGTCGCCCGCGCGGAAAAGGATCTTTCGCAGGAAGCGCTTGCCAAGCTGGCGGGGGTGACCCGCCAGACGATCGGATCGATCGAAAGCGGGGAATACTGTCCGTCGGCGCTGCTCGCATTCCTGCTTGCCAAACGGCTGGACAAACGGGTAGAAGAACTTTTCTTCCTTGAAGGAGACGAACGATGAAGGATCAACCGATCATTCAGGACGAGCGCACCAAAAGCATCGAGAACGCAAGCTACAAGCCCGGCTTCATCATTCTGTGTTTCGGCGTGCTGATCGATATCTTCATCCGAAGCGCGTTTTACAACCAAGCCACCTGGGATCTCTTCGCGCTGGTGATCGTCGCGAGCTGGGCAACGACCCTTTACCAGGCGCGTCAAAAAACGCTGCCGCCCAACTTCTGGCGGTCGATGCTCATTCTTGGCATCGCCACCGCGGCGCTTTCCGCCGTCGTAGTCTTCGTTTTGGCGGGATTGCGCTGACGGAGAGGATGCCGCCGGCGGGCATGCAGAAAAAACGGGGGATCCCCGCGGGATCCCCCGTTTTCCAATTTCCGCCCGCGCACATTATTTTTTTGGAAGCGTGAAGTGGAACGTGGCCCCCTGATCCACCGCACCTTCCGCCCAAACCCGGCCGCCGTGGCGGTGGATCGCCCGCTGAACGATCGCCAGCCCCACGCCGGTCCCGTCAAATTCCGACGCGTTATGCAGCCGCTGGAAAACGGCGAAGAGCCGGTCCGCGTATTGCATGTCGAACCCGGCGCCGTTGTCGCGGATCGAAAAGGCATCCTCTTCCGGCGTGCTCAGGCACTCCACGCGGATGCTGGCTTTATCCCGGGTTTGGCTGAATTTAATCGCATTGGAAATCAGGTTGATCCAAACCTGGCGAAGGAGGATCGGGTCGCAGCTTACCGCGGGCAGGCGCCCGGTTTGGAAATCGATCCGCGCGCGGCTTTCCGGCGGGACCAGTTCCTGGAAGACCGATTGGACCATCGCTCCCATGTCCGTGGGCATGTACTCCATTTCCGCCCGGCTCAGGCGTGACAGCACCAGCAGATCGTCGATCAAGCCGTTCATGCTGCGGGTATTGCGGCGGATGATTCCGCACAGGCGCTTGCCTTCCGCGTCAAGCGTGTTCCCGTAATCCTCCTCCAGGACCTGGGTGAATCCGTCGATGGCGCGCAGCGGGGCGCGCAGGTCGTGCGAGACGGAAAACGTAAACGCTTCCAATTCCCGGTTGGCGTCCTCCAGCTGCGCGGTTCGCTGCGCCACCCGGTGTTCGAGTTCCGCGTTCAGGGCGCGGATTTCCTCCTCCACCCGTTTCCGCCCGGTGATATCCTCGTACGTCCCCAGCACGCCGCGGATGTTCCCCTGCGGATCGCGCAGCGGAATTTTACTCGTGCTGACCCAGAATTTCCTGCCGTCCTGGTTGACCGCGGATTCCTCGTAATTCAGTTTCGCCGTTCCGGAATCGATCACCGATTGATCGTCGAGACGGTAGGTTTCGGTGTGGTCGCCCCAGCCGATTTTATAATCATCGATGCCGACAATCTCCTCCGGAGAATTAAATCCCGCATCCTGGGCGAACGCGCGATTGCACCCCATATAGATGAGCCGGCGGTCCTTCCAGAACACGCGGGCCGGGATCGTATTCAAGACGGTCTCCAGCATCTGGCGCGATTCGCGCAGTGCCGCCTCGCTGCGAAGCCGCCCGACGGCATTGCCGATCTGGGCGACAGTGGTCTCCAGCGTTTCGCGGATGGACGGGGGGATGGCATCCACCTTGGACGAGACGAGGTTCAAGCATCCGATGACCAGATTCTCGTGCCGGATGGGGATCCCGATCATGGCGTGCAACCCTTCGTACGCCCGCGGGATCAGAGGCATATGCGATTTGAGATTATCAAAATCCGTGTAAATGGGCTTTCCTTCCATCATCCAGCGCGCTTCCGGACGGCCGGGCTCCAAATGCCGGACGAGGTTGGCGAGATCCGGCGGCAGATCCTGATCCACGATCATGTCCATGGCTCCGGTGCCGGGATCCGTCAGATACACGCCGCCGGCCTCCATCCCGGAAACCCGCATGGCCGTTTCGAGGCATAAGCGCAACCCTTCCTTCATATTAATGGTGGCGCTTAACGACAAGGCCAGTTCATGCTGGGTATGCAGCAGAAGTTCCGCCTCCTTGCGCTCGGTAATATCCTGAATCAATCCGTCGTAACCTAGCAAACGTCCCTGTGGATCGCTGTGCAGCACAGGCGTATTCCGGACCCAGCGCCGGATTCCCTCCTTGCGCCACAGGCGGTGCTCGATCACCGGAGCATCGCCGCCGGAAAGGACGGTCCGCGCCTGTTCCTCCACCTGCGGCCGGTCCTGGGGATCGACCATGCGGAGCCAGAGGTTCGGGTCCGCTTCGAATTCCTCCACGGTGTACCCCGTCACCGCCAGGCAGCGCCGGCTGTGCAGCGTCTTGGCGGCTTTGCCGTTTTCCACGCGCACGTGATAGATATAGTCCGTGATCGTCCGGGAGATCCGCTGGTACCGTTCCTCGCTGTCCCGCAATGCCTTCTCCGCCCGCTTGTGCGCGGTGATATCGCGCGCGGAAGCGTAAACGAGTTTATTGCGCAGGAATGCTTTCCATTCCAGCCATCGATACGTTCCATCCTTGCAGCGGACCCGGTTGGTGACCGTCACCGCCTCCTTCTGATGATCCAGTTCCTGAATGATTTTATCCGTTGTCGGCCGGTCATCGGGATGGATGAAATCGATGTACGGCTTCCCGATCATTTCGGAAAGCGGAAATCCCAGGGTCTTTTCCCATTCCGGATTAAGCTTCTGAAAGTTGCCGTCGTAATCCCCTATGCATAGCAGATCCAGCGCGGAATCGAAGAAGGGGGATAGATTCTCCGGCAGGGTGCTTTTCGGCCGGCGGGCGGGGATCCTGCGTGCCGACGGCCTTTTTCGGATGGGGGAGGGTTGTTTCCGGGATTGTGGTTTGCGGCTCTTCATGGAGGCCTCCGGAAAGGCGGGGAAAGACTGCGCCGATTAGAAATGTGGAAGCACGATTTCGCCTTTGCCGTTTCCGGAAAGGGAAAGGCGAATCCATAATAGCATGAATTGCGGCGGTCGTCTGGAGGGCGGCGGGAAATCAGGGCGCGGGGGATTTTTGCGCGGTTAACGAAAGGAACACGTCTTCCAGAGTCGGTTCCGCCGGTTCCACCAGGCGGACGGCGATGCCCTGCCGCTCGAGGCAGCCGGCCAAATCCGCCTCCGGCATGCCGGCGGGCGCGATGGCGCGCAGATGGCCGCCGGACAATCCGACCCTTATGATACCGGGGAAGGCTCCGAGCGCGGCCAGCGCAGGCAACAGCGGTTCGGCATACACATCCCAGGCGCGGCCGGGCAGCGCATCGCGTTTGAGCGCCGCCGGCGTATCCAGCGCCAAAAGGCGCCCGTCGCTGATGACGCCCACCCGGCTGCAATATTCGGCTTCGTCCATGTAATGGGTGGTGACGAGGGCCGTCGTGCCGCGCTCCACAAGGCGGTAGATCAGATCCCAGAACGCGCGGCGCGCGGTGGGATCCACCCCCGAGGTGGGTTCGTCCAGAAAAAATAATTTCGGGTTGTGGACGATCGCGGTGGCCAGCGCCAGCCGCTGGCGCCAGCCGGTCGAGAGCCCGCCCACCGGCGCGCGGCGGAACGGATCCAGCCCGACGAGATCCAGCATTTCGCGGATTCTCCCGCGGTCGCCGACCCCGTAAACGCCCGCGTAGAATTGCAGGTTCTCCTCCACGGTCAGGTCCGAATACAGCGCGAATTTCTGGCTGACGTATCCGACGCGCTCGCGGATCTGTTCGGGATTCCTGCGGATATCGAATCCGAGGACTTCGGCAACGCCTGACGTCGGTTGCAGCAGCCCGAGCAGCATGCGGATGGTGGTGGTTTTGCCAGATCCGTTAGGGCCGAGGAATCCCACCACTTCTCCCGCCGGGATCTCGAAGCTTATGCCGTCCACGGCGGTGAAATCCCCGAACCGCTTGGTGAGCGCATCGGTGCGGACGACCGGGATCACGGTTTGGCCTCCAGGAGCGAGATGAACACATCCTCCAGCCCGGCGTGGACCGGGCGGACCCGTTCGACGGCGATTCGTTTTTCGACGGCGGTTTCCCAGATCCGGTCGCGGACCGCGTCGCGCGTGCCTTCGCGCGTCCGCAGGTGCAGCCGGTCGCCGAACATCTGCGCATCCTCCACATCCGGGTCGGCGCGCACGGCGTCCCGCAGCAGCATGAGCGGCTGGCCGATCACCTCGAGGATGCGGCCGGCGAGCAGTTCCTGCAGACGGTTGGGCGGGCCCTCGACCACCAGAGCGCCGGATTGCATGAAGCCGACCCGGCTGCAGCGGCCGGCTTCGTCCATGTAGGGCGTGCTCACCAATACCGAGAGCTGTCCTTCGGAGATGAGCCGGATGATCAACTGCCAGAAGGATTGCCGCGTCGCCGGGTCCACGCCGGTGGTGGGTTCGTCCAGCAGCAGCACCCGCGGGCGGTGCACCAGCGCGGCCGCCAGCCCGAGTTTCTGTTTCATCCCGCCGGAGAGTTGGCCGGCGCGGCGGTGCGAGAATTCAGCCAGGCCGACGAACTCCAATATCTCCAGGCTGCGCGGAAGCCAGTCCGCGCCGCTGAGGGACCGGACTTCGGCGAAAAACCGGAGGTTTTCAAGAACCGTCAGTTCCTCATACAACGAGAACCGCTGCGGCAGGTAACCGATCTGCGCCCGTGCCTGCTCGACCTGGCGCGGAACCTCAAACCCGGCGATGGAGATCCGGCCGGAGGTGGGCGCCAGCGCGCCGCACAGCAGGCGCATGGCGGTTGTTTTTCCGGCGCCGTCCGGCCCGACCAGGCCGTAGATCTCCCCCGCGCGGACATGCAGGGTCAGCGAGTCGACGGCGCGGACCGCGCCGAACGTCTTCACCAGCCGATCGGTCTCGATTGCGTTTTTTGCCGGTTGTTTGTATTCTTCCATAAAAACCTTGGTCCGGTTCAATTCTTTTTTTCCACGAAGAGCACGAAGTACACGAATTATTTTTCTTTCTTTCGTGCCTTTCGTGTTCTTCGTGGATTCAAATCCCTATTCGAATACCACGTCCGCCGGCATACCCGGCTTCAATCCGGATTCCGGACTCTCCACGGTGATCTCGACGGCAAAGACCGTCGTCCGGCGGCCTTCCTCGGTTTGGACGTTGCGCGGAGTGAACTGGGCGCGGTCCGCGATCCGCGTGACCGAACCGGAAAAGACCCGGCCGGGGAAGGAATCGACGGTGATCCCGACGGTCTGCCCCAGGCGGATTTCCCCATACCGGTCTTCCGGAATATAGACGGTAATGGTCAGACGGTCGAGCTGCCCGATGATCAGCGCGGCCGAGCCGGCGACGGCCACTTCGCCCGGCTGGATGTTGCGTTCGATCACCGTGCCGGCGGAGGGTGCGAACACGGTCAGCTTACCGATCTGGGCATCCAGCGCGTCGAGCTGGGCCCGGGCCTGGTTAATGGCTTTTTCAACCTGGGCCGCACCCGCCTCGGCCTGCCGGACGGCCGCCGCAGCCAGCTTGACCGGGTACGAATCCTCGCCCGTGTGCAGCTGCGCCAGACGGCCGAGGGCGGCATCATAGCGGTCTTCCGCCGCGTGGACCCGCGCCCGCGCTTTCAATAATTCCTCCCCCGCATCGGTAGTCAGCAATTCGTCATAAGCCTGCTGGGCATCCTCCAGCTCCGACTGCGCGGCGTCGAGTGTCTCCTGCGCGGCATCGATCCAATCCGCATCGCCGGAGGGATTCGCCCGGTTTAGCGCATCCTGGGCCGTCAGGTATGCCGCCCGGGCCTGCGCCAGGCGCGTCTCAGCGGCAAGGATTCCCGCGTGCGCCGGATCCTTCAGAAGCGCATCCAGTTTATCCAGCGCTTCCTCGAGCGCCTTGCGGGCGGCTTCCACCTCCGCCTCCATCGCGGCGATCTGTTCCTCCCTGGTGAAATACCAGATCGGCTGATCAAAATCCGACGGCTGGGCGGATAAGATCGCGGCGGAGGATTCCGCCAGGCGGGCGGTCTCCAGAACCTGCTGATATTGCGTTCGCGCCGTATCCAACGCGGCGCGCGCTGTCTCCAAACCGGATTGCGCCGCGGCCAGGGCGGCTTCCGCCGATTTCCGCTGGGCCTGCAGGAGTGTGTCGTCCAATTTGAACAGCGGCTGGCCTTCGGCGACGGACTCGCCCTGCATCACGAGGACCTCCGTCACCCGGCCCGACAGTTCCGGGGAGATGACCACCTCCACCGCCTCGACCGTTCCCGAAGCGGCGATCGCGCCGTCGGCATTCGAATCGGCCCGTGAGAAGAAGTACCAGCCGAGCGCGGCGCCGGCCAGTATTAGGATGACGATGACCGGCAGGATGCGGCGAATTGTCCCGTGCATAAAAACCTCCTTGACGTTAATCCAGGCGTTTGCGGAACCGGAGCGCGGCGACCCCCATGATCACCACGCCGAATACGGCGAGCGCGAAAATTTCCTGGGAAAGGGATTCGACGCCGACGCCTTTGAGCATCAGCGAACGGATGATGATCAGGTAATACCGGAGCGGGGTGAAGTAGGAGAACACCTGCAGCACCGGCGGCATCGCTTCCAGCGGGAAGAAAAATCCTGAAAGGAAGAGGCTGGGAAGCAGCGTCATCCAGACGGTGAGCATGGCTTCCTGCTGGGTGTTGGCGATGGTCGAGGCGAGCATGCCGATCCCGAGGCTTGAGAGCAGGAAGAGGCCCGAGAGCAGGGCGATCAGCACAAGATCGCCGCGGACCGGCACGCCGAACCACCAGTGCCCGAGGGCGATCACCTCGAAAGTGTTCAGGAAGGACAGCAGCACATACGGGAGCAATTTGCCGATGATCAATTCCAGCGGGCGGATGGGGGTGACAATCAACTGTTCGATCGTGCCGCGTTCCCGTTCGCGGACGATGGCCGAGGCGGTCAGGATCGAAGTCAGCGCCTGCAGGATCATGCCGATCACGCCCGGGATCATGAAATACGCGCTGACCAGGTCGGGGTTGTACCAGACCTGGGTGAGGACCTCCAGCGGCGCTTCCACCGCCGTGGCGACTCCGCGCCGCGCCATGCGTTCGGCAAGGATGGTTGTGGCGTAGGATTGGCCGATCAGCTGGGCGGCCGAGAGCGCGGTGGATGCCGCCGAGGGATCCGAACCGTCGAGGATGAAGACGATTTGAGCCTTGCCGCCGCCGCTGATCTTTTCCCCGTACCCGGCCGGGATGATCACGGCGGCCCTGGCTTCTCCCCCGTCGATCATCGTCCGAAGTTCATCCTCCGATTGCACCTCGGCCGACACGCGGAAATAATCCGCCGCGCGGTAGGCGTCGAGCAATGCGCGGGCCTGCGGGCTGCGGTCCTGGTCGAGGACGATCAGCGCCACATTGCGCACGTCGTTGGTCGCCGAGTAGCCGAGCAGGAACATCTGCATTACCGGGATCACGATCACCAGGACCAGCGTGCGGGGATCCCGGCGGATCTGCAGGAATTCCTTGCGGATGAGGGCAAGCAGTCGCGAGAGGGACATGATTACTCCGCGTGAGCCGGGGAGGGGGCGATCACCCCGTGCAGGTAGATATCGACGACGTCCTGGAAGCAGTCGGTCCGCATGGCCGGCGGCAGATGCTTCCAGATCAGCATTTCGACCAGGTAATAGGAGAAGAACATCCCGGCGAAGGACCGCACCACCACGGGCAGGGGGAACGGGCGCAGCCGGCCCTTGCGAAGCGGGATCGATTGCGCAAAGGAAAGCAGCCGGGGCAGGATCTCCTCGATCAATGCGGGAATGTGTTTGCTGTTGAATTCGACGATCTCGATGAACATCAGCTTGAGGAATCCGGGCTCCCGGTCGAGCGCTTGGAGCATCCGGCGTGCGCCCTCGGTGAGGAATTCCTCGATCGTATCGCCTCCGGCTTCGGAAAGGGCGGGCAGGATCTTTACATAGGGATGGTGCGCGGAAAGAACCGCCGTGTAGAGATCTTCCTTGTTCCGGAAATGGTTGTACGCCGCCGAAACAGTCAACCCGGCCTGGGAGGCGATTTGGCGCATACCCGTTCCATGATAGCCGCGTACGAGGAACGACTCATATGCCGCCTGAATGATCGCAGCTCGCGTATCGGTGGTCTTGATATCCCTTTTTCTAGCCATTTTCACGTCAAAATAATTGAACGAACGTTCATTTATTGTATCAAAATTAATGTGGATGTCAATAATCAAGGAAAAAAGACATGAGGAGACTAAAAGGGTGTTGAAAAAGGAATAAACAGGTGTCATTGCGAGCGACCGGAGGGAGCGAAGCAATCTCCCCCTTCTGAAAAATAAGGCGATTGTTTCGTCGCTTCGCTCCTCGCAATGACACCCTCAGCCTATTTCAACAACCTGCTAAAGAAAAAGCTCTGGTTTTCTTCACGCCTTAGTGTCTTAGTGGAAAAAAATATCCACAAAACACAGAGGCGCAAAGGGAAAAGGTAAAGGTTTCTTAGTGCCTTCGTGGTAAAAAAAAGTAAACCTCAAAGACACGAAGACGCAGAAGGAAGAGGATTATCGAACGGAGAATATTTTAATATTTCCCGAAGAGAACACTTCCACAAGCGATCCGCCCTCCGAGAAAGCACAACCGGTCTGATCCGTCGAACAGAGCACCAGATCCACCTGGCGGTCGCGGAGGATTTGCGCCCGAAGCGCTTCATCCGATGACGCGAAAAATGTTTCCACATCGCCCAACGCCCGGCCGGCATCCGGCGTTTCCATCCCGTGCCCGTACACCACCCGTGCGCCGGTCATTCCGGGCAGCCAGGCGCTGTTTTCCGGCGAAGCCAGGATGACCGATCCCTGCGCATTGGCATTCAGCCAGTCGACGGCGGCCGCCGAGTCCGGACTCAGGAAGATCAGCGGATGATGACTCACGGCGTTGATCCTGACGGCGGATAAAAACACCAGGTTGGCTGCGAACAGGGGGATGGCGGCGTACAGCGCGTAACGAAGCTGGAGCGCGGGGCGGAACAGCAGGTTTTCCAATTTCGGCGCCGCCAACGCGGCCAGCGGGATCCACATCCCCAGCATCAACCGGCGCTGGAGCGGGAAGGGCGCATACAGCAATGCGAGATTGACGGCGAGCCATAGCGCCGGCAGGAGAATTCCACCGCGGATGGCCGTGAGCTTCCGCCGCAAGGGAGCCCGGTAAGAGATCCAGCGGACGAACGATACGGCGACGATCAAACCGGGCAGGCCCATGGAAAGCGCAATGTCCCAGACCGGCGGCGTGGGAGTCTGGTTTTGCGAGAACCACATGGCGAATTTGGGCAGGTTGCGGGTGACCCAAAAATCGTAAACAGCCCAGGGCAGGAAACCAAAACCGGCGGCCGCCAGGTGCAGCAAGGCGCCCTCCGGGAACCGGCCCTGCGCGAACCGCATCCATATCATCCAACCCGCCAGCGCAATTCCTAGGGGCAGAAATCCGAACGGTTGGATCGCGGCGAGCGTTGTTCCAAGAAAAAACGCCGCCGCCATCGAGATGGCCGTCGGCCGGGATGCGGGCAGGGCGATCCGGACGGCCAACAGCAGGATCAGCCCGGTGGCGAGCGGAAAATGGGCGCTGGTGAGCAGCCCGAGGAAGGGAATATATTCGGCCACCCAAAGGTCGGCCGTAAACGCTCCGAAAGGAACAGCCAGGAAACCGAATCCCGAACCGAGCAGGAGGATGATCCAGGCGATGCGGCGGCCGCGGTTGGAAAGCCCGATCCGGCCGAAGAATTCCCAGGCGGCGGTCAGGAAGAACGCCCCGCCGAGAATCCGCGCCATGTGCCACACCGCCATCAGGGGGAGATGCAGCAGCCGGGCCAGATGCCCGAGCAGAAGATAGTACGTGAAAAACAGGGCGCCCGGGCCGGGGGCCTCGGTGAAGGCCAACGAATACAGAATCTGCCCGTCATATCCCTGCCGCATCTTCGCCAGATACGAGGCGGCATCGTACGGATTGAAAAGAAAACCGGTGAAGCGGTAATCGCCGGCGTACGCATGCGCCAAGCCGTAGGGGATCAGGGTGAGCAATACGGCGAGGAGAGAAATTCCGAAGACGGGCAGACGCGAACGCATGCGGTGAAATCCTCCCGGATTGCGGTTCAACCCCTGCGCGCCATCCGCCATTGCCGGCGGAGCGCCTCGCGGCCAAGCGCCGCCAGATCCCGCGGCCGGAACGACATCCGGAACAGCTCGCGATAGGATTCATCGCCGGTCAGCATGCCCCAGATCGTCCGCGCCAGGATCTTTTTCTCGGGCGGGCGGCGCTCATCCACGCGCAGGCTGTACAGGAAGGCTGCGGTCAGGCGGGCGTTCTTGATGATGGCGTTGCTGATGCCGAAGAGGACTTCCCCGTAACGGTTGTCGTCGGCGATGCGCCGGGTGAGGGGCGCATACCCGGATTCGAACGCGGCCGCGCTTACGCCGTTCCGGAAGGCCGTCTCCATCGCGCTCTGGGATGTGGTGAAGGCGGAAAAAATTCCGTCCTTGTACAGGCGGGCTACGGCGGCATCGCCCACCGCGACCCAGCGGTCGCCGAAAAGCCGCGGGGCGGCATGCAGCGGAACCTTTGGCCCGCAGCCGCAGCAGCTTTCCGGCGGCGACGGGAGATATTTCGAGATCGGTTCCTGCTGCGCCTGAAAAAATTCCCGGACGGGATCCGCACCCATACCGTGGCCCAGCAGGGACACATTCAAATAATGTTTCTTGGGAACCAACGCTCCAAACATCAAACCTTTGGGCTCCCCGAAAAAGGCCGCGACGGTGTGGGGCGGCCATCCGGCCGGTTTGGCGATTTCATCCTGCGCCATGACTTCCGTTTCGGGAGCGGTGTACTCGAAATACGGGTCCATCACCGGATTGCTGTTCACCCCGGCCGCCAGGACGAGAAAATCGGCGGTGTGAACGCCCGAATCCGTCCGGACTTCCGGAGTGCCGTGCCATTCCACCGAATGCACCCGCTCGGGAACATATTTGGCGCCGCGCGCCCGGGCTTCGGCAAGCAGGAACGCATCAAAACTCGCGATCGGCTCCCCGGTGTGCGTTCGCGGGCCGCATCCACGGTACACGCTGTAAATGGTCCGGCCCGGCCGGGGCTGGGTAAGGCGGATAACCTGGCCAAGAATGTGGACCCGGTATTCCTCGATGGTTTCCTGGATGACCGAAGGGGGAATGTTGACGCCGATGGATTCAATCGCCTGCAAGGCATTCGCCGAGACAATCCCGGCGCAGCCCTTGCAGCCGATTATGCCGAGACCCTCGCGGGCAAAGCGCGGATCGAAAATCCGTACGTCGATCCGTATGGATGCTTCCCGGGCGCGATCCAAGAGGTGGATGGCGGCGAAACAACCCGCCGGCCCGCCGCCGATGATGCATACCCGGCTGTTTTCCTGCAGCTGCATATCCGCCGCCTCCAGGGAGATGATAGCATCCTCTCCTGGAAAACGAAACCCCGGGAAGCCCCGATTACTTTATGTAGCAGACAGTCGTTACGGATTTAGCATGCGGAATCCATGGCCGCCGGTGGACGCTGCTCGAGGGTGGGGATCCGGCCGTTAGTGGAATTACGAGCCGGAGTATGGATCCAGGTCCGGCAGGATCTGCTGCCGTTCAAGGGATAGGAGCCGCTTATACCATTCCAGGTTTCACCGGCCTGCCAGGCGGAACGGACCGCATCCCGGGGTATGGACGGATCCGGATCCCCGCTTTTTGTTTGCAACAGCGGCTGAAGGCAAAGCGCGGAGGCGTCATAACCCAATCCGGAAAGCGGCGGCGGTTCCGAACCGTACGCGCCCCGGTATTTTTTCGCGAAAGGTTCGTCGGGGAATGCTTCTTCGGAATGAAATGCCGCCGGAGAAAAGATAAATGGAATGGAAGCCGGTTCGAGCGGCACCGTAATTTGGTCCTCCCCCAGGCTTTCTGCATACAGGAAGGAACCTTGAAATTCCGACTGCTCCAGGTCCTTCAGGAGCGAGGGAACCGTGGAGCTGGAGCCTGAAAAATAGACCAGCTGCGGCGCGGCGGTATTAAAGGAAAGGATCCAGGCGGAGGAATACGGCTGCGGAGCCAATTGGAATTGTGTGACCGGCAGGGAGAGGGTTTCGGCGCGCGCAAGGTAGCCGTCGGCGATGGCCTGGGAATGGGCGCCGGACTCGGCGATTAATAAAACGCCAGTGAATCCGTTGGCCGCCGTCCATTCGGCGTCTGCGGCGCCGTGCATGCGGTCGTCGGGTGAAAGCCAGAGGGTTCCGGGGGGCGGATCATTTTCCGGAAGCGGGGAGGTCTCGGCCGGGAAGACGGCCGGAATGCCTGCCGCGCGAAGGGGGGGCAGGGCCAGGAAAGCCATGCCGGTACCGGCGTGCACCACGACGCAAAAGACATCCGGTTGGGAGGCGATCCGGGAAACGGCGGCTGAAAAATCCTTGGCCGGGCCGCGCGCGTCGTAGGCGGTCAGGTCCACATCCCACCCGGCGTTTTCCAGGGTTGCCCGGTACTCCTCGAGCGCCAGGCTGGCGGCTTTCCGGATCCCGTTGCCGTAGGCCGCATGAGGTCCGGTCAATTCGGTCAGGGTGACAAGCCGAACCTGCCGGGTGGCGCCTGCGCATCCCGAAAAAATCCCCGCCCCCGTCAGGAGCAGGGCCAGCACGCGAGCGGCTTTCAAGGGGAGGGTTCCAGGTTGATCCGGTCCAATTCGGCGAGAAGGGTTTCGCTGGAGGGGATGTCCGGGGCGGATGCGCCGTCATGGCGGAACCGGATCCGGCCCTCCCGATCGAGGAGGATGACCGATGGAAGCCGTCCCTTTCCGTACCTGTCCACCGTTTGGCGGAAAAGGGAGGCGACGTGATTTTCGGTGTCGGCAAATCCGGGGAAAGGCAGCCCTTCCCGTTCCCAATAATCCTGGATTTGCTCCGGGCGATCGGGGTCGATTATGAGGATTACGGCATGCCGCGCTTCAAAGGCGTCTGCATCCCGGCGCAGTTGCGTGAGGTGGCCGCGGCAGAAGGGGCAGGATAGCCCGCGGTTCAACACGAGGACGACGTTGGTGTGGCCGCGTAACGTGGAAAGCGTGACCGGATAGCCCTTGGAATCCACCAGTTGAAAATCCGGCGCGCGGGGGAATGATTCCGACACGAAAAGCGCCTCCCAGGAAGGTTATGGCATTTTGATTATAAAGGCTATTGGCGGATTCGGTTCCGCGCGGGATCCGGACACCCTTGCGCTTATCGAACTGGATCCGGCGTTCCCGGTCGGGAGCCGCGCCGACAGCTTCCTGCTGGTCCTTCCGGAGGGGTTGGCAATCCCGCTTGATTCGATCATCCCTTGAACGTCAATCCACGCCGGTCGCGGGATTATTTAACCGCTTTTTACGGAAACCCTTCGGAGGTTTACAATACGATGATCCCAGCGGCCCGCCTGCCCGGCAGGCTCCTGGAGGCATGGGCAAAATTTTTCCCGCCGCGAAGTTTTTTTTGAAGATTTCGAGTACAATTTATCAGGATCTCCCCATCCTCAGCTCATCAAGGAGCCATCATGTTGAAACATCGTCCGTTGCTTGTCATCGGCCTGACGCTGGTGTTCTTATCACTGGCCTGCCAGTCCGTGCCCTTCCTGGCGCATCCGACGGCCACGCCGACCTCCACGCCGACTCCGACCAAAACACCCACCCCGACCGGTGTGCCGGGAATCACCGTGCCGGTGACGGTCAACGGCGTAAAATTGAAATTCACCGACCTGCACAAAGAATCGGAAATCCTGTTCGGCAACGACCGCTATACGCCCAAAAACAATTCGGATACGTTTATCGTCGTGGAAGCGGACATCCTCACCAACGGCACGTCGCACAATGAAGTGGCGGATTGGGATGTTTCTTTGAACCAGGATATCGCCTGGGTGTTCATGCAGTCGCACGGGGATACGAGTTCGATAGATTCCGCGGAATGGACCTTCATCGTCAGCAAGAGTGCTTCCGCCTTCCGGATTTACCTGCCGGGCGGCGTGGACGTCGTCCTGACGAGCCTCTTGTAGTGGTAATCCCAAATCACCGGAATAACGAAAACACCGCGGATGGCTTCCTCCGCGCATCGATATCAAACCAATCTGGACTCGTCAAGGAGCTCTTATCATGAAACGCAACCCACTCCTCGTCATTGGCCTGGCACTGGTGTTCTTCTCGCTGGCCTGCCAGTCTGTGCCCTTCCTGGCGCATCCGACGGCCACGCCGACCACCACGCCGACCCCGACCAACACACCGACCCCGACAAAGACTCCCACTCCCACTAAAACCAATACGCCGACCGGGATACCGGGCATCACCATGCCGGTGACGGTCAACGGCGTGCAGCTAAAATTTACGGACTTGCACGAAGAATCGGAAATTCTCTTCGGCAACAACCGCTATACGCCAAAATCCTCCTCGGATACGTTTATTGTCGCGGAAGCGAACGTCCTCACCAAGGGCACGTCGCACAATGAGGTGGCGGATTGGGATGTCTCCTTGAACCAGAATATCGCCTGGGTGTTCATGCAGTCGCATGGGAGTACGAATTCGATCACGTCCGTGGAATGGACCTTCGTTGTCAGCAAGAACGCTTCCGCCTACCGGATCTACCTGCCGGGCGGCGTGGATGTCGTCCTCACAAGCCTGTTTCGATAAATTCAGGGTTCTGCCGTAAAAAAACGCCGCGTGCTTCCGTACGCGGCGTTTTTTTTATCAATTATTATGGTTCTGAGATGCATCAAGCCGCGCTTTTGACGACGCGTTCCGCGCGGCGGCAGATGGCGCGGATCAATCCGGAAAAG
>Ga0105104_10001968_pt1 | contig 15218 bp, 13 predicted proteins | sample PPLLaktember2015_3_FD_87034 | JGI IMG/M metagenome (GOLD analysis project Ga0105104, IMG submission 87034) | Freshwater sediment microbial communities from Prairie Pothole Lake near Jamestown, North Dakota, USA - PPLs Lake P7 Core (6) Depth... | ecosystem: Environmental > Aquatic > Freshwater >... | reverse complement strand
ATCTACCTACTTCCGAATCAACGCCAAAAATACCGGGCAGTTTGAACGCACCCTGATTATTGCAGATGAAGATGCCTATGTGAGCTATCTGGAGGGCTGCACCGCACCGATGCGTGACGAGAATCAGCTACATGCAGCAGTGGTGGAGTTAATCGCGCTGAAAGGTGCACGTATCAAATATGCCACAGTACAGAACTGGTATCCCGGTGACAAACAGGGGCGGGGCGGCATCTATAATTTTGTTACCAAACGCGGCGATTGCCGCGGCGACAGTTCGCATATTTCCTGGACGCAGGTGGAAACCGGTTCAGCCATCACATGGAAATATCCCAGTGTAATTCTGCGCGGCGACAATTCCAAAGGCGAGTTCTATTCAGTGGCGCTCACCAACCACTTTCAGCAGGCTGACACCGGCACCAAGATGATCCATATCGGACGCAACACCAAGAGTACCGTATTGTCCAAAGGCATCTCGGCTGGTCACGGCCAGAACTCATACCGTGGCCTGATTAAAGTGCTGCCTGGCGCAGAAAATGCGCGCAACTACACACAGTGTGATTCACTGCTGCTTGGCGACCAATGCGGTGCGCATACTTTCCCTTATATCGAGGTGAAGAATCCCAGCGCTAAAGTAGAACACGAGGCTTCTACCTCACGTATCGGCGAAGATCAGCTGTTCTACTGCACGCAACGCGGCATCCCCCCGGAAGATGCTGTTTCAATGATAGTCAGTGGTTTTTGCAAGGCAGTGTTTCAGGAATTGCCGATGGAGTTTGCAGTAGAAGCGCAGAAATTGCTCGGTGTGAGTCTGGAAGGTGGTACCGGTTAGGAGGAAACAGTAATGCTTACAGTAAATGATCTGCATGTAGCAATTGATGGAAAAGAGATTCTGCGCGGTGTCGACCTCAACGTAAAGGCCGGTGAAGTCCACGCCATCATGGGGCCGAATGGCTCCGGTAAAAGTACGCTGGCACAGGCATTGGCCGGCCGTGAAGGGTACGAGGTCACTAGCGGCAGTGTGCGTTACCAGAAACTGGACCTGTTGGCCATGACACCTGAACAGCGTGCACGTGAAGGTGTGTTCCTGGCATTTCAGTACCCGGTGGAGATTCCTGGCGTAAGCATCGCCTTATTTCTCAAGACCGCGCTTAATACGACTCGCAAGCAGAAAGGCCTGCCCGAACTGGATGCCATGGACTTTCTGGATTTGATGCGCGACAAAATGCGGCAGCTTGAGATGGACGAATCTTTCCTGTCACGCGCAGTCAACGAAGGTTTTTCCGGTGGTGAGAAAAAGCGCAACGAGATTTTGCAGATGCTGATTCTGGAGCCGAAATTAATCATTCTGGATGAACCCGATTCCGGTCTTGACATAGATGCGCTCAGATTTGTAGCCGACAGCATCAATAAGATGCGCAGCCCAACACGCGCGATTGTACTGGTTACCCATTATCAGCGTCTGTTGGACTATATCGTACCGGATGTTGTGCATGTGCTGTCGCAAGGACGCATTGTTAAATCAGGCGGAGCGAAGCTGGCAAAAGAGCTGGAAAAACATGGCTACGGCTGGGTCGAAGCTGAAGATATGGCTAAGCAGGTGGCATAGGAGATTTGAATGAACGCGCAACTGGAATCCTGGCGCAATATGGAACTGGAGCAGATACCGCATACGTTAGTAGGCCATAACGTGCCTTGGGTATTGGCTGCCCGGCAATCAGCATTTGAGCGTTTTACGTTACATGGTTTTCCCACACGGCATGAAGAAGAATGGAAATATACCGACGTTTCAATGATCAGCAGACGAACCTCACTAGCGCCGGATAATATTCCGCCAGAACCGTCATCAGATGCCAGATTACTCGCATGGACATTAGCCGATGAAAATATGCATGTAATGGTGTTCGTAAATGGCCATTACGATCCAACGCTATCCAAGATTGATGACTTGCCGCCCGGGGTCAGGCTGGAAAGCCTGGAAGATTTGTTAAATAACGCGGATGAATTGCCGGAAGCGTTCTTTGAGCAACAGCTTGAACACACTGTATTTTCAGCACTTAATAACGCCTTTACTACCGGTGGTACGGTGCTTTCACTGCCTCCGGATACCGTACTGGACAAGCCTATCTATCTACTATTTATCGCCAGCGGCCATGGCGTAGCAATTTACCCGCGCAATATCATCATTGCCGGAGAAAATTCCCGTGCCAAGGTAATCGAACATTACATGGGAACGCTGGATGCACATAACTTTACCAATGCCATAACCCAGATCAGCCTTGGTGCCGGGGCGGAAATCGAGCACTGCAAACTGTTGCAGGAAGGGCCCGCTGCAACCCACATTGCCGGTATCCACGCCGAGCAATCTGCGGACAGCCATTTCATCTCGCATTCATTCGCGCTGGGAGGGCATCTGGGACGCAATGACATCACTTCAAAACTGTTGGGTAAAGGCTGCCATTGCCTGCTGAACGGGTTGTATATGCTTGACGAGCGGCAGCATATGGACCACCACACTCGCATCGACCATTTTTCACCCGAAGGTATCAGCCAGGAATATTACCGCGGCGTAATTAACGGCTCGGCTCATGGCGTATTTAACGGCAAGGTAATAGTGCATGCGGGCGCTATCAAGACCAATGCCCATCAAGCCAACCATAATCTTATTCTGTCGCGGCAGGCGGAGGTGGATACCAAACCGCAGCTGGAGATTTTTGCCGACGATGTAAAGTGCACGCATGCTGCAACAGTTGGTCAACTGGATGATGACAGCCTGTTCTACCTGCGCTCCCGCGGTATTGATGCTGATCTGGCACGCTCGGTACTAATTTATGGCTTTGCCAATGACATTATCAATCGTGTGGAAGTACCGTATCTGCGGTCGCGCATTGAGCACCTGGTGTTAAACCGATTACCGCAAGGTGAACAGGTAAAGGGTTTACTATGAACATGTCCGAATTACAGACTTATGCCGCTGAGCTGCATGGCAAGAATCCTGTAGGGAGCGATTTACAAACCCAGCGCTGGCGCGATGACTTTCCGATTCTGCAGACGAAGGTTCATGGCAAACCACTGGTTTATCTGGATAATGCCGCTACAACACAAAAGCCGCTATCAGTGCTGGATGCCGAGAATCACTATTACCGCAGCGATAATGCTAATGTGCATCGAGGTATCCACGCCCTGAGTCAGCGCGCTACGGATGCTTTTGAATTGGCTCGCGTTAAAGTGCAGCACCTGATAAATGCCGCCAGCCCCAATGAAATCGTCTTTGTACGCGGCACTACCGAGGCCATCAATCTGGTGGCACAAAGCTACGGTCGCAGTCGCTTCAAAGCCGGTGACGAGATTATTCTAAGTACAATGGAGCATCACTCCAACATCGTGCCCTGGCAGATATTATGCCAGCAGACTGGCGCCCGCTTGCGCATTATCCCTATCAATGATGCCGGGGAACTGAAGCTGGATGCTTATGAGCAGATGCTCTGCCCTCGCACTAAGCTGGTGGCGGTTGTGCACGTATCCAATGCACTAGGCACGATTAATCCAGTCAAAGCTATCATTGATCTCGCCCATGCGAAGCATGTACCGGTATTACTCGATGGTGCCCAGGCCATCGCTCATTTGCCAGTGAACGTGCAGGAACTGGATTGTGACTTTTACGCGTTCTCGGGGCATAAGCTGTATGGCCCTACCGGAATCGGGGTGCTGTATGGAAAGTCAGCTTTGCTTGATACCATGCCGCCGTATCAGGGCGGCGGAGACATGATACGCTCCGTCAGTTTCGATGGCACAACCTACAACACACTCCCTTACAAGTTTGAAGCTGGCACCCCCAATATCGCCGGTGCCGTTGGTTTAGGCGCTGCAGTGGATTACGTGACTGATATCGGCTTTGATGCGCTGACTGAGCATGAACAGGCATTATTATCCTATGCAACGCTATCGGTGATTGATATTCCTGAGTTACGCATCATCGGTACTGCACAGGAAAAAACCGGCATCCTGTCGTTCACCATTAATGGAGTGCATCCTCACGATATTGGCACAGTACTGGACCAGCAAGGTATTGCGATTCGTACCGGGCACCATTGCACGATGCCGCTGATGGAACATTTTGGCGTAGCAGCCACAGCACGCGCTTCGTTTGCTTTATATAACACGAAAGCCGAAGTAGATAAATTGATAGCGGCAATTTATCAGGTAAAGGATATGTTCGGAAAATGAGCGATCTCCGAGAGCTTTATCAGGAAACCATCCTGGACCATTACCGCCAGCCCCGGAACTTTGGCCGGCTTAGTACAGCCAACCGTAAAGCAGTCGGCTATAACCCGCTGTGCGGTGATAAATTAGCGCTGTATCTGCAGGTGGAAGATGGTGTGATTCTCGATGCCAGCTTTGAAGGCGATGGATGCGCTATTTCTACAGCTTCTGCCTCTTTGATGACAGAAAAACTTAAGGGTAAGCGGGAAGAGGAAGTGCTGAGCCTGCTGGACAAGGTTCACGATATGATGACTGGTACAGCCTCGGCTGACGGTTTAGGAAAACTTGCAGTCCTGGCTGGGGTACGCGAGTTTCCGCAAAGAGTGAAGTGTGCCACCCTTGCCTGGCATACGATGAAGGCAGCTCTGGAGAATGCAGAAGAGCCTGTAACCACAGAATAAGAATTCCTTAAAATGTATTCAAAAGGCAATGTATGTTTGATTGGAAAAAATTTAGTGAGCAGCAACAGGATAAACAACCACCGGACAAAGATGAATTGCAGGCGCGTGTAGTTGAAATGCTGCGAACGATCTATGATCCTGAAATGCCTGTGAATATCTATGACCTCGGCCTGATTTACGGGCTGGATATACAGCCCTCAGGTGAGGTGAATATCCGTATGACCCTGACTTCACCCAACTGCCCTGTGGCACAAAGCTTTCCCCAAAACGTACAGGAATCGCTAATGTGTGTGCCAGGAGTCAATGATGTTAAGGTAGCGCTGGTGTGGGAGCCACCGTGGAGCCGTGACCACATGTCAGAGGCGGCGAAGTTAGAGCTTGGAATGCTTTAGGGACTGTTTTAGGAGGCAAAAACATGAGCGAATGGATTGATGTTGCAGCTGTAGCAGATTTCTTGCCGGGTACCTGCCGCGTGGTCGCCACCGGTGAAATGCCTATACTTGTATTCAATCTTGATGGCCGCTATTACGCGATTGAAAATCGATGCACTCATGAAGATGCAGAACTGACAGATGGCAAGCTGGAAGGCGACGAAATAGTCTGCCCATTACATGGCGCACACTTTTCAGTGGTTACCGGCGCTGCATTAACGGCACCGGCTTACGAAAATCTGCGCACTTTCCCGGTTAGAGTCACTGACGGCTGGGTGGAAGTAGACGCCGAAGCGGAGTGGGATATCGCGTAACGAATGTTTCCGTCCTCACTCAGGCCGATAACATAGCAAATCAGCTTATTCCTGAATCATTGGTTGAACCTGATTAACAGGTTCAACACCGCAATCAAGGAAATATGACATGCTCCGTAGGCCAAATGCCGCCGTAAGCAACCTCTGGATGTTTTTCAATCACCAGTTTACGAATCTCCTGTACTCGATGAAAAGGCGCAAGCACTATCATCAATACCTGCCCCTTGGCGATTCGGCTTTCAAACCGCTTAAGTTGCGTATTGGGAATATTGGTAGCGACCAATGCTGTCCACATACCGCCGCCCAGCAGGCCTACCAGAGTGCAGATCACCATAGTGGCAACAATAGGTATCGGTTTGGTATACCACCAGGTTGGAATTGAAATAGCGACCAATCCCGCCATAAGCCCTACTATGGCACCCAGACCCATGCCAATCTCCCAGCCTTCAATCAAATCAGTGCGTTCAGAAATAGCCATTTCCGGTAAATCACTCATCGGCGTACCCGGCTTGGCAAGAAAATGGATACGATTGGCATTAACACGTGCGAGCAGCAGATCATCCAGCATTGCATGCGCACTGCTTACATCAGGTAACATAAAATATAGTCGACGGTTCATTGTTATCTCCTTAATCCGGCTTATGGGCCGGTATATACAAATGAGACTCCCGTCTGTACTGGCGGGGTCAGGATACCTCCTTACACGTTTTAACTCACCGCTACCATGTTGTGTAAACAACTGGCGATAATCGTGTGAATTGAAACACCCCCATTACTTTAAATAGGACAACTTTGAACGAAAAAAGTTTACTGGTATTTTTTCAAATGAATTTTCGCCTCTACAAACTCGTCTAAACAATATATGACAGCAAGGGCGACATGTGCATGCAACCTCAGCAAGTGCTATAGTGAAGATTCATTGCAGGAGAAATTAACCATGACTAAGCAGGATTTACAGAGCGCTAAATATAAAGAGCATGTGAAAGCCATTGAGAAGCACCAGTTGTTACTAGAGAAACTGCATCTTGATTCTGACATTCGTTTAGATGAGGCGAAAGCTTCTCTTGAAAAGCTGGCAGTTACGCTTGAAGAATACCTTAAAGTTCTCGGTATTCCATAACTTTGAAAAAACCTGGCTCTTTTGAGCCAGAAATGACGAGACTTTGGTCTAGAGCCACAATCAAGACTGGGCAACCCGAAGCAAACGCATAACTGCAAATCAATTCTCTAACAAACTAATTAATTTTTTGATTTTTCATAGTCCTCCCATGATGCTTCGGAGACGTCGTACTCTGTCGAATCTTTGGCTGGGACAATCCCTCCGGCAAAATATGCATCATTATCATCATCCAATGATGAATCCTGGCGTACTGACATTTCATGCTTATTAAGCTGGATAGGGAAACGCCAATAAATTTTATCCACATTATTGCCTGTAATATCAAGTATGTGCGACACCAAATTATTCTCTAAAACATTAGAGAAGCGAAAACGTTTTAACGGCTGTGATTCTATCAAAACAACAAAGCGCCTATCGCCTTCCAGTTTGAAGCAGGTTACCTTTACCTCTGCTCCGGCATTCGTAAAATATTCAGTTATAAATTCCGTGATGTCCCTTATTGATTTTTCAAGCGCTCTTTTCTTACGAAACAAATATAAGACATATGAAAGTAAAACAATAATATCTCCCATAGCAATGTAAAAAGAAAGGGAATCCAAGCTTATGGTAAGAGTTAACATTAGTTTTCCTTAATTATTGCTAGTTTCTATTAGCGAATACCTGATTCATCACTAGCCTACTAGATTCATCACCTGCAAGCTAGTCCGGTGAAAATAGATTTTAATTTAAATTCCCGGTAGTTGCCCCTTTCACCCCCATATTAAATAAATCATTACTATATTGAGCTGGATGCTCGTAAAGCATCTTTTCAAACTCTTCTGATGGTAATGGTTTCGAGAAAAAATAACCCTGGCCGAAATCACAGCCCATTTGTTTGAGCAGCATACGCTGATCCTCTGTCTCCACACCCTCAGCAATTACCCTGATGTCCAGTTCATGCGCCATTTTAATCATCGCCTCGCACAACACCATATCATTGGTGCCTGTAGCAAGGTTGTTAACAAAGGATTGATCAATTTTAATGAAATCAATATCAAATTTCTTGAGGTAGGATAATGATGAATACCCCGTGCCGAAGTCATCGAGCGCCACCTGTATCCCATTATCCCTGAACGTTAATAGTTGGCTACTGATTCTATCTTTGGCTTCCATCAGCAAACCTTCAGTAATCTCAATCACAATAACTTGCCGGGGTAGACCAAGCTCCTTCAGGTAATCAAGCCAATGGGAATGGTGATTAACATTTGCCATAAACTGTACTGGCGACTTGTTAATGCTAATCTGAAATTCAGGGTTATAGTTTGTACGCAGTTGAGCTGACTGCGAGGCGGCCTGATAAAAAACCCAATCACCGATTTCAACAATCAGCCCGGTTTCTTCAGCAATCGGTATGAATTCAGAGGGGTTAATCAAACCCAACTCCGGATGTTGCCAGCGAATAAGGGCCTCTGCCTTATGGATATACCCGGTTGCGAGGTCTACTATGGGCTGATAATGCACTTTGAATTGCTGCTCCGCCAGCGCTGTATGCATATCATTTATCATTCGCATACGGGCATTTGCCGCATCCTGCATTACAGGTGTGTAATAGTTAAAACGATTTTCACCTTCCTTCTTGGCAGCATACATCGCCTGATCAGCACATTTCAGCAAAGTTGTTGCATCGGCTGCGTCATTGGGATACAAGGCAACTCCGATGCAGGCAGAGATATAGGTAATCTCATTCTCCAGTTGAAAAGGCGTAGCTAACTTTACCAAAAGATCATTGGCAACACGGCCTATACAATTAATGTCGTCTAATTCAGCAAGAATTATAGTGAACTCATCTCCGCCAAAACGGCCAACAGCATCAGACTCACGCAGGCAACTTTTTACACGTCCGGCTGCCTCCTTGAGCAAAATGTCGCCCATTTCATGACCCAAGGTATCATTGACTTCCTTGAATCGGTCTAGGTCAATAAATAACAACGCTAAAGGCAATTGCATCCTCTGGGATTTCTTGATTGCATGCTCAAGGCGGTCACGGAACATGTGGCGATTAGGCAAGTTAGTAAGGGCATCGAAATTCGCCTGATTCCAAATGAGCTCCTCATTCTTTTTCTTCTCCGTAATATCAGAAAAGAGTGCCACCCGCCGATGAACGGTAGCATCATCGTTATAAATAGTGTTGATGGAGAGCCATTCTGCAAATAGCTCCCCGTTCTTGCGACGGTTCCAGATTTCACCCTGCCACCTGCCCGTAGCACTGAGCTGCTGCCACATGTCCACATAAAACGCATCATCATGAAGGCTGGACTTAAGCAGCCCACTGCTTTTGCCAATAGCTTCCTTAACTGTATAGCCGGTTATTTCGGTATAGGCAGGATTGATGGCAATAATAAGGTTATCAGCATCCGTTACCTGTATCGCTTCGTTACTGGACTGATAGACAAGAGAAGCGAGTTTCATCTCTTCTTCAACTTGTTTACGCTCGCTGACATCTTCAAACATGGCGATGGTAAAGCACGGTTTGCCTTGAATATCCCGCACCAGTGAAGTGATGACCCGTCCCCACAGTACCTCACCATTTTTGCGTAAATACCGCCTGTCCTTGTGATAGTAGGAATCCTCGCTGCATTGGTGCATATGCATGTACGCCTCCAAGACCTTATCCGCATCATCAGGATGAACCATTTTCTGCAACGGGAGATCCATTAACTCGGCTCTGCTATACCCAAATATTTTTTGCAATGTCTGATTGCTCTGTATGCACTTGCACCCCATATCGCGTATCGCCATACCTATTGGAGCCTGATCAAACACTTTCATGAATTGTTCGCGGCTCTGGCACAGTTCATCTTCCAGCGCCCGACGCTCGGTAATATCCTGCACCGTACCAACCCCGCCGACCAGTTGTCCTGCCGTATCATACTGGAGCTCGACTAGTTCCCGCACCCATTTCACCTGGCCATTGACAACCAGACGATGCTCAATATCGTAAAGCTGCTCCTGCAACGCGGCTTTCCAATGTTGGTCTACAAACTCTCGATCATCTGGATGTACGCAATCGAGAAATGTGTCATACGTTACGAAGGTACCCAATTCCATGCCAAATATCCGGTGGGTTTCCGCAGACCATATAAGCACATTTCTTTGCATATCAAATGTCCAGCTGCCGACTCCTGCCAGCTCCTGGGCACGGTTAAGACTAGACTCCGACTCGCATAGTTTCTCATTTAGCCGGTAATAGGTCTTGGTTCTTAACCACCACTGCCAAATCAACATGCCAAGAAGCGCAATCAACAGTATGGCAAAACCGGACACGATCCATCGCAGGCGCTGACTGTACTTTAATGCTTCATCACGGTCTATCTTAACCACCATACTCCAAGGAGTATCCGAAATCGGCAAGGTATAAGCCAGTACAGGTTTCCCGCGATAATCATTGGTCTCCAGCGACCCATAACGCTCCATTACAGCTGATACGGCAGGCCTAACGTCAGATGCGGCAGTATTGTTGAGAGGAATTCTCAGCTTGAGTGCAGCATTTTTACTATGGCGCAACTCATTAATAAACAGTACCTTGTCGCCATCTCGGGCTAAAAGCAGGGTTTCGGCGGTTGCGCTCGTAACTGGCCAGGATTGGAGTAACTTGAACAGTGGCTCAGAATAGCCTCGCATCACAACCACGCCAAGTACGCCGGTTCCATTCTGGTTCTGGATAGGGACGAAAGTATCCAGCACAGCCTCTCCAGCCGCGCTGGGGTCACCTGCATACAGGCTCACAGCAGAGGCACGATCACGTATCACTTGCCGTGCTATAGATTTTCCAGCTGCGATTAACCCACCGCCCTGACCATCAGTCAGCCGGACATTTGCTTGATTATCAAGCACTAAAATAGACCTATAGTGATGCGCCTTAACTATAGAACCTATAACTTGATGCAGCACGTGTGGTGGATTAGTTTTTGAGTCATTCAACCAGCTTTGTGCCGACATTGCGCGCAACAAATCTGACATGACCGCGGCATCACCCTCACGCTCCGTGAGGTAAGAGCGAATCTGGCTTACTCTAAGCTGACCAATGCTGGCCAAAGTCCTATGCATATCCGCCTTTTCACGGTCTTCTGCCCATTTACTGTTAGCTAATACTGCTATGACAATCAGGCACGAACACAATAAAAAAACGGGGACTGGTCGCAAATATAGATAGCGTGCTTTGGTGCGTAGTCGGGCGAGGTCGGCCTTGAATTTATTGATTTCTGTAAATAATGCATTCATTCGTCATTTGTCCCTATAACGTAGATAACTGCTTTTACATAATCAGTAACAGACATCAGCAATTGTGATGTTGTTAATAATTTTGACATGTCCAAAATAAAATTCCGCCTGCTAATTTTGCATGCCTATTATTGCGTGCTCATCTACCATATCTAGCGCTGAGCTTAACAAAAACATGATAGCGCTACTATCAGGAAACGCTGATTACTGTGTAAGAATTATGGAAAGGAAGAGGAGGTTCGAACGGCTATAGTAGGCTACAGTACTAAACCGTGATCAATACCGTAGCGCACTATTTCTGCGTTATTGCGAAAATTGAGCTTCTGCATCAGGCGCGATTTGTGAGTGCTGACAGTTTTATTGCTGATACAGAGATCATCGGCAATCGCATTAATAGTCATCCCCTCTATAAGCAAAAGCAGGATTTGAAGCTCTCGGCCTGAAAGCTGTTCATGAGGAGGGCGCTGATTGCTTTCGCCAAGATCAAACGCCATCATCTCAGCCAACTCCGGGTCGATAAACCGTTTCCCGGAGGCCACCCTGCGGATAGCTTCAATCAATGTTTCAGGGCTATTATCTTTAGTGATGTAACCAGATGCGCCTGCCTTGATGGCGCGCATTGCAATCTGCGGTTCGTTGTACATACTCAGAACGAGAATAGGCTGATGCTGATTGTATGCCCGAATCCAGGAAATGAGTTCAACTCCACTGACGCCAGGCATGCTCATATCGAGCAATACCAGATTAAATGAGTATTGTTGCAGAAGACCCATCACCTGCTCACCGTTTTCAGCTTCCCTCTCAACAACAACATCATCAGCCATGACCAGCAGTTTTTTCATACCCTCACGCATAATGGCATGATCATCCGCTATCAGTAAGTTAATCACTAAGTTCCTAGATGTCATGTTTGAAGCAAAATAAAAGATGGTCCGCCATAATTAGCGCAGAGCTTAACAAAAACCCGATAGCACTGCCATCGGGAAACGCTGATTGCTGTGTAAGAATTAAGGAAGGTACGATAGATAAGAGCAGCTAAAGCACTAAACCATGATCAATGCCGTAACGCACCATGTCTGCATTATTGCGAAAATTCAGCTTCTGCATCAGGCGTGACTTATGAGTACTGACTGTTTTGCTGCTGATTGAGAGTTCATCAGCAATCGCATTGATAGCCATCCCCTCAATAAGCAAAAGCAGGATTTGAAACTCGCGATCTGAAAGCTGCTCGTGAGGTGAGCGTTGATTAGCCTCTCCCAGGTCAAACGCCATCATCTCGGCCAAATCAGGGTCAATAAAACGTTTTCCGGATGCCACCTTGCGGATGGCTTCAATCAATGTCTCAGGGTCGCTATCCTTAGTGATATAGCCGGATGCGCCTGCGTTAAGTGCATTTCGTGCGATCTGTGATTCATTATGCATGCTGAGTACTAAAATAGGCATTTGCTGATCATGTGCATGGATATGGCTAATCAAGCCAACACCGCTAATGCCGGGCATGCTCATATCAAGTAACACCATATCTATGCCCCCTCTGCGCAATGCCTCGAACAGCTGAATATTATTACCCGCTTCTCCTGCCACACAAATATCCGGGCACAGTGCAAACAGCTGCTTCAACCCCTCACGCATCAACGCATGATCATCTGCGATCAATATCCTAATCATGATTTCCCCGATACCGCTTGAACGGGTATACGCACTTTGACCACAGTACCGGCGCCAGGTGCACTTGAAATGAAAAGCTCTCCCTTTAGCATAAGTACACGCTCCTGAATCCCTATCAGGCCAAATGTTTTTTTATTGATGGCCTCGGGATTGTAACCCTTGCCATCATCACGCACTTCCAGCAGATAATACCTGCCATCCTGCTGCAATGAAATTTCCACTTTTTTGGCTTTTGCATGGCGGGCAATATTAGTGAGCGATTCCTGAACAATGCGGAAAATTGCGGTGGCGCGCTCTTCGTCCAGATCGACCTGTTCTTCACACAAATTCAACTCGCAATGCAAACCGCTTTTCCTGACGAATTCTTTTGTCTGCCATTCAAGCGCAGAAACTATGCCAATATCCAGCACAGCCGGCCGCAGCTTGGATGCAACGTTCCTTATCATTTGAATGGTGTCGTCCACCCGCCCTATAGTTTTCTGGATATACGCTACAAGCGGCGGATTATCCTGCCCGAATTTCATCCGTATCAGAGAAACGTCCAAGCGTAACGCCGTAAGCTGTTGGCCGAGTTCATCATGTAAATCCCGGGCAATACGTTTACGCTCCTCCTCGCACACATCTCCCCGACGTACCGCCAACTCATGCAACTGTGTACGCAATTCCTCAATGTGACGCTCTGTTTCCAGAAGGGTGCTGATGTTATGACCAATGACAAGGGCACCCACCGCCACATTTCCCACACCGTATTCCGGCACGATATTGATTTCATAGCTGACTGTTTTACCGCTATCCTGCGCTAACCATTCGGTACGGAGTTGTTCAACAACACCGGTATCCATCACCTGCTGTAGCTTGGCCTGATATTCAGCGATTGGCATGCCTGCTCCCCATTGCATATCCGGGGCAATATTTTTGGCTTGTTTTGCCGCAATACCCGTTTCTCGTTCGAAAGCAGGGTTAACGTAAGTGCAGCGATACTCTCTGTCGTAGCGAACAATGATGTTGGGGGTGTTCTCTGCCAAAGTGTGGAACTCCCGCTCCCGTGCTTGCAGCATACAATCACTGTGCATTCGTTCAAGTTCAGCAGATGCGCGGGTAGCCACCAATTTTAGTGTCTGTATGATTGACGACTCATTGAGAAGCGGTTTGCTATCCATGACCGCGATCAAGCCGATTGACTGGCCGGTAGAATCCCACAGTGATATACCCGCGTAACTTTCAGTACCCAAATCCACCAGCATGGTGTCATCAGGGAACAGTGACTGGATGCCTTGCGGGTAATAGCACAGATGCTTATCCATGACGTTACTGCACGGAGTACCTTTAAGCGCATATTTTATGTTGGGCATAATATTGCCCTTGGCATAAAACGCTACGGTTTCAACAGTACCAGGAGCTTCGGTAAGCTTAGCAATGGCGACGTGATCAACCCCCAGGATTTCACCAAGGTATTGCGCCAATGTAGCAAAAACGTTGCCCGCATCATTAACCCAGCCACGCTGCACAATAAAGCGCAATGCATTTTCCATATACTTGCGTTCGGTAATTTCTACCAATGACATGCGACAAGTTCGTCCTGATTCGTCAGCAATCGTCTCGATATATACAATCGGAGAACGCCTATCAGCAGTAATGAGTGCTATCTCGCAGACCGATTGAACTTGGCTGTTAAACACCTCTCTCATATGCACATCGAATGCAGACCTGGACTCGGGTGCAATAAAATCCCCAAGACTTCGGCCAATCAGGCTTGTCCGCTCTGCTCCCAAAAGTCTGGCACCGGCAAGATTAATTACATCAAGGGTGCCATCGCACCGCAAAGAAAGGAGACTTGACGGAGAAAAGTCAAAAAACTCAGAAAAGGGCACTCCATCCTTTATCTGAAACAACTGCTGACTTTTATTTTGCGCTTCAGATTCAACCTGATGTATTTGCAGTTCATACAGAGGCATGTGCGCATCGGTGCCAGAAGCGCTTTCTAATTGTTTATCACTTGATGGCAACGCAGCAAGGTGGTGCTGATTTGTTGTTTTTAGCATTACTTCATGCACATTTTTCATAAGGTTGACAGCAGGTAAGGTGGTTGTCTGCGCTCACGAGACAGAGAATATAAGTTCATAAAAAATCCCCGGACTCAACTCATGCCTAATTAAACACAAACCGACCTTACTTGGGAAATATCGGTATGGCCTTGCAATATTTTAGCAATACCATCCTGCTTCAGCGTACGCATACCGGACTCTATTGCTGCCGGCTGCAATTCGCTTAATGGCACACGAGTCTGAATCATGTGTTTGATGGTCGGGTTAACCGTCATCAGTTCATGCAGACCCAAACGCCCTCGATATCCGGTATGGCTGCAATGGCTGCATCCTGTTGCTTTATAAAGCTTGAATACGCCATCCTTCGCATACGTTTCTCGCCATTGATCCATGATTTTACCCGCGTCTAGCGTTGTGCCTTCAATATACTCGCCCAAAAGCTCTTCCAGCTCCTGCGCTTCAGGAGAATAAGCCAGCTTGCATTTGGGGCATAAGGCTTTAGCCAGCCGCTGTGCCAAAACGGCCAGTAAAGCATCGGCAAAGTTAAATGGATCCATGCCAAGATCCAGCAATCTGATAATGCTCTCGGGAGCGGTATTCGTATGCAGAGTTGAGAGCACAAGATGGCCTGTAAGGGAGGCCTCAATAGCAATTTTTGTCGTCTCTTGATCTCGCATTTCACCCACCATAATCACATCTGGATCAGCACGTAAAAAGCT
>Ga0105104_10001967_pt1 | contig 15229 bp, 13 predicted proteins | sample PPLLaktember2015_3_FD_87034 | JGI IMG/M metagenome (GOLD analysis project Ga0105104, IMG submission 87034) | Freshwater sediment microbial communities from Prairie Pothole Lake near Jamestown, North Dakota, USA - PPLs Lake P7 Core (6) Depth... | ecosystem: Environmental > Aquatic > Freshwater >... | reverse complement strand
TCTATTCTCTGCGCAAAGAAAATATCGCGTTGACGACCCTCGGTGCAATCCTGCTCACGTTCAAGCCGCATGTCGGGGCGCTGATCCTGCTGTCAGCGTTGGGATGGTTGCTCGGAAGCCGGAGCAGCTTCGGACGGAGAGTGATCCGTGCCCTTGTCATCGCGGGGATCTTTCTTTTTGCGGTCGGCTTTCTGGCTGACCCGGCGTGGATCACCAGTTATCCAAAGATGCTGCTGAATTATCAAAGTGAAGGCAATGTGACAACTTGTTCGGAATGTGTCAGCCTGCCTGTCTGGTTGTCGCGCTGGTTTCTCGATGGATCCCTTGCCAGCGCAATGTGGCTCGCTCTCGCGCTGTTAGTCCTTTTCAGCATCCTGTTTTATTTCCTGCGTTCCTCATTTCGATCGCATGAGCTTTTGTTGAGTGCGGTCACGCTGGTCACGCTGCTCGTCAGCCCCTATCTTTACAATTACGACTTCCTGCTTTTGCTGGTCCCGTTTGCGGTGCTTTTCAACAGGGGGGATCTCATACAAAAAGTCATCGTGTTCATCTGTTACCTCATCCCAACGTTTTTGATCATATTCTATGGACGTGCTGGCAATATCTCGTTGCTGCTTGTGACCATTGTGATCGCCGTTCTTCTTTACGTGCGTATACGTCGTCCCAGGAAACCTGTCATTGACTTTACTGCTCCTGCGGCATAAAATATGAACGACCTTGCAAGAGGTCAAAACAATTAAATAGACCAGTCAGCGGCGAAGTCGGTGTAACTCCGACACTGTCGCGCAACTGTGAGTTAGCTGTTAGCTGTCAGCTTTTCGCTTTTAGCCGTAGGGCTAAGCGCTAAGCGCTGAACGCTAACCGCTAATAAGTCAGGTCGCCCGCTCTGGTCGGTTCTACCACTCTCTCGCGGAAAGGAGGTGGAGGACGGCTCACTCGGACTGCCTCTCCAACCTCCCCAGCACTTGCCTGGGGATTTTGATTCCTGATGTCGAAACGGAGATACCATGTTACGAAAAGTTTTGTTAGCAACTTTATTCATCGCCTTGATAGCTGCGTGCGCACCTCAAGCCACGCCGACAGCTGCCCCCGCAGGCTTGACCTTTACCGACGGCCTCGGGCGGGAAGTCACGCTCGATGGACCGGCACAGCGCATCGTTTCCATCGCGCCGTCGAATACGGAAATTTTGTTCGCCATAGGCGCAGGTGACCAGGTGGTGGGCCGCGATGAATTTTCAACAGACCCGCCAGCAGCAAAGGATGTCACGAACATTGGCTCTGCATTTGACGAACTCAACACGGAACAGATTGTTTCTCTCGAGCCCGATCTTGTTCTCGCCGCCGAGATCAACACCCCTGAACAAGTCAAGCAGTTGGAAGACCTCGGGATCACAGTCTATCACCTGAATAATCCGCATACTCTGGAGGAAATGTACAGCAACCTTGAGATCGTTGCCCGGCTGACGGGGCGCGAGGCGGAAGCCGCGACGTTGATCGAATCGCTCAAAGGACGCGTGGCTGCCGTGGACGAAAAGATCGCTCCGATCAGTTCACGTCCCAGTGTTTTCTATGAATTGGACAGCACCGATCCTTCCAAACCTTTTACCGCTGGCAAAGATACATTTATTACTTTGCTGATCGAGCGTGCCGGGGGGACCAACATCGCGGCAAAGCTGGAAGGCTATCCTCAAATGAGCCTCGAACAGATCGTGGCTGCCGACCCCAATTTCATCATCCTGGGCGATTCGATGTGGGGTGTTACGCCCGACATGGTGGCTTCCCGCCCGGGCTGGGAGAATTTAAGCGCCGTGAAGAATGGACAGGTGCTGCCCTTCGACGATAACCTGGTCAGCCGTCCGGGTCCGCGCCTGGTGGATGGGCTCGAGCAGTTGGCAAAGTTATTGCATCCAGGTTTATTCGAATAAAGAGCAAATATGGACACAAGTAGACAAGTATATAGGTTTGATACTTGTTTACCTGTGTACTTGTCTGCCTGATACATTCCTCCCATGCGCAATCCATTCTTCATCACACTCCTTGCATTGGCGATCATGCTGCTCCTCAGCCTGGCGATCGGTTCCGTATTTATTCCGCCGGCAGAATTGTGGCGCGTGATCAGTGGATCGTCCGAAAGCAATACCTTTCGAACGATCCTGTGGGAGATCCGGCTGCCGCGCACGGCCTTGATCGCGCTGGTCGGCGCGGCGCTGGCAGGCAGCGGTGCCGCCTACCAGGGATTGTTCCGGAATCCATTGGCGGATCCCTATCTCATCGGCGTCGCCTCTGGCGCGGGCTTGGGCGCGATCATCGCCATGTCCATCCAGTGGCCGTACACCACGCTCGGACTGCTGGCCGTACCGCTGGCAGCGTTCGCGACCAGCCTGCTGACCGTTTACCTTGTGTACACTATTGCTCACGTTGGCGGGAGCGTGCCGACCACGAACCTGATCCTGGCGGGCGTGGCGGTTTCGTCTTTTGCGGTATCACTGACCTCGTTCCTCATGCTGCGTTCGACGGGGGAAGTGCGCCGCGCGATCGGATGGCTGCTGGGCGGGGTAAGTCTTGTCAGCTGGGATGCGACCCTGGCTTTGATCCCTTACCTCGCCCTCGGCTTGACCACACTTGTCTTCACGGGATATGCCCTGAACCTGCTGCAGTTTGGCGATGACCAGGCGACGCAGCTGGGATTGAACGTCCGGCGTGCAAAGTTCATCATCATCGTGGCGGCCTCGCTCGTCACGGCGGCGGCGGTCTCGTTTGCGGGCATCATCGGTTTTGTGGGACTGATCGTGCCGCATATCGTCCGCATCTGGTGGGGCGTGGATTATCGCCGCTTGATCCCGCTCAGTATCCTCGGCGGGGCATCCGTTTTGCTGTTCGCGGATGTGCTGGCGCGCATCGTGCTGGCTCCGCAGGAATTGCCGGTGGGGATCGTCACCGCGCTGGCCGGCGCTCCGTTTTTCCTGTGGGTGTTGCGGCGCTCCAAGAATCAGGGAATGTGGTGAACACAATGAACCATAAGCAAGTCAAAAAGGGGCTGGTGATCGTCAATACCGGGAACGGCAAAGGCAAGAGCACTTCGGCGTTTGGCATCCTGCTGCGCGCCTGGGGCCGCGGCTTTCGCGTCTGTGTCATCCAGTTCATCAAGGCAGAGACGGGTCAGTGGGGCGAGGTCAAAGCTGCCAAAAAGCTTGGCATCGACTGGTTCACCACCGGCGATGGCTTCACCTGGACCTCGAAGGATATGGATGAGACCGTGGCGCGTGCCCGCAACGGCTGGGAGATCGCCAGGGAAAAGATCGTCAGCCGAAATTACGATGTGATCGTTTTGGATGAATTTACCTATGCCATGTCTTTTGGCTGGCTGGATACAGCCCAGGTCATCGACTGGCTCAAAGCCAACAAGCCGGAAAATTTACATCTCATCATCACCGGTCGCGACGCCTCACAGGCGCTGATCGACTATGCCGATCTGGTCACCGAGATGCGCGAGATCAAGCATCCCTTCACAACGCAGGGCATTCCAGCCCAGCCGGGGATTGAATTTTAATCATGTCGTTGCGAGGGCACTGCTCTCCCGCCCTCGCAACGACAAAATAGAGGACTACATGAAACTCGAAGAAATCATCAAAGAGATCAAACCACTCGATGAAGTATCCATGCAAGCTGCGCGGGCGCGTCAGGATCGGTTGACCAAGCCGCGCGGCAGTCTGGGCAGGCTCGAGGAACTTTCGATCCAACTGGCGGGGATGAAAGCTGAGCCATTCCCTGCGGTGGAACGCAAGTCTGTCATTGTGATGGCAGCAGACCACGGTGTGGCGCAGGAAGGCGTGAGTGCCTATCCTCCCGAAGTTACCGCGCAGATGGTCTTGAACTTCCTGCGTGGCGGCGCGGCGATCAATGTGCTGGCAAAACAGGCGGGTGCGCGCGTCACCATCGTGGATATTGGCGTTGCGATGGATTTCGAAGCGCTGCCCGGGCTCGTCCGGCGCAAGGTCATGTGTGGGACACGCAACCAGGCGCAGGGTCCGGCGATGACGCGCCTCGAAGCGGAGCAGGCGCTCCAGGTCGGCGTGGATGTCTTGAATGAAGAAGCCGGGCGCGGGCTGGATATCGTCGGCACCGGCGACATGGGCATCGGCAACACGACGCCCTCCTCCGCGATCGCCGCGGCGCTGACAGGGCTGCCTGTCGCGCAGGTGGTCGGGCGCGGGACAGGGATCGATGACCAAAGCCTGGAGCGCAAGATCAAGGTCATCGAGCGGTCGCTGGCGATGAACCGGCCGGACCCGAACGATGTGATGGATGTTCTGCACAAAGTGGGCGGTCTGGAGATCGCCGGGCTGGCAGGCGTGATGATCGCCGCGGCGAGCCATCGTATCCCGGTGGTGGTGGACGGCTTCATTTCCACCGCGGCTGCCATGATCGCGGTGGGGCTTGCACCTGCTGTGCGAAATTATCTGATCGCTGCGCACCAGTCCGTGGAGATCGGGCATCAGGCAATGTTGAGGCATTTGAACCTTACACCTCTGCTGGATCTGCATCTGCGACTCGGCGAGGGGACCGGCGCGGCGCTGGCGTTCCATCTGCTCGAAGCCTCGAGGCGCATCCTGGGGGAGATGGCGACGTTCGATGAAGCAGGCGTGAGTGATAAGGAATAAGTTTTCTCACCACAAAGGGCGCGAAGTAACACCAAGGAAAATCCAAAAGGAGTCTTCTTGTGGTGCCATGCTCAAAACCTTTGTGCTCCTTGGTGTACTTTGTGGTGAACTTTGAAATGCGAAATTTACGAATCGCCTTTGGTTTGATGACCACGCTTCCGGTCAGCCTCCCCGACGATTGGTCGGCGGGCGATAGCGGGCGCGCGGCTGTCTGGTATTCGCTGGTGGGACTGGTCGTCGGCGCGCTGACCTGGCTGGCATGGACAGGTGCAAGGCTCCTGTTTTCTCCCCTGCTCGCGGGTGTCCTTGCGCTTCTTGTCTGGGTTGTGCTGACCGGCGGACTGCACCTCGATGGCCTCGCCGATTGCTGCGACGGCTTGCTCGCCAGCGTGGGGCGCGAACGGCGGCTCGAGATCATGAAAGACCCGCACGTTGGTGCCTTTGGCGTGATCGGTTTGATCCTGGTTTTATTGCTCAAAGCCGCCGCGTTGGCATCCAGTGCTTCTGATTCTGGTTTTGCCATCCTGCTTGCAGCAAGCCTGGCGCGCTGGTGCATCCTGCCTGCCGGGTTGCTCCCCCTTGCACGCCCCTCCGGCATGGGCGCGGACTTCGCCTCCGGCTTGCGAAGCTCATTTATCTTTTGGAGCGCTGTCGTCCCGTTGGCGATCGCATTGCTGCTTGGGGTGCGCGGGATTGTGTCAGCGCTGGCTGGAGTGGCCGCCGCCGCTTTAATTTTATGGTTCGTAAAGTCCCGGATCGGCGGCGTGACAGGCGATGTGTTCGGGATGCTCGTGGAAATTGTCGAAGCTGTTGTGTTATTGGTATTTCTAGCGAATTGATATTTTGTATTTACACCGTTGGTCGAGACGCAAGCAGTCGAGACCAACAATGAGAAGTGGTCTTGATATGCTCTGGTCTCGATACGAGCGAGAAAAGCACTCGCTCTACTCGACCAGCAGTATTGGATAATTATGCAAACATATTCTTTTCGCCTTGGCACGACCTCCTACATCATTCCTGCAGACGTTCTGCCTAACGTGCGTTACCTGGCAGGCAAAGTCAGGGACATCGAGCTGATCCTGTTCGAGGTGGACGATGGCCCCAATAACCTGCCGTCCCCCGAAGTGATCGATGAGCTGTCACAGATCGCTGGTGAGCATGATCTGACCTACACCGTCCACCTGCCACTGGACCTGAAGCTGGGTGACAATGGTTCTGAGCGCGATCAGTCGCTGGTTAAAGCGCAACATGTGATCGAGTGCACGCGCGGGCTCGATCCCTGGGCGTACGTTTTACATCTGGATGGGAGATCCGTCCGCACTTCGACGGATGCCAAATTGATCGGGCGCTGGCAGGAGCAATCCGTTCGTGCCCTGGAGATCGTCTCTGTGTGGGCGGGCGAGGCGGAGAAACTGGCAGTGGAGAATCTGGAAACGTATCCGCTCGATTTTATCCAGCCTGTGCTGGAGCGCATCCCCGTCAGCCGCTGCGTGGACATCGGTCACCTGTGGCTGGATGGTCACGATCCGATCCCATACCTGCAATCTGCCATGCCGCGTACACGTGTCATTCACATCCACGGCATGGCCGAGCGTGACCATCGTTCGCTGGCGTTCATGCCGCAGGAAAAAGTCCGTGCCGCCTGGGACGAACTTCTCCGCCTGAACTATTCAGGTGTGCTGACGCTGGAGATCTTTTCAGAAGAGGATTTTATTTCTTCACTGGAAGTGATCGAGAGATTATCGCCATGACAGCCAGAACATTAATGATCCAGGGAGCCAGTTCCTCGGTGGGAAAAAGCCTACTGGTCACAGCTTTGTGCCGCATCTTTGCGCGCCGCGGATGGAAGGTTGCCCCGTTCAAGGCACAGAACATGTCCAATAACGCCGCGGTCTGTCCGGACGGTTTGGAGATCGGCCGCGCCCAGGCTTTGCAGGCACATGCAGCCGGGGCGACACTCTCTTCGGATCTGAATCCGATTTTGATCAAACCGGAAGCCGATGCGCACAGTCAAATCATCCTGGATGGGCGGCCGTTCAAATCGCTCAGCGCATACGACTATTACACATATAAGCAAATCCTGTGGGAGCATGCCACAGCCGCGCTGGACCGTTTGCGAGCCCAAAACGACCTGGTGATCATCGAAGGTGCAGGCAGCCCCGCCGAATTGAATCTAAAACGAGGCGATATTGTCAACATGGCAATTGCGCGCTATGCCAATGCGCCGGTCATCCTTGCAGGCGACATTGACCGTGGGGGTATCTTTGCCCAGCTGCTTGGAACGCTGTGGTTGCTGGAACCCGAGGAACGTCAACTTGTGCGCGGGTTTTTAGTCAACAAGTTTCGCGGCGATATTCGTCTTTTTGAAGAGGGCGTTCGCATCCTGGAAGAAAAGTCTGAGCTTCCCGTGCTGGGCGTCGTCCCTTATCTGAAGAATTTAAACCTGCCGGAGGAGGACGCGGTTTCCCTGGATCAACAGGTCATTGCGCCGCAGGACGATTCGACATTTATTGATATCGTGGTCATTCGCCTGCCAGTAATTTCAAACTTTGATGATTTCGATCCGTTTCGCCATGACCCCGGAGTGCGCGTGCGGTATGCTACACAAATCTCTGAGGTTGGAAAGCCACATGCCATCATCCTGCCGGGAACCAAGAGCACGATGGCTGACCTGGCCTGGCTGCGGGAATGCGGCTTTGACGGAGTCATTCGAGAGCACGTTCGAAGTGGTGGATCGGTGGTCGGTATCTGTGGTGGTTATCAGATGCTCGGCAAAAAGATCCATGATCCTGAACATATTGAGTCTTCAAAAGATAATATCGAAGGTCTGGGTCTTCTGCCAGTTGAGACGTTCTTTGTTCCGGAGAAAGCCACTTATCAAGTCCACGCCCGGGTGACAGGACAAGCTGCGTGGCTGGCAGATCTACGCGATGGCGATCTGCAGGGCTACGAGATCCACATGGGGCGTACGGACAGTATTTCAACATGGCTCGAGATCAACACGCGCAATGGGATGCCCTGCGAGTTTTCTGATGGGTCGATCACCGCAGATGGACAGGTGTGGGGCTGTTACTTGCATGGCTTGTTTGGTAACAGTGCGTTTCGCCATGCATGGTTAGCCAGCCTGGGCTGGATTCCCGGAAGTCAACCACCTGCTTCTCAGGCAGCGGATCAACTTGAAACCTCTTTGAATGATCTTGCGGATGAAGTAGAGTCAGTCGTGAATATTCATGAAATCGAGCAAATGATATGGGCAGATTAACCCTGATCCTCGGCGGCGCACGCAGCGGCAAGTCATCCTACGCGCAAGACCTGGCGGAGGGCACCGGCAGATCCGTAACCTTCCTCGCCACCGCGCAGGCGCTGGATGACGAAATGTCGCGGCGCATCCAAAAGCATCGTGCAGAGCGACCAGGCAGTTGGGAAACGCTTGAGATCCCGCTGGGTCTCGCGGCGCAGGCACAGCAGATAAAGTCGGAGGTCGTGATCCTGGACTGCATCACGCTGCTGGTTAACAATCTACTCATGCAGTTTGTGAAGGATGACGCTGTGGATGAAACGCCGTTTATACTGGCAATCCAAAAGGAAGTGGAAGAATTGATCGGAACGATCCGTGTACGAAAGCAGGAGTGGATCATCATCTCCAATGAAGTGGGGCTGGGACTGGTCCCGCCCTATCAGATGGGACGCGTTTATCGCGATGGCTTGGGCTGGGCAAACCAGCGCCTGGCGCGTGCAGCGGACAAAGTTATCTTTATGGTGGCGGGCATTCCGACCGTCATCAAGTAGGTTAGATCTAAATATGCTTAAAATCCAAAGTCTTTGTGTCGATTACAGCACCCGCCGCATCCTGCATGAGATTTCCCTCGACGTGCAAAGCGGCGAGGTCCTGGCGCTGATCGGACCGAACGGCGCGGGCAAGTCCACGTTGATCCGCGCGGTAAGCGGTGTGATCCCCATCGCCAGCGGACAGGTCCGTACGAACGGCGATGACTTCGCGGCGCTCTCGGCGCTTCAGCGCGCCCGCTATGTGGCTACCGTTCCCCAGGCGGTGTCCATGCCTCCCGCCTATACCGTTTGGGAGACGGTCCTGTTTGGACGTACACCCTATCTTGGCTTTCTCGGCCAGCCATCCCAAAACGATGAAGAGATCGCGCGCCAGGCGCTGGCACGTGTCAGCGCGCTGCCCCTCGTGGAACGGCGCGTGGGCGAACTCTCCGGCGGGGAGCAGCAGCGCGTCCTGCTAGCGCGCGCCCTGTGCCAGTCTACGCCGATCCTGCTGCTCGATGAACCCACCGCGCATCTCGATTTGCAATATCAGGTCAGTTTACTGGAGTTGGTACATGAACTTGCCCACAAAGATAAGCTTGCTGTGCTGGTGGCCCTGCACGATTTGAATCTTGCCGCGCATTACGCGGACCGCGTTGCCCTGATGGTCGCCGGCGCCATTAAAGCAATGGGAAAACCGAAAGCAGTATTGCAATCGAAACTGATCGAAGATGCGTATTGCCTCCCTGTACAAGTGGTCAAACACCCCTTTTTGGATATTCCCCTGGTATTGCCGGATAAAAAGTGAGCAGGGCTAATGGCAGTTGCCGCTGCCGCTATCTGTAAAGGTCGAACCGACAACGGGCACAAATTCCCAGTGGTAGCCTGTCTCGTTCAGGGTCAATTTCAATATCCCAAACGTGGAAGCATCGCGAACCTGACTCGCGGCGTGGGGAGTCCCGATTGGGTAGAGTCCGGCGCCGCCTGTACCAACTACGAATTCACGCAGGCCTGCTGAAACTTCTGCCCCCGATCCATCCATCTCGGCAAAACGCTCATAATTGTGCTCGTGGCCGTTGATGACCACCTCTGCACCGGCGTCAGAAAAGATCTGCCATACAGTTTGCATCTCCGGGTTGTCCCCATGCTTTTCGCCCGAAGACCAGCGTGGCCTGTGCCAGAACGCCAGAACGCACTGGCTGGGGTTGGCAGCCAGATCTTCCTTCAGCCAGGCGACCTGAGGGCTGGAAGCCGATATGTCGATCTCAGAATTCAAGGCATAAATTCGCCACGAGCCAATCTCATAGGCATAATAAGATTCAATGTTATCGAAGTATTGGAAGTAACCTGCCGCACCCGACGTATTGTATTCGTGATTGCCAGGCAATGGCTTGGTCCGTGATTTGTGCCGACCCCAGGAGGGTTCATAGCACTCGATATATTCTGTGTACGTGCCATCCTTATAGGCATTGTCACCAACCGTAAAAACTGTGCCCGGGATGGTATCCAGCAATTGCGCGGTCAGCTCATCCTGGTCGCGGTCGCAGGTCGCGATATCTCCGGCGCCGACCAGAACGTTGTCACCTGATGAAACCGGACTGGCTGTGGGCGTTGCCACAGGTGGAGGAGTGGGGGGGGCTGGCGAGGCGCCGGAGGCAAGTGTGATGATGAGTTGAGGACCGTTGCTGCTCTCACGTGACGAAAACCGGACACCGTCATCGCTATCTGCTGCCAGCATGAAACTGTACGTCCCATCTCCAGTGATCAGAGCAGTGACGTCATACTCCACCCAGCTATATCTTTTGGTAATATCTTTATTGTCGCTCGCGTCTCCCATGCGCCTTGGGCGTTTGTCCCAGGTGACCTCTGTCTCTGCCCAGGCACTATCTGCAACATAGACGGCCGGCCCATTCTGCGAGGTATCGGTTGTACTGTATACGCGTAAACGCGCACTTTGGATCTCATCTGATATTCCGCTGACGGTAAAGCGGATGTAGCTTTCCACGCTGCGATTATTTGCCTTGACCACCTCGAGATAATCAGAAGTGCCTGTATTGGCAGTGGGATTGCCCTGCTCCACCCGTGCATCCGCCTCTGCTTTAAATACGAGAGCGGAGTCGTCTTCAAAGATGGGATTGTCATATACACTGCCTGTATTGTCCGGCCTTGCCACTGCCAGCATGGGGACAAGATTAACAGCCACTGTGATCATCAGGACGATAAAAATGAAGATCTTCCATTTGAATGATCTGTTGCTGGACCCTCCTTTCGTCAATGATCCACTATCACGATACTTAATTGCCATTTGGTTCTCCAGATTTTTCTATTAGTAAGATAGGAATAAAAAGCCAATCAGGCATATGCACTTAACGAAGCACATATGCCACTGTTCTGCATGATGATGCGCGCCTGGCGATAAATTGAGCGATATTGTTGGGAAGCAGGCTGAAATGATCCTGAGCAGCGTTTTATGAATAGCGCTCAGATTTTGCAATTCTTAGGCTGTGTTAATAAATAATCATGCCGAATATACAAGATCGTTCCCCTTGATACATCATTTCCACAAAAAATTACGAAAAGAAATCAGTCTGCGATAGCTCATCACTTATAGCATTGGCAAATTAAAATACCGTTAATAGGAGTTGACCAATCTGTAAACATCAACCATAAGTCCTGCTTTGAATGACCTCTCCGTTACACGCACCTGAGGCTGCCTGAAGCGGGAAATAAAAACTTCCAAGCGTCTGGTCTCGGAAGTTTTCAATACTTGTTTTTTTTTACAAGCCATTAAAGTTCGTAATCTTCTGCTTTTCTTCCCTAACTCCATCTCCACTTGGTGCCCTCTTTGCTGTCTTCGATGGTCACGCCGAGTTCCTTCAATTTCTCGCGGATCAGGTCGGAGAGCTGCCATAACTTTTGCTTCCGGACTTCACTGCGGACTTCCACCAACAAATCGACAAACTTGTCTGCATCGCTGGCGCCTTGTTTTTCCTGCAGGCGCAAGCCAAATACAGTGGTTAATTCGCGCAGGGTCTCTAGCGCTGGTTTAAGCTGATCGCCAGTGACACCCTGGTCCCGCGCAGTATTGATGGCTTTGACAAGCTCATATAGTGCAGCCAGGGCAAGCGGTGTGTTGAAGTCGTCGTCCATGGCGTCGATGAAGGATTGCTTTGTGGATTCGGCCTGAGTGGCAAGTGCGGAAGCAGCCTGCGGGGCGAGTCCCTTTGCGGAAGCGGGAACAGGCCGTAGGGCCGATTTGAGGCGCTCCAGCGATTTTTCCGCCGCGTCCTGCGTCTCCTCATTGAAGACCAGGGGCCCGCGATAACTCCCGCTCAAGACAAGCATTCGCATCACATCGGCATCGCGCTTCTGCAAGAACTGCTTGATGGTGACGAAGTTGCCCAGCGACTTGGACATCTTTTCACCGCCACCAACCTGGAGCATGCCGTTGTGAACCCAGTAGCGCGCGAAGGGTTTGCCCGTGTACGATTCGGTCTGGGCGATCTCGTTCTCATGGTGCGGGAAGACCAGGTCATTGCCGCCGCCATGGATGTCGATCTGTTCACCCAGTTCAGCCAGGTTCATCGCCGAGCACTCGATGTGCCAGCCGGGGCGGCCCTTGCCCCACGGGCTGTCCCACGAAATTTCGCCGGGCTTCGCAGCTTTCCACAAAGCAAAATCCATGGGGTGATCCTTTGCCTCCCCGACCTCGATGCGGGCGCCTGCCTGCATGTCATCCAGCTTGCGGCCCGAAAGTTTTCCGTAGTCATCATCACCAATGACGCTGAAATATACATCGCCATTGGACGCAGCATAGGCAACTTCCTTCTGGACCAGGCTTTCAATGAACTTGATGATGAGCGGCATGGTCTTGCTGACCTGGGGATAGGAGGTGGCTGGCAGGACGTTTAGAGCCTGCAGATCGCGGGCATAGTCTTCCACATAGCGTTGTGACAGTTTGAGCGGGTCTTCGCCGAGTTGCTTGGCGCGGTTGATGATCTTGTCGTCCACGTCGGTGTAGTTCATGACGTGTTTGAAGGTATAGCCACGATATTCGAGATAACGGCGGATGATATCGAATACCAGGGCGGACATGGCGTGACCGACATGCGCGTCGTCGTAAACCGTCACACCGCAGACATACATCTTTACCAGATTGGGCTCAAGCGTTTGAAACTCTTCTTTCTTGCGAGTGAGGGTGTTGTAAAGGCGGATCATTTTTCACCACGAAGGACACGAAGAACACAAAGGTTCACAAATGAAAGCCCTGGTGTCTCGCAGTCCTGTCTACTTGTTTACTTTTTCTTCTTCCCGTTGTCTTCTTCCACGCGGGCAAAGACCATGCGCCCCGCGGCGGTTTGCAGCACTTTGGTCACGACTACTTCCTTGTACTCGCCAATGAAATCGTGTCCGTTCTCGACGACGACCATCGTGCCGTCATCCATGTAACCGACACCCTGGCCGAACTCCTTGCCTTCCTGGAAAATGTTCAGTGTCAAACGCTCGCTGGGTAAAACCACCGACTTGACGGCGTTTGCCAGTTCGTTGATATTCAGGATCGTGACGCCCTGTAATTCTGCAACCCGGTTGAGATTGTAATCGTTGGTCAGGATGGGACACTTCAACTGGCGTGCCAGCACCACAAGTTTATCGTCCACTTCGCGCACGCCCTCGGCATCGATGTCGCTGATGCGGACCAGGATGTTAGGCAGTTTTTGCAGGTCCGCCAGGACTTCCATGCCGCGCCGTCCACGCTGGCGGCGCAAGCCGTCCGGCGAGTCAGCGATATATTGGAGTTCGTTCAAGACGAAGCGTGGGATGAGAAGCGTCCCGGGCAGGAAGCCTGTTCGGGCGATATCGGAAACACGTCCGTCAATGATGACGCTGGTGTCGAGCAGGATCGTCCGGTTGAGATTGGTCCACGCCGAGGAGCTGCCACCTTCACTACGCCCGCTGACGGAGCTGACCAGCCCCATCAAGTCACCCTGTCGCATGACGAACAGGGAGACACCAAAGTACGAAAAAGCGACCACACCTACGAACGGGAGGATTTCGCCAAAGGGCGGGGGCAGTTGTGAGAATGGATATGCCAGCAGTGCTGCAGTGAGCAAGCCCACGATCAACCCGGTCAGCCCGGCGAATAGGGTCTCCGCCGAAAGGCGGCCCAGCGACCGGCGGATGGCGCGCGCCGGCCGTGTCGTCACGTACGGGGTGAGAACGAGCCCGGCAAGTGCTCCGACCAAACCGAATACCGTCCTGTAAAGTAGTTCCTGCTGCGGCAGAAACGGCTCGATGCGGGAAGCCCAGCCTCCAAATGACCACCCTAAAAGTGCGACAATGACCATACCTATCAAGCGAAAAATAAATTCCACACTAAACATAATAAAAACTCCTTGGAATAAGTCCTTACAGAATAATTACAGCATGATAGCATGCCTAAGGTGCATAGTCAACCGGCTTATCTGGTTTTCATACAGAATTGTTATAATGGATAATACTTACGGAAATCGACCGTTTTAGATTAGAACACCTATGACTCTTACAGATACTCTTAAGCGACCTTTGCGCGACTTGCGGATCTCCGTCACCGATCGCTGTAACTTCCGGTGTGTCTATTGCATGCCCAGGGAGGTCTTCGGACCGGGATATCAATTCCTTCAGCGCGATCAAATTTTGACATTTGAGGAGATCACACGGCTGGCACGGATCTTCGTCCGCCATGGCATTGGCAAGATCCGCCTCACTGGCGGGGAACCGCTCGTGCGCCGCGACCTGCACCTGCTCATCGGCATGCTCGCTCAGATCCCCGATCTCGATCTCACCCTGACGACCAACGGGTCCCTGCTGCCCAGGCAGGCGCGCATCCTGAAAGAGGCCGGATTGAAGCGCGTCACAGTGAGCCTGGACTCGCTGGACGATGAAGTCTTCAAGGCGATGAACGATGTCGATTTTTCGGTCGCGAAAGTATTGGAAGGGATGGAGGCGGCTGCCAGCGTCGGGTTGGGTCCCATCAAAGTGAATATGGTGGTCAAGCGCGGCTTGAACGACTCCAGCATTCTGCCGATGGCGCGGTTCTTCCGTGAGAAGGGTTATATTCTGCGCTTCATCGAGTACATGGATGTCGGTCACACCAACGGCTGGCGCATGGACGAGGTGGTCCCGGCGGCGGAAATCATCAAAAGGATCCATGCGGAAATGCCGCTGGAGCCGGTGGACCCGAACTATCCCGGCGAAGTGGCTGAACGCTGGCGATACAAGGATGGGGGCGGGGAGATCGGTGTGATCGCCTCGGTCACACAGGCATTTTGCAGCACCTGCACCCGCGCCCGGCTCTCCGCCGAGGGCAAACTATACACTTGTCTGTTTGCGATCAAAGGGTTCGACTTCCGCGACCTGCTGCGCAGCGGGGCGACGGACGAGGAAATCTCCGCGGCGGTCGCGCGCGTGTGGATGCAGCGCGAGGACCGCTATTCGGAAATCCGATCTCAAAATACAGTCTCATTGCCCAAGGTGGAAATGTCACATATCGGGGGATGAAAGAAAGCATCCATTCGGAATGACCCTGGCAGGTTGGAGTCGAAATTGTGCAGGGAATTATTCGCCGGACTTGTCCGGCGTTTTTGTTTCTCAAGTGTCGAATTTAGATGTTTGCAAACGACTATTCAATGAAACAAATTCCAGTCCCTGGAAGGATTTTTTCAGAACACGCAGGGAGGGGTCGTTTTTGGGCGCAATCGGGCGCGCTCCAGGCTGAGTATAGGATGGATATAGGATGGATGAAGGATGGATGAAGGATGGAT
>Ga0105104_10001966_pt1 | contig 15229 bp, 9 predicted proteins | sample PPLLaktember2015_3_FD_87034 | JGI IMG/M metagenome (GOLD analysis project Ga0105104, IMG submission 87034) | Freshwater sediment microbial communities from Prairie Pothole Lake near Jamestown, North Dakota, USA - PPLs Lake P7 Core (6) Depth... | ecosystem: Environmental > Aquatic > Freshwater >... | reverse complement strand
TCAGAAAGCCGCCTTGCAGGGTGTTCTGTGGCCAATCGACCTTGGTCAGGCGCCAGAACACCGAAGCCTTGTCGTTCAACCTGTGGTCGAAGCGCAGCGTCAAGGTCGGTGACGTTTCCTTCGGGTTGTATCCGATGTCACGGTAGTTCTGCGAGCCGAATGCGCTTGGGTCGCCATAGTTGGGCAGAGGGAAAAACTTCTCCTGCAGCGACCTCGAAACCGGGTTAATGCGACTATCCGGTATTGTGTTGTTCGGGAAGGGAGCATTGTCGGCAAACGGATCCTTGAGCACCTTGCCGGCTGCCAGGCTGGAAAAGTCTCCCCTTCTCCAGGCGGGTGTGGCTACCGTCGAGTTGAACAGCACCCGGCTCGGAGGACCGAATCTTTCGAATTCGAGTGTGGCGAAGAAGAACGTCCGATCCCTGCCGTTGTATATCTTCGGAATCACAACGGGGCCGCCAATCGAGCCGCCCGGGACATGTTCGAGACTGCCTGTCTTGACCGGCGAAAAGGGATTTCGCGCCTGCAGACCAGGCGTCGTGTAGTAATAGAAGGCCGAGCCGTGCAGCTGGTTCTCTCCGGAACGGGAGACGACCGAGATCTGACCGATCCCGGCATATTCTGCCGAATTTCCGGCCGAATCGATGCGCATCTCCTGGTACCCTTCCGTGCGGTCCGAAACCACCCCATTTATCGGTCCGCCCCAGATCGTTGAAATGCTGGCGCCGTCGACGCTCATGTCCCCCTGCTTGTTTCGGCTTCCGCCGAAACGGATGTACCAATTGTTTCTCGGCTTGGATACGGTCGGCGTCAGCTGGAAGTAGTCCCAAGTGCGTCGCAGTGTGAGCGGAAGTTTGTCGAGGACTTCCCGATCTTTGACGTCCGAGATTCGTGCACTTTCCGTGGTGATCAGCGTCGCGCCGCCGGTCACCTCCACGGACGTCGACAACTCCCCGATCTTCAGCTGTACATCGATTCGGCGATGATCCCGACCGGCGAGGACGATGTCCTGTACCACGTGCGTCTGGAATCCGACCATCTTCACCGTCAACCTGTAGGATCCATCCACCAGGTTGGGCAGCGAGTACTGGCCCAGGTCATTGCTTACGGTTGAGTAGGCATAGTTTTTGCCCAACTCTACGGCTTGGATTTCCGCACCCGGCAGGACTGCGCCGGACTGATCGGTAATCAGACCAGTAATCGAGGCCGCCGTGCTCTGGCCGGCAAGCTGGTCGGTCGACCAAACACAAACCAGCCCGAACACGATGATGCAGATAACCGCGCCTGCCACATCATGAAACTTCTTGTCTACCATTCCTCCTCCTTACGACGAGACTTAGAGTGCGCCGAGTGACTCGGACCGGAGCCTGGGACACCATCCGAGCCGGGTTCCTTTTACAGGCATGGGCTCCGGTTTCTCGCCGTAAGAACCGTTAAAATGGCTAGCCGGAGGCGTAACGTACTTTGCCATATCTGGCTGCAAGTGACTATGAATTCAGGGACATACGTTTACTTGACCACGATCCGCCGCTTGTAACGTACCGGAGTCGCGGAGACAGTGGGGCGGAACCGTGCAGGATTCGTTGTTTCACCGGGATACGCGTGCTAGTATGAGCGCTGTCTCCAGCTTGATCGAAGCGAGGCCAAGCTCCGCAAAGGACCTGGTGAAGTCCGATGTCGACGCCGAGACTTGTCACGGGCAGTTCCCCGACCACCACGAATCGGGAACGCGAAGAATACCAGGCAGCGCTCCATTCCTGGCTTTTCGAGCGCGCTCCCGGTCAAGCCAAGCTCTTCTCGTACATCTGCGAAAAGTACTTTGCCGGCCAATCCGAACAGCTTAAGGAATACACGGTGGCTGCCGAAGTCTTCGGGAGATCGGCGGATTTTGACTCGAGACAAGACCCGATCGTCAGGGTCAACATCAATCGCCTGCGGCATGCCTTGCGCAAGTACTACCGGACAGAAGGGCGCAATCATCCGATACAGATCGCGATTCCATCCGGGCGATATGTACCGGTCTTTAAACAGATGCGCTCGGCCACGCAAGCCAAAGAAACTGGCAATGATGAAGGCCTCCGCGACGATGAGTTGCCGGAGCAGCCAACCGCCAGATCTCCATCACCTCGCCGATGGCGCGATTTCCGCCAGCTGGTTTTCGGAGCAGGCGTTCTGGTCGGCCTTGTCGTCGCCGCCGTTTCGATCGTTCTAGTCTGGACGTACGGGTTCGGCAAGTTCACCCCGGACACTCTCCGGCTGGCGTCGATGATCACCAGCATTGATCCCGCGATCAGGATCATGTGTGGCTCAACCAACCCGGCTATTTTGGACGAGCTTGGGCAAGTCTGGGTTGGCGACATGTATTTCCGGGGAGGCACGATGTCGCCTGTCCGCGGCTCACTCCCCTTGAGCCATCCGGTGTATCGCAGCCGCCGGGAGGGCCGGTTCTCGTACCGGATCCCGCTCGCGCCGGGGTGCTATCAGTTGCACCTCCACTTTGTGGAAACTGAACCCAAGGGGTTTCCAGTCGGCGGGTCAGGCCGTCTGTTTGACATCGTTCTCAACGGCCAAACCGTGGAAAGGGACTTCGACGTCGAGCTCCAGGCTGGTGGATACAACACTCCGCTGTCGAGGGTCTTTACGGACGTGCGGCCAGCGCCGGACGGTTTTCTCGCGATTGATTTCAGAACCTCTCGATCCTGGCCGACACTCAGCGGAATCGAGATTGTCCCGGGGACACCGGGACGGATGCTGCCGCTGCGTTTGACCGCCCAGACAACGACCTATATGGCCGATGACAGGACCATTTGGCGACCTGACCATCACTACACCGGCGGAAGAGCCGTCACGCGTGGTGAGAAGATACTTGCAACTCGGGATCCCGGCCTGTTTCGCGGCGAGCGGTACGGCAGCTTCCGTTACTCAATCCCCGTGTCCCCGGGGAAGTACACTGTTCGGTTGTTCTTTGCCGAAGCCCACTTTGGTCCATCCAATCCGGGCGGAGGAGGCGAAGGCTCCCGACTCTTCGAAGTCTTCTGCAACGGGAAAGCGCTCCTGCGTGACTTCGACGTATTCAGGGAGGCAGGCGGCGAAAACCGCGCACTCGTCCGGAGCTTCTCCGGCCTTGAACCCGATCCGCGGCGGAAGTTGGTTCTCGACTTCATCGCCAGACGCAACAATGCGATGGTGAACGCAATCGAGGTTGTAGCCGAGTGACCAGTAGACCGGCGGATCTTCTGCAGCCATACGACTCCGCACCAGAGACGCAGGATTCGCCCCTCCCGAGCATCGAGGCCCTCCTTGGCAGCATCCTCTTGCCGATGCTGTGCATCCTGCCGGCTCTTGGCGCCGCGGCAAAGCTCCTGCCCGGCCCGGACGTTTGGAATATCGACGGGTTCGTCGGCTATTTGAGTCTCTGGGTTGGGTTCCTGGGTGCCGCGCTCGCCGCGGGACAAAACAGGCGAGACCCTTTCGGCTTCGCATTCCGGGCATCGGTGCCGCAGCTCGGTTGGTTGGCCTCGGCTGTGTCGCCTTGTGTCGTCCTCTGCCTTTACTGGGCAGCGCTCCGCATGGTCAGTGGTGACGTCGGCTCGTCGTTCCGGCTGGGGCCCATCCCCCTGTGGGTGGCCAGCAGCATTGTCCCCGTGGCATTTGCGCTGATCTGCTGGCGGTTCTACCGCCGGATTCCCGGCGGGGCTGTTGCGAAAACGGCAGTCGCTGCCGCACTGCTGATCACAGCCGCGCTTGGTTTCGTCCCGGTCGAGACCCGCGGGTGGCTGCTCGTCCCGGGTATTGCGATGCTTCTTACCTGTTTGCCGGGCGGCGCCTCATCCTTCGTCGTTCTAAGCGGCTTGGCGTTGCTTCTCTTTTTCGTTCAAGGAACGCCCACGAACGCAGCTGTCGGCGAGGTCCACCGGCTGACAACCAACCGAGTGTTTCCCGCAATTCCTCTGTTCGCCCTGACCGGTATTCTCGTCGCCCGGAGTGGAATGGCGGATAGGTTGAATGGGCTCTTCCGGTCACTTTTCGGTCGAAAGGCGGCCCCGCTTGCGGATCTGACGTCGCTCGCCATACTGTCAGCACTGGGTCACGATCCCGCCGCGGCGCTGAAGCCGGCCGACCCTCAGTTGCCAACCCGTCGGAACCCGGTCGGATACGGCCCAATTTCAACGATGGCTTCTCTGGCGGCCCGCGGCCTGGGAGTGCTTCTTCCCCCCAGCCTTCTGGTAGCGCTCGCGGCCGGATGGATGGCTCTTCCAGCCGCAGGCACATACCGGGCGGTTCTTCCATACGCGGCGCTGGTTTTCCTTCTGGCTTGCGCACTCCTTACAGTACGCACGTTTCGTCGGCATTCGGCGGTCGTGCTCCCCGTTTCTGCTTTGGCGCAGCTGAGCAACGAATCACCCTTCTCCCTTCGAACAAGGGCTCTCTGGGAAGCAAAAGGCGAGGTGTTGTTATTGATCCTGGCGCCGGTTCTCTTTCTGTCAAACCGTTTAAGCGTCGTGGAGGCGGCCTCGATCCTTACCCTTGCCACCCTGGCCGTGACGCTCTCGAACGGCGACTTCAAGCCAGCGAAGCGTCTGGGCGGCCCTTTCGCAGCAGCGTTGTCCTGGAGCGGGGCGCTTATGCTCCTCTTGTTCTCGGCGCTGGCGTTCAACGGCGCCCTTGCATATAGAGCGGACTATTTCCGCCTGCAGGCGTGGGTGGGTGCCGGGATTTCATCCCCCCTGCTCTTCATGATTGTTTTGAACCTTGTGTTCGTGAGCCTGCTCTGGGTCACGGATGTTTACACCGTCGCCCTCCTGCTCACTCCGGCTCTGCCATACCTGGCAGGAAACTACGGACTAAGGGGACAGCAGCTGGCGCTCATACTGCTGGTCCACGTAGGCCTCCGCCGCAGCTGGGCCAACGGTCGTGGTGATCCACTGGAGCATGTTTCCACGGGAGCAGGGCCCAGTCGCTGGTGGTTGGTCTTGTTTTTTTCGGTGGCGGCTCTGGCGGCATCCCTCGTCCCGTTGTTCCCGGGGCTCTTGCCTCTACGGTAGAGCGACCGGGGATCAGTGGAAATCGTTGACCAGATACCGCACCTGCCGGGCGTAACGCTCGAACTCCTTGCTCGTTGACCGGCCGACCAGGTCTTGGAAATCTTGCGCCCCAACGAGCGCATCGACCGTCGCAACGACCCCTTCGCTCAACCCTTCCAGGTCATATCCTCCTTCCAGAACAAAAAGCATTCGTCCACCGCAAAGCTCGTGCGCTACGCGCATCAGCAATACAGTCAGTGCGCCAAACCCATCCCCTGTCATTTTCATGCCTGCAAGTGGGTCGCGTACGTGGGTGTCATAACCGGCCGACACCACTATCAGATCCGGCTTGAATTCCCGCAGTATCGGCAGGACCAGATCCCTGTAAAGCTGAACAAAGAAGGCATCGTCCTGGCCGGCTGGAATCGGGAAGTTGCGCGTGAACCCTGTCCCGTCACCGGCGCCGGTCTCCGAGAAGCTCCCGGTGCCCGGATACAGAGGGTGCTGGTGACTGGAGACATACAGAACGTCAGAGCGGGTCCAGAAGATCTCCTGCGTTCCGTTCCCGTGATGGACGTCGAAGTCGACAATGGCCACGCGGTGCGCAAATCCCTGCTGAATAGCCCATTCGGCGGCGATAGCCGGGTGGTTGAAAAGACAGAACCCCATAGCGCGACTCGGAGTAGCGTGATGTCCCGGAGGACGCGCCAGACTGAGACCCGCTTCGATCCGTCCCTCGCGGATCAGTTCCAGAAGATGGACAGCGCTTCCCGCCGCAAGGCAGGCAACCTCGTATGACTTCGCCCCTGCGTGGGTGTCCGCATCCAGGCTTCGGCGGGCTTGGCCGGCTGTCGCTCGGATGCGCTCGACGTACTCACTCGTATGAACCGCACGCAACCACCGCTCTTCAATCGGCACAGGAGCAGCGCGCAGGATCGCCGGCCGGTACAGCGCCAAGGCGTCCATCAGCGCCTGAATCCGCTCGGGGCGCTCCGGGTGACCCGACGGGTTATCGTGTTCAAGGAAGACCTCATCGAGGACTATGCCAAGCTTCATGGATCAATGGTACATGACACAGACACTGGCAAGAGCTGAGTGAGACGGGAACTCAAGCGGGCAGTTGGGCAAAAGCTGCTGCAAAGTGCGCGGGAATCAGTTATACTCCGGAGCCTAACTGCTAAAAAAATAGCAAGTTTTGACCGGGGGGCAAAAATGACGGTTAGGATCTTGCTTTTTCTGCTGCTGCTGAGTCAGGTGGTTGCGTCCATGGATGCGGGCGCTAATGAATGGACCGGCGCCACCTCACTGGATGTCCTATCCATTCGAATTCATCCGAACCGTCCTTCGCGGTTGTATCTGGCTACTGAAAACGGCGTTTTTGCGACCGAAGACGAGGGCAACACGTATATCGCCCTCCGGAATGGTCTGAGCAGTGGCGATGTCGACAGCCTCGAGTTTGATCCGCAGAACCCGGATATTGTCTACGCCCTGGTCTACGGAGGTTTGTTTCGGTCGACGAATGGAGGGCACGACTGGCGTCTAATTCGTCAGACGGACGGAGCCGAGCTACTGTTGACCCCGAGGGATAGCGGCGTTCTGTACCTGTTGGGCGCTGGCCGAGAGTGGAGGATCCTGAAAAGCATTGATGGTGGACGCACCTGGACGACCGCAGAGTACACCCCTCCGGTTCACTGTCTTGCCATCAGCCCCTCTAACCCGCAGATCATGTACGGCGGAACAAGTAAGGGGGAGGTGTGGCGTAGCGATGACGGTGGAGAGTTCTGGTTGCGGGCCAGCTCCGCCACCAGCAATGCGGTGAACCGTATCGTGGTTGACCCGCGGAATCCAGACACCGTGTACCAGGCGCCGTATGACAAGGGCCTGCTGAAGAGCATGGACAGGGGGGCGACCTGGAGGCGGATCAGCGATGGAATCTCCCTGTACTCGCACACCATCTCAGATCTGATCGTGTCTCCTACAGACAGCAACCACATGGTCGCCCTCTGCCACGGCTCGATTTATCGTTCCCTGAATGGCGGTAAGACCTGGCGGCACATTCGCCAGTCCGGCATTTACATGCGTGCGATCGCCCGAAGCCCCGCGGCGGAGGACCTTTTTTACGCGGCAGGGGAGGGACGGCTGTATAAGACGGCGGCGGGCGGCACGAAGCTCGTCCCGACCGAGCCGAGTCTACCGGGGGAGTGGCAGCAGAGGCTCCTCATCGCTCCAAAAAACCCTGATCGCATGTACGTTCTTCGCTCGCAGGGGCTCAGCAGGAGCGAGGATGGCGGCAGAAGCTGGAGACACCTGGACGCAGCGCTGCCCGATGGCTATCTGACTGAAATCGAGGTCGATCCGCGTGACCCGGATGTCTTATTCCTTGGCGTGCCGGGCGCCGGAGTCTACCGGAGCGTGGACGCGGGAGAGTCGTGGCACCGCGTATTAACGCTTCCGGATAACGACGAATACGAGGACAGTTGGAGTGTCGCCGTCGATCCCCACCGCCCTGGTCACTTGTTTGCGGTTCGACGCGGAGGAGGTTACGACAACACGCCCTACATCTATCGCAGCGCGAATAGCGGGCAGACGTGGGCGCCAGCCTACCAGGGCTTGCCGTTCGGGCAGCTGAAGGCTTTCGTCTTTGACGCGGCTCCCGGAGCTGTGTACGTGGGTCATGTTGCAGGGGTTTTCAAATCAACAAATGACGGGGAGACCTGGCTTCCCGCGAGTGCGCTTTCTTCCGGTCAGAATTTGCCGGAGACGGCAGCCTTGGCCGCCGATCCCCGAAATCCGAACGTGCTCTATTGCGCCGCGTTCGACGGCGGTGTCTTCAAGACGACTGATGGGGGCCTGGCCTGGTTCCCAATTGGCCTCCAAGGCGGCCTTCCCGACGACACGGTCAACCGGTTGACCGTGTCTCCGCATGACTCAACCATCTATGCATTGAGTTACGGCCAAGCCCTTACCTACCGCAGCACTGACGGAGGCGGAAACTGGACCTCCATGCCGAGCGGGTTCCGCTGGCCAACGTTCGCGCCTGACGACCCGGACGTTCTTTTCAACCTCGGTGAGGTGGTGTACAAGAGCGTCGATCGCGGCCAGCAGTGGTATCCGATTCTCTACGACTTGCGCGGGACAAGGGTGATGCAGCTGGCGCTCGACCCGACGGACAGTAGCGTGCTTTTCGCTTTGGCGGACGATGTTGGGGTCTACAGGAGTGTCGATGGGTCCAGGACCTGGGAGGCGGCGGGCCAGGGGCTGAGCGGTCGCTTGTCCGATCTCGTGATCGATCCGTTCGACAATTCGGTACTTCTTGCCGCGGGCTCCGACGGGATCTTTCGGAGTAACGATGCCGGACGTCACTGGGAAAATGCTCACGGCGCGAAAACTTCCTCGATCGTCGTTGATCCGAGCAGGTCGGGTGTCTTCTACGCCCTGTCCCGGAACTCCAGAACCTTGTACAGAACCCTGGACGGAGGCGACGCCTGGCAGCAGATAGCCCCCGGATACGCTGTCTCCACCATCGCCATCAGTCGCTCGACGCCGGAGGTCCTGTTCGCCGGCGGCGACAAGGTGCTCATCAAGAGCACGGATTCTGGATCGACCTGGGCTGAACTGAACTGGGGGTCCGCTCGGCTCCCGATTGACTCCATCGAAGTGGATCCGGAGGATGAAGCTGCGGTTCGGATCTTGGGATGCGTCCCAATAATCTTTGAGGGGCCGCTGCCCTGCCAGAGCTACCAGAGCCGAGATGGCGGGCAGAGCTGGACATTGTCCCAGGCGGTTCGGAGTCTAGAACGTGATCCGCTAAACCCGTACTTGCTTTACTCCCCAGAGGATCTACGGGTAACGTTCGACGGAGGCGCAGACTGGGTCACCATTTCCGCCCCGCCGGCGCATCCTCAGTTTACTCAGTCCCAACCGAGAATGGCCTATTCTCGCCCGAACCTGGGAGTGTTCGCCCTCACGCTACCCCAGGAAGAGGTCGCGTACTTTCCTCAGGTCGGCAGTGGTCGGTCCGCCGACGGAGAGCTCCAAACGGAATTCCTGTTCATGAACCTCGGCGAGACAGCCGAAGTCGTCCAGGTTGACTTCTTTGGCGCGGACGGCGAGCCGATGCCGGTCGCCCTGGGGCAACTGGGCACACAGGTCAGTTTCTCCATCAGTCTCGAACGAGGCGAGACTGTCTCACTTCAAACCGGCGACACCGGACCCCTCCAGGTGGGTTCGGCTCGGGTGCGGTCCGCGATCCAAGTGCGCAGCACCGCGATCTATGGTTACAGAGAACAAGGCACGCAGCTCTTCGAAGCGGGTGTTGCGTTGAGCGACCCTTTGCGCGATTGTACTGTGTTTGTCAGTGGATCCGCCGAGGGCCTGAACACCGGATTGGCGATAGTGAATGCCGGCGAGGAAGCCGCTCTCGTCACGCTGCGCCTCTATGACCGGGACTTCAACCTGCTAGGGTCCAGGCAGCTTGCCGACGCCGTCGGACCATTACCACCCCACGCCCATACTGCGCAGTTCGTGGCGGAGTTGTTTCCGGAGCTGGCCGCAGTGGAGGTAAAAGACGGCCTGCTGACCCTGGAAAGCGACCAACCGATCGCGGTCGCGAGTTTGCTCCAGACCCGTTCTGAACGGAGTTTGAAAGGTGGCGGGCTCACGCTGACATCTATGCCTGTTCTGGAGGGGAGACCCGACGGCGCAAGCCCAGCCTCCCACTCATTCCCACGGCGACTCTACTTGCCCCAGGTTGCTAGCGGACGGGCGGCGCCATGGCAGATGCAGTCCTCTCTTCTGTTCGCCAATCCGGGCTCGAGTCCTGCCAGCGTGAAGGTCCAATTCTTCGATCCCGGAGGCCGGCCAATGGCTGTTCCGCTGCTCGGCGATGACGATACGCCGGCTACCGAGGTCAATCTTGTGTTGGAGTCAGGGCGTTCGGCTCGTGTCGCCAGTGACGGTCATGTACCGCTCCAAGCAGGATATGCCGTGGTGACAGTCGATGGAGACGCGGGTGCGGCGGCCGTCTATCATGGTTCGCAGGCGGGGATACCGCTCTTCGACGCCGGGTTGCCCATCGTCTGGCGATATCCGCGGCAGGCGTTGTTCGCTTCAGTCACCGGAAACCAGAACACTGCTTTGGCCCTCTTGAACACAGGGACCGAGGCGGCGCACGCGGTGGCGACTCTGTACGGCGAAAGCGGAACCAGCCTCGGGGAGGCGAACTTGTCGGACCTGGCTCCACTCCCGCCTGGCGGGCGTATCGCCCGGTACCTCTCGGAACTGTTTCCCGGTGTCCAGGTCGCGAACGGAAGGATTACGATCGAAAGCGACCAGCCACTGGCCGGGGTCACGCTGCGCCACCGCGACGACCCGGGCATCCCCTACCCCCTCGACATCTACCTGCTCACGGTCTTCCCGGTGTTTCCCCTACCGTGAGGCGAGAGTCGGAGCTCCGCTGCCAGCAGAGCTTCAGGCCTTGCCTGAATCATTTTGGAGTGCTGCGGCAGAGGCTGTCGTTAACGTATTTCGTGCCCCGGAACCGGCATTCATTTGGAGTGCGGCGGCAACGAGAGGCCGACGCTTTATCAGGCCTCGAGGCGACGCCGCTTTCCCCTGTGCACCATCTCGCCGTTGCTCCTGACCCTGTTCTGAAGAAGTCTTGCGGCCGGGATTGTGGGCGTTTTCGGGTCTCTCCTGGCGTTTGCGCTATCCCTGATCACCGTCAGAAGTCTGGTCGGCCAGGGTGCCGGTCGCTGGCTGTGGTTGCTGAGCGGGATCGAGTCAAGAGTGCCCGTGCAATTACTCCCGTTGCCTGAACACTGGCTTTGGATACGCTCGTATCAGGCAGTCCCGTTCGAAGTGCACTTGACCTTCTTGGCGTCGGCGGTTGTCGCACCGCTCGTTCTGTTAATCCCCGCACTTTCGCACTTTTCAAGGCGAGACATAACCGAATAAGCAGGAGCTGATTCTGGACTCAGGAACGGGAGACAGAGACAAGGAGCTTGCTGGAGGCCGGACACCCCGATCTTCCCTGCGGGATGTCTGGTGGGCGGAGACGTGCAAGATTGCGGCGTTCCCCGTCACCCGGCTCTTCTATGCCGGCGTTTTCGTTGTGCTGGCCCTTTACATTGGCTTTTGGCGAAACTTCTTGGCGCACGATTATTCCATTCCAAACGCCCTGTACGCGGTGCCGGTCCTTTTCACATACACCTGGGTTTGCTGGTTGTTCCAAGTCGTTCTGATCGGCTTCTGTGCTTACCTGACGACGGTCGACTACGACCAGGGAATGATCCGATTGGTCCTCGTGCAGCCGCATTCCAGGCTACGCTTTCTGCTCGCCCGATACCTGGCAACCGGTGCCCATGCTGCCTCGATTACGGCCTTCTTCGTGTTGTGTCATTTCGTTTGGACCCTGTTCTATTGGGGTGTTAACGGCAGCCGGCTCACAGATGCTATCCAGCTTGTGCTCTTCGCGGTTTATGTCGTCCTTTTTGCGACTCTGCTTTCCTGGATTGTCGTTTCATGCTCCCTGTTTCGGACTTCTGTCCTCAGGGCACTGATCACCTCCTGGGTTGTCATACTCGGTCTTTCAGTCATCTGGATCTCCGCCCGTACCGGGACCAATCCGATTTTCTTCAAATACTTCACTTTTCCCTTCACTGCGGTTCTCTACCAGTTCAGCCCGGAGGGTTTCGTCCAGGACTCAGCGGCGGGAAAGACCCTGTCCGGGTTCTTGGGCACCGGCTTTCTGACAATCCTGCTGCTCGGGCTCCCGGCGGTCCTTCGGTATACGAGACGGGATATCGGAAGCTTAGTGCCTCGAATCCACCAGCGAGCGCAAAGAGAGCTGCGCCCGGACAGTGCAAAGCCGTTTCAGCAAAGCGGGTTCGAACCGAAACCAGATTGCATACCCTAAGGTGTCTAATCGCTGCAACTAACCGCGTCGTTGTGGTGCCCAACGGGATTCTGCTGCTGACGGATGGGAAAACCTTCGCGTTAAACCTCCGCTACTGGTTAATCTCGGGTTTCATACGGAAATTGTCGACTCGAAGGGATTTCGGAAATTCCCCGAGCTCCTCGATCTCGAGACGAACGAGCTCCGCTCCGGCGAGCCATTGATCGTCCACCGCGATCGGTTTCTCACCCGGTTTCCGGCCGACAAAAACAAGACCCGCGGAATTGACCTGAAAGCGGCCCGAGTCAGGTGCCATTGAAAATCCCGGAAACAGAGGGAGAGAAACTACCCGCCTTTCGTCGGTCGGGAGAATGGCCTGACCTCTCGACTTATTCAGCAGCACGAAGACCCTTCCCGGCCGCAGTCTCTCTTCCGGCCTGATCTCTGGGAAGACGAGCTCGAGCCGTCCTTCACGGATGACCAGGCGGGCGCCGTCCGGATCGCGGAGGACATCCGTGATCAGGAAGTAATCCGACTGCTTCTTGAACTTGGCGCCTTGGCGAACCGGCAGTCGCCCAACGATTTTGTAGCGCGAAACGGAGAATCGGATATCGGCTTCCAAGGTGCCTGCCGCCTGGGCGTGGCTCCTGTAAAGTGATTCATCAACACGAAGCAGTCTCCAAAGTGGTTCCCTTGGTCCACCCGGTTGCTCGGGGCGGCGAAGATCAGCTCCCCCGAGCGGGTGTCGAAGCGCGTCGATGTTCCATTGGCCGCCCCAGGTTTGTGAAATAAAGCCTTCAAAGGCGGCGGCCTTCCCATCAGAATAACGCAGCGAGGCGTGAACCAGTTTCGGCTCGACGATCCAGCCTGCCGGCATTCCCTGAATCACGAGCTCCGATAACACGTCCTTCCTCGCCGGGGGGCGGGCGCGAAAGCCGAACGCGTCGCTTGCCGACACTGTCCTCAGGTCCAGGGAAACCCGAATTTCGTCGGGATTGAAAATCGCCCGGTCCACCGGATGCATCTCGAAGGGGCGAGAGTTCGGCCAGGCCTGTTCAATAACGAGCAGGACGAACAAGGCGGACAGGAGGATTACAACCGATCGCCGGGTCTTCCGAGTCAGGTACTGGTGACCAATCACCAAGGCTCCCAGCAGGATCGGTACGATAGCAGAGAGCAAACCGGTCGTCCGTCCGACACCCACGGCGGTACCCTCGAGATCGTCTGATATAAGCAGCGTTGCACTCAAGAACCCGGCAGCAATTAAAATCACACTGATAAAGCTGACCCCGCCAACCACCGCAAAACGGGCGAAATTGACCGTCAGAGCGGCGATAACCCAGAGCAACACAACCGCGGACAGTTTGTCGAGCAGGATACCTGGTGTCGCCAGTGCCAGATGCCGGGCGATGACGCCATGGGCAACCAAAGAGAGGAGCTCGATGAAGAGCGGGAGCAGAACGAGGATCAACAGGACGAAGAGTGATTTGGCGGCCAGGAGAGTCCCGCCAGAAATGGGCCGCGTGAACCAAAAGGCGGTCGTTCCTGCCAGGGGCTCGTCCTGAATCACCAGGGGAACTACTGCGAGCAGCAAAACGAACTGAAGCATCGGAAGAAGCAAGGAAATGGAATTGATAACGCCCTGCATCAACGTGTCCGTCGGCGGCGAGGCGAAAACAAAGACCGCGAGGAAGGACTGGATGACCAGAACCGCCAACCAGGCAACCAGCAGTCCGCGGAGATGGCGGACGTCTTTTCTGAAGATGTGTGTGGCGAGACTCATAGATGACCGCCTTGAGCCCTGGGTCGGCGGGCTCGAGCGAGCGCAATGAAGAGCTCACGCAGCGAGACAGGGTGGGCCGTTACCTCACGACAACCGGGAAATATGCTCTTGACCTGCCTAATGGTCTCATCCCCGTAAGAACTGTCCAGGAAGCGGGCGGTTCGCCCGGTGGTTTCCAAAAGCATCCAACTCGGGGGAATCTCGCTCGGTCTCGTCCCATCCTCACCCAACACGACTTCTATCTGTCGAAAGCGGGACTGGAGCGAAGAAACGGATTCAGAGAAACCGAGACGGCCGTCGTCCAGGAACGCCACCCAATCGGCCAGCCGCTCTACTTCCTCGATATCCTGAGACGACAAGAAGATCGTCCACCTGGCCTCCCCGGTCAGCTCAAGTACACCTCGGATAAGATCGTCACGAACGACGGGATCCAGTCCACTGAAAGGCTCGTCCAGGATCAATAGCGCCGGCCGATAGGCCAACGAGGAGACGAGGGCCGCCTGGACTTTCATGCCACGCGAAAGGTCCCTCAGTTTGTCATCCAGCGGGAGCTCGAATTGATCGATCAGCTTACGGCTGAAGCGGTCATCCCAGGAGGGATACAGCGGCTTGCAGTAGGCAAGGAAGTCTCGGACGGTCATCCATTCCGGCAGTCTCTGGTTTTCGGAAACGTACCCGATCTGTCGGAATTCCGACGGGCCAAGCCGGCGCGACTCCGTTCCCAGTACTCGCGCCGAGCCCTCGGATGGCTCGATGATATTCACAAGCATCTTGATCGTCGTGGTTTTCCCGGCGCCGTTCCGACCGATCAACGCGAAGACACTTCCCTCGGGAACCTGGAGAGTCAGATCGCGGACGGCCTGCTTTCGTCCGAAACGGCGTCCGAGGGTCACGGTTTCGATAGCGTATTCGAGATTCGCAGAACTCACTTTGACCCCCTGTCCAAAAGAGTCCATTCGTTTCGAATCGCGTCCAAGACGTCCTCCAGTTCGAGAGACAGATTCTTGGCTTGAACCACCAACTGCTCCAGTTCGTCCCTCAGGAGCTCTCGGTGATCCTTCTTGCTCGGGAGAGGTGCTTCGGCTACTCGGGTCCCGATGCCAGGGACGACTTCAAGCAGTCCTTCGTTCACCAGGCTGGCTACAATGCGATGCGCCGTATTCGGGTTGATCCGAAGTTCCTGAGCCAGGGTCCTGACCGAAGGGAAGCTGTCGCCCGGCAGAAGGCGCCCCGAGGCCACCGCCTTCTTCACAGCATAGACCGTCTGGCGGTGTAAGGATTCTCCGCTTCTAAGCTCGACCCGGAAAGGAAGCATTGCTAGGTGTACTATTCCACCTAGTACACCAGTGTGTCAAGGCGATGCAGTCCTCGGCTCGACCGGATCCTCGAGGCAAGCACCTCGAATGTGGTTTTGGGGGCCCGGTGCCTGCTGAGCTAGAATCAATCGGGGAACACGCCATGTCGAGCACACGTTGCCTTTTGGCCCGTTTCGTCCTGCTGCTTCCGTTTGTCGTCGGAGTCACGGCT
>Ga0105104_10001964_pt1 | contig 15239 bp, 9 predicted proteins | sample PPLLaktember2015_3_FD_87034 | JGI IMG/M metagenome (GOLD analysis project Ga0105104, IMG submission 87034) | Freshwater sediment microbial communities from Prairie Pothole Lake near Jamestown, North Dakota, USA - PPLs Lake P7 Core (6) Depth... | ecosystem: Environmental > Aquatic > Freshwater >... | reverse complement strand
GATGTAGGCAACCCAATCCGCCGCCTCCCCGGGATCGTCCGCGCCGAGGCTGGCCGTCAGGCTCGGCTCCGCGCCCGTGCTTTGGCAGAGCGCCATGAATTCATCGGTCCCGAAGCGGTTGTCTTCCCGCGGGCCCAGCGGAAAGGGCGGGCTGCCGAAAATTTTCCCGATCAGGAATCCGCCCCACATCCGGTTCGGCACGACCGGCCGGCTGGGGCCGATCCCGTCCCTCCAATGATATGAATCCGCGAAGCAGCCGCCCGGCCAGCGCAGGAGAGCCGGCCCGAGATCCTTTATCGCTTCCAGCACGTCGAGGCGGAATCCGCGGCCGTCCTGCGGGGCTTTGGAATCCGTTTCCGCCGTGAGCCCGCCCACGACCTGCCGGCCCATATGTTCGATATTCTGGCCGTAGATGCGCGGATCGATCTCGTCGAGGACCGTATCCGCCATCACCGAGATGATGCTTGGGTCGTTCATGACGACCTTCCTTTCTCGATCTCAACCTACGGCTTTCCCCATGTCATCCTGAGGCTGAGCGATGCGAGGCCGAAGGATCTCTTTTTACCGCCGGATCGAGATCCTTCGGACGCCAGGTGCGCGTCCTCAGGATGACACAATTGAGCGAGCCGGATCGTTTATGACAACCGTTCGAACCTCGCCTGGAAGAACCGCAGGTATTTCGGTTCGAACACCATCTTCAGGCCGCGCGTTTTTTCGCGGGAGTCATACACGGCCTTCACCGCTTCGGCCACGACATCCATATGGGCCTGGGTGTAGACGCGGCGCGGGATCGTCAGCCGGGTGAGCTCGAGCTTGGGATAGTAGTGATCGCCGGTCTTCGGGTCGCGGCCCGCGCTGGCGATGCCGCGTTCCATCGAGCGGATGCCGGAATCCAGATACAGTTCGGCGGCCAGGGTCTGGGCCGGGAACTGGATCTGCTTCAGGTGCGGGTAGAAGGCCGCCGCGTCGAGAAAGACCGCGTGCCCGCCCACCGGCTGGGTGATTGGGATGCCCCAGTCGGTCAGGAGTTCGCCCAGGTAGCGGACCTGGCCGATCCGCGATCGGATGTGGTCATCCTGCACGCATTCGGCGATGCCGATCGCCATCGCTTCCAGATCCCGCCCGGCCAGGCCGCCGTAGGTATGCAGCCCTTCGTATACCACCACCAGGTTGCGCAATTCCTCGAACAGGACCGGGTCGTTGACGGCCAGCCAGCCGCCGATGTTCACCAGGTTGTCTTTCTTCGCGCTCATCCATGCGCCGTCGGTATACCCGCAGAACTCCTTCAGGATTTCGGCAATGGATTTCTCCGCGTACCCCTCCTCGCGTTCCTGGATGAAGAAGGCGTTTTCCGCCATACGGGTGGCGTCGAGGAAAAGCCGGATGCCGTGCTGGGAGCACAGCGCGCGCACGGCTTTGACGTTCGCCATGCTCACCGGCTGGCCCCCGGCCATGTTGACCGTTCCGGCCAGGCTGACGTAGGCGATATTCTCCGCGCCCTTGTCCTTGATCAGCGTTTCCAATTTGCCCAGATCGATGTTGCCCTTGAACGGGTGAAGGTTTTGGGGATCGTAGGCTTCCGCGATGACCACGTCCACGAAGATCCCGCCCGCCAGTTCCTGATGCAGGCGCGTCGTCGTGAAGTACATATTGCCGGGAACGAATTGGCCTTTTTTGATGGCGGCCAGGCTGAGGAGGTGTTCCGCGCCGCGGCCCTGATGGGTGGGCACGATGTGTTGATACCCGTAGTACGTTTGGACGGCGCTCTCGAAGTTATAGAAATTGCGGCTGCCGGCATAGGCTTCGTCGCCCAGCATCAACCCCGCCCACTGCCGGTCGCTCATCGCGCCCGTGCCGCTGTCGGTCAGCAGGTCGATGTACACATCTTCGGATTTCAGTAAAAAGGTGTTGAACCCGGCCGCGATCAGCGCCTGTTCGCGCTGCCCGCGCGGGATCATTTTGATCGGCTCGACCATTTTTATTTTCCATGGTTCCGCCCAGGACCGGCGGCCGAACTGCTGGCCCATGGTTTTCGGAGAGTTTTTTTTCATGAAAGGATCCTCCTTGGGGGAACTGTCCTTTGCGGAGTATTCGAGTGTCCGCAGCGGGTAGTCGACCCTTATCGATTATATCCGCGGTTCGCCGCTGCCGGTCGGAATGCCCGGCTGTGGAATTAAAAAAAACCGGCGGCTGAAAGGCCGCCGGCTAAGTTACTGCCCGTCGATTATTGATTTCTCGCGCGCGCGTTATACCGCGTCCCAGCCGCCGTCGGCGGTGATGACCGCGCCGTTGATGTTTTTGGATTCGTCGGACGCCAGGAACAACGCCACCGCCGCGATGTCGTCCGGGCTGAGAAAGGCAGGAATAAGCCCGGCGAATTCCTGCGCGCGGGCCGCCCCGGTCGGGTCGATCTTGTCCCTCGGCATGGATTCGCCGATGTTCGTCGCCGTGGCGCCGGGGCAGATCTGGTTGCAGCGGATGCCCTTTTTGGCGTACATCCAGGCCGTGCTGCGGGTGAGCCCCAGGAGCGCATGCTTGGAAACGGTGTAGGCCGCGCCCGCCGCGCCGCCGTGCAGGCTGGCCGTCGACCCGACGTTGACGATCGATCCGCCGCCGTGCGCCAGCATATATTGCACGGCCTTGCGGCAGGTGAACATCGGGCCGTCGAGGTTGATGCCCAGCACACGGCGCCAGGCCTCGTCGGTCAATTCGCCGACGCCGGCCATGTAATCCATCACGCCCGCGTTGTTGACCAGCACGTTCAAGCCGCCGTAGGTCTTGACCGCCAGATCGATCAGGCCCTCGGCCGCCGCCTGCTCCGCGATGTTCCCCTGCGCCCCGGTGATTTTGCCGCCTTCCTTTTTAATGGCCGCCACCGCCTCGTCCAGCCGCTGCGCGTTCCAGTCGGCGGCGATCACGCTCGCGCCTTCCCGGGTAAACAGTTTGGCCATGGAGAGCCCCATTCCTGAAGCCGCTCCCGTGATAATCGCAACTTTCGCCTGAAGTCTCATGCTGCCTCCTTGCTTCGGCCGAAGGGACCGAAAATAAGTCTACGGAATTACCGATAAGGATTCTACATTCCTTTTGGATGGCGCAGGCTGCTGCTCATCGGTTTATTATCCCGCCGCTTCGGCATAATTTGGATTTTGGATTCCGAATTACGCAGTGGAATCCGTCTGCGGAATCCGCAGGCGTCGCTTTATAACAATACCGAGTAGGATCAGCCCGAGAATCGCGATAACGCTGACGCAGCTCCGCCCGGCGAATCCCTCCTCCAGATCGCTGGTGACATTAAACAGGATGAAGAATCCCAGCCCGCCCGCGACCCACGCCAGCCGGTGGCGGTCTTCCCATGCGCCGCCGTTCCCCGACCAGAACAGAAGCAGCCACAGGGTTAGCGCGTCCAGGAGCGCGAGGCCGATCGCCGAAGCCCATACCGGCGGAGTCGCGTATTCCGGGAGGACGTACGTAATGACGAAGAACAGCGTCATGTTTACGAACCCGAGGATCAGGAAGAAGAGGGGATGCGGGGGGCGCTTGTGTACCGGCGCGGGAACGTTCGCTGGAACGGTCCGCGCGGCAAAGACCAATCCGGCGAAGGCGATCCAGGAAAGGATGTATCCCGGCCAGGGGGGAATATATTCGGTGAAAAGCAACCCGGCGGGGAGCCACAACGCCAGCCCAACCATGCAGGCGATCAGCGCCCTGTTGCTCAGCCAGGATTCCTCCCTCCGGTCGGAGTGGATCATCTCCGCCAGCATGATCCCGGCGGCGATGCTGACCAGGACGTGGAAATGTATGAGCATCTCCGAATAGGTCCAGTTTACTCCCAGGACGTGATACGGTTTAAGGACGCTCAGTTCCAGCCAATCGGGATTGAAAAACGAACGCACCACGATGGCTTCCTCAAAGAAGGCGAAGGCGATGCCCAGCAGGACCAGGCTCAGCCAGCCCTTCTTCCAGCGGCGGACGAGTTCGCGGCAGATCAGCGCGCCGAAGCCGTACGGCAGCATCAGGAGCGCCACGCTGAGCGGATTGCATAGTTCGGACGGAGGTTGGTGGCCGGAGACGATCTCGCCCAGCAGCGGTGCGAGGATAAGCAGAGTAAGCCAGGGAGGAAAGCGCTTCATCTATTTCTCTCCTGTCCATTCCCAAAGCATCGGAAGAACTCCCGCCAAGTCACAACCTTTTCTCCGATGTTTTCGGGAGGGACAAAGGGAGGGGAGGGTTCAACGAACTTCAAGGATTTTGGAAACCGAATACCTCGAGCTGATTTCGTATTGCCAGCGGCCGGAGTTGTCCATTCTACCTATTTCGCCGACGACACCGATTACCACCGCGGCCGAACCCGCGGCCCGCCCCCGGAAGACGGCCGTCAATGTGTCCGCGATCAGATTGGTCGACACCAGTTCCAGGACGGCGCTCACGCCGCTCGATTCGCCGATCACATTGCCCGGGAGCAGCGTTATCTTCCAGACGGAGGCGGAAGGAGACTGGTCCGTAACAGTGATGTAATACCTGGGCTTATTAAATGCGCCGACGATTGTACCCGTGAGGGTCACCGTCTCCCCGGCCACGAGCCGGTCCGCGCTTGCGGATATGTCCACCCGATAAAGCGCCGCGGATTTGGCGGGGGTCGGTTGCGAGCATCCCGCAAGCAGGAGCGGGAACAGGATTGCGTAAGCCAATTTCATGTAAGCAATTCTCCAATACCTACCCCTCACTGGCCCTCCCCAATATGGGGAGGGGGCCGGGGGAGGGGTTACCCGATATCCCGGTGATACTCCTGCAGCGAACGCACGCGCGTCGGCTGCCGGCTGCGGTCGGCGATCCCCTGCGCCGCGGCCATCGCGGCCGGCAGCGTGGTGATGTAGGGGATGCGGTATTTGATCGCCGCCTTGCGCAGGTAGGAGTCGTCGGTCTTGCTTTCCTTCCCGGCCGGGGTGTTGATCACCAGCTGGATCTCCTTGTTCATGATGCCGTCGACGATATTCGGCCGCCCCTCGGTCTGTTTGTTGATCGGATCGCTGGGGATGCCCCCCTCGGAGAGGAATTGGCATGTCCCGCGGGTGGCGCGGATCCGGAAGCCCAGTTCGTGGAAGGCCTTGGCCACCTTGAGCGCCGCCGGTTTATCGCGGTTGGCCACGCTTAGGAGGACCGACCCTAGCGCCGGAAGAGTCTGCTGGGCGGCCGACTGGGCCTTGAAGTACGCCAGACCGAACGTCCGGTCCAACCCCAGCACTTCGCCGGTCGAGCGCATCTCCGGGCCGAGCAGAGGGTCCACCTCCGGGAACATCGGGAAGGGAAAGACCGCCTCCTTGACCCCGAAGTGCGGGATTTTTTTCTCGGACAGGTTCATATCTTTGAGTTTTTTCCCCATCATCGTCTGGGTGGCCAGGCGCGCCATCTGAACATTGCACACTTTGGAGACCAGCGGCACGGTCCGCGACGCGCGCGGGTTCGCCTCCAGCACATACACCTTCCCGTCGGCAATCGCATACTGCATGTTCATCAACCCGACCACGCCCAATTCGTGCGCGATGCGCTGGGTGTAGCGGATGATCGTCTCCCGGTGTGCGGGCGGGAGGCTGACCGGCGGAATAACGCAGGCCGAATCCCCGGAGTGGATCCCGGCCTGTTCGATGTGCTCCATCACCGCCGGGACGAAGGTGTCTTCGCCGTCGGCGATCGCGTCGGCTTCCGTCTCCAGGGCGTTTTCGAGGAAGCGGTCGACGTAGATCGGGCGGTCCGGCGTGATTTTGACCGCCGCGGCGACGTACGCCGCAAGCGATTCCTCGTCGTAGACCACTTCCATTCCCCGCCCGCCGAGCACGTAAGACGGCCGCACGATCAGCGGGTACCCGATCCGGCGTGCAACCGCCAGCGCGTCCTGCAAATTTCCGGCCATCCCGGATTCGGGGATCGGGATGCCCATCGTCTCCATCATCTTGCGGAACCGGTCGCGGTCCTCCGCCAGGTCGATCACCTCCGGCGTGGTCCCGAGGATCTTCACGCCCGCCGCTTCGAGTTCGCGCGCCAGGTTGAGCGGGGTCTGCCCGCCGAACTGCACGATCACCCCCTCCGGTTTTTCCTTTTGATAGATCCCGAGCACATCCTCGATCGTCAGCGGCTCGAAGTAGAGTTTGTCGGATGTGTCGTAATCGGTGGAGACCGTCTCCGGATTGCAGTTGACCATGATCGTTTCGAAGCCCATATCGCGCAGGGCGAAGGCCGCGTGCACGCAGCAATAATCGAATTCGATCCCCTGGCCGATCCGGTTCGGCCCGCCGCCGAGGATCATCACCTTTTTTCGATTGCTGGTCGGGACCGAATCCGGCGCGTTGTAGGTGGAATAATAGTAGGCGGCATCCGCAACGCCGCTGACCGGCACGGCTTCCCACGCCTGTAGGATGCCGAGCGCGATCCGCCGCTCTCGGATTTCCCGTTCGGGAATTTCCAGCAGCTTGGATAAATACCGGTCGGCGAATCCATCCTTCTTCGCGCGCGCCAGCATCCCGTCGGGCAGTTTTCCGCCCTTGTGTTTGAGAATTTCCTCTTCGAGATCGACCAATTCCTTCATTTGCTGCAGGAACCATGGTTTTATATAAGTGCGCGTGTATAGGTCTTCGATCTTCGCGCCCCGGCGCAGGGCTTCATATACTATGAACTGCCGCTCGCTGGTGGCGTCCGAAAGCATCGCCATCAGCTCCGCGAGCGTCCGCTCGTGAAAATCCTTGGCGAACCCGAGCCCGTAGCGGCCGGTTTCGAGCGAGCGGATCGCCTTTTGCAGCGCTTCCTTGTAGGTCCGGCCGATGCTCATCACTTCGCCGACGGCGCGCATCTGGGTGCCGAGCTTGTCCTCGGCACCCTTGAATTTTTCGAACGCCCAGCGCGCGAACTTGACCACCACGTACTCGCCGGAGGGCGTATATTTTTCGAGCGTCCCATCCCGCCAGTAGGGGATTTCGTCGAGGGTGAGGCCGCTGGCCAGTTTGGAGGAGACCAGCGCGATCGGGAAGCCGGTGGCCTTGGAGGCCAGAGCCGAGGAGCGCGACGTGCGCGGGTTGATCTCGATCACCACAACCCGGCCGGTCTTCGGATCGTGCGCGAACTGGACGTTGGTCCCGCCGATGACCCGGATCGCTTCCACGATGTCGTAGGACCATTTCTGCAGCCGCTCTTGCAACTCCGGCGCGATGGTCAGCATCGGCGCGGTGCAGTAGGAATCGCCCGTGTGCACGCCCATCGCATCCACGTTTTCGATGAAGCACACGGTGATCATCTGATTCTTGGAGTCGCGAACCACTTCCAGTTCGAGTTCCTCCCACCCCAGGACGGATTCCTCGACCAGGATCTGGCCCACCAGGCTCGCGGCGATGCCGCGGCTGGCGACCACCCGCAGCTCCTCGATGTTATAGACCAGGCCGCCGCCGGTGCCGCCCATCGTATAGGCGGGGCGGATCACCACCGGGTACCCGAGCCGCTCGGCGACCTTCTCCGCGTCCTCCACGTTATAAACCGCTTCGCTCTCCGGCATCGGGATGCCGAGAGAATTCATCGTTTCCTTGAACGCCACGCGGTCCTCGCCGCGTTCGATCGCATCGATCTCGACGCCGATCACCTTAACCCCGTATTTCTCCAGCACGCCCTGTTTGGCGAGCTCCGAAGCGAGGTTCAATCCGGTCTGCCCGCCCAGGTTCGGCAGCAGCGCATCCGGTCTTTCCTTGGCGATGATTTCGGTGATGGTCGGCGCATTCAGAGGTTCGATGTACGTGGCGTCGGCCATTCCCGGGTCGGTCATGATCGTCGCCGGGTTGGAGTTGACCAGGACGATCTGATACCCCAGGCTCCGAAGCGCTTTGCAGGCCTGGGTCCCCGAATAATCGAACTCGCAGGCCTGGCCGATCACGATCGGGCCGGATCCGATGATCAGTACTTTATGGATGTCGTCTCGTTTGGGCATGCTCCCGCTCCCAGGTGTCAGGATGGCGAATCATTTTCCGAAAGCGGGCGGGGGGATACGCAGGGATCGGGGGAGACTCCCTGTGGACCGGCACTGACATGAATAGGTTGAAATAATCGAACGTTACCGGGTGCTTCAAGATTTGGACGGACTTGGCATCCGCTTCCCCGCCCGAGCCCAGTCGGCGGATCCCAAGATTCCGGCGTCGTCTTATGAGCGAATTATAACGGTGAACCCCCTCCAAACCTTCCCTGGTTGTAAATCAGGCGAGACGTATTCGAGAAAGAAGTAACCTGGCAAAGGGGGTAGGAATCTCGCCTCCCCCCACCCTTAGGGTGTCGAAAGGTACCACCCACCCTTAGGGTGTCGAAAGGTGGACAAGGGTATTCACACCGCCCCGCCTTCTGTCTGAAGATCACCAGGTCAATGGCGCTCTCTCCTTCCTGTGCATCTATCCTAACCCCCTCACCCCGTCTTTGACCTGGAAGAACTCCAGGTCTCAGACTCCCCTCTCCCCCTTCCCCGTAAGGGGAAGGGGGAGAGGGGATGGGGGAGAGGGGGTTAGGATAGGGTGGGATCCTGTGAATCCCCATAGAAGGGGGTTTGGTCCAAAGCCCGCCGGATTACAATATCCGCATGAACAACCGCCATCAAGCGGCTCGGGTACTTTCGCGCATCCCGTTCCTGCCCATCCTTGCCGCGGGTCTGCTGCTCCTCCAGATACTTTCACCCGACCGAGTTTGGGCGGTGCTGCTCATCGGTCTGGGTGGGTTTTGGCTCGCCGGTTGGGTTTGGGCCCGATCACTTGCCCGCAACCTCACACTGCAGCGCGAAGTCCGTTTCGGCTGGGCGCACGTCGGGGATCTGGTCGAGGAGCGGTTTAAGTTGCTCAACGCCGGATGGGCGCCGGCGATCTGGGTCGAGGTCCAGGACCGTTCCACGATGCCGTCCTACGATCCAAGCCGCATCAGCGGCGTGGACCGCTACTCCGAAACCCACTGGCAGACGAAGGGCCTGTGCATGCGCCGCGGATTGTATATGCTCGGGCCGACCACGGTTGTCACCCAGGATCCGTTCGGCATCTTTCGCATCGAAAAAGATTACCCCTCCTCCGCGACGATGGCGGTCATGCCCCCGGTCGTGCCGCTTCCCGCGATCGAGATCGCCCCGGGCGGGCGGGCCGGCGACGGGCGGACGCGCACCGACGCGCCGGAACGGACCGTGGACGCCGCCGGCGTCCGCGATTACATCCCGGGTGATTCCTTGCGCTGGATTCACTGGCCCACATCGGCCCGCAAAGGGTCCCTTCATGTCCGCCTCTTCGACGGGATGCCGGTCGGGGATTGGTGGATCTTCATCGATATGGACCGGGCGTGCCAGGCCGGGCAGGGCGAAAACTCCACCGAGGAGCATGCCGTAGTGCTTGCCGCATCGCTGGCCAACCGCGGCATCTCGGAAGGGCGGCCGGTGGGCATGGTGGGCCAGGGGGAGCGGGACCTGTTCTGGATCCCGCCCCGCGAAGGCGACACCCAGTTGTGGGAAATTCTGCGCGCGCTGGCCATGATCTCGCCCGCCGAACGGCCGCTCGGGGACCTGCTCCGCCAGCTGAATCCGCGCGAGAGCGCGCGCTCGAGCCTGATCCTGATCACCCCCGAGGTGGACGGGCGCTGGCTGGAACCGCTGCTGCTCTTGATGCGGCGAGGCATCCAGCCGACCGTGCTGCTTCTGGATCCGGTTTCCTACGGGGGAAAAGGGGATCCCGCGAACCTCTCCGCCCAGCTGACGGAATGCGGCATTGCGCAGTACGTCTTCACCCGCGACCTGCTGGATCGTCCGGAACTGCGGCCCGGCGTTCCGGGCGGGATTAAATGGAAGGTCACCCCGCGCGGGAGGGCGATCATCACCGAAACGGTCGATTTGTCCTGGAAGGCGCTCTCATGAGCGAATGGGGCGATCGGATCCTCCACCGGCTGGATGGACGCGAACTGGTGAAGTTCGCGCTCATGGCGGCTGTGCTCGGTGCGGTGGTGATCGGAATCGCCCCGCTGATCTTCCGCTCGGATATGACCCTCTTCCTCACGATGGTCCTCGCCGGGTTTTCGATTGGTTGGATTACCGGCCGGATCCCGCTCCCGGCCGCGGCGGCGGGTTTTGTGGATGCCGCGCTCGGGGTCGATTTTCTATTCCTCGTCATCGCCCGGTTGGATATCCCGATCCGGACCTGGATCGGATCGTTGGCCCGCTTCCTTTTCCACCTCCTCCCCCAGAACTCGGATGCGGTTTTAAATCCGGGCCCTTTGCTGGCCGACGCCTACCGGATCCTACTGGGGCCGGTCTCGGTCATCACGCGCTTTCAGGGCTGGGCTGCGTCCGTCATCCGCGGCGAGGATTTTTTCGATCCCGTCGCGTCCGCCTTTTTCTGGAGCCTGCTGCTGTTCCTGGCCGGCGCCTTCGCCGGTTGGGCCCTTACCGCCGTTCGGAAACCGCTCATCGCACTGCTTCCGGCGGTCCTCCTGCTTGGGGCGGTCTTTTCCTATGTCCGGGGGGACTGGCATTACGCCGTCCTGATGATCGGATTGGTATTCCTGGCAGTGGTGGTCGTCGAACAGAGTCAGAAGGAACAGGATTGGGAGCGGCGGGATATGGGATATTCGACGGGCATCCGCTGGGACCTGTTGTTTTCCGCGGTCCCGGTGCTCGGCCTCCTGCTCGCGGCGTCGTATATCCTTCCTTCGATCTCCGTCGACGATATCCAGCGTTGGATCCGCGAGCAATCCGAACCGCAATCCGCGGTTGGAAATTCCGTCGGGCAGTCCTTCGGGCTTCAACCCGTGAGCTCGGGCCGGGCGGACCCCGCCCAGGCGGAGGTATTCCCACGGGCGCATTACCTGGGCGGCGGGCCGGACCTTTCCCGCGATGTGGCGCTCGTCGTCGTCACCGGCGAAACGCTTGTGTACCTTCCGGGAGTCCGCGAGCCCGTCGCGCCGCACCATTATTGGAAGGCCCAGACCTACGACATCTACTCGAGCAGCGGCTGGCTGACCAGCCCGACCGACGAGCGCGAGCTGCAATCCGGAGAGCGGCTGCTCGATATTCTCCCGAAGGGGACGCTTCTGCACCAGGCGGTGACGGTCGCCCGTCCCGGATTCGGCCCGGTGTTTTACGCGGGGGAACTGGCCGCCGTGTACCGGCTGTTCCGGATCGTCTCACGCACGAACTTCGATGTGATGGGGGCCGTAGTCCCCGGCGCGGATTACGAATTGGATTCCGTTTACTACCAGGCGGATGAAGCCTCGCTGCGGGCCGCGGGAACGGCTTATCCGGATTGGATCCGCCGCCGCTATCTGCAGCTGCCCAACGTGCTTCCGGAACGGGTGCATGCCCTGGCCCGCGATCTGACCGCCACGCCCCCGACTCCCTACGACCGCGCGGTCGCCATTCAGGATTATCTCCGCCGCGAGATGCGCTATTCCCTGGAGATCGGCTCGCCCCCCTACGATCAGGATGTGGTGGATTATTTCCTGTTCGAGTCCAAGGAAGGATTTTGCGATTACTACGCCAGCGCCATGACGGTGCTGGCCCGCTCGGCCGGAATACCAGCCCGGATCGCGATCGGCTATGCCGCCGGTACGTTTGACCCCGGCCCGGGGAAGTACACGGTGCTGCAATCCGATGCCCACGCCTGGCCGGAACTGTATTTCCCGGGGATCGGCTGGGTGGAATTCGAACCGACCGCCGTCATGGCGGAAATACCACGCCAGGCGTCCGCGGAAACGATCGTCGCCAATCCCGTCCTGCCGGAGGAGGAGGCGGAATCCTCTTCGATATGGAAATGGCTGGTGCCGCTTCTGCGGCGAAGCGCGCTTCCGGCCCTGACCGTCCTCCTGGTTATTCCCTTGATCGGATTATTGTGGAACCTGCTGGCCCCGGTCCGGTTCCGGATGATGCCGCCGGCGCGCCTGATGCGCAGCGTATACCGCGGCCTGCAGGCGCACGGCACCCGCCAGGGAATCCGCCTGTCGCCGGGGATCACCCCGCTCGAATTTACGAACCTGCTCGCCCGGAAAAATCCCGCCTGCGCGCCGTCCCTGGGGTTGATGGAGGAGGTCTATTCCCGCCAGCTGTACAGCGGGAAGGAGATCAGCCGCGCGGACCGGAAGCAGGTCATCGGGAATTGGCCCGGAGTCGACCGCCGGCTGTGGTGGAACTGGTGGAAGGAAAAACTTCAGGCGCTTCGGGCGATCCGTATGCGTCCCGCGCGCCGTTGATCGGCACAATAAACAATATCCACGGAGGATACAGAGGGCCACGGAGCAAATCAAATTCAATCTCCGTGATTCTCCGTGTCCTCCGTGGATTCTCATCGCCGCAACAATGAGGGAGCCTGATCCGGCCGGTGATCCCTTCTCGATGGTATGCCGGCTGCGGAGCGAGGGCGAAGCTCAGGAGCCGTACTTTCTTTGATAATGGAGCAGGAGCAGCAGCCAGAGGAAATGAATCGCCGCCGGAAGAATTGTTGAAAATTGGTCGAAATAAAACACCAGCGGATTGACCGCAACGATCGAAAACATCAGGCCGATCACCCCCAGCGAAATCCCCAGCTTTCGCTTCTGCAGAAGTAATAGACCCCCGGACAGGATCAGCACCAGCCCAACGGAGGCTTCCATCGCCAGCCGGGCCGAATACCAGTACACCGCCGTCAGGCTCGAAACGTGGCTTTCCAGAATCCACCCGGTCAGGATCGCACCCAGCCGCTCGGGCGCGGGGAGCGCCGCCACCAGCCGGATCAGGCCGACGACCTGAATCCCCCCGAGCGCGGCCAAACCCCCGGCCAGTATGACCCGCAATTCGCGGCGTGACAAGCGCCGGGATTCGAGCTCCTCGAACGATGCCTGTATCCGGCGCAGGAGTGACGGCCGCCGGGGGGTGAGGATCACGCTATCGCTTTCGAGGAAAGTCAGGAGCGCACCAGCCAGGCGAACCAGCGCGGGATCCCGCTCCTGGCCGTTGATCACGCGCAGACGGGCCGCCAGATCCGACTGTTCGGAGTCGTCCAGATCCTGGTCCAGGACTTCTTCCAGCCCCTCCAACACGCGGTAGAACGAAGCGCGCGGATCGCGGGCCGGCGGCCGGTTGAATTGGACATACACCCACACCGCCAGCAGGAAGAAAATATACACAATCGGCGCCGCCGGCGGATAGAAATAATCATTGGTGCTGGTGATAAATTTGCCAACCTCGTCGAGGAAAAGCCCGGCGCCCGCGCCGGCCAGGATCGCGCTCGTGGTCAGCGCCCAGCGGTTGACCAGGATGATCGGGAGCAGGGAGGCGAGAAACAGCAGCAACCCGCCCCAGAGCACATGCGCGATATGCAGGTTCCCGGTTCCGATCCTTGGGAACCCTGTCAGCTGGAGGAATAGCCGGGTCAGGGTGATGGATACGGCGAACGCGACCAGCGTGAAGAGGAGGTATTGCGGCGCCTGTTCGCGGCGGACCGGGGAGCGGAGTTTTTTTTGCTCTTTGTTTACTAGCCCGATGTTCACCGGCGGCTCCATTGAATAACTGCTGATCCACGAAGAGCACGAATAGCACGAAGAAAAATCCTGATGAATTTATAAATAGCAGGTTGTTGAAAAAGGAAGGAACAGGTGTCATTGCGAGCGGCCGGAGGGAGCGAAGCACTCTCCTCCTTCATAAAAAGCAGCAGATTGCTTCGTCGCTTCGCTCCTCGCAAAGACACCCTGATCATTTTTAAACAGGTTAAATTGAACTCTTCATTTCCCTTCATGCTCTTGGTGCTCCCCGGCCTACCCCAACCGGGGCAGGCTTCGTGGATTCCTCTTTACCAATCCCGTACGGCGGTCTTCCCGCCGATGCGGATCTCCTTCGGCGATGCGGGATCCAGCGCCCAGCGGATGCGGGCGACTCCTTCGATTACATCCTCGCGTGAGCCGCAGTAGGAAAGGCGGAGGTGATTTTCGGCGCCGAATTCCCTGCCGGGCACGGTCACCACGGAGGCCTTTTCCAGCAGGAAGTTGCACAGGGTCAGGGAATCCTTGCCGAACGCGGAAAAATCCGGCAGGCAGTAGAAGGTGCCGCGCGGTTTGACAACGCGGATACCCGGAATCTCCGCCAGGGAGGCAAGGATCGCGTTGCGGTTGGTTTCCAGGAGCGAGACCAGTTCGCCCACGCCCTCCTGGGGCCCCTTCAGCGCGGCTTCCGCCGCCGCCATCAGCACGCCGGAATTGCACGAGGTGGTCGCCGCCTGGATATTGTTCATGATCGCGATGACCGCCCGGGGTGCGACTGCCCAGCCGATGCGGAAGCCGGTCATGCCGTAAATTTTCGATACGGCGTTAAGGATGATCAGGCGGCTGTCTTCCACGCCGCGGTCGGTGAAGGCGCAGGGATTGGGCGCCTGGAGCCCGTCGAACACCAGCTTGTGGTAAATGTCGTCGGCGATCAGCCACAGGTCTTTGCGTTCGCAGAAGCGGACAAGTTCTTCGATCAGCCCGGCCGGATACACCGCGCCGGAGGGATTGTTCGGGCTGTTGAGGATGACGGCCCGGGTGCGCGGGGTTACGGCCGCAAGCAGATCTTCCGCGCGCGGGATGTGCGTTTCGGGGGAGGAGGGCACGACGACCGGCACGCCGCCCGTCATGCGGATCATCTCCGGGTAGGAAACCCAGAACGGCGCGGGGACGATCACTTCGTCGCCGGGATCCAGCAGCGTGAACAGCAGGTTGTACAGCGTTTGCTTGGCGCCGGAGGAAATGATGACGTTCTCGAGCGCGGCCTTCCGGCCGTAGTTGTTCTCCGTGTATTCGGCGGCGGCCTTGCGCAGCGAGGGCGTGCCGGCCGAGGGAGTGTATTTGACGTCTCCGGCGGCGAGGTAGGCCGAGGCCGCTTCCACGGCGCTGCGCGGCGCCTTGTTCTTTGGTTCGCCGCCGCCCAGGTGGATGACGGGTATTCCCTGCGCCTGCATGGATTTTGCCAGCGCATTCAGCTTCAGCGTCGGCGATTCGGCGATGGATGATGCAAGACGGCTGAGGTTCATGGGTTCACTCCCGGGGGGAATAATGGAAATTATAACAGGGGGAGGAGCGTTTTCCTGATCGCGTTCCATCCCATCCCACCTCCCCTAACCCCTCCTCCCTTCCCGTATAACGGGAAGGGAGGAGGGGAATGTCCTCCCGGTAAAACCCGCCGGGACCGGCTCGCTCAGCGAGGGACAAGGGGAGGAAGGATGGGATGGTTTTTTAAATTCGTTTTCCCG
>Ga0105104_10001963_pt1 | contig 15241 bp, 4 predicted proteins | sample PPLLaktember2015_3_FD_87034 | JGI IMG/M metagenome (GOLD analysis project Ga0105104, IMG submission 87034) | Freshwater sediment microbial communities from Prairie Pothole Lake near Jamestown, North Dakota, USA - PPLs Lake P7 Core (6) Depth... | ecosystem: Environmental > Aquatic > Freshwater >... | reverse complement strand
TCTTGGCATTTTGTTACCATCCTTACCCTCTCTAAATAGTATCTCAGCGGACAGGGCGGCCCTGAGCTGGATAATTTATAAATCTTTTGAATTAATTTGTCAATACTTTTCTATATTTTTTTTGACTTTTTTTTGTTTTTTTTGACTGTCCCCTTTTTGTATCCCCTTTTTGTATTGAGATTTCCCTGGCGACTATTTTTGCAATTTGAAATGGAAAATTATTTTAAAAGAAAATGGCCTTGGAACCCCGGATAAAATATAAGGCTCTATTATCCATTTTTTTACAGCCTCAACCGCAGCTTCTTTTAAAAGCGGATGTCCTTCCGTCGCTTTCACGGCTACCATTCTCCCGTAAATATCTGTTACAGCCATTACCGTGACTCTTCCTTCAATGTTTTTTATAAGAGCCAGGGTGGGGTACGGCGGTATTATTTTTCTAACAAAATTATATTCAGGCCATGGCTCGTTAAATTCCCGCCTGATAGTCTCAACTACGATAAAATACATTTTTTCCCCCGGGGTATAGGTAAAATACCAACAATTGATCCCGCTGTGAGGAAAGTCCATTCTCTTTTGAAAAAAAATTCTTTTCTTGCCGTCATTTGCTGGATTTTTAAAAGTCTCCCGCACTACTAGTTTGAAAATATAGCCCTTCATATTATTCAGTCTCATCAATTTTAGCTCTAAACCGGCGGGGTCATGGAGCGGTAAGCTGAAGTCGTCATTATCCGCTGATCTCCAAATCCATTTTCCCTGGCTCACCAGGCAAACCGAAGCGCCATAGAGCAATTTTCCCAGGTTAAAGCATTGGGAATCCACACTATTCGCAGTTACAATAACCCGGTATACCGAAATATTGAAGTCATATTCAAAATAAGTAATAATCCTGGCGTGCGCCCTGGAGATGCAGGTAATCAGCAGGAGAAAGCAGCCGAGGCGTATCAATAAAGCCTGTTGGGGAGATAAAGGTATTTTCCATTTCATTGTATTATTATTTTACTATGGATGAAGCAATAAAAGAAAGTGGCATTTTTCTTGGCTGACTGATGGGAAAATCTTTTATCCATGGGCTGATTATAAGGAAAAATTGTTGAAATGTCAATAGACAGGTGGAGTTCTTAGTAATTGTAATTTTGAAAATAAGGGGCGTTAGAAAAGATAATGCTGAATGCGGAATGATGAATGCGGAAGGGGGAGAGGGTTCGTGAGAATCGATGATTGATGATAGATGGTTGAACGATGCAGGTTGCAGGTTGGAAGATGCAGCGCGCTGCGCTTTTTTTGGTCGATCGTGAGGTTTTTAGGGCATCGTTGAGGTTTTTAGGACATCGTCGAGGTTTTTAGGGCATCGTCGAGGTTTTTAGGGCATCGTCGAGGTTTTTAAGACATCGGTTGCATGATTTGCATAAAAAAGCACAAAATTACCTCATCGTTTTAAAAAATTGCATTTATTTGTCCTAAATAGGACAAATATTTCAGTATTTGCATTAAGATGGGGTAAAAAAGGACAAATTTTGCGAAAAAAGCTTGAAGTTGTCCTAAAAACCTCGATCATGCAGACAGGGCAATATAATTCACCTGTTTTAACCTTCTATGGGCGGTTAAAGTTTTTTTTCATAATTAGAACCGACTCCCTAAACCACTGCATCACCGAAGAAGTCGATTGCATCGAACACGGAATTCAAGCTTCACCCCAACAATTGAAAAAATTCCAGGAAAAAAATATCTTTATCGGCCCTACCCTGGAAGGCCTCCTGTGCCGGTTGGAACGCGCGAAAACTAAAAATCAACAGGTCGAAACCGCTTCCTATGAATGGGAACAAGTCTGCCGAATGGTTCAAACCGCTTCAACCCTGAACGACGGTAAACCCTTTACTCATATGCTCTTTTCATCGGACGCGGGAAGTTATACCACTCCCCATGCTTCTTTACGGGAATTGTTTCTCATGCGCCAAATGGGATACGACCCCGCCGCTATATTCCAGGCTGCCACTTCCAACGGCGCCCAATGCCTCAAACAACCCCTACGCGGCCAGATCGAAAAACAAAAAAGAGCAGATTTCATCCTCTGGTCCGCTAACCCCCTACACCTGGTTCCCCCAATTGCTGATCTCATGAAGTTCCCAGAGCAGGTAAAAACTGTTCTCGATTTCGTAAAGACGCTGCGCGCAGCGTCTCTAAATCATAAAAAAACCTTTTAGCCACAGAGGACACAGGGACTTTTTTTGCTTGGCACCTTTTTTTTCAATGGTCATTGGCAAAAGAGTATGGACTGGGTGGACCTGGTGGACAGCGTGGACAACGGATCCGTTCGAGAAATTGGTGTTGAACGGGGGTGTTATTTCGTAGGGGCGAACCCCCGTGTTCGCCCGAATTCCCAAACCATCAATCATCAATTCTCTCCAACCTTCCCACCCTCTCTTTCTTCTTGATCCAGGTAACGTTATTGTATGCTGAAGATTGAAATCAATGATAAGAATTGTTTTCCACGAACTCAAGGTAACGGTTTTGTATATTTACATCTGCGCGTGGTTGTGTTATTCATAAACATATTGGATTTCGTATTATTTTGAAAAAAACGCCGAAATAAAACTTTAATCGTTTCCCAAAAGGCACAAAGACGTGTATAATGATTCACTAATTTGTGGTTTCACGCTGCGTTAGAAATAGGACGCCGTTATACTATCCACCGGGATGATAATTCCTGCATTATTTTGACCCATTTAACGGGTTGCTTAACGCGAACGGTTTGACCCGCTGTTTCGCATGAGCATGAAAAATTTTTCCCCGTAAGAACAAAGTACAAAGAGCAAAAAGAAAACCCGTGATTACCTGGAAACTGATGTCACATCAACGGGACAAAGAGTGAACAAAAGGAGAAATATGGCTAAAGAAGAATCGATCAGGGATGACGAAGAAGAAATGAGCGAAAGCGATAATCAACCAATAACAGGGTTGGAAATAGCAGTCATCGGCATAGCCGGGCGGTTCCCCGGTGCTAAGAATATAGACCGGCTGTGGGAAAACTTGTTAAACGGCGTCGAATCGGTTCGGCTTTTCTCCGATGCGGAACTGGAAGAAGCCGGCGTTAAACCCGAAGAATATAAAAATCCACTATACGTGAGAGCCGCTGTGAGGTTAGAAGATAAAGAGTATTTCGATGCGGCTTTTTTTGGGTATACACCGCATGAAGCGGAACTCATGGACCCCCAAATCCGGGTGCTGCACGAAGTCACATGGGAAGCCCTGGAAAATGCGGGCTATAACCCGGAAACATATCAAGGAAGTATCGGGCTCTTTGTTGGGGCATCCAGTAGTTTCGAGTGGGAGGCACTGACAAAGTTATCGGGCAGAACGTCGGGGATGGGAAGTTTTGCCGCTTCGCTGTATAACAGCCGTGATTTCATCAGCACGCACATTTCGTACCGGTTAAATTTGAAGGGCCCCAGTTTTTCCATGCAAACGGCATGTTCCACTTCGTTGGTGGCGGTAGATATCGCCATGAGAGGACTGCTGACCGGCCAATGCAATATGGCGATAGCCGGGGGAATCAAGGTTTCCACGACGAACTCGTATGGCTATATATACCAGGAAGGAATGATCAATTCCCCGGATGGGCACTGCCGTACTTTCGATGTGAAGGCTAAAGGTACCATCGGGGGCGAGGGTGCAGGACTCGTGGTTTTGAAGATGATCGAAGAAGCGGTTGCGGATGGGGACCACATCGAAGCCATCATCAAAGGGAGCGCCGTCAATAACGACGGCAATCGAAAAGTGGGTTTCTCTGCCCCCAGTATCGGAGGACAATCCCAGGTTATCCTGGCTGCGCTGCATATGGCGGAAGTGGAACCGGAAAGCATCGCTTATGTCGAAGCTCACGGGACTGCCACCCCTTTGGGAGACCCGATCGAGATTCAAGCCCTGACCCAGGCTTTTAATACACAGAAAAGAAATTCTTGTGCCATAGGTTCCATTAAAACCAACATGGGGCACCTGGACAGTGCCGCAGGTATTGCCGGTTTTATCAAGGCAGTGCTGATCCTGAAACATAAAATAATTCCACCGAGTTTACATTTTACACGGCCTAACCCTGAAATCGATTTGGAAAACAGCCCCTTCTACGTGGTAACCAAACCGACGCCATTGGTACGGGGACAATACCCGCTGCGGGTCGGCGTCAGCTCCTTCGGTATCGGGGGAACCAATGCCCATATCGTCCTGGAGGAAACCCCCGAATTTTTATTTCCCACCGATGAAACACTTCAAACGCTTCATGGAAAACGTCAATTGGTTGTTCTCTCGGCAAGATCCGCCGAAGCCCTGGAAAAGCAATCGAAAAACCTGGCGACTTATTTAAAACTCCACCCGGAGTTACCCTTTTCCGATATCGCTTATACGCTCCAGGCGGGCCGAAAAACCTTTGAACACCGGAAAATGTTTATCACGACAACATTAGAAGAAACAATCGAAATCCTGGAAAAAGAAGCCGAGAACAAAGAAGAGAGCAAAACACATGTTTTTTCGTCTTCCAGGGAGGGACGGCCGGTTATTTTCATGTTTTCCGGCCAGGGCTCCCAATATATCGATATGGGTAGAGATTTATACCAGGATGAGCCGGTTTTCCGGGAAACCATAGACCGCTGTTTTCACATTTTAAGTTCTTATATCGATTTTAACCCGAAAGAAATTTTATATCCTTCCGCGGGAAGCAATATTCCCGCCGGTACGGCAGGATTGACCGGGGATTCGTTATTCCCGGTTTTGTTTTCCTTCGAATATGCGCTCGCCCGCCTGTTGATTTCATGGGGAATAAAACCCAGCGCCATGATCGGGTATAGTTTCGGGGAATATGTGGCCGCGTGTTTAGCCGATGTTTTTTCATTGGAAGATGCTTTAAAGTTGGTAGCAACCCGGGGAAAATTGATCCGGGAAGTACCGGAAGGGGGTATGCTCAGTGTTCCCATGACCAGGGAAGAATTGGAGCCTATTTTAGCGGAATTTCGAAAGAACTATGAGTTATCGTTGTCTATCGATAATGGATCGTCCTGTATTGTTGCCGGGGCACCCGGGGCTGTATCCGCTTTCGAATCCGATATGAAAACACGCCGCACGCTAACCATGCGTATCCCCACGACTCGTGCCATCCATTCATCCATGATGAGACCCATATTGGAGAAATACCGGGAACATGTTTCCCGTGTTTCTTTAAATAAACCGAAGATTCCTTATATTTCAAATGTGACGGGGAATTGGGTCTTGATTAACGAAGCTGTCGATCCCGCTTATTGGGCCAAACACCTGGGCAGCACGGTCCGTTTTGCCGACGGTGTGAAAGAATTGGTTAAAACCCCGGATGCGGTTTTTATAGAGATTGGGCCGGGCCGCGATTTAAGCGCTTTGATTGTCCGTTATATCGACAAGCCGGATGCCCACCCGGTTATCAACCTGGTGAGACCGGCACAACGGAAAATGTCGGACGTGGATTATATTTTGAATAAATTGGGATTCCTGTGGCTTTACGGGGTTACTGTCGATTGGACCGGGTTTCATCAAGGTAAAAAATGCCGGCGCGCCGCGCTTCCCACTTATCCCTTTGAAGGTCGATACTATTGGATCGATTGGTCGGAGGTGCAGTGGGAAAATATTATCAAGAAACCGGGATCTGCACCCAGTAAAAAAGAAGAAAAGACGACCCCCGGTGAATCCGCATCTGCAGTCCTCCCGCAAAATCGCCCCCCTGTCCAAACCGATTATGTAAAGCCTCGAACCGAAACTGAAAAAGCCCTTGTCAAATTATGGGAGGAGTTTTTCGGGTTCCAGGGTATCGGGGCACAGGATGATTTTTTTGAAATGAGGGGCGATTCGTTAAAAGCCATCGTGATGGTGTCGAAAATTCACCGCGAGTTTAACGTCGAAATCCCTTTAACCGAATTTTTTAAAGTTTCCACTATCGAAACCATGGGCCAGTATATCGATTCCGCGGAAAAAATGGATTATTCCTCGGTTCAACCTGCGGAAGAGAAAGAATACTATGTTTTATCTCCATCCCAGCAGCGATTTTTTGTGATCCACCAATTGGAGCCCGATAACCTGGGGTACAATATCGTCCAGGCCATCCCGATGGGCAAGGATGCAGACCGTGAAAAAATCGAATACACCTTTAAACGGTTGATCGCCCGGCATGAGAGTTTGCGTACATCGTTTCACATGGTGGTCGATCAACCCGTACAGAAAGTTCACAAATTCGAGGATGCAGCGTTTTCCATGGAATATGTCGAACTCGACCGTCCCGTGGAAGAAGAGCTTAAACGGTTTGTCAGGCCTTTCGATCTTAAGCAAGCGCCGTTGATTCGTGCGGCCTTATTAAAAAACCCCGATGGGGACTATTTTTTACTGGCCGATATGCACCACATTATCTCCGACGGGACTTCCCAGGCTATTTTATCCGGCGATTTCATCGCGATTTATTCGGGCCGTGAACAGGAGATGCCGGAGCTCGGTATCCAATTCAAGGATTTCGTCGAATGGCAGAGTCGGATGCTTAGAACCGATGCGGTAAAAAAACATGAAAACTATTGGTTGGAACGGTTTAAAGGGAAGCTGCCGGTTTTGCGAATGCCCACGGATTACCCGAGGCCGGAACGGCAGAGTTTTGAAGGAGAGAGCCTTTATTTTACCCTGGACCTGGAATTCACTAAGCGTTTGAACCGGTTTATCGAAGAAAACGGCGTTACTTTATACCAGGTGCTTTTATCGGCTTTAAATTCATTATTGTACCGGTATACCGGGCAAGAAGATATTATTATCGGCTCTCCCATCGCCGGTAGGTACCATGCCGACCTGGAGAGGATTATCGGTTTAATGATGGGTTCCGTGATGATGCGGAATTTTCCCTCCGGCGACAAGACCTTCATGGATTTCCTGCTGGAAGTGAAAGAAAATACCCTTCAAGCGTTTGAACACCAGGGTTACCCCTTCGAAGAGCTTTTACAAAAAGTGGATATCCAGGATGATCCCAGCCGGAACCCGGTTACGGATGTGTCTTTGATCGTGTTGAATATTTTCGATTCGGAATCCATGAAAGGGAGACCTATAACGTTTGAATCCCAGGAAGTCAAGCCGGGTGAAACGCAAGAAAAAGCAGCGGATGAACCGCCCGATGTCGCTGTGAATGCCTCGAAAGTTGATTTGACGTTTTATTTCAGGGAATTCAGCGGCGGTATTTGGCTTAACCTCGAATATTGCACGGCTTTGTATAAACGGGAGACGGTTCAATTGCTGGTAAACCGCTTGTTTACCCTTCTCCGGCGCATCGTGGATGATCCTTCCCTCCCGATACGGCAAATCGATATCATCAGCGACAAAGAAAAGATCGAGACAACCGGGGATTCATATCCTTGTTACCCGTTTAGCCATCCCCAAAAAAGGATTTACGATACCGAGACCGCTTATGCCGATACCAGTTGCAATACCCTGGCTTTTATAGTTCGATACCCCGGCGTCCTGGACCGCCGGGTATTGGAATCCGCGTTTGATAAAGTCCTGGAGCAGAACGACGCGCTTCGTCTCCGTGTTATTAACTTCGACTTTATCGAAGAACCCTTCCAATACATCGAACCTTTCTCCCATTACTCCATCGAACCCCTCGATCTTAATGATGTCAACGATGTCCCAGGTGCCGGTGCCGGTAATAAGGAAGGTTTACACTGTTCCGAACCCTTCCAGCGATTGAACGCCTGGCTTAAAAAAGATATCCGGGAACCTCTTGCTTTTATTAATCATCCTCTCTTCGAATGCCGGTATTTCCAATTAAACGACCATGAAAGCGGGTATTATCTCAAAATGCACCATATTATTACGGATGGTTGGAGTTTTCTCATGTTGGTGGATGCCGTCGATCGAATTTATAATGATTTACTTTCCGGGAAAGCTGGGGATTCTTATTCCGCCCCATCTTATATTCAATTTATCCGGGATGAACAAGAATATCTAACGTCCCCCCAGGCCGAAACCGACCGGGATTATTGGCACGGCAAAATGCTGCCCCTCCCGGATGAAGTTCAACCGGTATCGGCATCACGGGATCGGGTGTCCCCCCTTACCGGTGCCGACAGTAAAGGAGAAGCCGGTGCGATGACTTTTGCCCTCCCTCAGCACCTCCGGGCCACCCTCCATGATTACTGCAAAACATCCAAAACCTCGATATTCAAAGTTATTTTTTCCACCCTTTGGACTTATATTTCCCGCGTAACCGGCCTTGACGATTTTGCAATTGCCACTGCGGGTCACAATCGAAATACAGGTAGTCATCGAAATACAGCGGGGATGTTTGTCAGCACCCTCCCCATCCGTATCGCCGCCGATCCCGGGATATCTTTCAAGAACCTGGTCCAATTAGCGAGTGAAGAAATCAATACGGTTGTGAAAAACCATCAACGATACCCCTTCGATCGACTCGCCCAGGAAATCAGGACTAAAACCGGTATGGACCCATTATTTTTATTGAATGTGAATTTAATCGGCCACACCGATCTTAAAGAGAACAATTATGTCAGCGAACATATTTCGCCGGGATTTGAACCTACCCCGCTGTCGATTCATATAAATGGCAATAATAAAGATATTCAAGGTATCCTCGAATTGGAATGGGATTACCAGGTGTCGCATTATTCCCGGGCAGGGATCGAACGGCTAAATCGATGCCTGCTCAATATTTTGGAAGACGCATTATCAGACCCTGCCAAATCGTTGAACCGGGTTGAATTACTTTCCACCGCCGAAAAAGAAGAAATCATGGTGAAATTCAATTCAATGGCGGGCGAGATCGATTTTTTCACGGATAAAACCATCCATTCTTGTATTCTCGATCAAGCGGAGAAAACACCGGGCCGTGTGGCTGTGGAAGGTCGAACCTGTAACGAAAAAGGAGATCATGTTTCGCTCACTTATGGGTATTTGAGCGAAAGTTCCCGGCGTTTGGCCCACGGGTTAATTCAGTATGGCGTCGTGCCGGATACCATCGTGGGACTCATGGTAGAACCTTCAATCGAAATGGCGGTGGGAATCCTCGGCATCCTGGTTGCCGGCGGTGCGTATCTTCCCATAGACCCCGAATACCCCCGTGAGCGGATCGATTACATTTTGAAAGACAGCAATGCAAACCTCCTCGTTTCGACTCTTCCTCTTTCCGAGACCCCACTACGTGGGGATTTATTATGGCACGTTGTGCCATCCGGCGGCTTCCTTATCGGTCAGCCGCTGCATGTAAAAAAAGGGGACAGTCAAAAAAATTCAAACGAACCCCCACGCAGTGGGGCCCTGGCATATGTTATATATACCTCCGGCACTACCGGCAAACCCAAAGGCGTTTTGGTGGAACACAGCAACTTGATCGCTTACCTCTCGGCTTTTTTCCACGAATTCAATATTTATTCCCACGATATCGTCATCCAGCAAGCGTCATGTACTTTCGATGCTTTCGTCGAAGAGTTCTATCCCATTCTTGTTAAAGGAGGCAAAGTCCTGATCGCCGGGAAAGATACGGTCCGTGATGTCGATCGACTGGCGGATTTTATGGCTCGGCACGATGTGACCATGATCAGCGCTTCACCCCTGCTGCTGAACGAATTGAACCGCTTGAACCGCACTCCCCGCGTTCGGATTTATATCAGCGGCGGCGATGTATTAAAAAGAAACTATATTAATAACCTCTCGAAAACCGGCATGGTCTACAATACATACGGACCCACCGAAAGCACGGTATGCGCCACGTATTACCGGTGCGTGGATGATCCCGGCTCTGCTCCGGGTTCTGCTTCGTCGATGGATGTTCCCATCGGGGGGCCTATTCGCGGTTACAGCGTCTTTATCCTGGATAAATTTTTGCAGTTGATGCCCGTCGGCACAGCGGGAGAATTATGCGTGTCCGGCCCCGGCATTACCCGCGGCTACTTAAACCGCCCCGAAATGACCGGGGATAGATTTATTTTAAAGACCAAAACCCTTTTTGAAAAAAGGGTTCTGGACTCCCAAAAACTTTTATTAACCCCACTACGTGGGGATTTATTGCAGAGCCGGGATATTGGAATTTCTTCCGATTCATTAGTTGACTCCGTGAATATTAATAATACTACCCCTACCAAAAGCTTTGGGAAGGTCAAGGAAACCCTTTCACGAAAGGGTTTCTTTGCATCTTTTTACAAAACGGGTGACTTAGCGCGGTGGTTGATAGATGGGAATATCGAATTTTTAGGGCGCGTGGACCGGCAGGTTAAAATCCGCGGTTTTCGTATAGAACCGGGTGAAATCGAAACGCTTTTAATGAGTCATTCCTTTGTGCGCGATGCGGTTGTTTTGAAAATCGACCGGGAGGGTGACGATGAAAGCGCCGTACTGGCTGCATTTATTACCCTTATAGACGAAGGAGAAGCCGCACGCCTCGATATTTCCCGGATGCGGGAGTTCCTGGGCCTTCGTTTGCCGGCGTACATGATCCCCTCGCAATTTATCGAAGTGGACCGAATCCCTCGGACTTCCCAGGGAAAAGTCGATCGAAAGATGTTAGCTCGAATGGGTGGAAAATCCATGCGCGCCAGCGTGGAATACAAACCGCCTCAAACGATTATCGAAAAAAGAATCGAGTCTATCTGGAAAGAGTTGTTAGGCCTTGAAAAAATCAGTATAGATGCCAACTTCTTCGAATTGGGCGGGCATTCTTTAAAAGCCATTTCTATGATCTCGAAACTGCATAAGGCGTTTAATAAAAAGATAGAACTTCCTGTTCTATACAGCGCTCCCACTATCCGGGAAATCGCCCGGCATGTCGCCCAAGAAAAAGAACAAACGTATCGGAAAATATCTCCCGCTGCCCAGAAAGAATATTACCCGTTATCTCCTGCCCAAAAACGGTTGTTTATCTTAGACCGTATAAGCGGCTCGACACCGGCTTACAATATCTCCAATGTGCTGACAGTCGAAGGCCAATTGGAAATCCAACGTTTGAAATCGGTATTCATGACCTTGATCGAGCGTCATGAAAGCCTTCGCACTTCGTTTCATATGAAAACCGATGAACCGGTGCAGCGAATACACCCGATCGAGGATATCCGATTCGACATCGATTATTTTGATCCGGGTGTACCTGTGCCGCCGGGACCGGGTGAAAACAAATCCGCCGCCGATACCCAAACCATTGTAACCGGTTTTATCCGCTCTTTCGATATCACCCGGGCGCCGCTTTTGCGTGTAGGGGTCGTCAAAGTCCCAGGCAGCGCCGATAAATATATTCTTATGGTAGACATGCATCATATTGTTTCGGATGGTTTATCTATGGGTATACTGGTGAGGGAATTCTCCGTTTCTTATTTTGGAAACCAGCCCTTGCAGCCCTTGAGATTGCAGTACAAAGACTATTCCGAATGGCTGCATCATTTGATCCGGGAAGGAGAGATCACCAGGCAGGAGCACTTCTGGACGGATTGTTTCAGTAATGAGGTTCCCGTTCTCCTGCTGCCTTATGATTTTATCCCGCCCATGGTTCGCAGCTTTGAAGGAACCAAAATGCATTTTGAAATACCGGTGGAAGAAACCCGCCGGTTACGGGAGATGGCATTGAAAGAAGAAGCCAGCATGTTTATGGTGCTCATGGCTGCTTTCAATATCTTGCTGTCCAGGCTGAGCAGCCAGGAAGATATCGTAGTGGGAACCCCTTCCGCCGGACGAAGAGACCCGGACCTGGAACAGGTCATCGGTATGTTTGTCAATACCCTCGCTTTAAGAAATTTCCCCGCTGCACACCGGTCGTTTCGTGAGCTTCTTAAAGAAGTCAAAGAAAACGCTTTATTGGCTTTCGAAAACCAGGATTATCCTTTTGAAGACCTGGTGGAGCACCTTGTGTTAAACCGGGATACTGCCAGGAACCCCCTGTTCGATGTCATGTTTGTATTGCAGAACAATACTTTCGCTGCCGATTCTTCTTCATCTTCGTCTTCATCGTTAAAAACAGGGCCTAAACCTTCAACCCAAAGTCAAACCCCAGTATGGAAAATCTCTCCTTTTAATTACGAGGCTACTACCTCCAAATTCGATATGACCCTCGAAGCCTTTGATGGCCTTCAACAACTCTTCTTCTCCATCGAGTACAGTACGAAACTGTTTAAAGCGGAAACCATCCGGCATTTTACCGGTTTTTTCCGGTATATACTCACGGCTGTCGCAGCGGATCCAATTTGCAAATTGTGTGAAATCGAGATATTGCCCGAAGAAGAGAAAAAACAGGTTCTTTTTGATTTTAATAATACCCACGTCACCGGGTTGAAAATTAAACCGCTTCATGAGTTGTTCGAAGATGAAGTGCGGCATGATCCCCACCGGATTAGCCTAATAGGCCGATCCATCGTTTCCGAAAATACCCCCGGTGTCCACATATCCTATAAACAATTGAACTGTTCAGCTTCATACCTGGCCGAAGAATTGAAAAGAAAAGGCGTAGGCCCGGATTCTATAGTGGCTATTAAAATAGAACGGTCTATAGAAATGATTACCGGGATTTTGGGTATATTAAAAGCCGGGGGCGCTTATCTCCCCATCGATCCAATCTATCCGGCGGACCGCATCGATTTTATGTTGGCGGATACCGATACCCGGTTGATGCTGACGGTTTCAAAACCGCAGGAAAAAATCGAAGAAAGTGAAAAGCCCGTCGAGGTTTTCGATATATCTCCTTTCTCGAAAAGTATTGAAGGTGAAGACAACGTACTGCCTCACGGTTCACAGGGGGCGCCGGTGGGTGTGGGTGACCTGGCTTATATTATTTACACGTCCGGTTCTACCGGCAGACCCAAAGGAGTCGGTGTGAACCATTCCAATGCGGCTAATACGCTCATTTGCCGGAAAGAAGAATATAAAATGGAACCGTCCCACGTTGCACTCCAGTTATTTTCGTTTGCCTTCGACGGATTTGTAACCAGCTTTTTTACCCCCCTGGTTGCCAGGATGAAGATCATACTCCTGGATGAAAACGAAGTGGTGGATGTTTCCCGGGTTGCACAATTAATAGTGAAACACTCCGTCACTCATTTTATCAGCGTACCGGTTTTGTTCCAGTCTTTAATAGAAAAACTTCCTGCAGGGAATGCTGCCGCATTGAAAGTAGTGACGTTAGCCGGTGACGTTATTCTCCCCCATGTAGTCGAAACTGCTGTAAAAAAGATCCCCGGTTTAGAGATAGCCATAGAATACGGCGTTACCGAAGTCGCAGTCATGTCTACAATTTTTCGCCGCCAGGAAGCGGATCCCCAAATCAAAATCGGGAAACCTATTTGGAATACCCGGATTTTCATTCTTAATGGCAGCATGAACCTCCAACCGATCGGCATAGCCGGCGAAATGTGCATCCAGGGAGACGGCGTCAGCCGCGGCTATTTAAACCGCCCGGAATTAACCAAGGGCTCATTTGCCCACCTTTTTACAAAAAGGTGGGACCAAAAATTTTTATTAATTGAAAGTAATTTTGAAAAAGGGGACAGTCAGGTTATTCCTCTGTGTCCCTCTGCGACCTCTGTGGCTAAATATAAAAAAGGGGACAGTCAAAAAAATGATGAACTCGGAATGATGAATGATGAACTTGATAGTCAAAAAGGGGACAGTCAAAAAATAAATCAAGAAATAAACCTTAATAAAAGCTTTGGGAAGGTCCAGGAAACCTTTTCACGAAAAGGTTTCCTGGCCGCCGGAGGCTCTTTATACAGGACCGGTGATTTAGCGCGGTGGTTGGTGGATGGGAACATCGAGTTTTTAGGTCGGATCGATTTCCAGGTTAAGATCAGGGGTTTTCGGATCGAGTTAGCGGAGGTGGAGAATCGTTTATCGAATCATCCCGGTCTCCTTGAAGCAGCGGTTGTAGTGAACCAGCGGATCGCTGATATGCAGAATTACTTATGTGCTTATGTGGTAGTCGATAAAAGCGGTGATTTTTTCGATAAAGAGTATTCGTTGACAAAGCATTTAAGGGATTACCTGTCGGCGGTGTTACCGGAGTACATGATCCCTTCGTACTTTATCCCGCTGGATGAACTACCGCTGAACCCTAATGGAAAAATCGACAGGAAAAAATTGCCCCCGGTGGATACGTCTATTGGCGTCGGCGATGGTGGGTTTGTTGTAGCTCAAAGCGATATAGAAAAAAAGATTGCAGGAATCTGGAAAGATGTTTTGGGCCGAGATAAAGTGGGTGTTGAAACCAATTTCTTCGAACTGGGTGGAAATTCCATCGACCTGATCAAAATAAATACTCGCATTAAAGAAGAGTTAAATGTCGATATCCCCATGGTTATAATGTTCAGGTATGCTACGGTACGGAGTTTGTCGGATTACTTAAACTCGGAAGAGGAAAAGCATGATCGGATTATCGATCGTGATGAAGAGAAACAAAAAGCCAAAAGCAGGTTAGAGCTCATGAGAAACAAAAAAAAGAGGAGCAGTTAGAGTGTCGAAAGAACAATTAAAAACCGTTGAAACAGGATTAGAGATTGCAGTGGTCGGTATAGCCGGCCGGTTTCCCGGGGCCAGGGATGTTCGGCAGTTCTGGGAAAATTTAAAAAATGGGGTAGAATCGATTCGTTTTTTTACCGATGATGAATTAAGAGAAGTGGGGGCGAGTTCGGAAACTCTGGCGAAGCCCAATTTTGTAAAAGCCCGGGGCTATCTTGAAGATGTCGAAGATTTCGATGCTGTTTTCTTCGGGTATACACCGGCGGAAGCTTCTTTAATGGACCCCCAATTTCGGTTTCTCCAGGAGTGTGCATGGGAAGCCCTGGAAGATGCCGCATGCGATCCCGATACGTTTAAGGGTTCCATCGGTGTATATATTGGCGCTTCCAATAACATGGATTGGAGGATCAACGTTCTCCTCAGCCTCCGGCGGTTAAATACTACATTCCAAGAGAGCCTGTTTTTAAATACCGATATGATCGCCACCCGGCTCTCTTATCAATTGAATTTGACCGGCCCCAGCAGTACCACCAACTGTGCTTGTTCCACGTCATTGGTAGCCATTCACAAGGCGTGCCGGGAGTTACTGGGGGGCGAATGCGATATGGCCCTGGCCGGTGGTGTTTCGATTGTTTTTCTTCAAAAGAGAGGTTATTTATACCAGGAAGGCATGATCGACTCACGCGACGGTCACTGCTGTGCTTTTGATGTCCGGGCCAGCGGGACTGTTTTTGGAAGCGGTATTGGGGTC
>Ga0105104_10001962_pt1 | contig 15241 bp, 13 predicted proteins | sample PPLLaktember2015_3_FD_87034 | JGI IMG/M metagenome (GOLD analysis project Ga0105104, IMG submission 87034) | Freshwater sediment microbial communities from Prairie Pothole Lake near Jamestown, North Dakota, USA - PPLs Lake P7 Core (6) Depth... | ecosystem: Environmental > Aquatic > Freshwater >... | reverse complement strand
TAATGATAATCCGCTCAAGCTGGACTGGTGGGACCCGAACGAACTGAAAAATCCCGTTTGCGGCTGGCGGACGACCCAGCGCAAACCCCCGGAAGAACCCCGTGTTACGAATACGACACATATAAGGATTTGCTTCGGTACGTTGAGCGATGGACTGATACGGGTTTACGTGGTGGTATATGGGGACAGCAAATTTAAAAACGCACAAGCCGGCGATGAATTGGTTATAAATGCAGTAGCGTTTGAGCCAAATACTCCTAAAGACGCCAATCTCATCGAACTTAAAAATGATGACGGTCAAAAAGCTGAACGGATCAGCATTTCGGGAGGCGGATATTGCGTAAAATTTAACGCCCCAAAGAATGGATTATTCCTCAGGGCGGTAAAGATATACGGCTCGCGATACGGCGCCCAGGAGCCGCCGGAGGAAAATTTCTTCGTCTGGCTGTGCGACCCGAATCTTGAGATTATAAAAGAGTTCACGTTCCCGTATTCGCAATTCCGTATGCGAGGCCTTGCCAAATGGACGACGCTTGAGATTGAGCCAACCGAGCTTCCGGCTGATTTCATAATATGCGCCGGCTTTGATGCGCATCAAACCAAGGGCGTTTATGTTTTTTATGACGACCAGGCCGACGGCAATTCTTTTACGGGTTTGCCGGGCGGAACTTTGACGCCGTTCGATAAAGGCGACTGGATGATTCGTGCCGTCGTTGGTGATAAGAACGCGAAACTGCCCGTTGAAAAGACCCCGAAAGTTAAAGGGCCGCCTGTCGTCTTAAATACGACTCCCAAAACGTTTGCCAACGACGTCTCCCCGGCGTTGAAAATGATGACCGTCACGTTCGACCAGCCGATGATGAATTCGTGGTCGTGGACCGGCGGCGGCGAATCATATCCCAAGTCATCGGGTCAGATACGATACGACCAGAACAGAACCACCTGTATGTTTCCCTTTGAGCTGGAACCGGGCAAAGTTTATATGGTCGGCATAAACAACCCGAGTTACAGGAATTTCAAAAACACAAACGGTATCCCCGCGAAACAATACGTGATTTTGTTCGCTACTAAAGGCGCCGACGGAAAACCTACGCCGATACCGCAGGATTTGCTCGACCAGGCAAAAATGATAATTGCCGATAACGGCGGACAAAACTGACCGCCGCAATTGACCGCTCAGGATACGATATAGGGCTTACGATATTTGCGGGTAAGCATATCGTTGGCCTGGCCGTCGCCCGCGAATTTTTCCTTTTTGCCGTCGAAAACAAGCTTTCGACCGAGCCGGTACGAGATATTCGCCAAATGCGGAAGCGTGGTTGACATAAACCCGGTCTCGATATTGCAGTTTAGGTCTTCTTGTTTACCGCTGCGAAGGGCATCGATGAAATTCACGAAATGACTGTCTGAGACGGCCCCTGCCGCGCTACCCGAATTAGCCGCTGCCTGTTGTGTTTGTGAGCAGGGCCCCGGCTCGTTTTTCCGTCCGAAATACGTCTTCCACGTCGTGTCGTTAAGATACATCCAGCCCTTTGTGCCGTAGAAAAGGTTCCCTAAACTAATGCCATCCTGAATTTTCATTAATTCCTCAGTAATTTTCGGAGCGGCATTGGGGTCCGCGACGTTTGCCTCTGTTTTTTTGATGGCCTTGAACATCGCCGCCTCGTCGTTGGTGTATAAGCCGCGGACGTCGAATTGCAGGATTTTGCCGTCGGCGTATTCGAATACGGCTGTCTGTGTGTTCGGGGTCTGCTGGTCGGACTCTGCGCCGAAATAGCCGCCCGATGAGCTGACTTTGACGGGGTGCTCATTTTTATTGAGGCCCCAGCGAGCGATATCGAACTGGTGAGGCCCCTGGTTGCCTATATCGCCGTTGCCGTAGTCCCAGTTCCAGTGCCAGTTGTAATGAAAGCGGTTATAGTTAAATGGCCTTTGTGCAGCGGGCCCAAGCCACATATCATAATCGACTCTGCCCATATAATCGGCGTCATAATTTACGCCCGGCTGATTCCAGACAAAATATTTATATTGAGGCCCTTTGCCGATTCCATCCGGTACCCTGCCGATTGAATCGCGTTCCTTAAAGCAAAGCCCCCGCGCCATATAGACATCGCCGATACCGCCCTTGTGGAGAAATTCCATCGCCTCGCGGACGTTTTTAAGCGAGCGGTTCTGAAAACCCGCCTGAACGATTCGGCCGTATTTATTTGCCGCCTCGACAATTTTTCGCCCCTCGAATATGTTGTGCGAGACGGGCTTTTCGACATAGACGTGCTTACCATGCTGGCAAGCCCAAATCGCCGCTAAAGCGTGCCAGTGGTTCGGCGTCGCTACTGCCACCGCGTCGATATCCTTATCCTCGAAAACCCGCCTCATATCGGCCATTGTTGCCGGCGCCAAATGCTGAATATCCTCGATTTTTTTGACCCGCTCGGCAAAAAGATTGGCGTCGATATCGCAAAACGTCTTATGATAACATTGGGAATCTTCGCGAACCCCTCCGCAAGATACATTCCCCTGCCCCGAATCCCCACTACCGCCATATTGATTCGGTCGTTTGCCCCAATAACCCGCCTGGCCGCAACCGTCGATTTCGATGTTTGGGCGCAGGAAACAAGCGATCCGGCTGCCAAAACACCAGCGGCGGTTTGGGCGGTTTTATTCAGGAACTCCCGGCGTGTTATTCGTTTGATGTCAAATGCCATTCTTCTTCTCCTTTAATTTGGGTTTATCAGTATGCCGCCTATGCTAATTTATTGACTGCACTTGTCAAAAGAAAAAAACCGTTGATGAGTCAAAACCTTGACTTTTAGGGCACGTTTTTGTACGCTCAAGGGAAACTTGAGGACAGAAGACGCAAGGCCGATGACGGAAGTATCTGTCATCAGTCATCTGTCCTCTGTCATCCGATTATAGGAGATTGATATTGAAAGTATTATCGGGCATACAGCCGTCGGGTCGGCTGCATATAGGTAACTATTTCGGGGCGATGCGGCAGCATATCAAAATGCAGGCGGAAAATGACTGCTTTTACTTCATCGCCGATTATCACGCCCTGACCAGCAGCCCCGCGCCCAAAGACCTCGCGGATTTCACCCTCGATGTCGCGATGAGCTATCTTGCGATGGGCCTTGACCCGGAAAAGACCGTTTTCTGGCGTCAAAGCGATGTGCCTGAAGTTACCGAGCTTGCGTGGCTTTTGTCGTGCGTAACGCCGATGGGCCTGCTTGCCCGCTGCACCAGCTACAAGGATAAGGTCGCCCAGGGAATAAGCCCAAATCACGGCCTGTTCGCGTATCCTGTTTTGCAGGCGGCCGACATACTTATTTATAAAAGCGACCTTGTGCCCGTAGGCGCAGACCAGAAACAGCATATCGAGGTCACTCGCGATATCGCGGGCTTCTTCAATAACACATACGAAGAAATTTTTGTCATGCCAAAGGATTTTATCATCGAATCTGTGGCGGTTGTGCCTGGTATCGACGGAAGGAAAATGAGCAAAAGCTATGGCAACACAATCGAAATATTCGAGCCGGAAAAGAGCATCAAAAACAAGGTGATGAAAATCGTTACCGACTCGACCCCCGTCGAGGCGCCGAAAGACCCGGAAAAATGCAACGTTTTCGCGCTTTTGAAATTATTCGCCTCGGATGAAGAAATCAAGCAATGGGAAGATAAATACCGTAAAGGCGGGACGGGTTACGGCGAGGCGAAAAAGCGGTTAGCGGAACTTATAACCGAACACTTCAAACCGTTCAGGCAAAAACGTGAGGAGCTTGAAAAAAATCCCGGTTACGTGAAAGAAACACTTGCCAAAGGCGCCCGACGCGCAAAAGCCATCGCGCAGGTAACGCTCGAGCAGGCAAGAAAGGCGGTAGGATTAGGCGGCTATTATGGCAAATAAAATAATAACAATCGCGGAATATATGAATACGATTGAGGCCGAGATGGCCCAGCAGCTTCTGGCTGATTACGGTGTTAAGGCGATTCTCAAAGGCACACACGGCGGCGACGGCCGTATCGGATTCTTCGAAACTATAAAGCTTCAGGTTTTCGAAAGAGACGCCCTGCAGGCAAAAGAGGTGCTCGAAGAGCAGGAGGAAAACAGCAAGGTTTACGGGCCTGAAGGATTTGAAAGTGAAGAGGATGATTCCGACGAAAGCGAGCTTTCGCCGACCAGTCAATCATCCGGCGATGAAGAAAAGGAAGAAGAGGAAGGTGAAAATGAATTTGACCAGCGGGATGATGAGCAGGAGGAGGAACGATAGTTGGCAGATTACCGCGTAAATCTTGAAATTTTCGCAGGGCCTATGGATCTGCTTTTGCATCTGGTCCGCAAGGATGAGGTCGATATTTACGATATCCCCATCGCTAAAATCACCGACCAGTACATCAGCTATATCGAGATACTCAAAGAGCTTGATATAGATATCGCCGGTGATTTTTTAGTGATGGCGGCGACCCTGATGCAGATAAAATCGGCGATGCTCCTGCCCAGGGCGCCGGGCGAGGAAATCGGCGCAGACGAGCTTGCTGACCCCCGCGCCGAGCTTATCAGGCAGCTTCTCGAATATAAGCGTTTCAAGGACGCCGCGAATATGTTATCAGCCGCCGCCGATGAGCACGGCGACCGCTTCGCAAGACCCGATACGGTTATCGAGCAGCTTAAACCAGAGGCCGAACCCGCCGTTGACCTCGAACAGATAAGTATCTGGGACCTGCTCGAGGCCTTCGACAAGATGATGGAGGCCACCGGCGCCAAATTCGATATCAGCCATATCACAGACGATACGCCAATCGATTTGTTCCAGATAGAGATTCTGCACCGCCTGCAAACCGAAGGCCCCCTGGGTTTTGAGCGTATCTTCGAAAACCGCAATAATCGATTGACGCTGGTGGGGCTGTTCCTCGGGATTCTGGAGTTGATAAGAGAGCAGTTAATCGTAGTCGAACAGCCCGCCCTGAGCAAAGTCGAAGGGCAGCAGACGGCAGGCCAGATTTATCTGCGCTCGATTACCCAGACCCCGGCCGAAGAGGCCGTGCGAAAGGCGATGATGGAAGTCGAGGCGGCCGAGGTCCAGAAGGCAGAGGACAGAGGGCAGAAGACAGAAGACACTGAACAAAAGACGGAAATCGAAGAAGCAACAATAGAGGCCCGAGAATCGCCCCCGATACCGATTGTGGAATTACCCCCGGAAGGCGGATTAAAACAATCGGATGAGCATCTCGAGCCGATGACCGGCGACCCGGAGGCAGAGGAAAAGCCGGAATAAAAAATTAGCGTTTGACAACAGACCCGGCGATTTATAAAATCACGGATGTTTTGAACCTGGCGAAGAAAGGGAAAGAAATGGCTGGTAATGTGATTGAGCTGACCGACGCGAATTTTGACGACGCGATTCATAAAACGGATGTGCCCGTGCTGGTGGATTTCTGGGCGCCGTGGTGCGGCCCCTGCAAAATGATGGCGCCTATCATCGAGGAGGTCGCTAAGGATTACGCCGGCAAGGCAAGTATCTGCAAGCTCAACACAGACGACGCCAGGGATAGCGCTATGGAATTCGGCATAAGCGCCATACCTACGCTCATCCTTTTCAAGGGAGGTCAGGTCCAGAAAAAATGGGTCGGCCTTACAAGCAAAAAAGAGCTTTCCTCGGCCATCGACGAGCTGCTGTAATCGGTTTTGCTGTAGAAACCCAGCGTTTTTCTTTTGATTTTTTTCTTATCTTTCGAAGTCATTTGGAATTGCCATTTGACTTTTATTCCTCAATCATCAATAATAGCCGTCGAACAGCTTGCCCGGGTGGCGGAACTGGCAGACGCGCCAGCTTGAGGGGCTGGTAGGAGATTCTCCTATGCAGGTTCGACTCCTGTCCCGGGCATTATTCAATCCTTTATTTATTCCGGAATAATCAGCTTGAAGCCGGGGGCGAGGCGATTGGGGTCCGGGAGTGTATTTCGGTTAGCGGTGAGGATTTTTTGCCATTGCCGGGGTGAGTCGTAGTGTTGAGATGAGATGGCCGAGAGGGTTTCGCCTTTTTGGACAACGTGGATTCTGGATGGTTGTTCTGCTTTAGGGGGCTGAAATTCGACTTTGGGGGATTGTATTTCAACGGCGTTCGGAGGAGGTGCAAACGTGGTATTCGGCGCCGATTGCAGGGCGCGGGCTTCGGCGCTGAGGTTTGGCATAGTTGAAAACCAGACAGCAGCACCGAGAGCCAGCAGCAGACCTACGCCGAGTCCGATTTTAAAATCCTTTTTCATCTATGACTCATATCGGCAAACCGCTGCTTAATATTTTAGCCGCAATATTATCCTTTGGCGTTCGAGCCGGAGTTTTCGGGTTTTGCTTTTACCAGTTGCCTGACCTGCCTGGTGAAAAGCAGAATCGGGACGGAAATCGCCATCGAGGAGTATGTTCCGAGGACGATACCGAAAAGCAGAGCGAAGTTGAAGCCGCGGAGGCCTTTACCGCCGAAGATATACATAACCAGCACCACCAGAAGGGTTGTCGTACCGGTAAGCAGGGTTCTCGAAAGCGTTTCGTTGATACTGGTATTGATAAGCTGCGCCGTGAGGGTGCCTTTTCGGCGGTTCTCACGGATACGGTCGTAAATAACGATTGTGTCGTTAATGGAATAGCCAAGCAGGGTAAGGAAGGCGGCAATCATCGTCATATCGATTTTGAAGTCGCCAATGAGAAGCGCCTGGCCAATCGAGGTTGTAGAGATATAGAAACAGGCCGCAACCACGCCGAGGGTGGCGCAGGTATCGTGAGTGAGCTTGACGATGGCACCGATACCGTAACGCAAATCGCCGAACCGCACTGCCAGGTAAATAAGAATCGCAATCAAAGACAATACAATAGCGACCAGGGCCTGTCTCGACGCCTCTTTGCCGACCGACGGGTCAATCTGGGTTACCTGCGGAAGCGTTGACTCAAGCTCCATCGCCCCCATCACCTTTATGGTCTCGTTATTGACGTACTGTTTCCAGAGGTCTTCGTTAAACTCGCCTGAAAGGGCCTCCGGCTCGATACTGATATAAGCGAACTCTTTTACCGCCTGGTTGGGGTCGAGCGGGCCAAACTGCGAATTGACAATCCTGTAGGTAAACCAGCCAAGCTGCTGCATATCGGGTTTGAAACGCAAATCGGCGAATCTTTGCGTGATTTCGGCGCCTGTGGCGTTGGCGTCGATTTGGCATTTAATTATTACGCCGCCGATAAAATCGCCCAGTTCCGGGTGCGGCTCGATTACCGAATCGGTAAGCCGCTCGCTGGATATAATCTTTGGACGAAGATTCTGCCTGATTTCGAGCTGGCCTTCGAATGCCTTCAGGACGACATTTGTAACTATCTCATCGACTTCGGGCCGGGAAGCATTGGCGTCGGGAAACGCCATAGCCAGCACGTCACGGATGAGCTGGGTATTAAGCTGGGTTGTTACAACGGTAAACGATTTGCCGGCAGGGTCAGGGGTTACGACGAGATTATGAAGCTCGCCCTGTCTTGTTTCTTCTGCCTTATTAATGGCGGCGATAATTTCGTCGGCGGTTAATTTCGATTCGCCGGGCAGCTCGACTTTGGCGAGGGTCTTGTTGGTCTCGGAAGTAATAATTTCATACTGCCTGCCGGTTTCGCCTACGCTGTAAACAGTGGCGGTGGCGATGGCATTGTTGTTTTGCTGCCGGCCAAGCTCGTGAATTCTGTCCTCGACCTGCTGTCTTGTAATTTCGACGTCCGGTTTGAGGTTGATCTGGACGCTGGTGCCGCCCGTGAATTCGATATCATATTTGCTGTTTTTGGCCTCGTCTCGTGTGAAAAAGACCGCCAAACCGCCAATTACCAAGATGGCAGATATCGTGAAAAAGACCGGCCTGGCTCTCATCCAGTCGATATTGGGTTTTCTTATGAGGTGCATCATCACGATGTGGTCCTTGATGATTTTGTTTCTGAGCAGCCAGTCGAGGACAACCCGCGTAACGAAAAGGGCCGTGAACATACTCGAGGCAAGACCCAGAATCAGCGTTATCGCGAAACCCTTGATATCCTCGGAGGCGACCCAGTAGAGAATCAAGGCGGTAAGAATGGTCGTAAGGTTGGAGTCGAAAATCGCGCTGAAGGCCTTGGCATAGCCGTTTTTGATTGCGATTGCCAAAGACGCCCCTCTCATTTGCTCTTCGCGCATTCTCTCGAATATAAGAACGTTGGCATCGACCGACATACCGATGGTCAAAATCAAACCAGCGATACCGGGCAGGGTGAAGGTTGCGCGCAGGCCGGCCATAATCGCCAGCGTAAACAGCAGGTTCATAATCAGCGCCATATCAGCGATAGCGCCGCCGATGGTATAGTAAATCAGCATACAAAGCAGTACGCCCGCCGTTCCTACGAGGCCGGCCGTGATACCGCTATGAAGGTTTTCCTCGCCGATGGATGGTCCGATTGTCCGGATTGAGATGGGCTGCTCGACGAGGCGTGCGGGTAATGAGCCGGCGTTGAGCTTGCTGACCATATCATCGACTTCGATAGTGGTGAATGTGCCTGTAATCTGGCCGCGGGTGTAAATTCTCGACTGGATATTTGGCGCCGACAGGGCGATGTTATCGAGCAGGATACAGAGCGGTCTTTCGAGGTTCTTTCCGGTTACGATGGAAAAGAGGCGTCCGCCTCGCTCGTCAAGCTCGAAATCAATGGCCCGGCGACCCTGCTGGTCCTGTCCGGCCGAGGCCCTGACTAATCGCCAATCCTTGGCCTGGCCGGCGTGAAGAACGGTTTCGTCTTTTCTGTTGCTGGCAAGGACGTAACGCTTATTTCCGAATTCGGCTGTAATCGCAGGCCTGTTCTCTCCGTCAAGGGAACGAAATTCCGCCGGTTTTTCAACCTCAATCCAGACGTATTTGTCGTCGGAGGCGAACTTGGGGCCTTTGGCCTTGAGCGTTTCAACGTATCTTTTCATCTGGGCCGAATCGACTTCGGCGTGGCCCTCGGTGGGCAGTATTCTGAATTCGAGGATACCAGCGCCTTTTAACATTCTCTGGATATCGCCGGGGTCGTCTAAGCGGCCTCTGAAGGGATAGTAGGCATCGTATGCCGCCACTACGGCTTCGATTTTGTCTTCTCTTTCGGGAAATTCCGCTATGAGGGCGTCAATGGCTTTTTGGCGCCTAACGTTACCGGGTTCGGCCATTTCCAGCGCCGCGGTTACCTGGTCCTGCGAGACGTTCAGCTTATGAAGGTCCAGAATCATTTTGTTGTACTGTGTGTTGATGCCTGTCTCGGGGCCGGTTAGCTGATCCACAACAAGGGCCCATTTGCGATACATATCCGTGTACCTGGTGAGCAGGTCGATATTTCCCTCGAAGGCGGGATTTTGGGAAAGCTTATCTTTTAGCGAGTTGGCATCGAGCTTTGCCCAGTCAACAACGCTCATTTTTATATCATCCAAACCGAGTCCCGCCAGCTTGATAAGCGATTCGGGGGTCTGCATTTCGCCTGCGAGCTTGTCTCTTTGCTCCTGCAACTGCTTTCGCTGGTCGTAGAGTTTGGCGAAATTTTCGAGAATCTGGCGTTTATCGTTGGAGTCGTGGGCGAATTTCTCGAAATCCGCCGCCCGCTGGTCAGAGGGCTTGGCCATTGAGCGCATAATCGTGGCCAAAGGCACGTTCTCGACGAGAAGCTCGTTGAGGGAATGTTCGTACATCTGGCGTTTGTCGCGTGCCTCTTTGCTTGCCAGGGGCATTTGTATCTCAAAGCGGGTGTTACCCTGGGGTCTCCAGACGAGGTTCTGGATATTGGCAGGGTCGATACGGCGTCGAAGCACGGTTATCATCCGTTCGGATAGCCCTTTACGCTCCGCACCGCTCATACCCGCGGTGTCGATTTCATAAATCAAGCTTGTGCCGCCGCCAAGGTCGATGCCCGGCTTGAGCGTCTTGTGAGGAGGATAAAGCTCCCATACTGCCAGAGCGACCAGTGCGACGATTAGAATGATTTTCCACGACAAATTCTTATCCATATCAAATTCCTGTCAAATCCCTAATACGGGTTAATTGCGTTTTACTTTTTTTCTTCGGTTGTAATGTTTTTGCCGATGGCCGAGGGCACGATTTTGATTTTGGTATTGTTGGCCTCATCTATCTTGAGGGTAATCTCGTCATCTTTGACATCTACGATGGTCCCGATTATGCCGCCGATGGTCCTGACCCTGTCGTTTTTCTTGAGCGACTGGACCATTTGCTGCTGCTGTTTTTGTTTTTTTCGCGGCTCTCTGAACATAATGAAATACATCATCACGAAAATCGCGACGATAAAAATCAGCATCGAATAGGGGGATTGCTTCGGGGCTTCGGCGGGCGCCATAGTGTTGGAATCGACAACAGTTACCGCCTGTGTCTGGCTGCCGACCGGTTCTGCCGGGACCTCTGACTGACCTTCTGTTTGTGCCGCTAAAATCCAAACGTTTTTCATATTTGCCTTCCTTATTAAGGTTTTTTGCAGTCAAAAACGATAAACGGAGAATATTAAACTAAAAGCGGCCAATAATCAATAACCAATTTGCCGCCTTTTGGGAAAAACACCACTCTGTTGGAAAAACCACGAAATTGTCATTCTGAGCGCAGCGAAGAATCTCTTTCATATTAACCCAGACCCTTCGCTTTGCTCAGGGTGACAGTTTTAAGATGGTTGATTATGGTTTCAGCTCATCGGCCAGGGCCTGTCGCCACCAGCCGGGGTCGCGGAAGTATTGCTTAAGCACCATAGCGGCATCGACGCCGTCTCCTACGGCGGTGGCTAATTGCATTGCCGCACCAATCCGGCAGTCGCCGGCCACGAATACACCGGGAACGCTTGTTCGCAGATATGCGCAATCGCATTTTATGTAGCCAACCTCGTTAAGCTCGACAAAACCCTTGAGAAAACCGGTATTGGGAACCATTCCGATAAAAATAAATACCCCGTCGCAGGGGTAATCTTCCACTTTTGCGGTTTTGAGGTCTTTAAGCAGGACCGACTGCACCTTGTTTTCGCCTTTAATTTCCGTAGCGATTGTGCTGTATCTTATAATCAGGTTCGAATTGGGTTCATTGACTTTTGCCAGTAATTCTTCCTGAAGGACCTGCGTCGCGCGAAACTCATCTCTGCGATGAATCATCGTTACTTTGGCTGCGAATTTGCACAAATGAAGTGTATCTTCGACGGCTGTATTGCCTCCTCCGATCGCGACGACGGATTTGCCTTTGAAAAAAGGAGCGTCGCCGGTGCCGCAGTAGCTAACGCCTGTGCCTGCCAGCCGGAAGCGGTTTTCGCCCTCGACGCCTAATTTGCGATAATCGCTTCCCGGGGCAAGTATCACAGACCTGGCGATGTATTTATCCCTGTCGCAGGTTATTTCGATATCGCCGTCGTCGAGTTTTCGCATCGCGGTTACCTCGGCACCCATTTTGATTTGCGCCCCGAAGGCGAGCACCTGGTCCTGCATTTTGAGAATCAGGTCAGGCCCGCTTATGCGTTCGAAGCCGGGATAGTTTTCGATTCTGTCGGTGGTATTGATTTGACCGCCGGGGGTATATTTTTCAAGAATCAGGGTGCTAAAGCGGTCTCTTGAGGTATAAAGAGCGGCCGCAAGACCGGCAGGCCCCGCTCCCACTATAATACAGTCATATTTTTCACTCATTTTCAGAAGTCCTTATAAAGGTAATAATGCCCGGACAGAATAACACAAAAACCTTACAACTGCCACTATGTAATAATCACGTCGAAAAAGGCATTGTAATCGGCAGGCGAATGTGGTAAACTTCTGGTTTTTCCGGATTAACGTGTCCCGCGGCCTGTTAGTAAGGCCAATAGCGGGAATTTAATATAGGCGTAATTAGAAGGAGAAGCAAATGTCAGTAAAAATCAGAATGTCGCGGTTGGGCAGGCGTCACAGGCCGTTTTTCAGGATAAACGTCATTGACAGCCGGACACCGCGAGATGGCAGGATTATCGAGAAATTAGGGCATTATGACCCCCTCGAAAAATCAAGCGAAAAAGAAGTAGTCCTCGATTTGGAACGGGTCAAATACTGGCTCGATAAAGGCGCGATACCCTCCGACGCGGTTTCGGAGATACTGCTTCGCAAGGGCATCAAGCATAAATACGCGGCGGACAGGAAAACCAGACGGGCACTGTCAAGAAAAAGGGTAAGGAAGGCGGGACTGCCTTTCCTCAAATCCGAACGAAAGACCGAAGAAAAACCCAAGGCCGGAGCAGCCCCGGAAGCGCCAAAGGCGTAAGGGCGTCATTGATAATCAATTATCAGTAATCAATGGTTTAGAAAATGCGTATCGACGTTCTGACGCTGTTTCCGGAGATGTTCGGGTCGCCTTTGGGGCATTCGATACTCAAACGGGCGCAAGAGGCGGGCGTCGTCGAAATCGTCCTGACCGATATCCGGGATTTTTCCAAAGACAAGCACAAGAAGGTTGACGACAGGCCATACGGCGGAGGGCCGGGAATGGTGATGATGTGCCAGCCGGTGTTCGACTGCTTCGAGCAGGTCGCAAATCAATCCACCGAAAAAGCCAGAGTGATACTTCTTAGCCCGCAGGGCAACCCTTTCACGCAAAAAATGACGGAGGAGCTTTCCAATGAAAAACGGCTTATCCTCATCGCCGGGCATTATGAGGGTTTCGACGAGAGAATCAAAACAGGCCTTGGCGCCGAGCAAATATCAATCGGCGATTACGTCCTTTCCGGCGGGGAGCTGGCCGCGATGGTTCTTATCGATGCAGTAGTGCGGTTGCTGCCGGGGGCATTAGGCGACGAGGGTTCGGCGGCAGACGAGACCTTCAGCGAAGCGGCAAGCGGCGGTTTAGAATATCCGCAATACACAAGACCTGAGGATTTCAAAGGGATGAAGGTGCCTGAGATTTTATTGTCAGGCCATCACGGCGAAATCGAAAAATGGCGACGTAAACAATCCCTCGAACGAACACGCAAAAGCAGGCCCGACCTGCTGAAAGACATTTGACCTATCCGCCGTTGGGGGAATTATAAAGCTCGGCCTCGAGGCCCTCTTCCTGGAGCCATTCCTTTGCTTTTTCGAACATCCAGTGGCTGTGAAACTCGAACCACTGCTGGCGCGCGTCGGGGTAATTGCATAAGGCATTCTTAAACGCCTTGAAGGGTTGAGTGAAATTCAATGAGTTAACCAGGGCGCTTTTCGAATCATCGCCGTCCAGTTCGGCAATAAAATCCTCCATCGCCCCGAAAGAGACGTGCGACTCGAGCGGCTCAATATACAAAAAACGGTCCGGCTGGCTTTCTATCTTATCAGTGTCATGCTTATCGGGCGGCTCCCCGTCGGGCTCATCGGCGCACATAAATATTTCGCCTGTCCGCCTGTCGAGAAACCAGTTATACGTCTCGCTGTGGTCCTCGAGAGCTGTTGCCAGCATATCAGCATCTATTTTGATTTTTCCCATTCGCCTGCGCCTTTGGCCCCGATTTTTAAATAACATCTCGTGCGTATAACATCATATATGCGAAAAAATTCGGGAAAAGTCAATAGTTTTCTGGTTTTCACAATCAAGGCCGATTTTGAATTGCTTTACGTTGAGGGGCGGAATAGAATTGTTCGAATTGTGTGGCTAAACCTGCTTAAACCATAAAAATGAGGTGAAAAATGAAAAGCGGCAGCGTATCGAGGAGAACAATTCTTAAATCAGGTCTGGCGGCTTGCGCGGGGATTTACTCAATGGAGTCAATCGCAAAGGCGGCGGAAGAGGTGAATAAAATGGCGGAACTGAAAAAGAAGTATAAGCAGTTGCCGGTGGGATTACAGCTATATACAGTGAGGAAGGAATGCGAAAAGGATTTTGCCGGCACAATAGCTAAAGTGGGCAAGATGGGCTATGACGGCGTGGAGTTCGCCGGCTATTACAATACTAAAGCCGCGGACCTTCGCAAAATTCTCGACGACAACGGCCTGAAGTGCTGCGGCACACATACAGCGTTCGATACAGTGCTGGGCGACAAGCTTGCTGAGACAATTGAGTACAACAAGGTAATCGGCAACAAATTTCTGATTGTGCCCTGGCTTGACCCGAATAAATACAAGACAAAGGCATCCTGGCTTGAAGTGGCAAAGACCTTCAACGAACTGGCGGAAAAGGTAAAGCCGGCGGGTATGGTTATCGGTTATCACGCTCACGGCGGGGATTTCAAGCCCGTTCCCCCGGAAGGTGAAATTCCCTGGGATATCCTTTTCGGCAATACCTCAAAAGACGTGGTTATGCAGTTGGATACGGGTAACACTTTGCAGGGAGGCGGCGACCCGGTCGCTTACCTGAAAAAATATCCCGGCAGGTCGCTTACGATTCACCTCAAAGAATATTCCAAAAACAATCCCAAGGCGCTCATCGGCGAGGGCGACGTAAAATGGGACCAGATTTTCGAGCTTTGCGACACCGTCGGCGGGACGCAGTGGTATATCATCGAAGAGGAGTCAAACGCCTCCCCGCTGGAAGCAGCAGAAATATCGCTTAAAAACTTCAAGAAATTCCACGGCTAAGCCGTATTAAAACAAATCACAGACAGCGGGGCTTTCTCAACAGACCCCGCTGTCTTCGTTTTAACACCTGCCCATATAAGCAATTTAGCTATGCATAACCAGTATTTTGCCTATTTTCACACCGGCCTCAAAACGGTAGTAATAGTACTTAGATAAACCCCCAATGTGGGGGTAAAAGACGAGACAGTGTTAAATTTTAGGAGGCCGTGAGATGAACGGTAAAAATTCGACCAGAAGATGGAGCGCTCTTGCTGTGCTTTTGATTATCGCCCTTATCATAGGGCAGGCACAGGCGGTCACGGAGGAGCAACAAGCGAAACTTAACCAGATAGACCAGTATATCGAACAGTGCCGGGATGCGGCAGAATACCATTACGCAGTCGAACTGGCCCGATTGCAGTCACAGGAGGCCGAAGATGAGCGGCTTTTGCGGGTCATTGACGCGGGCTTCCTCAATGTTACAACCCCTGAGGAGATGACCGATTACATCAGGGGTATTCTTGACCTGCGGGGCGTTAATCTCAATAACGACTCAGATTTTTCGCAGGCGTTATCCGATTTTCGCATTCAGAACCGGATGATTGGCGATTCGTTTGTCGGCCTGGGCGGCGGACACTTTTTTGGCGGCAGCGGTTTCGGCATTTCTCACCGCGGTCACGACATTGAGACCCCCGTCAATATCC
>Ga0105104_10001961_pt1 | contig 15242 bp, 10 predicted proteins | sample PPLLaktember2015_3_FD_87034 | JGI IMG/M metagenome (GOLD analysis project Ga0105104, IMG submission 87034) | Freshwater sediment microbial communities from Prairie Pothole Lake near Jamestown, North Dakota, USA - PPLs Lake P7 Core (6) Depth... | ecosystem: Environmental > Aquatic > Freshwater >... | reverse complement strand
TCCTGACGGAGCCAAATACACATACGAGTGAACATTTTCAACACCCTCGCTGCGTGCGCGGCTCTGTAACGCGACTCCAGCTGCGCGTGAAGACGGCTCCCCCAACCTACAACTCTCCCGCCGTTTCTGAGACAATGTTTTTAAGTTTTACTCGCGCGGTACGGCTTTCGATCCAACAACTCTTTGCCCAAAACTGATGCCCATGCCTGAGGAAAAACGAACCAACAAGGGTTCTGACCGCAGACAGCGACCCACTTCAGCCCTTTCTTCCTTTCTTTTCAGCGGACGCCGCCGTGGTCCCCGGCGCAGCACGGATCCACAATCGAACTATTACTCGGATGTCCCTTCCGGAGCCGCCCTGCTGACCGTGGCGCTGATCTTTACGTTGTCGCTGCTCGACGGCTTTCTGTCCCTCCGACTATTCGCCCTCGAGAAGAGCCAAGAACTTAATCCCTTGCTGTCCCTCATGCTCAGCCACAGCAATTCAACGTTTGTTGCTTTCAAGTTCGCTCTCAGTTCGGTGTCCCTGTTCGTGGTGCTGCTCCACTGGAATTTCATCGTCCTTGGCCGGCTGTCGACCGTACTCGCCGCCTACTGGCTGCTCGGCACATATATCAGTGTCGTGATCTACGAGAGCGGACTACTTTGGTGGTAGTCTCTGCTTCATGGAACTACCGGCATCGTTCGCTGTCCGCACTACGTTATTCGTTTCATTCGCTGCCTGTATCGCTTTCGTGAGCTTCCTGGCCGGGGAAGTCCCGGGCAAGCCGGCCCACAGGACTCTCGTAGCTCACCGCGGCGCTTCGGCTTACGCTCCCGAAAACACCCTGGCGGCCTACCGGCTCGCGATCAAACAGGGGGCCGACTTCGTAGAGCAGGATCTTCAAATCACGAAGGACGGCGTTCTCATCTGCCTTCATGACCTCACTCTCGAGCGGACGACCAACATCGAAGAGCTCTTCCCTGACCGTTTTACCGAATCTGAGCGGGACGGCAAGAAAGTGCGCGAGTGGCGCGCCTCGGATTTCACCCTGGCAGAGATCAGCCAACTGGACGCTGGCTCCTGGTTCAGCGAAGAATTTGAAGGCGTCCGGATTCCGACCTGGGAGCAGGCGATAGCCGAGATTCGGGGCAAAGCGGGACTTTTCGTCGAAACCAAGGCTCCGGAAGTGTACGGCGAGCGTGGTTTTAACATGGAACAGCTCGTCCTTGATGTCCTCCGGCGAAATAAGCTCGATTTGCCGGGTGCCGATCCCAAAACCCCGATCATCATTCAGTCCTTCAGCGTCGCCAGCCTCTTGAAGCTGCGACAGGAACGCGGCTGTCGCTTGCCGCTGACTCTGCTTGTGGATCAGCCGGATGAATGGACTACTGCGGAGGGATTGAAACGGCTGGCAGGCTTCGGCCAGGGACTCGCGCCAAGCAAGAAATTGATTGAGCAGGACCCGGGGCTTGTCAGCCGCGCGCATCAGGCCGGACTGAGGGTGACAAGCTGGACGTTCCGGCTAGGGCCTGGCATGGATGCAAACGCGCTTGAAAAGGAGATAAAACAATACCTGACCGATTACGGCGTGGACGGAATAATCACGGACAATCCAGACCGGTTTCCGCGATGAATGGCGGCTGCAATGGCTTTTGCCCCCGTTAGGGGGCAGATGTTCATAGTCAATCGCGCAGGAAAGGCAGGCGCCGCTATAGCGGGGCGCGATGTTCTGTGACGCCTCGGAACATCGCGCCCCGCTGGGGCGCCTGACCCCACTATTCTAGCCAACTATAAACATCTGCCCCCTAACGGGGGCAAACACCGGTATTTCCCACGCGCTCGGCTCTGTTCTAACCGCTGTCTAGAGTTTGCGTTGAGCATTCCCCAACTTCAACAACGCCAGAGCAATTGCGGCGGACCAGGGGAGCGCTTTAAACTGCCCCGCGGCCAAGGCATCTTCGACTTCTCCTCGCGTCAGCAGGACAATTTCCGGCTCCTCGACATCGCGCTCGGTGGGCTCCGATGTTTTGACGGCCGCTAACGCCAGGTAAAAATGTGCGGAGCCGACGCCCCGATTGCTGTCGACTGGGAAATGACCAAGCTCGCTCCAGTCCTCTGACTCGTAACCGGTTTCCTCCTTGAGCTCCCTTTTTGCAGCCGCCAGCAGGTCTTCCGCGGCCTCAACATACCCGCCCGGGGCAGCAAGCGAGACCCCTTCGCACGCGTATTTGTATTGTCGCAGGCAGAGGAAATGAGAATCCGCAGTTACCGCGACGATATTGACAAAATCCGGCGTGATGACCCAGGGCCAGTCCTCGATGATCTTGCCATCAGGCAGTTGGACCCGGTGGACCTCGAGTGTCAGGTAGGGTTTGTAGGCCAGGACTTCCCGCCGGCCGAGGGTCACGATCGGTTTCACCGGCGGTCTTACCTCCTGGAGCGCCGGTGCCGAGGCGTTGACATTTCCATTTGACTGGCGGCCATCAGGATGGCACATAGTCCGTGCGGCGAGTTCTGGAGGCGCTTCTTGTTGACGTAATTCGCGTAGTTCACCTGCACACCCATTCCTTCAACCGCATCCGATACGACCGGAGCTCCGTCGGCCCCATAGCTGACTTTCGATTTCAGACCATCCCAGGCTTTGTTCACGACTTGCCGGTAATCACGGTCGAGGTATCCGGCATCCATCCCGGCCTTGATCGCATACACGAACATGCCGCTTCCGGAGGTCTCGTGCCAGTTGTCCGGCTGACCGCCCTTGTCCATCACCTGGTACCAGAGCCCTGTGGCCGGATCCTGCGTCGCCTTCAAGCCTGCTGCCACCTTTTGAAGCATCGCCAGCAATTCCTGGCGGCCCTGGTGATCAACCGGCAGATACTCAAGGATGTCGACCAGCGCCATGGCAAACCAGCCCATACCGCGCGACCATACTTCCGGCGAGAGTCCGGTTTGCGGATCTGCCCAGGCGGCGTTCCGATCGCAGTCCCACGCGTGGCGCAGAAGCCCGGTCTGCGGATCCTGAGTGTGGCGGGCGCAAAGGGTAGTCTGGAAGACGGCCGTCTCAAAGCAGGCAGGGTCGTTTCCGAACAGATGGCCGTATTTCACGAGAAAAGGCTCTCCCATGTAGATCCCGTCAACCCACATCTCATCGGGGTACCGTTTCTTGTGCCAGAAACCGCCTTCGGCGTTCTTCGGGATGAGGTCGAACGCTTGACGCACATACGCGGCCGTCTTCCGGTACTTCTCTTCCCCGGTCTGCTCGTAGAGGAATAGGACGAGGATGCCCGGCTGAAGCGTGTCTATATTGTGATCAGCCCCGAGGTCAATGGTGAAATCCTCCTTCACGTACGCATCGACGAAGCGTTTGATGTAGGCAAGATAACGCGGGTCCCGGTTCTTCTCGTAAACCTTGGAGATCCCGTGGAGGATGATTCCGTTGTTGTATTCCCAGCCTTTGTTGGTGAGCATTGTCGGATCAGGCCACGTGGCCATGATCCAGTCGGCAAACCGGACGGCAATTGGTATGTCACCGGGCGCGCCAAAGAGTACAGGTGCGGTCAGAAGAAACAGGGTAGGAAGCAAGAAGAGATTCTTCCGCATAAGAACCGTCCTTTAGAAAAGTACGCCGGCGTCCTGCTAGCTGGTGATGGCCTGGGTAATCGTCCGACAGGCATCGAGCAGCTGGGGAGCGAGAGAGTGAGCATGTTCGACGGTCATTCTAAAGGTCGGCCCCGAAATACTGAGCGCGGCGACCATTCGGCCATAGGGACCGAAGATCGGGGCACCAAGACAGCGGCCGTTCGCCTCGTTCTCCTCGTTATCGATGGAGTAGCCTCGCTCCCGGACTAGCTCCAACTCCTCTTTCAAAGCGGGGACCGTTGTGATCGTCGTAGGGGTCAATCTGGGAAGCCCCTTGACGCGAATCAGGCGCTGCAGCTCACGGTCGGGCAGTCCTGTCAGCAGGACTTTGCCCAGAGCGGTGGAATGCAGATGTCGACGATTGCCGATCTTCGATGCCATCCGAATCCCCTGGGGACTCTCGATGGTGTTGATGACCACGACCTCACCGGCGTCGAGGACGCCAAGGTTCACAGTCTCCTGGCAAGACTCGACCAGCCGCTCCATGACGGGGTGCGCGGCCCGTATGATGACTTGTTCGTCCGTGGCCGTTCGCTGCAGTTCGAACAGCTTGCGCGACACCTGGTAGCCGCCTTCGGAAGTCCTGTCCAAATAGCCGCGGGATTCGAGCGTCGACGTAATCCGGTACGCTGTCGGTTTCGGCATCCGGACCGCCCGGGCGAGATCGGCGAGGGACACGCCAGTCGGGCTGTTCTTGATCGCCTCGAGAATATCCAGGGTTTTGTGCAGAACCAGGACACCGGGTTCAGTACGTTGGGTTCGTTTTTTCACTGTTTCGGGTCTCGGTTCCCGATTATACACTTGCTGTTTCACGTATTGAAACCCCCACTATTTATTGACTGATCGTCACCTTCAAAGGTGATGTGAGGGCGGCTGCAAAGCCTGTCAAATAGGCCTCCCATGCTTCCACCCCCGAAAAATCCCCACTCTTGTCCCAGCCGAACCCCGCATAGTACGAGAATGGAGCGCCCGCCGCGCCACGGATCACCAACAGCTGGTTCAGATCATCCTGCGTTGATTCGACCACAGAGGCCGGATCCGCGACGATGCCACAACCGACATTCCCGTTGTCCTTGATCGGATCCCAGGTTCTGAGCCAACCGTCCGATTTCCTTACCTGCACGGTTGACCCGGGATTTTTCTTGATTCCCGCGGCAATCGTTAACGGCTCAGGACCGGCCGTCAGATAGTAGCTCTCAAACCGACTGAGGTTGCTACCGGCATCGAGGCTGATGCGTTTCGTCTCGGCAATGCGGCGGCCGTTCACCATCCAGGCGCCGTAATCGAGCTCGAAAACCACCCGGATCGGCCCGTTCGCCAACACGCGCGAATCCATGAAGTTTTTCGAAACGTGGAGCTTGCCGCCTTCCCAGATCCCGCTGCCGCCACACCCACGGCTCTTGCCGGCCGAGTAGAAGTCGGCGCCCTCGCCCGTGTCGGCATGGTAGTTGTCGACCATGTACCAGTCGTTGATGACCAGTTTCCGGACGCGCTTGCACCAAATGTCGACAGTGCTGCTGGTGAGGGGCTCCCTCAGCCAGGTTTCAAGCGCCGGGCCGTACATCCGATGGGCCACACGGTCGTTTTCCCAGGCAAAATCGTCAAACCGCTCCCGGACGAAGCGCCCGTAGGCCTTGAACTGCTCTTTGGTCAAATGCTGCGGCTCTCCGAGCGTGACGGTGAACTTCTTCACTTCCTGTGGCTTGAAGTCCGCCTGGAAAATCAGCTGCTCCATCACCCCGTCGCCGTTCAGGTCTAGTGCCTGGACGAGCAGTTCCCCGCCTCCAACCTCGGCCACATGAATCCGTTTGGGGTCGTTGACGGGAAGCAGTCGGAGAAGATCCGGACCGGGAACTTCGATAGTCTGAGCAGTCCGAGCCGCGTTGAGGGGATTTGTGACCGTGACGATGACTTGCGCCCGGGCAGAGACTGTCAGGAGAACCAGATAGACAAGAACTGCTAACGGGACTTTTTTGAACATGCTTTCCATTCAGCACTCGACGCGCACGGGAGCCGGCTTTTATCGTGGGCCGGACTCTCCAGAGTCCGGCGCCGGGCTCCGGAGAGCCCGGCCACCATAGACACCGGCACCCGCCGATTCTGCCTGATCTAGAACAAGAACTTCAGGCTGATCTGAATACGACGCGGATAATTGACCTGGTTGGTCAACCGGATCTTTCCGAAGTTTGCGCTCGCCGGATTGGTGTCCGGGGCGCCGTGCTGCGGATGGTTGAAGGCGTTCATGAAGTCCGCCTTGAACTCAATCCTCTTCCCTTCCGTGATCTCCGTCTTCTTCGACAGGGCGAAGTCGTAGTTAGTGATCGTGTCGCCCCGCAGGAAGTCGAAGCGAAGCGGGAACACCACTAAGTTACTGGCAAGCTGCTTCGTGGAATCCACCTCCCACAACTTGTTCTCCTTATACCCCTTCGACGGGTCATTGGGGTCGATCAGGTTGCGCGGATCACCGGTCGGGTAATCCCAACCGTTGTTGAACCAACGTTCGATTGTCCGCTCCGACTTCGGCAGCACAATCTGCTCCGGGTCCGTCCCCTTGAAAATCAGGGTGCTGCCGAAAGCCGGCATGCCACCGCTCTGGTACGTGTAAATACCGGAGAGCTGCCAGCCGCCGATTATCTTGCCGACGACCGAAGGCACATCCCCCCCCAGCATCCGGCCGGGGCCGAACGGGAACTCGTAAATCCCGCTCACCGTCAAACGGTGTGGCCTGTCCAGATCCGAAAAAACCTCTGTCGGACGCGCATCGCCTGCGTTCAGCAACTCCGTCGCCTGCATGAACTGAGAGTACGTATAGTTTCCCATCAGCGTGTAACCGTGGGAGAAGCGCTTCTGAAGAGTCATCTGGAACGAGTGATACCAGGACCAGCCTTCCTGCTCGTCCATGTTAACGTTGTTGAAGCCAGGAAAACGAACAAGCAGTCTCTGGCGCGCGATCTTGTCTCCCGACATACCCGCATCCGCCCCCGCCGGGAAGAAGGTCTTCTTGGTGGCTGTGTCGTAGAACGGGTTGGTCACATTGGCAGTCAGGTACTTGTTCCAATCGTCGTCACGCGTGGCCTTGGTGCTCAGGTACTTGGTCGGTAGCGCGTTCAGGTTGCGAAGCGCGTTGTTGCCGTTGTTCTGGTACTCCAAGTGCGTGCCCCGGTTTCCGATGTAGCCAAGCTCAAGCACGTATCCAGCGCCCAGTTCCCGTTGGAGACCCAACTGCCAGCGCTGCATATACGGCGTCTTCGGGTCGGGATTGAAGAAGGTGATCGAGGTGCCCAGACTCGTCTGAGCGCCGTTCGCCGCGCCGACCGGCTCTACAATCCCGCTCGGATACGGATTAAACAGAGTAGACGTGAAGTGCAGGCCGCTGTCGGTCGTCGCGATGAAGTTCGTGTTCTGGCTGAAACCAGTCTGAAGGACATCGCCACGCCGTTGACCAAGGAAGCCGAAGAAAATCCCGTATCCGGTTCGCACAACAGTCTTGTCGTCGATCTTGAAAGCAATGCCGACGCGCGGCAAAAACTGCTTTGTCGGAGAATTCCAGAGTGCGCTCGGTTCCCCATTGACGCCTGCGAAGGTCAAACCTCCGCGGACGAAGAATTGGTCAACCGGGACTTCGGGTGTCGGGCTCTTGGCGTAATTGGCTTTCGCCTGTGCCTCGATCGGCTGTATGACGTCGAGATCAAACCCTCGAACAGTCCGGTCGAAACGCTCAGTCAATGCCCCTTCGTACTCGTACCGCAGGCCAAGATTCAGCGTCACCCGGTCGTTCATCTTCCAGTCGTCATGGAAGTAAACGCCCCAGGATGTCGATTGCTCGGCGTAGCTGGCGCTCCGGGTCACGTAGGAATTCGTGTGGCTCGGCAGGCCAAGCAGCAAAGACGCAACCGACTGCCCAAGGCTGTTCGGCGCCGTCGTTGAGTTGTCGAGCGGGCCGCGTGTCCAGCTCGCGTCGAAGTTGAAGCGGCCGGTCATGTCGTTAAGGAAGTTGCTGTTGGTCTCTCGGTAAGCCCGGAATTCGACTCCGGTCTTGAAAGCGTGAGAACCGTGCATCTTGTTGAGCGTGCCGATGAACGAATGCGTATCGTTCGGGCGGTAGTAACCGGGCATTGCCGTACCCTGGTAGCCGGTTATGTCAATGCGCGGAAAGCGCCTGATGTCGGCCGGTATCACGTCATTGTATTCCTTGGGAAAACCGAGCGTCGTGAGGTCGAGCCCCATCGACTCGCGGTTGCCGGCGTCGCCCCGGATGAAGCGGTTGTAGCCGTAACGCAGATTCATGACGGTGGTCGGGTTGAACGTGTAGACGTCGTCGAAAGTGAAAGACCGGGTCAGGAACTGGAACTCGTTCCCCGTCGTCATGTTGTGGAAGTAGTTGTTGTAGAAGCTGTCGCGGCGGTAAACGCTGCCGCGGCCGAAAATCTTGTGCCTGTCGCTGATGATATGGTCCACGCGGACATTGTGCGTGTAGTACTTGGCCTGTTCGAGAAGGTTCGGCTGGAGGAAGTTATTCCTTCCGTCCGCATCGCCAGTCTGGAGCGGATCGGGGAAGAACTCGAGGATCTTCTTCGCGATCGGGCTGATCAGAGTCGCGGGAATGATGTTCCCTTCGAACTTATCCTGCTCGAAGCGCCCGGCCGTGGTCGATTGCCTGCGGGTGAACGGGTTATAGATCTGATAATTTTTATTCAAGGCCAACAGCTGCGAAAAGTCGCCGCTCTTCATGGCCTTGGTGGGAACCGTAAATACGCCGTTATTGCGCGGCCTGGATTCGTGAATGCCTTCGTAACCCCACATGAAGAAGGTCTTATTACGTCCGTCGTAGAGCTTGGGAATCCAAACCGGACCCCCAAACGACCCGCCCCAACGGTTGTAGTCGAAGTCACCGCGGGCAATCGTCGGGATGGCCCGGTTCGCCCAGAAGTCGTTGGCGAAAATACCAGGCGCCATCTTGGTCCAGTAAGCGGTACCATGCGGCTCGTTGGTTCCCGACTTCATGCTGATATTGGTGACGCCGCCTTCGGTCTGGCCGAAGCTCGCGTCGAAGGTGGCCGTCTGCACCATGATCTCAGCTATGATGTCGCTCGGCGGCACGTAGGATGCGGTCACTTCGCTGGCATTCGCGGTCGCTGTAGCAACCACGCCATCAATCGTCACGTCGCTGCGGTTCGCACGAGTCCCGTCCACCGAATAGCCGACGATGTGCGTGGGCTCGAAGGGACGGTCCAGCCTGGGGTCTCGTGAAAAACTCGCACCCGATGCCAGCCCGATAAGGAAGAAGGGGTTGCCGTGCGGAACCGGCAAATCAGCCACCCGGCGAGCGTCGATAACCTGACCGACAGACGCCGAAGCCGTATTGAGCAGCGGGGTTTCCCCGGTCACCAGGACCGTCTCTGATTGCTCCCCGACCGCGAGGCTCACGGGGAATTCAACTCGCTCGTTGACGCGCAACTCCACGTCGTCCGCAACGAACGTTTTGAAACCGGGCATGCTGGCCTCAATCTTATAAAGACCAGGAATCAAGTAAGAAGCCTGATACAGCCCGGCCTCATTCGTTACTATCGTGGTCACGGTGCCCATGGCCTTGTTGGTGATCTTCACCTCGGCGCCGGGCACTACGCCGCCACTCGCGTCTTTTACGACACCCACTATCGTGCCTCGGGCCTCCTGCCCGAAGACACTCTGCACCTGGACCAGTCCTGTAAGGCAGACCAGGAGCATCAGAAAAGCCATTCTCTTCGCGCTCATGCTCTCTCCTCCATTTCGGTTACATGCGCCTGGGATGCCAGTAACCTCATGCGTAATAAAGAAGCCAAAATAATGGCTAACCCAAATCCCCCATCGGGATCGGGATCATATCCGAGAACTCCTGGTTCTCACCCCCCATCGCCCAAATGAACGAGTAGTTCGATGTTCCAGCCCCGGCATGAATCGACCAGCCGGGAGACAAGACCGCTTGTCGATTCCGAACCACGACGTGCCGCGTTTCGTGCGGCCGTCCAAGGCAGTGAATGACCACCCCGTTTTCGGGAAGATCAAAATAGAGATAAACCTCCGAGCGTCGCTCATGAATGTGCACGGGCATCGTGTTCCAGACGCTCCCGGTATCGAGCTCTGTCAGTCCCATGACCAACTGGCAGCTCTGGACGCCGGCCGGATGGATGTATTTGTGGAGGTTCCGCCGGTTTGACGCCGCAGGATCCCCGAGCTGCACGCGGTCAACCTCGTGCTTTCGGATCTGCTCGACCGGGTGGGTCGCGTGGGCCGGATAGCTGACCAGGTAAAAAGCAGCGGGCTTGACCGGATCCTGGCTGCGAAACGAAATACTCGGATTGCCCCGCCCGATGTAGAGGCCGTCCCGCTCACCCAATTCGTAAGCAGACGCTCCGACCTCAACGACGCCGGGCCAACCGATGTTAATCACACCCAGTTCCCGCCGCTCCGTGAAGTAATTCGCCTTCAAGGCACCGCCGCAGTCGAGCGAAATCGTCTCAAATGACGGAACGACTGACCCAACGATGGCCCGATCGTACTCGGAATAAGTCAGCTGCACACGCGCCGGCTGGAAAAGCTCATCCACCAGAAAATACTTCCGGATCTCGTGGGTGGCCATGACCGCAAGCCGCTCCCAATCGGTCATGGGGACAACCCGGAGCTGGCTTGGCGCAGTGCGCACCCATTTTTCCTCGTTCACTCTCTCCGCATCATACTGTTTCAGCATACGAGACGCCTTATGTCTTATCTCGAATTTTTATACCCGGAGGAGCGAAGAAGTCAAGGAGTTTTTGCGTCAAGGGAGGGGAGATTGGATGAGATGCGCTGGTTCGGAAGCGGCACTCAGCTCAGCGGCGGTTGAGTGGAAAACCCACGCTGGAGCGCGGTAGTTGCGAGCGCTCTTTCAGAGTGCTCGCAACTACCGCGCTCCAGCGGCGCGGGGTTTCAATAACCGTCACTGCTTCAGCATTGTCCGCACCTTCTCCAGCGGCAATGCTTCCGCGACATGGCCGTCGCGCCCCATGACACGATCGGCTTTGAACAGCGAATTGAGAATCGCTTCCTCGGTTGCCTCTGCGGCAGCTAAGAAGAGAGGAGACACCTGGTCATCTCGCAACACCGTCACGGTTTGCGTTCGGCTCTTGGATTGGAACGGCACCCGGACGGCCGTCGCGGTACTGAAAGCGATCGCGTAATCTCCGCTGCCGTTCGCGTAGAAACCGCCTGTCCTCGCTATTCCCAAAAGCGCCCGCCGGGCGAGTCGCTTGAGGTTTCGGCTGTCGAGCGGAGCATCGGTGGCCACCACAACCATGCAGGATCCATCGCCCTTTTTCTGCAGTTCCTCTTTCATGAAATGGTTGCCGAGTTGCGTACCGATCGGAACCCCGCTGATATTCAGAATGCCGCCGAAATTTGTCTGGACAAGCACGCCGACGGTGTAGCCGCCCGTCGATAACGGCAGTTTGCGGGACGAGGTGCCAATACCGCCTTTGAAACCGAAGCACACGGTGCCGGTGCCTGCTCCGATTGCACCCTCCTCCACCGGGCCGCCGGCGGCCTTGCGGAGAGCCTGTAGAACATGTTCGCGCTTGACGTGCCGGCCTCGGATGTCACTTAGATAGCCGTCGTTGGTCTCTCCGACCACCGCGTTCACCGATTGGACGTCCTCATTCCCGGGTTGGGTCAGCGTGTATTCGATGAGCGCATCCACCGCTGCCGCTACGCTCAAGGTATTCGTAAGAACAACGGGTGTCTCCAGGGTGCCCAGTTCCTCAATCTGGGTGTAACCGGCCAGTTTCCCGAAACCGTTTGCCACCGCAATTGCAGCCGGCACTTTCTCCTGAAAGACATTTCCACCATGTGGAATGACTACGGTCACGCCTGTCCGCACGGCGTTAGTCTCAGTCAGCGTCACATGCCCCACTTTAATCCCTGAGACGTCGGTAATGGCGTTCGTCGCACCGGGCGAAAGGACGCCTATCTTGACTCCAAACTGGCGAGCCCGTGGACGCGGCTGATCCGCCAGAAGCAGAAGACAAGCGGGGATGACAACCGGCAGGCAAGCGAGAAATTTCATAACGTGCTCCTTAGGGCCCAATCATAGCGCCGTCGGGCAGCGCGCAGAACCGCGAACCAAAAAGAACAGCCGGTTCTTCATTCTCACTAACCTATTGTTGATATTGGAATTCGCTTCTATCTTAACTTACTTGTAGATCTTTGATGTTTATAAGTCTGTGTGGTAATGTTTTTCAACAAGTAACGCAGGCATCTGGCTCCCAGGCTAACAGGAGGCCCCCACCGCTCAAGGGACCCGTTTGGAGGGAGTATGATCAGCAGACGTCGATTCATCCAGATAGCAGCCGCATCAAGTGCAGCCGCTTTCTCATCTAAGTTACAGGTTTTCCGGACTCTAAGAGCCGAGATTCCGGGAGGCACGCTGCCCCCCGGCGCCGTCAACAAGTTTGTTTTGCCCCTGGTCAAGCCGCCGGCCATGCCGATTTCCACGAGCAACAAGAATAGGGACTTGTATAGGATTGCAGTGCGGCAGTTTCAGCAGCGCATTTTGCCTACGCCTCACCCGTTGACCACCGTGTGGAGTTACGGGTCAGTCAACTACCCGGGCACCGTCCTTCAAGGCGGAACTTTCAACTACCCGGCCTTCACCATTGAAGCAACGTGGCGTCGAACCATTGAAGTCGAGTGGAGAAACGATCTCGTCGATGGAAACGGCAATTATCTTTCACATCTGCTTCCGGTCGACCAGACGCTCCACTGGGCTAACCCACCCGGCGGCCAGGCGAAACGCGACTCCCGCCCCACGCTGCGGAGCACTCCCGGTCCTTACACCGGTCCTGTGCCCTTGGTTACGCACGTTCATGGCGCGCACACCTTTGAAGACAGCGACGGACACACCGAGGCGTGGTTCCTGCCGGACGCCAGGAATATCCCGCCCGGCTACGCCACAACCGGTACTTTCTTTGACTACTTCAACCGAGTATACAAACACGGCTGGGGGCCGGGTGCAGCCACTTTCCAATACCCCAATGATCAGCGGGCTGCGACGCTTTGGTATCACGACCACGCGCTCGGAATGACGCGCCTCAATGTCTACGCAGGACCGGCCGGCTTTTTCCTGCTCCGCGGCGGGCCGGATGATGCGGTGCTAGGTACTTTGCCCGGTCCCGCACCGGGCGTCGGGTCCAATCCTTTCGGCGATTTTGGCGAGATCCCGATCGCCATCCAGGACAGGTCATTCAACGCCGATGCCTCGCTGTTCTATCCCGATTCCCGCGAATTCTTTGACGGCTTCACAGGTCCGTTTGCCCCCAGTACGCCAATCGCACCCATCTGGAACCCGGAGTTCTTCGGCAACATGATGGTCGTAAACGGTGGCACGTGGCCTTATTTGAACGTCGAACGGAAGCGCTATCGCTTCCGCTTCCTGAATGGCTGCAACTCGCGGTTCCTCTTGTTGAAGCTGACTACCACTCCGAGAAGCGACAATTCCAGCTTCAACCAGCCGGAAGGCGACTTCTGGCAGATCGGCAGCGATGGCGGTTTTCTGCCGCAACCAGTCCAACTGACTCACCTTCTGATGTCGCCCGCCGAGCGTGCGGATGTCATCGTCGATTTCTCACAGTTCCCGGCTGGGGCGGAAGTTTTCCTCGTCAATGACGGTCCTGATGAGCCATTTGGTGGAATAACGACCAGTGGGATATCGGACTGGGAGTCGACCGGTCTGGTGATGAAGTTCGTTGTAGGAACGTCATCGGTCAATGATCCCAGCACTCACCCGAGTGCACTGATCCTCCCGTCCCTGACAACACTTGGCAGTCCTTCCAAGACCCGTCATGTAAGCCTGAACGAGGAAGTGTACGAGGCGGCTGACATTCCTTTCGCCGCGTTACTTGGGACCCACGATCCCGGCACTGGTGTTCCCTCTCCCCTGATGTGGTCCGACGCCATAACCGAGAACCCCGCCCTCAATGCCACCGAGGATTGGAAGATCTACAATTTTACCGAGGACGCGCACCCAATCCACATCCATGAGGTTCAGTTCCAGCTGATCGGGCGAGAGCCAATGGGCGGGGGGACAAGCGAAGCCGGCAGCAACAATCCCCTGCCCGGCGAAACCGGGTTCAAGGACACGGTTATCGCGTATCCGGACGAGATCACGACGGTAAGAGCTATCTACGACCTTCCGGGCTTCTATGTCTGGCATTGCCACATCGTGGAACATGAGGACAACGAGATGATGCGCCCGTACTGTGTGGGCCCGATTCCGAAAGGGGCGCCGATCAGGTAGACCCTGCTCGCTACACCCACAGAGCCGCAAGCGCAGCGTGTTTGGTGGAGCGCGTCGGGTTAGGCCATTACTGGGAGCAACTGGCCCCTGCTGATGGCACGAACCCGCCGCGCTCCACCAAAGACGCTACGCTTGCGGCTGTGCGCCCCGTGCAATTCCTTCCATTCGCGGATACAATTCCCTGCCATGCGAAGAAACTGCTTGATATTGGTTGTGACGTTGATCCTGACCGGTTGCCTCCAGGGCGCGGTCCTCAACCACGTTCAGTTCCCGGAACGGCATGAGGTCCAGTTGAATTTCGAGCCCATCAAGCGCGTACCCGGCGCGACAATGACCGCGAAGGTCACTTTTGAAGACCGCCAGTCATGGATCGAGCTGTCTTACGAGAAGATGAAGCCCGCAGTCCTTTTCGGCGGCGATGTGACGAGTTACGTCGTTTGGACAGTCAGCCGCGACGGAAGTTTTGAGAACCTGGGCGAGCTCTGGATCCAGCAGGACAAAGACAAGGACAATGTGAAGTTCTCGACCGGCATCCGGGGCTTCGCGCTTCTTGTGACTGCCGAACCGTACCACCAGGTGAAGAAACCCTCCAACCTGGTGATGACGCAAAACGCCCCCAGCACCGACCCCCGGGCGCCTTCCACCCGGTTCGACTTCGCGGCGTTTGGCGAGACACCGAAGACCGGGTTTGAAGACCTGTCCGCGGTTAAATACGACTCCTCGACTGTACTCGACGTGGCGCAAGCCCAAAGGGCGTACGAGCTGGCCAACCGGCTCGGGGCGCCAGACTTCGCCCCGGTGCTTTATCGCGATGCCGGGACCGCCCTCCAACAAGCCAAGCAGAGCCAGACGGGCGGGGTTCGGAAAGGGGCCGCAGAGTTCGCACGACGATCCTTCGCCCTGACCAATGAAGCGATCAAAGTGACGCAACAAAGAATCGAGGACCGCAGGCTCGAGGAACAGATGAACCAACGGCGTGCCGAGATCGCGGCAATGGAGAAGCGGGTCGCCGAAGCGGAGGCTCAAGCGAAGCTAACGGCCCAACAGGCCGAGCAATCCCGACAAGAGGCAGAACGATCCAAGGCGGACGCCGAAACGGCACGAAAAGACGCGGAACAGACCCGCGCTCAGGCGAAGAGTCAGGCCGACCAGGCGGCGCAGGAATTGGCCCGAACGCGCGAAGAGATGAAAGCCGCGGCGGCCGAAAAGCAGCGGATTGAGTCGGAAAAGAACGAACTGTCCCATGTGATGGAAGAATTGCGGGCCGAGCGGACCAACCTCGAAAAATCGATGGAGTCGCTCAAAGAGGAGAAG
>Ga0105104_10001960_pt1 | contig 15242 bp, 15 predicted proteins | sample PPLLaktember2015_3_FD_87034 | JGI IMG/M metagenome (GOLD analysis project Ga0105104, IMG submission 87034) | Freshwater sediment microbial communities from Prairie Pothole Lake near Jamestown, North Dakota, USA - PPLs Lake P7 Core (6) Depth... | ecosystem: Environmental > Aquatic > Freshwater >... | reverse complement strand
GACCGTGCGGCCATCGTGGGCGCAAACCCGCCCGCCGACGTGCGCACCTATTCCTACCCGGGCAGCTATGGAACCATCTCGAACGTCCGCCGCATCGGCGCGACGATTGCCGGCGAGATCGAGCACGCTCAAGCTGGCGATACCGTCCTGGTGAAGGCCGGCGAGTATCTCGAGAGCCCGGTGATCAATCAATCGCTGACGCTGCTCTCGACAGACGGGCGCGATGAAACGCAGATCGTTTTGCAGCCCGGATCGACCTACCTGGGCGCCTTGACCATCGATGCCCCGGCAGTCACCGTCTCCGGCTTTACCATCACCGGCTTTGATGCGGTTGGCAGCGGTTTGGCCTCCACCAATATCTATGTAACAAACTCCGCCGAAAACGTCGAGATCTCTGACAACCGCGTTGAGGTGGGTAAGGTTGGTACGGGAAGCAATGGGGACGATGGGTTTGGCCTGATCACGGCCTATTCCACCACCAGCGACGTGGACAGCCTGACCGTTAAAGATAACACCTTCGAACCGGTCAACGCTGAAGCCCAGCGCGCATTCTACATCAACCCGGGCGTCAACCAATTTTTCTTCCAGGACAACCAGATTACCGGTTTGTTCAAGGGGACCGCGCTCACCCAAGCCAAAGATGGCCTGGTTGAGAATAATGTGATCACCGGCGCAGGTCCCGTCGGAAGCCGCTCGGGCGGGTTGGGTACCTGGGGAGATCCTGACAGTGCTGTCTACGGTGACACCCTATTCCGTGGCAATACCTTTACGGGAACCCGCGGGATCAGCCTCTATGACACACAAAATGTTGTGATCGAAGAGAACATCTTCTCGCAGAACAGCCGCGGCGTTTGGATCACCGCCGAGCAGCCCGGCTTCAATCTCTCGGCAATCGAGATAATCCACAACAGCTTTACTGGCAACGATACCTACGGGGTAGAGATGGATGACTCCCTTTTGGGGACTGTCAAGGCTGAGTGCAACTGGTGGGGAAACGTTACGGGACCCTCGGGTGTTGGCTCAGGGACTGGAGACGCGGTCACTGGTCACGTTGATTTTGACCCCTGGTGTCAGGGCGATTCGGACCTCTCGATCACCGTTACCGACAACCGGTTGGCAGCATCCCCCTCCGATGTGATCGAATATACCATCGCAGTTAAGAACCTGGGTTCAACCCTGGTGGCCGGCGCGCTGGTAACGGACACCGTTCCAGCTCTCCTGCACAATGTAACCTGGACATGCACCGCCACCAGCGGCTCGCAGTGCGATGCCAGCGGATCCGGCAGCAGCCTGTCGGAACTGGTCAATCTCGCCGCGGGCGGACAGGCTACCTTCGTCGTGCGTGGGACTCTGGTGACAGACACCTCGGGGACGCTGACCAACCAGGCCAGTGTGGCAATCCCCACCTGTTCCACCGATCCCGATCTAGCCAATAATTCCGCGACCGATACTACCCAGGTTGTGGTGATCCCCGTTACCAGCGGCAAGATCTATTATTTCCCGCTCATCCTCCGCTAGTATTCGGCCAGTCTTTTAAGAAGGAGGACCCCCTGTTCCTTCCAGGTAACTGGAGGGCCAGGGGGTCCTTTACTTTTAATGATGGGATTATTCGACCGGATAGGCGATGACAAACAGCCTGCCCCAGGCGGACTGGCCATCTCTGGCAATACAGGTCTGAAAGGTGACATGTTCTGGCCCGGTATAGACCCGCTCGAAGAGGGTAGATGCGGACAGCGTCTCTCCGCTGGCAAGGTCGATGAAGGTGCTGAAAGGGCTGGTCGGTTGGACAGCCTGGAATTCCAGGATGGACTGGATCTGAAAGCGCCTGACACTCTGGTCGCCAAAAACCAGGATCACCTCTTGACCGGGCGCCAGATCGGAAAAGAGCGACCCCGCGCGGTCATTGTGCGCCAACAGGCCGGTGGTCCCGAAGGGAGCCGCGAGCCCGAACTGGGTGACCACCTCCGCGCCCGGGTCGACGTAATAGGGGTTGTCGGCGGGCTGCTGGACGACCTTCAGCGCCAGGACCTGGTCTACATAAACGCCCTGAATGACATCTTCCGGTTCGCCCGCAACGGTCTGGATAAAATCCTGTAATGCGGGCGAAGCGATCGGGTCGCTGCGATTGGTGATAACGGGAAGATAAACGCTATACGGGCCGCTGGTGGCCTCGGCCTGGATCGGGCGGGCCGCAGGCAGCGGAAGAAAGATTGCAATCAGAAGTAGCACGCTGAAACGGACAAAAAGGCGAAGGTGCTTCATATCCCCTGCTTTCTAACAAGAGCACCTCGCCGTATGGGAGCGCCGTGGAATCAGCCGCTGCGGCTTTCCCACGAAACATCGTTTTCGGCAGCCTGGCAATCCTGGCCAACTCTGGCTTTAGATCCATAGCTTTGCGTCCCCGGTTTTCACCGAGTTTGCTCTTGTCGGACGACAATGATCGATATGTTTCGGATCGTTGCTAACGTGAATTCGGGAAAGAGTTTTCTTCTTATTCCGAACTGCCGTTATTTAGGTTATCGGGGTCTGGAAAAGAAACTAAATACCCGCGGCGTAAAAAACGGATAAATACCGGGTTTGCCTCTACCCCGATTTGCGTGCATAATAATCTGGATGTCAGATCTGGACCGCCTGCGTGTTGAATATGCCCGGCGGCGAGTGCAAGCTCCCTACGATACCCGCTATACCCCCTTCAACCCGGCCTACTTGTTCGAGCAGCAGCACCGCCAGCGCGGCGAGCTGCGCATGCTGCGCAAGCATGGGTTGTATCCGCTTTCCGGCCGGCGGGTGCTGGATTTTGGGTGTGGTTCGGGGGGTGTTCTGTTGGAGTACCTGGGATATACCCGCGAAGCCGGGCAATTACACGGTTTTGACCTGCTGCCAGAGCGGGTCGCGGATGCGCGGGAGCTCCACCCCGGCTTTCCCCTGGCCTGTGCGGACGGGCAATCCACGCCCTACCCCGCGGCGGTTTTCGACCTGGTGGTCCAGCATACCGTGTTCTCTTCGGTTCTCGATCCTTCCATCCGCGCGGCGCTGGCCTGTGAAATGCTGCGCGTCTTAAAAACGGATGGCTTGATCCTCTGGTACGATTTCTGGCTCAACCCTACCAATCCGCAAACCCGTGGGATCCGCCCCCAGGAAATCCGCCTGCTCTTCCCCGGCTGCCGGATCGAATTCCAGCGCATCACGCTGGCCCCACCGCTTGCCCGGCGTCTCGTCCCCCTCTCCTGGAAGCTGGCCGCGCTGGTCGAAAGCCTGGGTATTTTCTGCTCACATTACCTGTGTGCAATAAAAAAGAAATGATATCCACGAAGGTCACCAAGATTACTAAAAAGAGTTCTTCCTTCGTGTTTCTTCATGACCTTCGTGGAAAAGGTCTTTGTAAATATGGAAAAGCTGCCGTTTGATATCGATTGGGTCATGCAGCAGACGCGCGAGGCAGTGAAGCCCCTCCCTAAGTCTGCCATGGCGCAGCTCTACGAGGAAGGCTACACTTCACCCTTCGAGCAGTTAGTGGCTTGTGTGATCTCCATCCGCACCTACGATGAGGTTACCGTCCCTACCGCGCGGCGTCTCTTCAGCCTGGCGCGCGCTCCGCATGAAATCGGCCGGCTCTCGGGCCGTGAGATTGACGAGCGCATCAGCCCGTCTACCTTCCACGAGCGTAAAGCGCTGCAGATCCTGGAGATGGCGCGGCGGGTGGCTGCCGAGTACGGAGGCGAGCTGCCTTGCGACCAGGAGGTGATGCTCTCGTTCGCGGGGGTGGGGATCAAATGCGCCAACCTGGCCCTGGCCTGGGCCTGCGGGCAAGAGCGGATCAGCGTCGACGTGCACGTTCACCGGATCACCAACCGCTGGGGTTACGTGGCGACGACTTCCCCGGAAAAGACCACCCTGGCCCTGGAACAAAAACTGCCGCGGCGCTACTGGGCGGAGATCAACCGGCTGCTGGTCCCTTTTGGCAAGCATATCTGCACCGGCCGCCTGCCGCGCTGCTCCACCTGCCCGGTGCTGTCCATGTGCCGGCAGATCGGCGTCACCAGCCATCGGTGATCGATAATTTTGACTCAAGTTCAATTATCCGGTATGATTGTTTTAGAAGGGCATTAGACCTGAAAGACCCACATTACACCGGATGAAAAGGAGGCAGGAAATGCAATATAAGGTTCGTGATTGGATGATCGATCTGGTGGTAACCATTGAGCCTGACAGCACGGTAGCGGATGCCCTTGCACTGATGCGCCGCCGCTACATCCACAGCCTGGTGGTGAATAAGAATAAGGATTATCCGGATTACGGGATTATTACCTCGACCGATATCTGCGACAAAATTATCGCCACCGAAAGACACCCGGGCCAGACGCTGGTACACGAGATCATGACCTCACCGATCACCACGGTCAACGAGAATCTTAGCCTGAAGGACTGCTCGCTGATGATGAAAGATAAACGCATCCACCACCTGCCGGTAACCAATGATCGCGGCGAGCTGGTTGGGATGATCTCGGCGACCGATTTTCTGGTGGCTGCCGAGGCAATGGGCCGCGCTCCCGGCGAGCGAATCCAGGGATAAGCTATTTAAAATCAAAAAAGCAGGCGGGAGTTTTCACCCGCCTGCTTTTTTATTGAGCGGGCAAATCAGGATCTACCCACTCTCCACTGCTCTTATGCGGCTGGGTTTATGACCCTGCCAACGAACAGGATCGCGCCCGTCTCCAGGTCGCGGATCAGGAAGAGGAAGGGGCGGTCGATCTTGAGGGGGATCGCCGGAGGAGGCGCGCTGGTGACACCCACGATAACCCCGGTGGCCGCCGCAGCCTCGGTGCCGGTCTCGTCGACGTTGACAAACGCTTTGTGGACCACATCGCTGATCGACAGATCGCGGTTACCATCCATACCCGAAAAATCGGCCTGGTTGGGATCGAACGCAGCCGGCATTCCCAGCTCGGATAGCGTATCTGCCAGCCCAAAAGAAGAGCTGAAAGTGAATTTGGGCAGGCTGAGGGCCAGGTTGGTGTACTGCATCTGGTTAGCCAGGCTCTGGATCTGCTCTGAGCTGAGTTTTTGCTCGAAATCTTGCAAGCTGCCTTCGTCCGGGAGCAGGACGAGCATGGCAAGCTGCCCGCCTTCATAGGGCAGCTCGACGGCCTGGAAGCCCTCGGCCTGGGCATAGTTGTAGGTTTTCTCCTGCTGCATCATGGGAACCTCCACCTGGCTGCCGTCCGGCAGGTGGAAGGGTCCGGGTTGGGTGCTGCTCTCCTCGAACTGGTTCTGCCAGGCGGCTTTGAAATAGATGGCATTGGTCAGCACCAGGCGGGTATCCGGGGTGACCGATCCCTGGGGCAGCAGGTCCGGGATCCGTTTTTGGGTCTGGTCGCTGACCCATCCGTTGATCTTTTGGCGCGCCTCCTCGGGAGCGTTCTGGAAGTCTTCCAGGCGCAGCCCGGCGCCGTAATTCACGGCCAGCAGGTCCAGAAATTCAGCGAGGAATGTGTGACCGCTCTGGCCCCACAGGGCGTTAGCGATATTCAACTGGAATAGTTTTTCAGGGGATTGAGGATCCTGGGGATTGTCTGCCCGGCTGATGAGCAGCTGGTCCAGGGTATTAAAGGCCGGATGGAGCTGGGCCTGGGGGAGAGAAAAGTTCATCGCCTGGGCCATCTGGCTCTCGGTCTCTCCCCGCGCGCCGGCATAGGTCATGGCCAGCGCCAGCGAAATGCTGTATGGAGAAAAGAACAGGTTGCCTTCCTCACCGCGCAGAGATTGGTAGAGGTTATAGGCAAATTCGTTGTTGCCAGACACCAGGGCAGCCTGGTCCTCCGGGCTAACCTGGGGGGCGCTCTCGCGCGATTTGGAGGATTGCACTACACCTCCGGCCGTGCCGCCGCCTCCTCCGCCGCCGCCGCCATTATCTTGATCCTGGGTGGGCGGGGTGATGGGTGCGACGCTGCAGGCCGTGACCGCCAGCGCCAGGAGTAGAAGCCACAACTTGAAGAGGACAATTTTCATGTTGTCCATCCTTTCAGAAAGATAGTTTTCCATCTAAGTATAGATGGTTTTGGATGGAAATAAGTTCCCGTATCATCAGACAGCCAGATCTGACCAAGCCCGGTTATAATAACCAAAACATGCGAAAAATCACCCTGGCCTTCACCTTGCTCTTTTGCATGGTCTGGATCCTTGCTTTCCAGACCTCCCCATCGGCTGCTCAAGGAAGCAGCCCTGACGATCGCATCGACGCTGGGCATGAGGTTGTGTACGATATCCTCGATGCCGCCTACGTCTCCGGGGCACATTCCCTGGTAACCCTCGTGCCTTCAACGGTTGGCACTCCGAGTGCTACCCCGCCCCCGATCAGCCCGGTGGTGGTGGCTACCCCCGCAGCGGATGGATCTATTACTCACCAGGTCGGTTACGGCCAGACCTTGATCGGGATCGCCGAAGCCTACAAGATAACGCTGGCCGATCTGCTGGCACTCAACGGGCTGAATTCCGCTTCTCCGATCTTTGAAGGTCAAAAGCTGGTGATCGCGCTGGGAGCTACCCCAACCGTCACTCCCACCATCACGGATACCGCGGAGCCCACGGACGCGCCCACCTCCACCCGCCTTCCGCCCACCCCGACCCCAAAACCCACGGGTCCACCTACCATTACGCCAACACCTACATCCGCCCCGTTGATCGATTTCTCGACCGTGCGCATCAACCAGCGCACCGCAGGTATCGCCATCATCGCTATCTGCGCCCTGGGACTGGTGCTGGTCGGGATTACTTCCTTTCGTGGCAAGTAAAACAATCGAAAGACACCGGCCGAAGGTTTCGGAAACGCCCGGTGTCTTTCTACTCTCCACCTCCCACTACCCACTGCCCACATTGTAAACCAACTGTAAAGCTCCAGCCCGATCCTTCGGCTTGCCCGGCGCTGGGGGCTGTGCTAAACTGAAATCATGCCCGAAGACATCATGCTCCAGGAAGCCATCGGCGCCATACGCGGCGGGGAAACAGCGCGCGCACGAGATCTCCTCACCCGGTTGATTAAAACCAACTCATCTCGCCCGGAATACTGGGTGTGGATGAGCTCGGTGGTCGAATCGAGCAAGGAGCGCGTCTACTGCCTGCAAGAAGCGCTGCGCCGGGACCCGGGCAATGCCAGCGCGCGTCGCGGCCTGGTGATGCTGGGCGCTTTCCCGCCGGCCGAGATGCCTGCTGCCGCGGGTTTGATCCGCCGTAACTGGCAGTCACGCTTGATGGAAGCGGACAAAACCGGGGGGCAGCGCCTGACGCGCGGGTCCGTGCTGTTCCTGGCCGCCTGGGCTCTGGCAGGGATCGTTTTGGTCTTGTTGGCCGCTGCGCTGGTGATGGGCGCGCGCGGGCCAATGGCCAGCCTTTTTAGCCGGCCGCGCTCCATGGCCACCCTGCGGCCCACGGCAACCTTGCTGGATACCAATACGCCGGTGGTACGCTCGGCGACTCCTACCTTTGCCGGTCCAACCCCGCTGTGGATGTACCTCAAAGAAACGTACACCCCCACGCCTTTCTACGTCAATACACCCCACCCGCGCAGCGAAGCCTACCGGGCCGGGATCCGCGCTTTCCAGCGCGGAGATTGGGTTTCGCTGAACAACTTTATGCAGCAGGTAGTGGACAACGAACCGGATGCAGTCGACGCTTACTACTATATGGGCGAATCTTACCGGATGCAGGGCGAATCTGCGCAGGCCATCGAGCAGTATAACCTGGCCCTCCAGGCGAACATTAATTTTGCCCCGGCTTTGCTCGGCCGGGCGCGCGCGCGCATAGCGCGCGACCCGGAAGCCGACGTCCTGGAAGAGCTGGAACGGGCTCTCTCCATCGATCCCAACCTGGCAGAGGCGCACCTCGAACTGGCGCGGATCGCCATCGAGCGGAGTGATGCGGAGACCGCGCTGAGCTCTCTCGACCATGCCGAAGCCCTGCTTCCCGGGTCACCGCTGGTATACCTGCTGCGCGCCCGGGCCTTCCTGATCCAGGGAGATATCCAACAAGCCCTGGAAAGCGCACGCCAGGCAAACGAGCTGGATCTGACCCTGTTGGAGACTTATCGCGTACTGGCGGAGGCTTACCAGGCCAACCAGCAGATCGACGATTCACTCGAGCCTTTGGAGATATATACCCGCTATATCAGCGAAGATGCGCGCGCCTGGGTGATGTTAGGGCAGGCTTACCACGCCGACCAGAAAGATGACCTGGCCATGGAAGCCTTCTCCAATGCCTTGCAGCTCAACACCCGGTTGTATGAAGCATACCTCCAGCGTGGTTTTATCTATCTGGACCAGGGAGACGCCACCCAGGCCCTCAACGATCTCTCGACCGCGTTAAAATTGAACAAGGAATCTCTGGCAGCCAGCCTGGGGCTGGGCCAGGCTTACCTGGCGCTGGGATACCGGGGGGATGCCTATATGCAGTTTGACCGTTCAGCCCCCCTGGCGCAGAACGACAGCGAGCTGGCCCGGGTCCATTACTGGCGAGCGGTCGCTTTGGATGCTCTGGAGCGGGGAGAGGCGGCTGAAAAAGATTGGATTGCGCTGCTCGAGCTGCCCGTGGAAGCGGTCCCCGCGGAATGGATAGAAGAGGCGCAAACCCGCCTGGCAACCCCCACACCCGAGCCAACCGCCACGTTAACGCCCAGCAGCACGCCGACTGCCAGCAGCACACCAACCCCTCGCCCCACGCGAGCGGCCACCCGTACGCCAACCAAAGGAACGCAGACGAAGTCTCCTTAGCAATCCTACCCCCCCATTGTAGAGACCATACAATTGAATAAACTCAGCGGTGTCATGGCGAGACCTTTGGCCGGCCGAAAGGGCGCCGTGTAAGGAAGTGATTTCTGCGCCCATGGGTGCAGGTTTAACTTTTTATTTGAAAACGGAGGTGGGTAATGGAAAATACCGTTCATCCTGAAAAAGGACAATTTATCCAGGATTTGAAGCCCGGCCAGCGTTTCGTGGGCTATTATTTACTGCGCAGCAAAACCCTCGAAGCTTTCCGCGACCCGTCGCGCGGGCACTACCTGACCCTGATCCTCAGCGACCGCAGCGGCCAACGGCTGGCGCGCGTCTGGGAGGATGCGCCTGCCATATCCGAGACGATCGCCGAGGGGCAGGTGGTAAAGGTTGAGGGTGAGCTGGAGACATTCCAGGAACGCCAGCAGGTGCGTGTGCTCCGCATCCGCCCCGCTCGCGAGGATGAATACGATCCGCGTGATTTCCTGCCCGCCAGCAGCCGCGACCCGGCTGAGATGCTGGCGGAGATCGATGCCTTTCGCGCGCAGATCGGCGAACCCCATTTGCGCGCGCTGGTGGATGCTTTTTATGAGGACAAGGATTTTCTAACGAAGTTCTCGACCGCCCCGGGTTCGACCAGAGTCCACCATGCCTACCTGGGCGGCCTGTTGGAGCACATCCTGCAGGTGCTCAAGGTATGCCATACAGTGCTGGATCTGTATCCCCAGGTCAATACGGACCTGCTCTTGAGTGGGGCGCTGCTGTATGAGATCGGTAAGCTGCGTGAATTCGAGTGGAAACTGGACCTGGCTTACACTGACGAAGGCCGGCTGTTGGGCCATATCCTGCTGACCGATGAGATGGTCAACGCGACCATTGCCAGAATCCCGGGTTTTCCGGAGGAGCTCGCGCTGCGCCTGCGCCACATGCTGGCCGCTCACCACGGGCGGTATGAATGGGGCTCTCCGCGCAAGCCGCAGACTCTGGAGGCCATTGCGCTCTACCACATCGTCGATCTGGACGCGCAGATCAACCGCTTCCAGAGCCTGCTGGAGAAACGCCCGCCGGAAACCGCCTGGACGCCCTACGACCGCCTGCTGGGACGGCAGTTATTCGCCGGGCGCTCGGATGAATTCGAGGACAATGAAGAAGCTTTTGGAGAATGATATCTTGCTAATTGCCTTCAAGCGGGCTATAATCATACATTGCGTTGAGCGCACTATATTATCTCATACCTGAATTCAAGGTTTGCTATGCCAGTCTATCCATACCGGTGTGAAAACTGCGGTTTTCAATTTGACAAATACCAGAAATTCACCGAGCAGCCGCTGACTCGCTGTCCTGAGTGCGGTAAGAAAACCTTGCGTAAGGTTTTTTCTCCGGTGGGGATCGTTTTTAAGGGATCCGGGTTCTATTCGACCGATAACCGCTCTCCTTCGGGGGCGTCCCGCGCCGGGAGCGCCAGGTCCGGGGATCATGAGAAGGGTTCCAACGAACCGGCTTCTGAGGGGAAAACCACCCCAGAAAGCAAACCGGATACCCCCAGCACTTCCAAAAAAACCGATTCTGAATAAGCTGACCTGTAAAAGACGCCCAGGCTCGGGCGTCTTTTGTTTTATACAATCGAGCTCATATTTCTGCGTAAGAATGGGGAGAGGAAAGCATGCCAGCCGATCAAATCATTCGCGATCTGGGGGACAGCCTGGTGCTTCGTTATGCCAGCATGGACGATACAGAGGCGCTGGCAGCCTTCAACAGCCGCATCCACAGCGATGCAGGCCCGGATAAACCGGACGAGAGAGTTGGTGCATGGACGCGCGACCTGATGGCCGGCCAACACCCCTTGTTCCGCCCTGAAGATTTTACGGTAGTCGAAAATACCCAAACCCGCCAGATCGTCTCTACCTTGAACCTGATCTCCCAGACCTGGGCTTATGCCGGCATCCCATTTGGAGTAGGCCGCCCGGAGCTGGTAGGCACTTTGCCGGAGTACCGCGGGCGCGGGCTGGTCCGCGCGCAGTTCGAGGTGATCCACCGCTGGTCGAAAGAACGGGGTGAGCTGGTCCAGGCGATCACCGGGATCCCATTCTATTACCGCCAGTTCGGGTATGAGATGTGCGTCAACCTGGAGGGCGGGCGGATGGGATTTGCCCCGAACGTCCCGGCTTTGGAGGAAGGACAGGCTGAGATTTTCACTCTTCGCCCGGCTGCCGCGGAGGACATCCCCTTTATCCAGGATGTCTACGACCTGGGACGCCGGCGCTCGCTGCTCTCCGCGGTCTGGACGGAAGATTTGTGGAGACATGAACTGCTGGAAAAGAGCGAGAAGAATATCAACCGTATGGAATTACGGGTCATTGAAAACCAGGGCGGCGAACCGATCGGCTTCCTGGGCCACCCGGGTATCGTGTGGGGACCCACTCAGATGGCTGTCTCTTACGAGCTGAAAGCGGGTACATCCTGGTGGACGGTTACACCGGCCGTGCTGCGTTACCTGTGGAATACCGGCCAGGCTCATGCAGCCCGGGATGGCGGCGTGTGCGGCGCTTTCGGGTTCTGGTTGGGTGAGGCCCACCCGGCTTACCAGGCGGTCGCAAACCGCCTGCCGCGCGTCCGCCAACCTTATGCCTACTATCTCAGGGTAGCAGATTTGTCCGGTTTTTTGTGCCACGTTGCGCCGGTGCTCGAAGCGCGCCTGGCCAGCTCGATCTGCGTGGGGTACAGCGGAGATGTCAAGATCAACTTCTACCGCGGCGGGCTGTGGATGAAGTTTGTCGATGGACGCCTGGAGAGCTGCGCCGCCTGGCAGTCAAGCCAGGATGATCACCCGGTGGCGGCTTTCCCCGGGCTGACCTTCTTGCACCTGCTGTTTGGCTACCGGACCGTAGAAGAGATCAGGTATATGTTCCCTGACTGCTGGGTCAATGAGGATAAAGCCGGCCCGCTGCTGGATGCCCTGTTCCCTAAACAGGCCTCGAACATTTTAGTGATTAGCTGATTGCTGCCGGTTACCATTATTGGCTATAATTCCGTTATAATGGACGAAGATCGTCAAGATTTATTCGGATGAAGTAGCCTTGAGAATCAATCCGCTGGATGATCAAACCCTTTTAAGACAGATCGCCCTGGCCAAGCCCGAAGCGCTCAGTGAAATGTATGACCGCTATGGACGCTTGGTATTCAGCCTGGCCGTGCGTATCCTGGGAGACGAGGCCCAGGCGGAAGAAGTAACCCAGGATGTGTTTATTCAATTATGGAATAAAGCATCCGTCTACCGCCCGGAACAGGGAAAGGTGATCACCTGGTTGACCAGTTTCGCCCGCTACCGCTCGATCGACATGCTGCGCCGGCGCAGCGTGCGTCCTGAAGGGCATCGCACCGATCTGGAAGATGGAATCTCCCCCAGCCTCAAAAACGAACCCGATTATGAAGAGAATGTGGACCTGAAGGCTGAAAAACTGCGCTTGCGCCAGGCGATCACTCACCTCCCCGAGGAGCAGCAGAAGGTGCTTGCGCTGGCCTATTATTACGGCCTCAGTCACCAGGAAATTTCGGATGCCATCCATGAACCCCTCGGGACGGTCAAAACACGGCTCCGTCTGGCGATGCAGAAACTTCGCCAGCTGCTGTTTGACGAGCCGATATCAAACCGCAAGCTTTGATTAATGATAGATCTAAAATGAGAAACCCAGCGTATTATTAAATGAGGATTAGAGCATGGCTGCCAGTAAGCACGTTTTCGACGATATTCCAGCTTATACTTTGGGCATCTTAAGTGATAGCGAACAGCGCCTGGTTGCGGAGCACCTTGCGGAGTGTACGCTTTGCCAGAGCGAACTGCAAGGCTATCAGAGCGTAGTCGACCAGCTGCCCCTGGCGGTTTCTGAGATCTCGCCTTCCCCACGTTTGAAAACGCTCCTGATGAGCCAGGTGACTGAGAAACCGGCTGCCCGCCAAAAAGAGACCCCTCCGAATTGGATCGATGGATTGCGCGGTTTCTTTCAACGCGTAACCCCGGTTTGGGCTGGGGTTAGCCTGGTCCTGGTAATCGCCCTGGCAGCCACAAACTTTCTGTTGTGGCGGCAGGTGCGGCAGGCTGAAGAGCGCAGTGCGCTTGCCTTTATAACCCTGGAGATGAAAAGCGATGTGGCCGCCCCGGAAGCCGAAGGTCTGATTGTGATCACCCCGGATGGGCGGTATGGCACGCTGGTTGTTAATGGGCTGCCGGCTTTACCTGACGACAGGCAGTACCAGCTCTGGCTGGTGCAGGGAGAGCAGCGCATCAGCGGGGGGGTGTTCTCTGTGGCAAACAGCGGGTACGGGGCGCTGTTGGTCAAAGCGCCGCAGCCGTTGAGCGAATATTCCCGGTTCGGTGTCACCATCGAGCCGTACGGCGGAAGCCCGGGTCCAACCGGAGATCGTGTTCTGGCAGGCAGTTTCTAATATTTACCTTTCTTGCGAGCGGCGGTAGCGGCTGTTGGATGGCCGCGCCGCCGTTTTAATTTGGAAGTGGATACATCTGTTTCTGAAACACATGCGTATTATTTAATGTCTACCCGGAAAACGATGCTGTGAGGTGCGTAGATCGCGCAGGACCCCACAACATCCTAAAAGTGATTTCTGGACGCGCGCAGTGCTAGAGGAGACAGGAGATGGACATCTCGAAAAAGAATTATTCATACCACCCCCTGGTACTGGCCGGTCTATTCGTAATTGGCGCGCTGGTATTTTCGGCTTGCGCCCCATCTCCGGCTCAAATAGTTTCTCCGACGGCCGCCGTCCCGGTGACAGGACCTACCGCCATTCCTACTGCGCCACCACCAACCCCCAGTTCACTTCCCGCCATTGTCAGCCCCAGCCCACGACCGACCGAGAAAGCCCAGGTCTCCTCCAGCAGGCGGGGCAGCACGTACGAAGATTATGGGTACGATCAAAATGAGAACAATGCGGAGCCTGCGGCGACCCAGGCGCCCTCGGGTGATACCGCCGCCGAGATCGAGCTGCGGGTGGCAGAAAATGATCAACTGGGCAGCTTCCTGGTGGATCAAGCGGGCCGGACAGTATATCTTTTCACGCGCGACACCCCCAACACCAGCAACTGCAGTGGGAAATGTCTGGATGCCTGGCCTCCCTTGCTGGCAAACGACGAAGTCAAGGCAGACGACGGGTTAAATGGAAAGCTTGGGACAATTACGCGCCCAGATGGGACCCGCCAGGTCACCTATAACGAAATGCCCCTCTATTATTATGCTGCCGATCAAAAGCCCGGAGATACGCTCGGGCAGGGGACGGGCGACGTGTGGTTTGTGGTGACGCCGTAGAAAGCGCAACGGCAGAAGAGAGGCTCGTTCCGGCGAGCCTCTCTTTGTTTAGAGAACCAATATCGACGGACCACGGAAAACCCTTAATTCGCGACTTCCACTTCGTGTAAGACTCTGCGCAGCTCGGCGGCCCATTCATCCGGTTTATAGTTTGTAACGGGCAGGAGCTCCTGTTTCACTAAGAAATCCATCATCACCTGCGGGCTGAGACGTTCCGCTGGTTCATGTCCCTGGCCGCGAACTTCATAGTAAAGAGTATCCCCCTCGGTCGTTACCCGACCTGACTGCTTATTCACTATAAACTTGACTCTCGTTTTCCTATTTCCTATACTTACTGTACAGCTACCACTCAGTAAATGGATGGAGGGAAAGGAGGGCTCTGATGACGGCCGAAGAGAACAAAGATTTGATCCGCAGGTATATCGCCGCCTTGAACAAGCCCAATTGGATGGACCTGATCGAGGAGTTTATGCAACCCGAGCACATCGGCCTCTTCATCGAAGAACATCTGAACTTCCGGCGGGCGTTTCCGGATTACCATTTTTTTATCAACGAAATCATTGTTGAGGGAAATAAGACGGTGGTAGTGGGTACCGTTCACGCCACTCAAGAGGGGGATTTCCCGTATGGCGAGTTTAAATTCGTGCCTGCCAGCGGCAGGCCGTTACAGTGGAAAGAGATTTGGATCGGGACAATTGTGGATGGGAAGCTGGGGGATGGGTTTATTATGATTGATGTAGAAAGCCGCATGACCCAGCTAGGTCTGGTGTGCGTTCATGAAAAGGAGATCCATCCAGAGGAGTGAAGCGTACCCTCGTGTTTGGCCTTTTTCAAAAAGGCAGCAATAAAGCACCCGGTGGTGTAAAGCCCAGCCTTTCAGGGAGGGGCTGTGCAATTGTTGTAGGGGGTGTGCAAGGATGGTTGGGGCTGTACGATTATTGTGGGGCTGTGCAAGGATGATTGGGGCTGTACGATTATTGTAGGGGCGAAGCATTCGGAAGGGACCGAGGCTTAGCTCATCCAATTTGTTCTCCGAATGCTTCGCCCCTACGTCAGCCTTCAGACCCCTACGTCAGCCTTCAGACCCCTACGTCAGCCTTCAGACCCCTACGTCAGCCTTCAGACCCCTACGTCAGCCTTCAGACCCCTACGTCAGCCT
>Ga0105104_10001959_pt1 | contig 15243 bp, 9 predicted proteins | sample PPLLaktember2015_3_FD_87034 | JGI IMG/M metagenome (GOLD analysis project Ga0105104, IMG submission 87034) | Freshwater sediment microbial communities from Prairie Pothole Lake near Jamestown, North Dakota, USA - PPLs Lake P7 Core (6) Depth... | ecosystem: Environmental > Aquatic > Freshwater >... | reverse complement strand
TGACGTTGTCGCCCCAGTCGATAAAATAGGTCGCCGCCGCGCCGATAAATATCCACTTGGTGAAATTGAACATCTCGCGGAACCGGCCGAAATCGAAGTGAAAAGGGAGCAGCATCGCAACGTCGATGGTCCTCGCAAAAATAACTATAACAATACCGGCTGAAATAAAATAGGCCCCGAAAATAGTCTGCAAACTGAGCTTTCCCGTAAAACACAGCAGGATGACAAGTCCCAGCGTAATTCCCCCAAACGTGAACTCCGCCATCGCGTTTTTGATTCTCTGGCCGAGAGCGAGAAACAGATTACTGATAAAATAGCTTATCGCTATTCCAAGAAAACCCAATGACATATAGATTAGCTCGGTAACAGTTACTCCCGCGAAGCTGCGGATTATAGAATTAAACAGCAGGATAAGAATCGCGGAAATGCCGACGCCAAAAACAAAAAAAACGGATTGAACAGAGAAGGACTCGTTGATTTTACCTGTTTCGGTCTTTTCCCTCCCGGCAAAAACCACAAACGGCGTCAGCGGGGTGTTGATAAGCAGGGTTATAAAGAAAAATACCGCAAGCTTCGCCAGGGTATACGTACCGAACATTTCCTCGGAAAAAAAACCGGCGATTATAAGGGGCGCCAGCAGGCCCAGGCCTCTGAGAAAGCCAAATAGAAGCAGGGTCTTGCTTTCCTTAAACTCCGTTTTTATGTCTTTCAGCATAGACCTTCGCAAAATTAACTATGCAGGCGGCTGCCAAATCGGAAACTTTCGGGCCAGCTCTCTGGCGGCGCTTTGAGTGCTTGTCGAGGTCGATTCGTCGATTGCATATTGATGCTCGTCGAGAACCCGGATTTTTTTCAGCACCTCATCCAGCATCCCGGCTATTCTATCCATCTCCCCGGCACCCATACCGTTTTTGGTAACTATGGGCGTTCCGAGGCGGACGCCGCTTATTTGCCCGGGCTTATCATAATACGGCAGCGGCATCCGGTCGATGACTATCCCGCACTGCTCAAGACACTTTTGCGCAATAGGACCGGTCAGTCCCTTTGACGCCTCGGCAACGTTAACAATCATCAGGTGATTATCCGTCCCGCCCGTGAGCAGGTTGTATCCCTTTTTGACAAGCTCTCCCGCCAGCCGTTTGGAGTTTTCCACAACCTTAAATTGCCTTGTTTTGTATTGTTCCGAGACGGCCTCTTTAAAAAATACCGCCTTGGCTGCGATATTATTGAAATATGGAGTTCCCTGAACGCCAGGAAAGGTCGTTTTTTCTATTTGCCGCCATAACTCGGTTTCCGCGCCCCACGCTTTAACCTTACAGTCATAATCTTTACCCGACAAAATCAGGCCGCCCCTGGGCCCGCCGGGCTTATAGGTGCTTGTGGTTGTAATGTGGGCATAATCAATCGGCGACGCGTGAACACCCCCCATCACCAGCGCAGACAGATGCGAAATATCCGCAAGCAGCAACGCCCCGACACTATCGGCGATTTGCCTGAACCTGGCAAAATCAATGGTCCTCGGGTATGCGCTTGCCCCGCAGATAATCAGTTTAGGCCCAAAGCGTTTCGCCTGCTTTTGTATCTGGTCGTAATCGAGAAGGAAACTTTCCTGGTCAACACGATAGCTTTCAATCTCGAAAAACCTGGCGGTTATGGAATCTATCGAGCCGTGCGAGAAATGCCCCCCGTGAGCGGTAGCCATACTGAGTATTTTGTCGCCCGGCTCAAGAAGGGCCGTTATGACAATCTGGTTTGCGGTCGTGCCGGAGTGCGGCTGGACGTTGACATATTTTGCGCCAAACGCCTGTTTGGCACGCTCAATAGCCAGCGCCTCAACCTCGTCAATAACTGAGCTTCCGCCGTGAAGCCGGGACAGGTGAAATCCCTCACAGGTCTTGTTCTGCAGAATCGAACCCAGCGCCGCCAACACCGGCCGCGAGCATTCGTTTTCCGCAGCCAAAAGCTGTATCGAATCCTGCAATCGCTGGAATTCTTTATTTATCAGCTTTTGGACGTCGGAGTCATACTGTATCAGGGCCTCCTGTAAGCCGTCGTGATACGCCTCTGATGATAACCTGTCGAGCGCCATTACCAGAATCCTTTCTGTCTGCCAATGTGCTTTCGGGCGGTGTATTTACATCCCGAAAATACTGCGAACGATATCGTTGAAAGTTACATACAGCAAAAGCGCGAGGACCATACCCCAGCCAGCATAAGCGATTGCTTCCTGAGTCCGCACGCTTATCGCGGAACCTTTGATTTTCTCGATTAGCAGCAGTAATACCAGCCCCCCGTCAAAAGGCGGCAGAGGCAGGAAATTCAGCACCGCTATCGAGGCGCTTATCAGGCCCAGGAAATAGGCATAATAAATCAGCGGCTGCGCAGAAACGATACGATAGCTGAACGTAAGAATGCCGACCGGCCCCATCAATTCCTTAGGACTGACGAGTCCGCCAATAAGCCGCTGTAAAGTAACATATGTTTGAATGATAAACGTCTTTGTCTTCTTGTATCCCATCATCATAGCATCGATGGGTCCGTCTGCCTTATATAGCCGCTTAAGGTCATCGAACGGCACCGGCTTGGCGAATGAACCCCAAACAGCGACAATACCCTGCGGGGAGCCAACGTCGATTGCCACATCGCCCGCGGTCTGGTCATTTAGACGCCAGTCAATCGCGGCCCGATGACCGGCATTTTTCTTCAGCTCTCGAGCCACATCATAAAAGTTAGATACGGCGACGCCGTCGATAGCGGTTATTGTCGCCCCGCGAGGAATCGCTATCGGCTGGGAATACTGTTTCGTCGAAATGGCTTTGGCAACAACCGGATGCTCAACATCGAGATCGACTCCCAAACCTATGACGACACGGCCGGTAGCCGAATCTTTTTTGGGAACCACCATCACAGTCAAATTTTTTGTAACGCCGTTGGCGTCGCTTCGCTGCACAGTCATGGAAAGAGGTTTTTCGGCGTATGCCCTGGTAATCTCCCGCATCTCGAAATAAGTCGGGTTATTGACGTCAGCCATTCCAACAATAATATCGCCCGGCTTTAACCTCTCCTTTTTATCGGCTGCTTTCAATACCTTCGGCAGCCGGTCTTTAAACGTCTCGTCAACCGCCGTAATACGCAGCCGGGGGATGATTGAACAGATATGCAAAAGGTCGGATTCGGAATTCACGTCGGGGATTATCATCGGAGCAAAACCAAGCGATACCTTACCCTCGACTAATTGCGCCCGGCCTGAAGAATCGGTTCTCTCAGCGTGCAATACGACATCAGGCGCGAACGTTAGCTGCACTATTTCCTGCAACTGCCAGTTGCTGTTTACATCGACGCCGTCAACGGCTTTGATTATGTCTTTGGGCATCAGGCCCGTGGTTTCAAAAAGCAGGTTGGCGTCTTTGGGGGCAACGTTGGCGATAGTTAAGCTTTCGGCCCTCATGATACCGAAACTGCGAAATTTAGCTCCAGGCGTCATCTCTGCGATTAACGAAACATCTATTATTGAACCATCTTCACGGCGGATTTTAAGGGGAATTTGCTCGCCCTTGGCCGACAGCACCCCGGGCATCATAACGTCGCTGAAATCCAGTCGGCCATCTTCTCCGGCGACCTCGATTATCTCGTCGCCGGCCTTTATGCCTGCCTTTTCAGCGGGCGAGCCGGGCAAAACCCCGCCCACAACAGGTCCCGCGAGTTCTATGCCCGCGAGGAAAACTATAATATAAACAATGACAGCGCTTATCGCGTTAAACGTCACGCCGGCCGTAAGGACCGCGGCTCGGGCAAGGGCGGGCTTGTTGGAAAAGGAACGCGGGTCAGGGCTTGTTTTAACCGGCCCAACGTCTTCCTGCCCTAACATTTTCACAAAACCGCCAAAAGGAATAAGACCGATGCGGTATTCCGTCTCACCCGCCACAGGTTTTTTACCGACGGTAAAACCTAAAAGCCCGTGCTCGGCGTTTTCGCCCTCACCCTTCATCAGTTCTGGTAATATGCGGACTCGCCAGCCCCGTTCTTCCTTCTTTATGCCCAACAGAATAGGCGGCATAAATATCGAAAACGCCTCAACTTTTATGCCGCACAGCTTGGCGACAATGAAATGGCCGAATTCGTGTATCAGGACGACCGCGCCGAATCCCACAAGCACCAGCAGGACGTTTTTCGATACGCCTAAATTACGGATAATCAAAACTATTACCGCGACAACGATAATGCCCAGCAATACCAGCCGGGAATAACCCGCGGTAAGTCTGCCGGAGCCGGTTTTCATCGAAGCTGATGGTTTTTCAGACATTCCATTACCTCTTTCTTTGCCCAGTTGTCCGCTTCCAATAATTCAGTAAGCGATACGTTCTTTCCTCGTCCCTGTTCATTCGCCAGCCGTTTGTCATCGAGGCAGTGCCGGACGAGTTCCACGATATTTCCGAATTTTATCCTTCCCGCGAGAAACTGCTCTACGGCAGCTTCGTTGGCGGCGTTAAAAACAGCGGCGGCAGTACCGCCCTTTCGAGCGACCTCAAAACCCATCTCGATGGCGGGAAATACCCTCGGATTGGGCTTCTCGAATGTCAGCGTTTTGAGCTGGTCGAGCCGAAGCTTCTTAGCCGCGCCTGCCAGACGCGCCGGATACGTCAGCGCATACTGTATCGGCAAAGACATGTCCGGGCACCCCATCTGCGCAATCACCGAGCCATCCACAAATTCGACTAATGAATGAACTATCGACTCCGGATGCACCAGCACTTCAATTTTATCGGCCGGCACGTCGAAAAGCCATCTCGCCTCGATAATCTCCAGCGCCTTGTTCATCATAGTCGCGGAATCAACCGTAATTTTCTTTCCCATCCGCCAGACCGGGTGTGCCAATACCTGCTCGATACTGGCATCCGGTATGCCTTCGGGATTAGCTTTCCTGAAAGGCCCGCCTGAGGTGGTCAGCACTATCTTTTCGACTTCTTCGTGTTTACCCGCCTGAAGGGCCTGAAAAATAGCCGAGTGCTCGCTATCTACGGGCAGCAGCTCCGCGCCGTATTTTTTCGCCTCGGATGTAATCAACTGTCCCGCTATGACAAGCGGCTCTTTATTGGCTATCGCGACCCTTTTACCTTTTCGGACAGCAGATAATACCGCGGGCAGACCCGCTACCCCCACAACCGCCGCCAAAATAGTATCAACCCCCTCAATTTCAGTTATTTTTTCCAATCCTTCCGGCCCGGCGAAAACCTCAACTTTTTGGCCTTCGATTGACCTGCGAAACTGGTCTGCGTAATCGGTGTCCGTTACAACCGCGTATTTCGGCCTGTAACGCCTGACCTGCTCTGCCAGCAGCTTGATATTGCTGTGGCAGCTAAGCGCAATAACCTCAAACCGCCCTTTCGTATTGAAAGAATTCAATCCATCAATAACATCAAGAGCGGTCCTGCCAATCGACCCCGTCGAACCCAATATCGCTATATTTTTGCGCACAAAAATATCACCTTAAAAATAAAGTGCCATTATAACCGGAGGCGATGAGATTGTCTGCAATGAGTTTGCCTACCCTGCGTAGCTGCTTGGGCAAAACGGGTCCATCTGTCTTCTTTTGCCGGATGCCTATGAAAGCGTCAGTTTAACTACCCTTATCAGTGGGGCTTTTTTTGTGGTCCCGCCGTCGGCGGTAAGCGTAACCATCTCGATGAGAATGAGATCTTTGTCGTTTTGCACAATCAGGGGCATATACGCGTACATATCGCCCTTATAGCTGACAACATAAGGAATTTTGCCGATTATGCTGCCGGTTTGGACCTTGTAGATAATCTTTGACTGGACCGGAATAGCCAGAGTTGGCTGTGAAGGGGCGTCATTTTTCTCGATAAAAACAAACTCGCCGTCCTGACTTAGACGCGCATCAAGAAATGCTCCGAATTGCTGGGTGAGGTCGGCGTAATCGCGGGTTGTACCATCCTGCGCCAGGCCGCATAACAAGACCTGTTTGCTGCCTCCCTGCTGGAGACCTTTGACTTTGACAAAACGCAGCTCACCTGAACGCGTCAAAGCCACATTGGAAATAACCGTATCTTCCTTGGCCGGTATGAGCGTTTCTGATTGACCGGTGTGGGTGTCAAATTTTAAGACCCCCGCCGTCTGGGTCTTATCAGCAGGCACGCAAACAGAGGAATTCGTCCACCAGGCGAGTCCTTTTTTGAACGAAACATTCACCATTTGCCGGTTTTCTGAGCCGACGGTTTCCGAGATAACAACCGGCTCACGGACGGCTTTCGAGGCCACGTCAGCCACAAAAATTGATACTCTTGAGGTTTTTGGGACCGCTTCAGTATTGACCTGCTGAACAAGAAAAGCGATTTCCTGGCCGTTTGGCGACCATGCGCAGGCGCGAATCGCGCAGGTATCGGTCGCAGACGCCCATAGAACGTCAAAACTATCCGGCTGGCCGAGCCTGCTGACGTATAAGCTGGTTTTATCCGCCAGGCCCGAAACAAACGCCACCTGGTCATTTACAGGCGAAAAACCCGCCCAGGCGCATACGCCGTTATCCGGCTGGGCGATTCGCGTGGTTACAAGAGGCAGGACGGTATCGTTTGGCTCAGCGCCCTGTGCCCGTCGGGCGGCTTTGGCGAACATAAAGGCAAGACCCGCAAACAGCGTCCCCTCCATGAATTCTCTTCTTGTATTACGTGATTTCTTACTCATATTACACCATCCCTTTCTTGAATTACGCTTTCGGTATTATTACATTTACTCCTGGACACACCAGTTTTCGAGAATACAGGAAACATCGCCTGTATCGCAATCCACGTCGGCATGCTCACACTTGTTGGCCCAGGTGCACCAGTCATCCTCCTGGCAGGTGTTAGTATCGCAGGTATTGACGTCGCACGAGTTGGTCCCGCAGGTATCTTCGGTCCCGGCGCAGGTATCGCCGCCGCAGGTATTGATTGTGCAGATATCGCATACCTCGCATCTATTGTTTGTGCAGGTATTGGTCCCGTGGCAGGTATCGACCTTAAGACAAGCATTGAAATTACAATGGTTCTCTGGGTAGCAATCATCAGCTTCCTCGCAGATGTTATAATCGCAAGAGGCGTTGCATCCTATGTTACAGGCGGCGTTGCAGCTTGCGTTGCATGTTCCATTGCAGCTTCCGCAGCCGCAGGCCGCGGCTGTTTTGCCAAGCGCGGCCAGAAGGGCGCCGGCGCCGGCTATTGACAGGCCGATTCTCTTGAGAAATCTCCTCCTGCTCAAGCCCGACTGCTGATAGGTTTCTAACAGGTAATCGACCAGTTGCCGGGGCTTTTCATCACTCATTTTGCCTCCTTTTCATCAGTTGCATAGCTGCTCTTATAATATGCCTTCATAAATGAAGGATTTTTCTCCGCAAAGAGCGTATCGTGAAACCGCCGAATCAGTCCAGCCAGGATTATCGCAAGCTCGCAGCCGGCGGGATGGCGCTCGAATATGGAACCCGTGTTTTCGAGATTTTCCGCAGGGCAGCCGCCGGCACAAATAAACAATGCCGGGCAATTCTGACAGGCAGCCAACTGCTCCTCGCTTTTTGACGTATTTATGAAGCCCCGCGCCTTATAGTTAAAATCCGAATCATAAATAGAACCGAGACGCCATTCGGACTCGCGCTTTTTGGACCACCTGTGACAGGGCCAGATATCGCCGTTAACGTCTATTAAAACCATCCCCCTGCCCGCGCCACAGGCGGGCCTGCCCGGCCGGGATTTTTCCCCTTCGGCAATCGCTTTGCACCCCTCGTCGAAGAATTTTAATCTCACGAAGCTCCCTTTACGGAACAAATCTATCATGCGTTGCGAAATAATTGCGAATTGTTCGCGAAATTCGTCCATGTTTGGCCGGTCCCACTCGGAAAATGAGCCAGGGACGAAAGCGACGCTCCTGTAGCCCATATTTAAAAGATAGTCAAAGCTCCGGGCCATGTATTTGACGGTATCAGGCAATATGGTCGCCCTGGCCGTAGTATTGGGCCGGACGGCGAGAATTTTGGGGATATTGCGTTCGAGGAGCGAAGAACTGGGTGAGCCGTCCCGGAAATGACGATGGCGGTCATGAGCGGGCGGACAGCCGTCTATCGACGTATGAAAACCGATGCCCCATTGTTTCCAGAAGTCGAGGATTTCCTGAGACATTATTGTTCCGTTGGTTGTGATACCGAAGTGGATTAACTTATTATGCTGGTATGCCCTGCGTTTGGCAAAAGGAACAAGCCGGCTTATCATGTCGAATTTCAGCAGGGGTTCCCCCCCTATCATATTTACGTAGATTTTTTTTACGCCCATGCTGGCAAAGATAAGCCAGACCACCGCGTCCTGGGCGGTAGCCAGAGACATATCCTTGTTCGTTTTTTCCTTAAAGCAGTAATCGCAGTCAAGATTGCATTTGACGGTCAGGTCGAGGTCGATAGAGGATATGGTCGTTCCAACAACAGGCAGCGAATCGGAATTGATTATCCTTTCCGCGGCGGAGCGCCGGTATGACGGATTTCTATGGCAGGCAGTCGCTTCTGCAATCATACTTTCTCGCCTTTCAACAACCCGCCTTTAATCTTATTTATATTTTCACGAATTTCGAGGCACTCTCCGACGATTCGCCTCATAAAGGTTTTTCGATACTCGCACCAGGCGTCGGCCGCGATTTTAAATTGCTTGCGAACACCAGGAGGTGATACGTCAACGCCGCCGCAGATTTGCCTCCAGGCGCATCGCCTGCAGCGTCCATACAGCGAGGCCGAGTTTTGGCTCGCGGCAAAGGGGAAACGCCTGAATTGTGACAGGCCTCCCTTTTCTGATATAAGGGCACGAACACTTTTGTTGCTGGGAGATACGGCCAGCCGGCTTTCGACGTCGCTGACAGGTTCCTCCAGATACTCACTCAATAAGCGGTCCGCATACAAAAAGCTGACCACCTCTGAAAACCCCTTCAAATCAATAGTTCGGCCGTCAAAACGGGCCGATAAAAAGCAAGGCAACACTCCTATGCCCGCCAGCTTGTTCAGCCGCAATGCCTTCTTCAACACGCCGGCCACTCCCTCACGGCCTTCCCCCGACCAATAGAACAAAAGGGGAACACAAAGCCCGTATCCCGACATCGTCTCGATGGTCTTTGCCGCCTTATCATCTATATCGCCTGCGTATCCCAGAGCAGACCCAAGAACGTATCGGACGACAATTCTTTGCCTGGTTAACCAATCAACTTGACGCTCATCCGGACATTCGAAAGCGCCGTCGATTGTTATTCTTGCGGGAATTCGGGATTTGCGTTGACTATCCAATATGGCAGATGCTGCTTGCCGGAGACCGGCCCAATCCGCCAAAGCCGGACCAGTATCAATTATAATATGAATATTACGAAGCTTCGTGGCGCCCTGCTTGAATCTTTCGAGAGCTTCCTTAGCCGCCAAAACCGGCACTTCGGGATATCGCCAGAATAGTTTTATGGAAAGCCCCCGTAATGGCGCCGGCACTTTCGCAGTGTTAAAAACCGGCGTAACCATTTCCGATTTCAGGATGTCGGCTTGTTTGCAGAATTTGTCCAGCACATAAGCGGTTCCGGATTGCGAAACAACCACGGGAAGACGCAGCTTCCTCTCGACCTGTTGCTGGAGCAGCATCGTATTGGCAACTTGACGGTTCATTTCTGTCATCTCAGGTTCAACCCGTTTTACCGGCCTCGATCATCAATTCCTTCTCCACTATCCGCCCCAAATCTCCGTTTTTGCGGAAAACTGCTCTTGGCTCTTATTATTAGGATTCTTTCTGCCACTTTGCCAATATCGCCTTTACTTCCCTGCGGCGAGAATCGTTGGGCAAAGTTGACCTCAAAAACATATTGCAGCTCTTTATGGCCAAACTGCCGTTGCCCATTCCATCATACGCCCGTGTCAAATGGTAAAATACGTCAGCGGGGCATCGGTCTTCAGAAACTTGTTTCATATATGCTTCAAGATACCTGGCGGCCTGAGACCACTGCCCCTTATCAGCGTATAAATAGCCGAGTTCCCGACACGCGTCCTTAGCCAGAGGGCAGCTTGCGAATTCCTGCGCGAGCCGCTCATACGAAGCCATTATTAAAGGGTCCGCCTGGCCATCCGCGATGGCGCCGGATTGTTTGAGCTTCTGGTAGCTTTGGCCGGTCATAAACAGGGACCGCCAGCGATAGTCGTAATCGGAGTTCAGGCCCGGTGCACAGCCATACTGAGGAAAACCGTCACAGGCCTTTTTATAATACTCTATAGCCGCGGCATATTTACCCTGCTCCGTCAAGGAATCGCCCATCCAGCAGCACGCTTCAGGCGTTACGGCCGACACCGGCAGATCATCGGTTATGATTTTGAATACGGCCGTCGATTTTTCCATTGAGCCGTCTATGTTTTTGCTGCGAAAATATTTTTCGCCCACAAGAAGCACCGTATTCGAGAGATCAGGGTGGTTTTTAAAATCGGCAACCATCTTATCGAGGGCCAGTTTCGCGGCGCTGAAGTTTTGCGACACAATCAAAGACAGAACGTTTATCCGTGCGATACCAAGCTTTGCCCTGCCCGCGAACGGGCTGTCGGGGCATTTCTCTATTATCTGCTGATAAACAAGTTTCTGGTCGTCATATTTTTCTATCCATTCGTATCTTTCGGCAATCCAGTAAAGCGACTGGGCCAAATCCGGGTTATCAGGAAAATCGGCATAAAGCTTGTCAATGGATGATTTGGCGGCACTGAAGTTTTGCGACATAACAAAAGACATCGCCTCGGCACGAACGATACCCAGCTTCGCTTTGTCGACGAAAGGGCCGGGCGGGCATTTCGCTATCGCCTGCTGATAGACATATTTTTCGTCATCGAACCTGCTCACCCATCTGTATCTTTCGCCTATCCAGCACAGTGTCTCCGCCAGGTCCGGATGACTTGAGAAGCCGGCGACAAGTATATTGAGGGCGTCTTTGGCGCCTGGGTAATCCTGGGCGGTAAGACGGGAAACGACGTTTGCTCTCGGAATCGCTATTTTTGCCTTGTTCGCATACGAATTGTCGGGCCACTTCTGAATCATCTGCTTACAAACCCGCTTTGACTCCTCAAATCTGCCCGACCATTCGTATCTGATTACAGCATCGTAAAGCGATTCGGGCAAATCAGGGTGTCCGGCAAAATCGACGGCCATTTTATCGAGGGCGTCTTTGGCCTTGTCGTAATCCTTTGAGACAATTAAGGACAGGACGTCCGCACGCGGAATGCCCAGCTTCGCCTTTTCCGCGATGGGGCTGGCGGGATAATTTTGTATTATTTGCTGGTAAGCACGCTTTGCCTCCGTGAATCTGTCGGAAGATGCGTATTTATCCGCGATATCGTAAATGGTCTTCGGCAAATTCGGGTCGCCGGAAAAATCCGCGATGAGCTTGTCGGTCGCCGATTCGGACGTCGCATAGTCACCTGAGTCCATAAGAGAAAAGATATTCTGCCTGGCCGGCTCAAGTATGCTTTGCGTCTCGGCCCCCTGACAAAGTACCCCGGATAAAATCAAGAACAGGAAAAATCCTCTTTTAAACATCGCTCCTATCTCCTCGATATGCCTGATAGATATGTAAGCCATTTTGCCTTGCTATCCTCGCTAAAAAGTAAAATAGTAAATCTGCTACAGGATATAAACAACACCCCTTGTTAAATCAAGTAAAAAATAAGAATTATTCAAGTCAGGATAGTTAGCTCAGCCCGCTGCCAGATGAACCCGCCGGGCCGGACCTGCCCCAGCGAACACTCATTTTGCCGCCGGAGCCATCCATCACATTCATAAACCTCTTATCGTAACCTTCGGTTGTGTATTGCGGTTCTTTTTGCTCGGTCCCCTCTGCGAAAACGGGCTTAAACTGCGAATCGTCGATTTTCTGATTGACCGTTGTGTAAATAAACCTTCGGGTCCAGCTCCCTGTCTGATGGTCTGATACTAATTGAAGAGGCATATATGTCTCGGCGTCAATCCACCACAAATTCATCAAAGCTGTTCCCGAACGCGAATGTTGAGCCGGCCACATCCTGACAAGCTCGCTCTTGCGACCCTCTAACATGCCGGTCCCCACGTATTCGATATTGTTCTTCCGCAACACTTCTGAGATGGCCTGCTTTGTAAGCCCAAACGGGTCGCACATAACTACGTTCTTTTCTTCAATCTCATCAAAGGAAGCCATAGCCATAGTCGAGTGCTGCCCGTTTGCAAGGGCTGAGTAGAACCAGCATCGCTTACCGTCGCTGCCCGCGTATAATAAAAGGTCAACGGCCTGGCTGACGTCGCCGTAAAATTGCCTGTCGTCCTGCATTTTGAATTGTGCCCATTCGGATTCCAGCTCTCCAAGACCGGGCAACGTGCTGTTGCGGACGGTATGGACGGTCTCGGACAAGCTTTTCAACTTTGAACGAGTATCGCCAACCTTTTCGAGCAGCGATTTTAATTGATTTGTTTGCCGGGCTTTTTCGAAACGCTGCAACATCTCATCGGAGTAAAAAATTTCTGCGGTTGTATAATTAAGGACCACAGTATCGGCTGTCACGCCTTTGGCGCTTACAAAACCGGAAAGCTCAACTGAGCAATTCTGGCCGGCGGGAAGCGCCAGCGGGATACAAAATTGCCGAAGATTAGAATTGTAACTGATATGGTCGTAAAACGCCCCGCCGCTTCTTAAACCTAACGGGTCCTTCGTCTTATCTTTGGGAATAACAGCAATATTGAACTGGTCCGGCAGCATCGGCTGGTCGAAACTCACCTTCAGCTCAAAAACCATTGCTGTTTGAGCGCCTCCGGCCGGACTTACCGATTCCACTTTCGGTTTTACAGTATCGGAAGGAGTTAAACCTTTTACCTTGAAACTCCAACTGAACGCCTGCTCTGTTTGCTCTTTGGCTCCGCGAAATCCCCTTTTTCGATATTTCTCCCGGCCTATGAATATCTTCTGACTGCTGCCCGGCTCGAATTCCACCCCTATTGTAAATTCGTATTTCTTCTCGTCGTATCGCATACAACGATACCTGCGGCACTGGCCTTTCTCCCACGTCAATCGCATCTTCAGGGGTTCCATCGGCTGGTCAAACCAGATACGCAGCTCGGTTACCGGCTCAATCTCCACCGCACCATCCTCCGGCCAGACGGATACTACCTTTGGAAAACAGGGATTTTCTTTCGCGGCCGATTCGGCCTCATGCTCAAACTGTCTTGCGGGTATCTCAGCCATTTTAACCTATGCTCCTTTCGCACAGGAAAACAGCTAAAACATATACGACATTCCCCCTTATATCAAGCAAAAAGTAAGATATTCTGACAGCAAGAGAATAATGTGGTTAGTTCGTCTCGCCACCTGTGCTGCCAGACTTTTCCGCCTGCTTTGCCCTCTCCTGAGACTTCTCGCACAAATTGTAAAACATCGCCCTTGCCTCTTCAATTGTCGAGACGCGGTCGTTGCCGGTGTTCAACCATTTACCGTTCTCCAGTTTCAGATGCCTGACGTCAATCGGCTTTTGAATCGGTTTCGACGAAAAACCCTGCGGTAACTCCGCAAACACCGCCGCGACATTATCTTCGCATATTTGCGATTCAAGAATCTTCGCATTCAAAAGCGCTTTGGCCCATTCAGGCTCAACATTCATTTTCCCTTGACTTTGCTCATTCGCAAATTTTTCTGATAATTCTTTAATACTGACTCGCTGCCATCCTGAGACGTCCCCTGACGCCGCGACACGGTTTATCGAAGCGTAAGCCGTCTGCGGTTTCGATAAATCCTCGTTTTCCGCAAACTCACTGACCGAGCAAATAAACATTGAAACATCCACCCGTCTGCCGTTGCTCAATAATATCTGGCTATTAGTATCAATCTCGTCTATTTTTTCGCCCGATAGGAACAAAACCTTTTTCTCGATTATACTGCCTTCTTTAACCACGACTTTCAGTGACGCGCGGTTATTTTTTTCGTTTGACTCCTCAACCAAATCAGCCGGATCAAGCGCCACAAATATCTCGTTGACTCCTTCCTTCAATCCAAAAGGACTGGAAATCTCGTTCCAAACTCCCCCCGGCTCAATCGGTCCGGCTCCATGCGTCATCGGCTTAACCTGATTAGGGTCGCCGGGGTAGAAATTCACGATAAATTTCGGACTGGCGGCTGCCCCATGGTTGCGAACAGATACCCTGGCGCTGTAAACCGACCTGTCGGGATTAAACGTTATATCAAAATTCTCAATGGCCGGGTCAGACCCTTTCCCTCCGATTTTGACAAACTGTTTCGGGTTATTCAGGAACTTCGATTTGGCGATAAAATCACTGATTTGATCTTTGCTCCGCACCGCCAGAACTATAACATTCAGGCCTTGCGCCATGCCAATCAGTTCCACTCCGACGGCCTGGTCCCGCTTCAACATATCCTCAATATCCGTCCAGGGCCGGGGAAGTAAATCGGCATACTCAGCCGGTATGCGCTCGCCCGAGTCCAGCGAAAAGACAAGCACAATCAAATCTCCCGGTTCTGTTTTATATTTATACGGTCCTTTGAAAATCTCATCATAATGCTCCTTCTTATGCAACCTGCCCGTTTTGTTTCCCGTCCAGCCCTGCGTCATCGCAGCAATTTGATCAAACGCCGGCCCCGGCCCCATAACGAAAATGTCCGGCAAAAAGTCGTCCCACCAGCTACCCTCGTCTTTTTTATTTTTCTTGGCCGTTTTGTCCGTCTTTTCGATTTCCACGCTCACGTCCGTTTTTACCCACGGCTCGAAAGAGACGTTGCGAAATTCGTAAATCACGAACGGCCTTTGCTGAAGCTCCAGATGGTCGATGGAATTCTTTGATAAATCATATTCTAACTGTTGAGTATACAGACCTTCGGTCGATGCGCCGCCTCCACCGCCATTTGGTTGATGCACCCGCCCTTTTTTGTCAATGGCCACTATTCGGCCATCCATTTGTTCCTTTGATATATCTTTTGTGAAGTTCAACGTTATCGTTGTTTTACCCCAGCCCGCATCGGTATTCGTATAGGTCATTCCGCCCTTTGTTGTGCCAAGGTCACCGCCGACGTAAAGCTTATCGAACGTCTCCCAGTTGCCGTCTGCCACCAGCACCGTTATTGCAACACCGCCGGCTTTTAGCGTTTCCTCGGAAGCCGCGACAACAAACGAAGATTTACTCACGAAACCGCTAGAAAATGGCACTTGCACTGCGGGGCCAATTAGCGACTTGGCCT